>ENA-ORBV01000361-ORBV01000361.1-microbial-mat-metagenome-genome-assembly--contig:-NODE-361-length-103872-cov-10.776367_pt1 | contig 103872 bp, 84 predicted proteins | sample MGYA00237777_ERZ505514 | MGnify/ENA primary metagenome ERZ505514 (study PRJEB26160, sample SAMN06269048) | microbial mat metagenome | isolation source: Oligotrophic lake microbial mat | place...
GCTGGGCGTGCAGCCAGGGGCGGTACACTGTGGCGATGCGACGCCACACCACGCCACTGACCGCCTCACTCCTCGCTCTGGCCGCCGCAGCGTTCGCGGTTTTTCAAGGGTGTGCTTCCGCGCCGACCGCCACGGACGGACCGCCGCCAGATTTCGCCGTAAGCGTGACCGTCGCGGACCGCTCGCGCGCGGCGGCCGCGGCCGAGCGGCCCCGGGCTTTGCGAGCTGCACGGTACATCGTCGAGCCCGACGGGCTATTGCGCGCCTCGGTCGGGCCGGGGTCGGTGACGAGCACGTTCCCGCCGCCGATGCGGCATCTTTCTGCCATCCAGGTCGCGGAGCTCTGGGCGCTCGTAAACCAGGCCGGGTATCTACAGCAGGACCGCTCGACGCAATCGGCCGACGCCGAGACAATGCCCACGGCCGTCACGAGGCCGACCGCGATGATCTACGTCGCAGGCAACAAGGATCGACGCTCTTTGGTCGTCTCGCTCGAATCAGCCCAAGAGGCGGCCACCCGGTCGCTGGTCAATCGGCTGGCGGAACTGGCGTGGGTCCGCGACACTGCCAGTCCGGGTCGATAGGAACTGACGCGAGAGAGACGGGCGTAAGAGAGACGGGCGCGAGAGAGACGAGGCTCTCAAGGCTACGATTTTTCGTGCTAACTCCCGAATTCTACCGTGCCAAGTTCGAGCCCGCGCTCTCGTACCAGGCCTACGTCGCCACCGGAAAGCTCGAGCAGCAGGTCAACTGGAACAACGCTCACGCGCGAGTCCATCTGAGCGACCCGCAGCGGGCGCTCATCGCCGGGTTCACGCGGCGGATGCCGGTGCTGGTGATCTCGGGCACCTGGTGCGGAGATTGCGTGCAGCAGTGCCCGATGCTCGACCACATCGCCCGGGCCAACCTCAAGGCGATCGACCTGCGCTTTCTCGACCGCGACGTGAACAAGGATCTGTCCGAGCGAGTGACGATCTGCGGCGGGCTGCGGGTGCCGACGGTGATCTTCCTGAATGAGGACTTCGAGTTTGCCTCGATCTTGGGCGATCGAACACTTTCGCGTTATCGGGCGATCGCTATGAAGACTTTGGGGGCCGCGTGCGCGCTTCCGGGGGCTGAGGTGCCGGTGGACGAGGCGGCGGCGACGGTCGCGGACTGGGTTGGCGAGTTCGAGCGGGTATCGCTTATGTTGAGACTTAGCAATAAGTTACGCCAGCGTCACGAGGACTGAGAACTACCACAAGTTGGTGGGAGTGTCCGAAAAATTCGGTGCTGGTATGACAAACGGGTTTATTCGGACGGAAAACAGAAAGATTTTGATCGAAACCGCTGTTTACCATTGACAGCAAGGCCGGATTGCGGCATACTCAACCTGTTCGAGAGACAAGGCTGGAGAGAGTGTCCGCGATTTTCCCGTTGGATAGACCGATTTCGTGCGAGCGAATCAGCCCATTTCCGTGGGTGCTTGCCGGGGTCGGTCTAGGTGTAAGCCGAGGCGAATGCCAAGGCATGCGCCAAGTTCAACGTTCGCGCCGCCCCCTTCCAGTTGAAAAGATGCGTGTTTCCACCCGGGTTTGTGCTCGGGATTTTTTCCCCGTGTCCTCATGTAGGAGGGTTTAGACAATGCGTATGACTTTTGGTATTTTGGCTTTGGTGGCTGCGGCCGGTTCGGCCTCGGCGGCTGACACGATCGCGACGGCGACTCTTCTCAGCTCCAGCGCCGCCAACGTGGCGACGCAGGGCACGACGGTCGTTGATCCGTCCGCTCGCTATTCGAACGTGACGAACTTCTCGGGTTCGGCGTTCAGCCACGGTGGCGCCGCGGTCCAGGCGGGCAACACGATCACCCGCCTCGTTGCGGACGACATCAACATGATTGCCGCTCTGCCGACCGTCACGCAGATCACCTTCAGCGTGACGAACCTGAACACGGTCGCCGTGTCGGCTCGTCCCCGTCTCCGCTTCTACGCGGCCGACGGCCCCGCTGGCACGCCCGGCACGCTCCTCGGCGGGTTCTCATTCGCTCCGATCAGCTTCGGCGCTAACTCGGTCAACCTGTTCTTCTTCAACCCCAGCGCTACCGCAAACTTCGCGCTGCCCCTGAACTTCTGGGCTGCCGAGACGTTCGACAACAACACCGGCGCTACCGGCGCGACCCTCGCTCAGATGAATAACCTCGGCCAGGGTATCTTCAACCCGGTCGACGTCGGCATCAGCGGCGACCTCGCTTTCCAGACCCAGGCCGCCGGTTCGTTCTTCGCGAACCTCCCTGCGGGCGCGACGTTCAACTTCGGCGGCGCGCCAGCCGCCAACTTCGGTTGGGAAATCGTCCCGGCCCCGGCGTCGATGGCGCTCCTCGGCCTCGGCGGGCTGGTCATCGGCCGTCGTCGCCGCTGAACCGCACGAGCTCAGGTCTTTCTGAGCACAGTTCGCTGATTCGAGTTTCTTCCTGAATCGTTCCAGGTGAACGAACGAAGCCTGACCCAACAGACCCCGCGTCCCAGACGCGGGGTTTGTCTTTTTTGTGCGCCCACGAGGCGTCACCCAGTATGGAAGTTCTTTCGATCGAGGCCCTCGCGGGCCGTTCGTTCTCGGCGATGTCTATTGTCCGGTTCGTCGCCGTCGTGGTCATGTGAGCTCGGACTGGTCTCGTTTATACCGAGGTTCCGTCACCAATGATCTGATCCAACCTCCCGTACACCGCCCGCCATGAATTCTCACTCTTGATCGGAGCATCCGCGTGCCTGAAGCTCAAGCAAGAATCAACCGCCGAAGAGCGATCGCGCGGATCGGCTTTGGCGCGGCGTTGGCGGGAGGGCTGGCGGCCGCCGGGGTGTGGCGCACCGTCAACCGGCACGGCGACAAGCCAACGCTCCTGACGTGGGACGAGGTCGCGATGATGCTGGTGCCGCTCGATCTCCTCAATGTAAAAAATCTCGGCCAACGCTTCGCAGCTCAAGAGTTCCCAGGGAGCACGGCCGACGCGATCATGAGCACACTTCCCGATGTGTCGGGTGTTGCGTGGAGCGTGGCGGGCGTGCGCTGGAAGGGCGCGGCATGGACCGTTCCGCCAGCCTTGGACTCGGCGGTGCGGGAAGAGTTCGCCGCGGGCCGCACGGTCGTCGTGGAGAGCTGGGTGCTCTCTCGCCTCGAAGCGACGCTTTGTGCGCTCGCGGCGCTGCACGCGACAAGCGCTGGCTCGGGCGTTCCGAACCTCGTGGGTGGCTAAGACATGTTCCGCGACTTCCGATCTGATCCGCTGCCCGACGGCTACCGCTGCGACCTGTGCATCATCGGCGCAGGCCCAGCCGGGCTCACGATCGCGCGGCGCTTTGACGAGACACCGCTCGAAGTCTGCCTTGTCGAGAGCGGCGGGTTCGAGCGCGAGCCAGCGACCGATGCGCTGCACGAGGGCGAGAACGTCGGGCACGAGTACTCGATTTCCGGCTCGCGGCTGCGGTTCTTCGGCGGTTCGAGCAACCATTGGGAAGGGCTGTGTGCGCCTCTCAACGAGCTCGATTTCGAGAAGCGCGACTGGGTGCCAGGCAGCGGCTGGCCGATCACCAGAGCGGCGCTCGACCCGTATTACGAGCGTGCCCACGAGATCCTCGACCTCGGGGCGTTCCAGTACGACCCGGCGCGGATCGGGCCCGGGGCGGGGAGCTATGCGCGGTTCGATTCTGGCAAGCTGGTGACCCGGCTTTGGCGGCACAGCGCCCCGACGCGCTTCGGCACGAAGTACCGCGCCCAGATCGAAGCGTCAAAGAACATCACCTGCCTGCTGCACGCCAACGCCGCGGAGTTTTCAACGACGGCCGACGGCGCGAAGATTCGGTCACTCGGCCTGCGCTCGCTCGCCGGTGACCGTGCGACAATCAAGGCGAAGCGATACGTGCTGGCCTGCGGCGGGCTCGAGAACCCGCGCATTCTGCTGAGCAACGGCCTGGGTAACCGCCACGATGTCGTCGGCCGATACTTTCTTGAACACGTCCACATCTTCACGACAGGCACGGTCGTCACGTCCGCCACCACCGACAGCCGGGGAACGAACGGGCGATGGTGGGAGGCGTACCAACGCTTCACCCGCGACGGTACGGACTTCACGCCGGGCGTGTGCCTGAGCCCCGACGCTCAGCGCCGCGAGAAGCTGCTGAACTACGCAGCGATGCTGCCCAAGGCCCAGAGCCCTGAGGGGGTTCGGCCCGGGCACGCGAGCGTGCGGCTGTATGTCGTCGCGGAGCAATCACCAAACCTCGAGAGCCGCGTGATGCTCGCCGACTCGGTAGACGCGGTAGGTATGAAACGGCTGCGTTTGCAGTGGAAGCTCGCTGAAACTGAGCGAGCGACGGTCGAGAAGGGCGCGATGCTTGTGGCGCAAGAACTAGGCCGGCTGGGGCTGGCGCGGTTCACCGTCGATGCAGTGATGGACGCATCGCGCTGGCCCTCGGGGGTCTGGGGCGCGAGCCATCACATGGGGACGACGCGCATGAGCGACGACCCGGCCACGGGCGTTGTTGATCGTGACTGCCGCGTACACGAGCTGGAGAATTTGTACGTCGCGGGCAGCAGCGTCTTCCCGACCGGTGGGTACGCGAACCCGACGCTCACGATCGTCGCGTTGGCGCTGCGTCTCGCCGAGCACTTGAAAGAACGGCCTGAGTAATGCATTACACCGACCACGTTTCCGTCTACGCCATTCATTCGGTCGTGCTCTGCGCAGGACTGGCGCGATAACGGCGGTGTTCATGGCGCGAAAAAAACCCTCTCGCGGTGCGTGAGGTTCCAAAGAGGGCTCGGTCTCAACAATCTTTTCACTGGGCCAGGAATCCGCCGTCAACGAGCACGTCAGAGCCGGTTACAAAGCTCGACAGATCGCTGAGCAGTAACAGGACCGGCTCGGCGATCTCGCGCGGCACGCCGATGCGACCGACGGGGTGCAGCCCGGTCATGTAGTTCACCGTGTCAAGGGTTCTTGTTGCCGCTGAAGCGATCAAACATCGCGGTGTCGATCACGGCGGGCGAGACGGCGTTGACGCGGATATTCTGCTTGGCGACCTCGAGGGCGGCCGTCTTGGTCAGCCCCAGCACGGCGTGCTTGCTGGCGATTAAGATGCTGGCGCTGGCCATGCCGATGGAGCCGGCGATGGACGCGGTGTTGACGATGGAGCCGCCCGGGCCGCCAGGGTTGGCGAGCATGGCGCGGATCTCGTGCTTGAGGCTCAGCAGGACGCCCAGCACGTTGATGTCGAAGATCTGCCGGTACTGTTCGAGGGTGGCGTCCTTGATCTGGACGCCGATGATCTCGAGGCCCGCATTGTTGTACGCGAAGTCGAGCCGCCCGCCGCCGAACTCGACCGCCTGCGCGACGGCGTTCTCGACGTGCTTCTCGTCGGTGATGTCGCCCTGCACGAAGAGGCCCTATCCGCCGAGCTTGCAGATTTCTTCGGCGACCGCCTCGCCCTCTTTGGCGCGGCGGCCGGTGATCACCACGCTCGCCCCGGCCTTGGCGAGCGCAAGCGTGGTGGCGTGCCCGATGCCGCTGGTGCCGCCGGTGACGAGCGCGGATTTTCCCTTGAAGTTGAACGAGGCGTTGGAGGTTGCGAGAGCGTGAGCGGTCTTGAGTAGCCTTCCGAAAGAGTGGTGCTCGGGTTGGTCGAGCTATCGACAAGAATCGATACGCTTTCTATCGATGCTTGCACTATGAAAAGGTGGCAGTGTATTTCAGTTTAAGACGAACTCGCGAAATATTGGGAACGGCGCGGGCTCGGTTCAAGCGCGACCAGCACCGAAGTGAACCTCGCGCCTCGGCGAGATTCGATTGGTGTCGGTGCTTTCAGCGCTTCGCGACGATCGTTTTCCGCGCCGGAGTGGCGCGAGACGCACGAGCGGCGGGCTTGGGCGATAAAGCTTCGCCCGACTTGGCCGAAAGGTGCCCCGAAAAACTCGCGAGGACTTCCTCGTTCACGGTCAGCCGATGGAACTGCCCGTCCTTGCGGACCGTCAGCAACCCCGCGTCTTCCAAGGCCCGGATGTGGTGCGAGATCGTCGGCTGGCTGAGCGGGAAGCGCTCGCACAGGCACGAGCAGGTGAGCTCGCCCGCGTCGCGTACGTCACGGAGCATCTTGAGACGGGTTGGGTCGGCCAGAGCCTTAGCGATCTTGGTGAAGTCGGTGTCTTTCATGAGCGCGGTTCGGAGACGCGATGAAGCGAATCCGTTGCCAGAGGATACGCGCGCTCACGAGGGCGGCATTCAGCGAGAGCGCTGCCCGACAATGGCGAGTTCAGCCACTCTCTTTGCACACTCCCTTCGCACCCTTCATTCGCACACTTCATCAGGGCGGAATCAGCACCCCACCTCGAACGACACGATGTACCCGTCAAAGTCGTCGCCGGTGACGAACCCGTCGCCGTTGAAGTCGGCGCTGATAACCCCGGCCACGAAGGCGGTGACATAAGCGTCGAAATCGTCGCCGGTGACAAACCCGTCGGCGTTGAAATCAGCGCGGCACGTCAGCGCGAGCGGGCCCGAGACCGCGAAGAAGATCTTCGCATCGCCGTCAACGCGGATCCGTGCTGGCAACGTCGATGAAGCCGCGGGCAGCGTGACCGACGCGGACCCAGTATTAGGGAACGTGCCCAGCACCACCGGGAACGTTGATCCGTTGTCGGTTGAGAGCCGGATGGTGACCGTCGCGCACGAGATCGGCGCCGCGTCGGTCCCGCCGACCGTCCAGGTCACACTCCTCGGCCCGGGCGGCAAGGTCGCTCCCGCGCTCGGCGACATCACGCTGAACGAAGACGTGCCAGCGGGGATCGCGAGCTCAACGAACGGCGAGATCGCCACGCCGCCCGCGCCAGCGTGGTTATCGCGCACGATCACGCGAAAACGGCGCGTCACTCCGGTCACCGTCGGCAGCCGCTCGCCGGGAATAGGCACGCCCGAGAGCACGTCAGCCATCTTGGGGAAAGTTCGTTGCGGGCTAAGCGTCGGGACGAATACGCGGAACAAAGAACCGGCCCCGTTGTCTTCAGAACCGGTGCCGCTGAGCGGGCGAGAAACGCCCGAGTCGAACTGTTCCCAGGAGTAAGTAAGCGGCTCGCCGTCGGCGTCGGTGGCGTTGGCGCTGAGCACGAAGGGCGTGCCCGGCGGGATCGCGGTGCTGCCGGTCGTGGACGTGATCACGGGGATGTTGTTGCCCGACGAGCTCTGGGCCGGGCACGAGATGGTCGAGAGGAACGTCTGCATCTCGGCGACGCTGCCGTGGTGGAAGAAAGGCTGGGCGAACTGCACGATGTTGTCGCTGGGGGCCGCGTCGCCAACCGGGCAGGCGCCCGCGTAGGCCATGGGCGACGAACCCGAGCCTGCTTCCCACGCCGACGCGAGCCGCACATTCCCCGCGCAGCGCCCGCGCGACCCGCTGAAGGTGTGGTTGGCCCCGAACTGATGGCCTAGCTCGTGGATGACGACCAGCGCCGAGAACGGATCGACGTCGCCACCGCGTGGGATGCCCGAGACAGCGCCCGCTTTAAACCCGTCGTTGCAGACCGCCGAGAGGTACGCGACGCCGCCAGCGATGCGTGTGACCACGTGCCCGACGTCGAAGTTCGCGACACCGATGACCGACGCGAGCAGGCTGATGTTCTGGCCAAGCAGGTTCCCCGAGCAGTCCGAGCCGCCGCCGCCGTCGCAGGTACTGCTGTACGGGTCGGTCGCGGGGTCAAAGAAAATCAGCAGGTTGTTGTTGGCGACGAGGTTGAAATGCACGGCCAGGTCCGCCTCGTACACCACGTTGGCGCGCCCCACGACCGTCACGATCGCGGCCAGCGGGTCCGCCGCGTTCGGGGCGTTCCCTTGGATCGTGCTGTGATAAAGCCCATACTCGCCGTTGCACGCCATGGCGAGGCGAACTGTGCGCAAGGTCTGCACGGCCCGATCCGAAAAATCTTCCGTGTGACCCTCGGGCGTCCCCAAGCCGTGAACACCCTCGGTTGTCTCGCACACCCAATCGCCGCCGCCGGGCAGATCGCCGAGCCAGTACGCGACGACATGGTTCGGGTCGGCCGACTGCCAAGGGTCGATCATCCATACACCACCAGAAGCCGCGCCCTCGGTCGTGCGGAGCATGCCCGTCAGCCCGCGCGGCGAGAGTTCGATCCGGCCGTTGGCGGTCTCGTCGGCGGACCGCACGACGAACGCGCGGATGAACGAGAACTGAGCCGCAAGAATCGGCTCCATCACCGGCGAGTTCGCGATGAAGCAGGGCACCATCGCGCCGCTCGGCCCGGGCAGTTCGACCGCGAGCCCGTAATCGCTCAGCGGTCGATCAAAGCGCTGAGCCGGGGCCTGATCGAGCAAGGCCTCGAGCGCGGCGTGGTCCATCGTGAAGACTGCGGCGGCGCTGGGCCGAGGGCCAGCGACACCGGTCGTCGGCGGTGCATCGGCACGCGGCGCGAAGACCTGTCCACGAACGACCGACGGAACGAGACACAAGAGAAGAAGAAAAAGTTTCATCAAGGATCCTCGTGTGGGGGCTTTCCGCGGCCTGTTCGGCCCGGAACGAACTCTGGTTCCATGCTACAGAACCGGGGCGGGAGCAACAACGCAGAATCAGGCCGTGGAAGGAAAAATCCTGCGAATCTGGCACGAATCTGGCACGAATTCGGCACGAATCTCGATCTCGCCCTCCGAGAACCGGCCGCCGCGAGCGTGAAGATCCACGACCAGACGGACGAACGAACGGACACTGACGTGGAAAGAGGTTGCGAAGAAGTTCTCGCGGACTTCAGACGCTGCGCACGCTCCAGAGCTTTTACATCTTCCCGGGCTGCGTGAACAGGAAATTGTTCGAATAGGTTCCCTGGCCGTAGACCTGGTGAACGCTCGCATCGAACTGAGAGACGAGGGTTGCTCGGCCGCTGGCGGGGAAGAACCAGCCGTCGTACCCGCTATCGCGCAAGAGTTCGGTGATCTCACGCACCGGGTCCGCAGGCTGCGTCGCATCGCTGGCATGGTGGTGCCGCGCTTCGATCTCGACCAGCAGGCTCGGGCGGAAGCGTTCAATCACTCGTGCGGCACCGGACAACACGGCCCGCTCGTGGCCCTCGGTGTCGATCTTGATGAAATCAACTCGCGTGAACTTGTGATCCTCGGCCACGCCATCGACGGTCACCACCGGCACGCGCACGTTCTCGACGCCCCGGCCCTCTATGCCCGTCAGCGACGCGCCGTGCGTGGACCTCGTTCGCATGGCGATCTGAGACTCGCCCGGCTGATCTGACGCGGCGGCCTGGATCACTCGGACGTGCTTCATGCCCGCGGCCGCGAACGCTCGCGCGGTGGGCCCGGTCACGCGCGACTGAGGCTCGATGGCGATGACCGTGCCGCGCGGGCCGACCGCACGAGCCATGCTCCACGAGAAGCCGCCCTTGTGCGCGCCCACGTCGATCGCCACGCCGCCGACGGGCAGCAGCTCGCACATGGCCGCGATCTCGGGGCGGCAGAGCTTCCACTTGTACCGGTACGCACGGCAGACCAGCCGCGCCATGAGCACCAAATCCGGCACGGTCGTCGCCTCCGCTCAAACACTTCGCGATCCTGTTCGTACGCGCGAGATGCTAGGCGTAGGTCGTGCCGACCGGTCTCAGGGGCAACGTGCGATTCAGCAGCCCGCTTCGAACGCCAGCACGTACGCGTCAAAATCGTCGCCGGTTACGAACGTGTCGCCGTTGAAATCGGCCGCAGCATCGCCGAGTTCGAAGGCCTCGACGTACGCGTCAAAGTCATCGCCGGTCACGAACCCGTCTTGGTTCAAGTCCGACAGGCAGTGCGCGGCCGCGAGCGTGACGGTGAACGGATCGCTGGGCTCGTAGAGCCTCGAGAGATCGCGCGCCAAAAAGGTGAGGTTGAACGACGCGCCGCTCGGGCCTTTGATGATCTGCCAGATCGGGTGATAGTCAAAGAACGGGTTGCCCAAGAGCAGCGTGTCGCCCGCGTTCATGGCGACGGTCGGGCTCCAGAGGCGGCAGCCGGGGTCGAAGGAGACAAGGACGATCTCGACGTTGGCCGAGGAATCGGGGACGAACAAGCCTTCGAGCGGGACATCGAAGGCGACCGACTCGAACCCGACCACCCCAAAGGCCCAGCCGGGCTGCTGAGAGAAAACAGAGAAGGGAACCACGAACGAGGGCGCATCGATCACGACCTTCAGCTTCCCCGCGCCGTCCTGGCCGACCTCGATGCCGTCGCCAGCGCGAGCCATGGGCACGGTCGCGAAGGCGGAGAGTGTCGCCGCGATCAAGGCGAAACGATTGATCGAGCGTCCTGTGCGCTGCATGGAGAACTCCTCATGTGACTGAGTTTGCCTGAGCGCTGGCGCCTGCCGAAGTTGGTCGGCCAACACGAAGAATGTACCGCGAGATTCGCTCGAACTCAATCGAAATCAGAAGTGATGAGAGCGCGCGGTTGTTTTTTAACGCGATGCTCACAAGGCCGACACACTTCGAAATTCTTCGCAAATCTGACAGGATCGTGCAAGTCCCGACGCATGGATCGACATCAAACTTGTAGCCGCGCGGTCGGTGCGTCGTTGTCGCGCCGCTAAAGTGCTTCGTGACCGGCGGATCGTGCGAGTTCTTCGTGCACTTGTCCGAATCTGTGAACGTCCAGCGAGCGAAGTGACCCGTCTCGCGTCCCTCGTTCTGTGTTTTCGGTTTGTGTTTTCGGTTTGTGTTTTCGGTTTGTGTTTTCTGCTCAATGTTCCCTGTTGCAGTTTTTATAGAGGAAATCGAACATGTCAATCGTTTCGTACCGTGCCTCGGGCACTCTGGCGTCCGTGGCGGCCCTTATCGCGTTGTGTGGGGCCAGCGTCGCTAGCGGCGCGCTCATTACCTGGACCGCGTCGCTCAGCGGCGCGGCCGAGGCTCCGCCCAACAACTCGGCTGGCACCGGCTTCACGCAGGTGGATTACGACACGGTCACCCACCTGATGCGCGTCCAGGCGTCGTTCACCGGGCTGACCGGGCTGACGACCGTTGCGCACATCCACTCGGCGACTGCCATCGCGGGTGTGGGCACCGCGGGCGTCGCGAGCCAGACGCCGTCGTTCTCGGGTTTCCCTGTCGGCGTCTCCGCGGGCAGCATGGACACGACCTTCGACATGACCTTGGCCTCGAGCTACAACCCAGCCTATATCACCGCCAAGGGCTCGGTCGCTCTGGCCGAAGCCGCGCTTATCCAGAGCTTTGACGACGGCAAGGCCTACTTCAACCTTCACAGCAGCGTCTTTGGCGGCGGCGAAATCCGCGGCTTCCTCGCTCGCATTCCCGCTCCGTCCAGCCTCGCGGTCCTCGGTCTGGCCGGGCTCGTCACGGCGCGCCGTCGCCGCGCGTAAGTTCTCTCAATCGCCACACTCGTGCGTTGAACACGCACGCTGACCTCACGCAGCGCCAAGGCCTCGCCCTTGGCGTTGTTCTTTTTGCATAGATTTATCGGTCCTTCCTTTGCCCGAAGAACTGGGCTCCAACGTCTCTCTCATCCGAACGTAATCCTGACCCTTATTCACTGCCTCCCTCGGCCTAGATTACACTGTGGTGAATGTCGTCCGATGCAGATTGCCCCACAGTCACGATCCTGCTCAACGACCGGGCGGGCAGCGCCGACCGCATCAAAGCCCTGCTGCCGCTGGTGTATGAACAGCTCCGGGCCGTCGCTCAGAAACACCTCCGCTCCGAGCGCCCCGACCACACGCTGCAAGCAACCGCGCTGGTCCACGAGGCCTACCTCAAGCTGGTCGGCCCGCGCGAGATCCCTTGGCAGAACCGCGGCCATTTTTACGCGGCTGCGGCCCAAGCGATGCGACGGATCTTGGTCGATCACGCTCGGTCCAAGGCGGCCGCGATCCACGGCGGCCCGGCCCGGCGTGCGGCGCTAGGGCTCGCCTCGCTCCCCGACCCAGCGTCCGAGGCCGAATCCGCCGGATTCCTGATCCTCGACGGCGCGATCGCCCGCTTGGAGAGCGTGGACAAGGACGCCGCCGCCGTGGTCCACCTCCGCTATTTCGCGGGGCTCAGCATCGAACAGACGGCCGCGGCCCTGGGCGTCTCAACGGCGACGGTCAAGCGGTCGTGGGCGTTTGCTCGTGGCTGGCTGAAAGAAGCGATCGAGGCGGGGCGGGTTTGAACCACGAGTGATGAGTCCGAGCGAGAGGAACGAGATCATGGCCGAACAGACGCACGAGGAACTTCGACGAATCTTTGGGCTGGCCTTCGCCGTGCCAGCCGCCCAGCGCGATTCGCTGCTCGACCGCGAATGCGGAGGCGACGCCGCGCTCAAGCAACGAATCGTCGCGATGATCGCGGCCGCCGAGGACGATCGTTTCCTGGCCGAGCCGACCGCCGACGTGATGCCCACGGCCGAAGTCGATCCCAGCGCTAGCGCCCCGCGCATCCAATCCAACAGCGCGGGCAGCAGTCGCGGTTCGAGCGCCGAGAACTTTCAGCGCGAAAGCCCGGGCACGAAAATCGGTCCCTACAAGCTGCTGCAACTCATCGGCGAGGGCGGGTTCGGATCGGTCTTCATGGCCGAGCAGGAAAAGCCCGTCGCGCGAAAGGTCGCGCTCAAGATAATCAAGCTGGGCATGGACACACGGCAGGTCGTGGCCCGCTTCGAGCAAGAACGCCAAGCGCTCGCGATGATGGACCACCCCAACATCGCGCGCGTGCTCGACGCTGGCGCAACCGAGGCAGGCAGGCCCTATTTCGTGATGGACCTGGTCAAGGGCGACCCCATCGCGGCCTACTGCGACAAGAACAATCTGAGCATCGAAGCACGGCTCGGGCTCTTCGAACAGGTCTGCGCCGCGGTGCAGCACGCCCACACCAAGGGAATCATCCACCGCGACATCAAGCCGTCGAACATCCTCGTCGCCACGCAAGACGGCCGGCCCAGCGCCAAAGTCATCGACTTCGGAATCGCCAAAGCAACGCAGAGCAAGCTGACCGAGAAGACACTTTTCACCGAGCACCAGCAGTTGATCGGCACGCCCGAGTACATGAGCCCCGAGCAGGCCGAGGGCTCGCTGGATATCGATACGCGGACGGACGTCTACTCGCTAGGCGTGCTGCTCTACGAACTGTTGACAGGCAGTACGCCCTTCAGCAGCAAAGAGCTGCGCTCCGCGGCCTTTGGCGAGATCCAGCGCATCATCCGCGAAGTCGACCCGCCCAAGCCCAGCACGCGGATCTCGGAAGCGACGGACACCATCGCGACCGTCGCGGCCAAGCGTCAAACCGAGCCGCGCAAGCTCGGGCTCGTCGTGCGCGGCGAGCTGGACTGGATCGTGATGAAGGCGCTCGAGAAGGACCGCCAGCGCCGCTATGAGACGGCCAACGGTCTCGCGATGGACGTGCGGCGCTATCTCAGCGGCGAAGCGGTGGTCGCCGCGCCGATCAGCCGCACGTACCGGTTCAAGAAGTTTGTCCGGCGCAACAAGGGCGCGGTGAGCGCGGGCACGGCGATCGCGGCGGCGTTGCTGGTTGGCGTGGTTGGTTTCGCGTGGCAGGCGGCGCGGGCGACGCGGGCCGAGGGCGTGGCGAGAACCCGGCTGGCCGAGTCGGAGGCGACGGTCGGGTTCCTCGATCAGATGCTGGGATCGGTTGATCCCAGCGCGATGGGCAAGGACGTGACGGTGCGCGCGGTGCTGGACGAGGCGTCCAAGACGGTGGGTGAAAAGTTCGCGGATCGGCCGCTGGTAGCGGCGCGGCTCCGCGGGACGATCGGACGTACCTATATGGCGCTCAGCGTGTACGACGTGGCCGAGCCGCACATGCGCGAGGCGTTGGCGATCAGGCAGCGAGAGCTTGGGGCTGCGCACCCGGACACGAGCCACGCCGTGAACGAGCTGGGCGCGTTGCTCATCAAGAACGGATCGCACGCCGAGGCCGAAGCGCTCCTTAAGAAGGCGATCGATGACCACACCAAGCTCTTCGGGCGGCGTGACCTGGTGACGCTGGAGAGTCTCGATCTTCTGGCGATGCTGTACGGGTCGCAGTTGCGTCCGGAGCTGGCCGAGCCGCTGCTCAAAGAAGTGCTCGAGATCCGCACGGCGACGCTGGGCAAGGAAGATCCGACCACCGTGGCGTCCATGAACACGCTGGCGACAATCGGTACGGACCTGAGGAAGTTCGACGAATCTGAACGGCTATTTGAGACTTCGATCGCGATCCAGGATCGTCTCACCGGGCCCGATCACCCGCGTGCGCTCGAATTGCGATCAAACTACGCCTGGATGCAGTATTGGGCCGCGATGGACGAGAATCTGCAGGATCCCGCGGTGAAGAAGAAGCGCCTCGAATCGGCACGCACCATCGGCGAGCGGGTGCTCCGAACACGAGAGCGGGTTCTGGGCGCGGACCATCAGGCGACCGCGACCTCAATCAATAATCTTGCCCTGGTGTATCAGCAACTGGGGATGATGCTCGAGTCCGAGGCGCTGCGGAAAAGAGACCTAGAGATCACGCTGCGGACGCTGGGCGAATCGCACCCGGACTCGGCCGTGTCGCTCGCGAACTTCGGGAGTTTTCTGCAGAGGCAGAGGCGGTACGAAGAAGCAATCACCTATCTGGAACGGTCGGTGAAGATTTCGCGGCAGGTGCTGCCGCCAGATAATCCGGGGCTTGGTTTCACGCTGGGTTGGTACGGCAGTTGTCTGCGCGATGTCGGACGGTTCACCGAGAGCGAGCCGGCGCTGATCGAGGCTCGCGGGGTCATCGGGCGATCGATGGGCGAGGATCATCCCATCGCGGCTCAGATGAGCGAGTCGCTCTTCACGCTCTACGAAAAATGGAACAAGGCCGAGCCCGGCAGGGGCTACGACGCCAAGGCCGCAGAGTGGAAGGCGAAGATGCCCGCTCCACGGCCCGAGGGCACGGAACCCAAGTCGGACGAGAAAAAATAAATCAGGCCTGCTCGACCTCGGCCGTGGGGCCGGTCGTCAGCCAGCAGGTGCCGACTTTGAAGTAGAGTTGAATGGCGTGATGGTCGGCATCCGCCGCGGTCACAGCCATGGCGATCGCGCTATTCACGGCGTAGGCGCTGAGGCGTGTGGTCTTCCTGGGACTGGGCGAGGTTCGTGAAGCGCCAGCCGTCCAGCCCGAGCGCCGTCCAATAGACCACCGGCTCGCCGTCGAGGTTGAGCCCGTTCCACGGCGTGACGTACGTGACGAGGTCGCCGCGGAGATCGAGGTCAGCGACTCCGAACGCTTCGCGAACTTCTCGAGTGAGATTGGCCGTGGTCCAGAGTGTGTTGATGTCGGGGTTCGGGGAGCGGCTGTGGAAGTAGATCAGCTCGTTGGCGTCGGTGAGGCCGGTGAGATAGATATAGCCGTCGTTATCGCGGATGAGTCCGAACCCGCGAGTGATGGTGGGGAGGTCTTTGGAGAAGAGGTCGGCGATGTTCACGGCGTCCCACGTGCCGTCGGCTTTGCGTGCGAGTTGGATGACGCCGCGGTCGGTGGCGAGGGCTGCGCCGTCTCCCCAAGCCACGGCCCCGTGGACGGTGGTGAAATCAAACCAGCTCGAGACCGAGTTGGGTGAGAACGCAATGACTTTCCACTGAGCGGCTTCGTTCTCGCGGCGGTAATAAAGAATCTCGCCGAGGTCGCTACGTCCGACGATGACGCTGCCGGATTCTCCGATCGGTGTCGTGGCGAGAATCTGCGACGGGTCGACCTCGGGGGCTCCGACGTTGGCCAAGCGCAGGTGGCTGAGCGAAAAGAGCGAGCCGTCGTGTAGGGCGTAGATGCGTCCGAATGCGCCGATCGCGAGGCGACGAGTGGTCTCAGACTTGGTGTGGAAGTCGGGGGAGTGCCGCCAGTCTTGGGTGGTTGGTTTGGTCACGCTCCAAATGAGCGGCCCGTCAAAGTGGGAAGTTGGCGAGAACAGAACCGCTTGAGGGCCGTCGGCGGTGGTGATCGATGCGAGGATATCTGCGGTAACATCGTCGCGCGAGATCGGTGTCACCGTGAGGCCATCCACCTGGGGTAGTTCGTCGATGAACAGCTCCTCGAGTGGACGGCGCATGAACGAGAAGTATCCGGCGACGGCCGCGGAATCGGAGCGGTGCACTGCAGCAAGGCCGTCTCGGCTCACGGCTATGAAGTCGATCCCCGGTCGGGAATACGCGTTGTAGTTGTCGAAGGTGCCAAGGGTTGATCGCTCAGTCACGAAGCGTGATGGATCGGAGCCGGCTCCGTTGATCCCGAACGAGCGTCCGTTGGCCGAGATCGCCCCCGGTTCGCCGTCGAACAGATAGACCAGCTCGTAGTCGGTGTTCGCGGCGTTTCTGCGTAAGAGCCAGGTGGTGGCGATTGTGCCGTCGCGAACGATCTTCACCAGCCCGGCCTTGGCGTTCGACGCGAGCTTGAGCGCGATCGGGAACGTGTACGTGCTAGCGGGTTTACGAGGAAGTCCGTGCTACCGACGATGAACTGATCGATGCGCGCCAGCGTGGAGAGTTCGATGCGCACGCCGTTGTCGAGAATGAACCCGCTGCCGTCGCCAGCCGTGTTGGTGCCGATCGCTATCCCGAGGTTATTGCGGTCGAAGATGGTGTCGTTGGCGATGAGCCCGCGCAGCTCGGCGAAGGTGGTGGCCACGCCGTTGACGGTGACGAAGTGCTTCTCGTCGATGGTCCCGAACACGACGCCAGCCGCGTTGACGCTGGTGACGATCGGCTCGCGGAACTTCATGTACGAGATGATCGTGATGTAGGGGTTGACCGAGCCCTTCCCCTCGCGCGGCGACTCGGCCTGTTGCACGCCGACGAGAAGCTCGGAAAACCCGTCGCCGTCGAGGTCGGCCGAGGCGATCGAGGAACCGAAGAAGATCGTGCCGGTGGTGCGCCCTCGATCAGCGACGACAGAAGTTCCGGCGATCTCCTGGATCAGCGCCCCGTTGCGGCCCGAGCGGATCTGCACGCTGCTCTGGCGCGACGAGAGGTCGGCCATGACGGCGAGATCGGCGACACCGTCGTTATTGAAATCGCCGATGGCCTTGAACCCGATCTGGTTGAGCCCGGTTTCGTTCGTCCAAGAGATATTCTCTTGGACCCAGACCGAGGTGACGAGGCTAGAGTTTTTGAGCGAGTAGACGGTGATCTTCGCGGTTGGCGCGGTGATATCGCTCGTTCGTTCATAGCCGACGACCGCGAAATCGCCCGTGCCGTCGGCGTCCACGTCGCCGAGGTAGGCGATGCGATTTCCGGCGACGTTGGTTGATGTCCCAACCTGCCACGCTCGAATGACAGAGCCGTTGATTCCGGAGATGAGAAAAACGGCCCCGAGCGCGTCTGGGGCCGCCCCGAGGTCGTCCCCGCCGACGAGGATGTCGGTTCTTCCGTCGCCGTTGATATCACCGACAGGGATAATCGTGCTCATCAAGCGGTGCAAGAAGTAGTTCGATCCGGGCGCGGGCGCGGACCCCCAGAACAGCGTGCCGGTGCGCGCGAAGCATGCGCGAAGCAACACGTTGTTGCCGCCTACCTGGGTCGGGAAAAGTCCGCTGACGATAATGTCGGGCTCGCCGTCGCCGTTGATGTCGCCGACGCCAGCGAATGTTCCATTCGTGAGCGCTGAGGAGGCGACATCGAGCGAGAACATGGAGATCTGGGAACCTGTCTTGGCCGAGTATTTGTGAATCGAAACGTTCGTGCCGAAGAAGTAGTCCGGCACGATCAGGTCGCGCACGCCGTCGAAGTCCAGATCGTCACCGAGGACGAATTGATTGTCATACGGCCATTAATTGCCGTAATAATATGAGCCCGGGAAGCCGAGTGAATAGATCACTGAGCCGCTCTTGCCGTCGAAGACTTGGACCACGCTGTCGGTAAAATACTGTTGAGTTTTTTTCTGAACCCTGACGGCCCCGCTGGCGGCAAACTCCCTGACGCCGTCGTTGTTCAGATCGTCGAGCACGGTGATGTTGCCGTTGACCCCGAGCCCGCCGATCCGATCCGACGGCAACTTGAGAATGCTCTCCGACTCGTTGTAGAGATAGGTGGCGTCCAGCATCACACGCTGCTCGATCGACTCAAGAATTGCGACAGATTGCGTAGTACCGTCGGGACAACTCAGACGATTCAGCATCGACGCTCTCCTTGATGAATCGCGGACAGTAGCGATTATCGCGCCTCGCTCGAACACGGCCCTTCGGCTTGTTCGCGTAAGCGACGGTCAGTTGCTACTCGATTCTGGCGTCCGTGCGCAACCCTGTCAACATCTTTCTGAGCAGAAAATTTCTGCATATATGTTGCAAGGAGTTTCGCTCGTCGCGATCCTCGGCCCGCGATCAACTTAGATCACCTCACGAAGATCTCTCGCAAGCATGTTGCGCGCAAATTCGCCGCAAATCACCGGAAGATCTAGGTATGAAGGCGAAATAATCTCGTAGTCACGACCTCTGAACCCGAGGATTGTTGTCACCATCAAAAAAGGTCCTCGAGCAGATGCTCGAGGACCTTTACGCTGCTTCATTCCTCGACCGGACCGTTTCCGATCAAAGTTGATGGGTTACTTCGTCTCGTTCGTGCCCTTGGTGTTCTCACCGAAGAAAAGCCCGAACGGGAAACCGCCGCCGCCGATCTTGTCGGTGTTGTAGATGTACTGCGCGTCGAGAGCCTTGGTGATGCGCGTGCGAGCTTCGTCGAGGTGCGCGAAGGAATACGGATCAAGGTTCCCCTTGCCGTTGCCGTCGCAGAGCTGGTTGAGCTTCTCTTTGATCTGCTTGAGCTTCTGGCTCGAAAGGTTCGAGATCGGGCTCGCGGCCGCCCCGGGCGTGCCGGGCAGCGTCAGGTCGATGAGACGGTCCAGGTGCTCGCGCTGCAGGTTGCGGCGGAGGCTGGAGATCATCGGCTGTCGGGCCGTGAATTTCTGGCTCGGTTGAGCCTCAATCTCGCCCCAGATCGAGGTGGAGATCGTGTCCATGACCTCGGGCAGCGTGATCATGTCCACGCCGCCGTCCACGCGAAGCTCGTTGTCGAACACGCGGCGAAGCGTCGTCGGGTTCATCAGCATCGTCAGCGCCGAGGCCTGCATGCCCATGATCCGATCGTGGATCGGGAACGGTGCGTCCTGGAACAGCTCGCCCATGCCGCCGTTGTCGGCCCACTTGTCCACGGTCATCTTCGCCAAGAGGTCGGCCTTGAGCCCGAAGGCTTCATCCTTGAACGAGTTGTCGATCACGAACTTCAGCGCGTCGCGCTGCTGAACCGCCGGGATCATCTGGATCGGGTCCGTGCCGTTGGGATCGCCCTTGCGTCCGCGGTTGATGTGCACGCCGCCAACCCAACCAGCCATGATGCTCACGGCGTTCAGCTGCGACCCGAGCGTCGCTTGGTAGCCGCGACGAAGCTTGGACCAGCTCTCGCCATCCTTGACGAACTTCTCCACCAGCCGATCGCGGTGATAGTTCGCGAGCTTCACGAGGCTCTTCGAATAATCAAGCGGGTTGGCCGAGAAATCGTAACGACGCGCCAGCGGATCGCCGCCCCCGACGTCCTCGTCGGTCAGATACGCCAGCTCGGGCTCGGCCACCCGCGCGAGAGTCTTCTTCGGGTCGTCAAGCGTGTACCCGTACTCGATGGCCCAAAGGTCATAGGCACCGATGTCGATCATCGTGAAGTCGCCCTGGAGCTTCCCTTCGTTCATGTTGATGTTGACCGGGTTGTAGTCCATGACCGAACCGGTCTGGGGCACCTTGCCCTTGACCTCTTCGCTGTTGATCTTGGCGAGTGTGTAAATGCTCGACGCCTTAAAGTTGTGACGCAGCCCGAGCGTGTGCCCGGCCTCGTGAGACACCAAATCGGCGAGCAACGGCCCCACGAACCACTCGGGGACGCCGTCGAGCATCTCGGTCTTGGATTCCTTCTTCTCGTCCTTCTTATCATCCTTCTTCTCGCCCGGCTTGTCGTCCTTCTTGTCATCTTTCTTGTCATCAGGCTGCGACGACTCGAGATACGAGGAATCTCCAAGCAGGTCGTTCACCTCGAGGTTCATCAGGAACAGCCCCATGTCCATGGACTTGCCGCGACCGGCCATGCATAGGCCGTTGGTCTGGCTGATGCGCCCCAGCAACCCGCTGAACTCGCGGTCGCCGATGACCTTCGGGTCACCCTCGGCCGCCGCCGCCAAGCCCAGCCCGCCGTACGCCTGCACACCGCGACGAGCCCGCTCGGCGATGATTTGGTTGCGCTTCTCCGGCGGGGCCAAACGCACCCGCGGATCCCAGTTGGGATGGTTCTCAAGCCACGAAAGAGTCTCGGCGCCGAACCCTTCCGTCGCAATGTCAGGAAGTATTTCGTTGTACTGCGTCCAGAAGTGACGGATCCAGCCGTCGGTCAGCACGATGTCGGCGTCGAGAATCTGGCCGGTCATCGGGTTCACGCGGCTCGGCCCGATCGCGGTGCCAATGTCGTTGTTCAACCACCGCAGGAAGTTGAAACGAACGTCCTCAGGGTCCTTGTCCATGTGAGCGCCAGACTCGGCGTCTTGGTAGTACACCTCGATGGCGTCACGGATCCCGATCTTCTCGAAGGCCTTGTTCCACTTCAGCACGCCCTCACGCAACCAGTGGCGGTAACGGACCGGCGTCGTGTTCTCGACGTAGAAGATGATCGGCTCTTTCGGCGGGCTCATCTTCAGGCTCGCGTCACGCTTCTCAACGTGCCAGCGGTTCACGTAACGAACCCACTTGTCCTTCTGATTGTACTTGCCCAAGTCCCGATAGACCGTGGTGAAGAAACCAACCCGCTCGTCCGCGACCCGCGGCTTGTAGCTCGGGTCCTCACGCAGCACGCTGATCGAGTAGTGGACCTTCTGTAAGCGCCCGCTCGCGTTGGGCATCTCCCACGCGATCTCGACGTTCTCAGGGAACGACTTGGCCCTGGCGATCGACGCGAGCGCCAGGTTCGACCCCCGGCCCGGGCCCCCGATCGCGCCAGCACGCACCGTCAACAATTCTCGCATGTCGATCACCGGCTGACCGCTGGGACCGATCGCCAGGATCGGCAAGTCCAGCACCACGCGGTCCGTGAACAACCGCTTGACGCTAGCCTTGCCCTCCTGATCACCAGTAGCGCGAGTGCCAAGCTCGGGCTCGATCAACAACATGCGGTTGTTCTGACGCTTCCAGTAGCAGTACGTCTCCGCGCCCTGAAGTCCGGCGAAGAGCTCCCCGCTGGCGACCGTCACCGCGAAGAAGTGCTTCTGACTCTCGAACCCACGCGGGAGTTCGGCGATCATCTGGTTGTCCTTGGCGCGAGTCCAGATGGTGTACAGGCTGGCCGAGCCGTCGGCCGTGGAAACCACCTTCTCGAAGTCTTTGGAGATTTCAGCGAAGGGTTTGAAGTCTTCCTGCTTCTCGCCCGGCCCGCCCGGGCCGCCGCCGCCGATCAATTTTTTCAGATCCTCGAGCCCAGCTTGGCTCCTCGGGCCACCGTTGCTGCCTTCAGCAGGCGGCTCAAACGCCGAAGCGTTCACCGGAGACCAAGCAAGACCCGCCGCCACGACCAAAAGCCCGGCCGCCGAAAGCTTCAGCAGCCCGCGATTCGAAAAACCACCCATTCGTAAGCACTCCTGATGAGAGGACGGGACAAGCCGTCGGGGAGAAAATCGAGACCTCAAATCGTCACAACAGCAGAACTCAACCGTAAACGCCAACCCGAGCCGGAATAGAAACTCGGCCGAATGAACCAACGGACGCCAACCTTCGCCCAATTCCGAAATCTAGTAAACAGCCTACCGACTTGCGGTCGGTTTTTCCGTCTCGATCAACCATTTCGACTCGAGAAAGTTGCGGATTCAGATCGAGCAAGCCTTTCCGCGTTCCTGAAGCCGAGGGGTATTCACCTGGAATCTAGATCTGTCCAACCACGTCCAGACCACCCCGGAACCTTCCGCAATCTTCACATCCCGATCACAGTACGAACACATTCACCGCTCGCGACGTTTGGTATTCTGCGACCATGAGTACCACATCAACCATTGAAATCAGCCGCCGTCAACTCCTCGCCGCCGCCGGGGCCGCCGCCGCAGGCCTCTCACTCGAGGGCCCTCGCGCTCTCGCCGCGTCCCTGCTCGCCCGCCCCACCTCGAACCTGATCGTCGCGCGCCCCGACCGCAAACGGTCGATCCGCATCGGACACCTGACCGACATCCACGTTCAGCCCGAAAAACGCGCCGCCGAAGGCCTGACCGCCTGCCTCGCCCATATCGGCTCTTTGAAAGACAAACCAGAACTGATCCTCACCGGCGGCGATTCCATCATGGATTCCTTCGCCTCCGACCGGACCCGCACCGATCTTCAATGGGATCTCTGGCACAAAGTCTGGAAAGAAAACTGCACCATCCCCGTCCGCTCGGCCGTGGGCAACCACGACGCCTGGGGCTGGAACAAAAAGGACAGCAAAACCACCGGCAACGAGCCCCTCTACGGCAAGGCCATGGCCGAAGAAATGCTCCGCATCCCCAAACGCTACTACAGCTTCGACCAAGCTGGCTGGCACTTCGTCGTCCTCGACAGCACCTTCCACGTCGGCGACGGCTACATCGGCAAGCTCGACGACGAACAGTTCGAGTGGCTCCGCGAGGACCTGGCCGCGGTCGATCTCAAGACCCCCGTGCTGGTCCTCTCGCACATTCCCATCCTCTCCGTCGCCGCGATCATGTACGACAACTTCATCAAGAACGGCCAGATCACTCTCCCCGGCGGCGAGATGCACACCGACGTCTACGCTCTCAAAGATCTCTTCCTCCAGCACCCCAACGTCAAGCTCTGCCTCAGCGGGCACATCCACCTGCTCGACGACGTACGGTTCAACGGCGTGGCGTACCTCTGTAACGGCGCGGTCTGCGGAAAATGGTGGAAAGGTCGCGTCCAGCAGTGCGGCGAGGGATACGCCGTTCTCGATCTCTTCGATGATGGAACCTTCACCAACGAATATCTCGAATATGGATGGAAGGCCAGCCTGGAGAAGTAAGCTGGCGACGACTCGCCCACACGGGCGATCGAACGCCCAACCACGAATGCCCTAGGCCTCGACTCGGCGTTCGCGTCGCGGCGGACGTACCATCGCGCTCGGTCCCAGTTCAGCTTGGGTCGAGAGTTCATCGCGGGTTTCTGAAAGGTGGCTATGGCACGTTCTCGGAAGAACTTAGGGGAAATTCTCATCGGCTGGGGCGTCATCACCGCCGCCCAAGCTGAAAAAGCCACCACCGTCGCCAAGGGCTCGGGCAAACGCCTCGGGGATGCCCTCGTCGAAATGAGCTTCGCCAAAGAAGATCAAGTCGCCAAGGCTCTCGCCGAGCAGTTCGGCATGGAGTATGTCGACCTCGCCGCGCCCGACATCGCCAGCAAGGTCAACCTCAAGCTCGTCCCCGACGACCTCGTCAAAAAACACCTCATCCTCCCGCTCTCCAAGGTCGGCTCCAAGCTTCAACTGGTCATCCACGACCCCATGAACCTCGAGCTGCTCGACATGCTCCGCTTCCGGCTCAACACCGAGATCGAGCCCCGGCTCGCCGCTCGCACCGCTATCAAAAACTTCATCGACGGCGGCGGCAAGGGCGGCAGTTCCGCGGCCGCCCCGCGCATGGTCAACGCCAACGAGTCCCTCGTCAGCGCTTCCATCGACAGCTCGGTCGATAAATCCGTCGACCGCTCGATGGATAAATCTATCGACGTCGCCAGCGACGACGCCCCCATCGTCAAGCTCTGCAACCGCATGCTCATCGAGGCTGTGAAAATGCGGGCCTCGGACATCCACATCGAGCCCATGGCCGACCGCGTGCGGCTCCGCTATCGCATCGACGGCGTGTGCATGGAACGCGACAAGCTCCCCAAGCGCATGCAGAACGCCGTCCTCTCACGCTTCAAACTCATGGCTGGCATGAACATCGCCGAAAAACGCATGCCCCAAGACGGCCGAATCAAAATCCAGGTCGATGAAAAGATGGTCGACTTCCGAGTCTCGGCCTGCCCCGCCTACCACGGCGAATCGATCGTCCTCCGTATTCTCCGCCCCGACAGCGTCCGCATCGGCCTGGTCAACCTCGGCTTCGAGCCGGAAAACCTAGCCATCTTCAACAAAATCATCCGCCGCCCCAACGGCATCTTCCTCGTCACCGGGCCCACCGGCTCGGGCAAGACCACCACGCTCTACTCCGCGCTCGCCGTGCTCAACCGCCCCGATAAAAAAATCATCACCGCCGAGGATCCTGTCGAATACGCCTTCGAGGGCATCAACCAGTGCCAGGTCCGCGAGGCCATCGGCTTCACGTTCCCGGCCATCCTTCGCTCGATGCTCCGTCAGGCCCCCAACATCATCCTCGTCGGTGAAATCCGCGATCACGAAGTGGCCGAAATCGCCATCCAGGCGGCCCTCACCGGGCACCTCGTCTTCTCCACCCTCCACACCAACGACGCACCCAGCGCCATCACCCGACTCGTGGACATGGGCGTCAAGCCCTTCCTCGTCGCCAGCTCCATCCAAGCCGTCATGGCCCAGCGCCTCATCCGCGTCCTCTGCAAAAACTGCAAGACGCTCGCCGCGCGCGAAGACCTCGACCCCAAGTACATGCAGCTCGTCGGCATCGAGTACGAAGAAGGGCTCGGCAAAATCAACAAGCCTGTCGGGTGCGACAACTGCAACCGCACCGGCTATCGAGGCCGATTCGGAATCTTCGAGATGATGGTCATGAACTCCACCATCCGCGACCTGGCGTTCAAGATGGCCCCGCTGTCAGAGATCCGCAACGCCGCCCTCGCCAACGGCATGAGGCCTCTGGTCGACGACGGCAAGGTCAAGTGCTTGAACGGCGTGGCAACACCTCACGAGATCGCTCGCAACACGCAGGTTGACCTCGACAACAAGTAGAACCAAACAGCAAGGCAACAACGAACACAGACGGTGCTACCTCTGGCGCTGCGCCAACAGCCACGCCGCCAGCCCCGATTCGCGGTACGTGCGGTCCCAGCTGTTATGGTCGAGGTCGGCGTAGGTCGTGAAACTCACGCCGTGCCCCGCCGCGTTCAGAGCCGCGACCACGTCGCCAGTCTTGCTCCACGGAACCACGTTGTCCTTCAGGCCATGGAACGCCCACACCGGCGTGCCCTTCCAGCGCCTCGCGATCAACGCGGCATCGCCGTACCCGCAGATCGGCGCCACCGCCGCCCACAGCTCCGGGTGCCGCACGCCGATCTCCCACGAGCCGTGCCCGCCTTGCGACAGCCCCGTGAGCGAGATGCGTGCTTCGTCGATCGCAAACTCTTTGCGAGCGGCCTCGACCATCGCGAGCACCGCATCCTCGTGGTCCTCCCACTGCGACTCTCGCGTCGGCTTCTGCGGAAAGATCACCACGCAAGGCCAGGCCTCGGGCCGGAGCAAGATCGCCGGTGCCAGCCCGACCGTGACCTGCTTGGCGTTGTCTCTCCCGCACTCGCCGCTGCCGTGCAGGAACACCACCAGCGGCATCGAGCCATTGACCGATCCAACCGCAGGCGTCACATACACCACATAGCGATACTCCCGGCCCGCAATCGTGACCGCTCGATCAACAAATCGCTGCATGAGCTCTTCCCGAGAAAGAATGCGCGCGGCGAATGTCTCGGAGGATCGATCGCTCGACGCTCTTGTTGAACACCCGGCCGACACTAACGTCAGAACTCCCGCCGCAACGCCCAGAACGCACCGCATCGTTCGCATGCCAAGAGGCTCCGTGCAGCGGCCGGAGGTGCTCTCAAAGCACCCCGGCGTGCATCTTTCGCCACGGTTCAATAGCAAGGAAAACCTGCTGTTCGAAACTCAATCCTTCTCAGACGCCTCGCCGCGGCCCACGACCTCGCCGCCCTCGTCATCGATATCGATGTCGGGCCCGTCGGCCTCGATCTCCATCGCGATTTCTTTCTCCAACTCCTCGATGGGCTTCTCTTCCTCGATCTTCTCGCCCTTGGCGAGTTTCGCGGCCTTCTCCTTGTCGAGCTTCCGCTTGATCGCTTCGACCTTGGGCTTGTCGGGCGCGATGATGATGCTCGCGGCCTTGCCCATCCAACGCGGCGTCTGCTCCAGCTTGCAGATATCCGCCAGCTGGTTGGCGACCGTGCGAAGGTTCTCCAGCCCGATCTCGCGGTGCGCGATCTCGCGCCCCTTGAACCGCTGCGTCACGATCACCTTGTGACCCGCCATCAGGAACCGCCGCGCCTGGTCGATGCGGACCTGCACGTCGTGCGGGTCGATCTTCATCGAACGCCCCAGCCGGATCTCCTTCATCTCCGAAGACTTGCTCGCCGCCCGCGTCTTCCTCTGCTTCTGGCTTAGCTCGTACTTGTACTTGCCGTAGTCCATGATCTTGCAGACCGGCGGCCGAGCGTCGGGCGAGATTTCCACCAAGTCCATCCCTTGCTCCTGCGCACGGCGGATGGCCTCCTGAGTCTCAAGAACTCCGATCTGCTCGTTGTCCGGGCCGATCACACGCACGGGCGTGATGCGGATAAGAAAATTGACCCGGGTCCGGTTGACGGGGGCGGAATCGCGGCTGAATCTCCCGATTGCGATGACGAGAACTCCTGACAGGGTTAGGGCCGAGTCGGCAACAGCCGACTCTCACGAGAACTTGTGTCTCGGGCCTGGATGATCGATAAACATTTCTCAAAGAACAGCTGAGTCATGACCGCACAGCCGAGAAGGGCGATCGGCCTGAACTCCGGCGAGTGATCGCGCCAACAACCAACCCGCCAACCAACGCCACCGCGCCCCGGTCTGGGGGTCTCAAACAAGTGATGTTGTGGTCATGCGAGTTCATATCACCGAATCACTTCAAACCGAAACATCAAACCAGAACACCTCGCTCCGACTTCGGCCCAAGCAGACAGCGCCGTCCCAGCTCAAGAACCAGCAAAAGGCTAACCGACCGGCGACGCGAAGGCAAGCGGGAAATGTGAGCGTTCTCAGGGTAAACCATGAATTCTCCGCGCCCTGTTCGCCGCTTGCCCTCAACCCGGGTCAGTCCAACCCGATTCAGCCCAACCCGGTTTAGTCCCCACGGATCGCCAGCAACAGAATGTTGCCCGCCACGCTCACCACCAGCATCACCACCATCGCAATGAACAGCGGCTGCTTGAACAGCGGCCGCGTGTCCGTCGAGTTGTCCACCTGGATCTCGCCCGGGGCCGCCGCCTCCGCCTGAGCAAGCGCCGAAAGGTCCGCCCCGCCGATGTCCTTGTGCGCAATCGGCGGCGTCTGCCCCACCCGCAAGGCCCTTAGATCAATCAGCAGATCCTTGCAGCTAGGGTACCGGTCCCCAGGGTTCCGCGACATCATCATCTCGATGACCTCGCTCACACCAGCCGAAAGCTTCGGGTTCACATGGTCCGGCGGCACCAGCTCCGCCTTCAGATGCTTATGCATCACCGCCGACGGGTTCTTCCCATCAAACGGAACGTTCCCCGTCACCATGTGGTACAGCGTGGCGCCCAGCGAATAAATATCCGCCGGAGGCCCGATCTTCACCTCGCCACGAATCTGCTCCGGGCTGATGTAGTACGGCGTGCCAAACGCCTTCCCCTTCTCCGCCTCCGCCGCCTCAACGTCCGTGATCGGCCGCGCCAGACCCATGTCCGCCAACTTCGCGATCCCCTCGTTGGAAAGCATGATGTTCTTGGGCTTCACGTCGCGGTGGATCAGACCCTTCTCATGCGCGTGCAGCAACGCCTCGGCCATCTGGATCGTGATCTCGACCGCGTCCTTCTCCGTGAACCTCTTGTGCTTGACGATGTCGTCATACACCGTGCGGCCCTCGACATACTCCATCACGAAGTAGTGAACCTCACCAGCCTTGCCCACGTCGTACGCCTGCACGATGTTCGGATGATTGAGCTGCGCCGCCGCCCGACCCTCCGCATAGAACCGATCAATAAACTGAGGATTCTGAGAAAACTTCTTGGGCAGCACCTTGATCGCCACCGCCCGATCCAGGCTCGTCTGACGAGCCTTGAACACCGTCGCCATCGCCCCCGCGCCCAGCTTTCCCAAAATCCGGTACCCCGGGATCTTCTGTCCAGCCCGCTCCGCATCCAAAATCGCTCGCAGCCGCGCAATCTGCCGCGGCGTCACATACTCGTTCGCCACCAACAACTGCGCCAGCGTCAACTGGTTCTTGTCCTCGTTGGACTGCCTGGCCTGCTCCAGACACTGCAAAACTTCTTCCGGCGTCGCCAGCCCCTGGTCCACCACCAGCCGGCTCACCAGCGTGTCCATGTTCGTGCCGCTCTTGGCCGCCTCTTGCAACGCGACTTCCGCGTCCGCGATCGTCCCCGTCGGCACCAGCACCGGCACCGTATCCCCTGAACGATTCGGGCCCGGAGTTCGCGTCACCGGCGGCTTCGGGCGCAGCGCGGGAGGGTCCTCCGGATCAGGCCGAAGCCCAATCTGATCGGGGTCTGGTTTCCGAATACTTTCGCTCACAAACGGTTCCTCATTGTGTTCCAACCATCGCTCTGGCATCGGCTCGTTCTGATCTGCTGATTCGTCTCAGCTGGTTCGTCCTAGCTGATCAGTCCCAGCTGTTTCCCCCCGGGGAAATCTCGCCCGCCGCTCAACACGTTGATCCAGGCCGCGCCTCGAACCTCATTCCAATCTGCCTGACCGAGCAGGGTTTATACACCAGACTCTTCGCCGCCGTGCGGAACACTCGCCGCCAGATCGATCGCACAGCGGCACATCATCTCCCGAAATCACAGAAAGGAAATTCGCAAATAACTATCAAAGACCTAACCGATCGATCCATCGACCGCCTCGGTATTGACACTCATTTGGTCCACGAGAAAGTAAAGGCCGACCAGCCCCGGTGTCAATCACCCGGCGCTGGTCCAAAGGCTCGCACCACAACGCCGACGCCGTCTGTCCGCACGATCAACCCGCGCGGATCTGGCCACGGCAATCGGCGACTCGAACACTCTCGCACACCCAGCCCGCAACGGTGTACTTGACAGGAAGACGTAAAACCCTTGATAAAATCTTGGCGAATCTGTGGAACTCTTGGTAGAATGTGGTCGAAGCGTATCAATGACCTGTAATCCTGCAGTTCCCCCAAACTGCACCACCCCTCACCTCTGACCCTCACCCCTGACCGCTCACGCCTGACCGCCCTCCTCTCTACCGCTCACGTCTCAGTGCTCAGGCTCAAGTTCACCCTCCGCTCGTTCTTCTGTCCTGCTTCTCCGAAGTTCTGAACTCTGAACCTTCTACCGTGCCTCTCGGGTGACCGCGATCACGACTTTCCGCCCGGCTTCGAGTTCTTCGAAAGCCCGCCTCTTCTGCGTCTTTTTCGTGTCACCCTGAGATGTTTCTCTCGCTCGACCCGAGCGACACCATTTGATTCTTGACTTTCGTCCGTCAAACGTTTCTACTCGCGCTCTCGCTATCATGCAATCTCGCATGTTCTCCTGCTTCAGAGTCCTTTGTTCGATCCGTGCCCGGCATAAACCTCGTCCTCTTGCCCATCGAACCGTTCTCGCTACCATCTCGACCCGTCTTTGTGAGTGTTCCAGCGTCTTCTTGGCTTCCAGATTTTCAAGTGTTCCGGCCTCTCGAGCCCAGTCTTGCGAAGATTGAAGAGCTGATTCGAATGACCCATTCGCGTTCCTTTGGCCTGCGGTGTTCGCCGCGTTGAGGGTTTTAAAATGTTCAAATTCCAGCGTCCGCGTCGTGCCTTCACCCTGATCGAACTGCTGGTGGTCATCGCGATCATCGCGCTGCTGATCTCGGTTCTGTTACCCGCGCTCGGCAAGGCCCGCAAGTCGGCGCGGTTGGCAATCAGCCTGTCCAACATGGGCTCGGTGATGAAGGCCAATGCGTCGTACAACAACGACAGCAAGGGCAAAATGCCGTTCCTGCCGATCTACAGCCCGGGGACCGAACCCTGGCTCTCGCTCGGGATCAAGCCTGCGAGCACCCTGCCAAACAACATCACTGCTGTATGCACCTGGACATTCGCAGGGAAAAACTGCGGCGATGCCTGGGTAACCGGACGCAACTCGGTCTTTGACATGATGGCGAACGTTCGCCCGCTCAACCCCTACCTGACGGCCGCGAACATCCCGAAGCCGCCCACTCCCAAGCGCTGGGGCAAGTCCAACGTTGATCCTGATCGCGTGACGACTCAGATTCCCGTGCTCAAAGATCCCAGCGATCGCGGTGGACATCAACAGAACTATCCGAATCTCAACCGAGATAACTCAACGTGCTATGACGACGTTGGAACCTCGTACCACTCAAACTTGCGTGGTTGGGAAGACCTTCGCACGAAGACTGGCGACTTCGGGCAGTCTTGGGAAACATTCGTCCGCCGTCTGGCCCTTGGAGACAACTTCAGCCCCTCGCTCCTCGTCTTCGCCAAGGATGAATGGGGCGATCTCACTCTCGAGGCGACGGATCCAAAGACACAGATCAAGAATGGGTACGATGATTTCAATCGGAGCGTCTTAGGGTTCCTCGATGGACACTCCAAGTACACCAAGATCCGTCCCGGCGCGACGAAAGACTCGGTGATCAACGATGATTACTGGGTTACTTTCCCCGACTGGAACAATGAGTGATGGCGGGCGAAGGTTCTCTTAAGTTCTTGTGATACCCCGATCGTGCGCGAGCACCTTGCTGGCGCATGATCTTTTTTGGAGGTCCCGAAGTCTCGTGAATAAGAACAATAAAATCAAACTGACAATTGCGATTACAGGGCTGATGGCGGCCGGCGCTGTCTTGGCCTGGCAGTTCCTTCCATCGAGTCTCGCGTCCGATTCCTCCAAAGCTCCGACGAAGGAAGAGATCATTACAACGAAGACGAAAGACGGTTCGGTGATCACGAAGCAAGGCGGACGGGCGATGCGTGAGCCGCCCCCCAAGTAAGCGGTGGGCCGCCGAGGACGGAGCAGCGTTGCAAATAGCTCCCCCCACACTGTTCATCAGCGCAGTTCTCGATCGCCCCTGTCCCCCCCACCGCGCCACGAAACTCTGCAAACGCGCCTCTATATCCCATGGTGAAATGCCCGGTGCATCAGGACTATTCCAGGCCACACGCCCCACTGCAGCTCGCGTCGCAAACCCTTGAAATATCTGTTTGAATTAGCCCAGCAGGTAAAGCTAAACAAGCAGATAGCCGCTGCGGAACGAGGCAACCACTCGAAAGTTGGCGGTGCATGTTTACACACACCGCCCGTTGGGGAGTATCGACAAGATGCTCGTTCAGCAACCCGTAAATCCGTCAACAAACAGATCGACGTCGTCACCCGTAACAAATCCATCAGCATCGGTATCGGCCACAAAATCTCCCAACTCGAATGCTACCATATAAGCATCAAAGTCATCACCGTTAATGAAACCGTTGCAATCAAAGTCGAAAGTCAGACACTGCATGTTTAGAAGTACCAGATCGTCGTTATTGACGACACCGTCAAGGTTGAAATCGGCTCGCGCGTTATAGTTCAGATCGTTGACGGTTGCATCCCGAGCCGCCCCAAATAATATACGATCAGTCCAACAAACAGATCCATCTCGATTTAAATCCCCGTCAAAGCTGTTGAATGAATCGCGATCCTCCTCAAACTCAATATTGACCACATCGTCTGTCGCTCCCAGCGAGAGCGTGTCGATCAGTTGCCCGCTCATTGCTAAGTCCACGCCGTTAGGACCAATAACGGGATCGAACTCGCTGTTCGAAGCGATCCCCAACCTGACCAGTCCTTGATTGCCGTACGCCACAACTCCCTGCCTAAGTGAGCTTTGCCGAAGACCATCGCTTGAAACCGTTGTAATCGAACTCCGGAACATGCTCACATGAGCAAAGACTTCTCCGCGATCATCGGGGCACTTTTTGTCCGGCTCACAGATTAGTGGTGACCGCGGGGTTACGGACGTCCACGAATAGTCGATGCGATTCGTCCGCGATAGTGTCATTGGCGCTGGACCGGTTCGAGAGAGTGCAAATGAGCGAGCCGACGAGCTTGCTGCCGTCGCGAATACATTTGCAAACTCCGAGCCGAGCGAACTGCAATCCGGAATGTAGTATGCGGGAAGGCGCTCGTAATATGTTATTGATTCCCAATCACTTGCAACTCTCATGCACAAATCAGAAACAATTGAAGTGGTCGCAGATCTTGATGGGATGTGGTCTCCGTTCACTGAAATCACAAGTGAAGACGAGACGGCCCCGGCGCATGGATCACCCGCGTCACTGTCCCCACCCGTCACGACGAAGGACTCCGGACCGCTATCGCCGCACCACTCGGCGCTTGGCGAGCCAGACCAACTCCCGAATCCCCCTCCAACACAAACTGTCGACGCGTGTGCGGAGGTGACAAGCCAGTCCCCGAGGGATACGGCAATCGAGTAGCTACCCCTGAAATCGCTCTCGGCCTGTATCCCGACGCACTGGAAGCAAAAAACGGTTTGTCCACCGCCTGTGGAGTCCGACTGAGCGCTCACTGAGCCGACCCAAGGTCCCGCCAGTCCGACAGCCGATACGAGCCATGATGCCGAACGCCGGGCATACCGCGAAAATGTACGAGCCATGACAATTCTCCTAGGGGGTCGATGATGGTTATCCGAAGCGACGCTTCGTGGTATTCGGACCTTTTACCTACGCAATTCCACTCAACTGCGAAAATATCGACGTACCTCATGCTGGCTTCGGAGTGGGGAACCTCTCGGCAGGGTGGCACCAAGCACTGGGCGTGCCGCCGAGGACGCGGCGTTGAGCGTCCTCGGTGTCTTCAATGTTGGACTCGAGAACAAGAGTACAGACCAGTGAAGTACTCCTCAGTGGCACGGGTCCTTCTCTGCTTCAACAACCTCCCCCATCCAATCGCCGCAGCCGCGCCTCCATCCCATGGTCAAACGCCCCGCGCGTCAGCACCTGGCTCGCTCCCTCATCCCGCGCGGCCTGCAGCAACTCTTTCTCCACATGAGGCCCCCACGCCAGCACATGGATCTTCCTCTGCTCGGGCGTCGCGCGCCCATCGCGTAACCGTCGCACCAACGCGAACGCTTCTTCCGCCTTGTCAAGGTCCACCAGCAACGCCCGAAACGCCCTTTCGTGCGACGGCCTCATCACACTCTCGACCACAGCAACACCCCGAGCAGCGCCGCGAACCGTCCGACGCTTCTCGAACGGTCTTAAACTCTCACCATCGCCACAAACTCCGCGTATCTCTTATCCAACTCCGCCCGGGTCAGCGTCTTCAACCGGTCCAAACTGAACGCTTCGATGTTGAAGCTGGCCACCACCGTGCCGTGGGCGAGGCTGGCTCGGACGTTCTGGAACGAGCCGGCGTCGGCGCTGCTGGATTTCGACGCGGCCAGCGAGCCCATCATGCCACCAGCGAAGGTGTCGCCAGCGCCGGTGGGGTCGATGACTTGTTCGGCAGGGTACGCGGGCAGCGCGCACAGGCCGTCGCGGTGGATGAGGAGCGCGCCGTGCTCGCCCTTCTTGACGACGACGAAGCGTGGTCCCATTTCGAGGATCGCCTTGGCAGCCGAGACGGAGTTTGATTTGCCCGTAAGCAGTTCGGCCTCGTCGTAGTTGAGGACCAGGCCGTCGATCTTGCGAAGCAGGACTTGCAATTCGGGGCGAGCGATCTTGATCCACAGGTCCATGGTGTCGGCGACGGCCAGCGTCTTGCCGGGGACGCTTTCGAGCAGCCCGAGTTGCACGGCCGGGTGCGAGTTGGCGAGAAAGACGAACTTGGAATCTCGGTACACGGCCGGGACCGTCGGCGGCTTCTCGCCCAGCACGCCCAACTCGGTGAACAGCGTCTCGCGGCTGTTCATGTTCGCGTGGTACTTGCCGCCCCAGGCGAAGGTTTTCGAGCCCTTGCGGATCTCGAGGCCTTGAGTGTCGATCTGCTTGAAGCTGGTCAGCGTCTTATGAAACTCGGGCGGGAAATCGTCACCGGCGGCCGCGACGATGCGGACCGGGCCATAGAACGACGCGGCAGCCGCGAAATACGTGCAAGACCCCCCGAGCACGCGCTCGGCGTGGCCGGTGGGGGTGACGATGGTGTCGATGCCGATGGTTCCGGTGCAGAGAAGTGACATGGGTCGAGTGTAGAGGGCGCACGGATAGTCAGCCAGCCAGAATGAGATCGGTGGCGAACGTGCAACAATTTTCGGGCTCGGCCAAGTTCAGCGCTCAGCAGCCAGCTTCGAATGCGGCGACGAACTCGTCGAAGTCGTCACCGTTCACGAAGCCGTCTTTGTTGAAGTCGGCCAAGTTGGTTCCCAGTTCGAAAAGCCGGACGTAGAGGTCGTAGTCGTCGCCAGTGACAAAGCCGTCCACGTCGCGGTCGGCGGGGCAGGGAAGGCCCGGCGCGGGGAGGATCTGGCCTCGGAGTTCGCCGTTGGGGTGAGCCAAGGTGAAGATCTGGATGTAGGTACGAAGTTTGGTGATGGCTTCGTTATTCAGCCCGTAGTCCGAACTGATGCTGCCCTGATCGCCGCCGAGGAAGACCGCTTGAAGGTGAAGTTGCATCCCGTCGGGCGTGTCGGTCCAAGGCGTGGGGTTGTCGTAGGTGAAATCGACGATGGGGTCACCGTTGTGCCCCATGGCCCCGACGTAGAGATACGCGGGGCTGTCGTTGGGGGCCGCGCCCGCGAGGTCTGCGGTGTGGATGCCCCAGACGGTGAGGTCGATGTTAAAGAGCCCGGTGTGGTGGCTGTAGACGATGCGTCCGACACCGATGGCGTTGCTGGCGGCGCCGGGGACGACTTGATTGGGCACGAGCACGAAGTCAAACACCAAAAAGTGGGCCTGAGCGGCGCTCGCTGTCAGAAGTGCGGCCGTGCAGGCTGCGATTCGGCGTGTGTTGAGGCTCATCGTGTTCACTCCGTTGGCGCTGAGTTCCGGAAGTGGTCAGGACGTCTTTTTCTTGCAGCTCGGGCAGGTCTGCGGGAAACCGCTGTGTCCTACTGGAATTAGTGCCTCGCTGCAGTTGGGGCAGCGGAAGACGTGAAAGGTGCCTTCCTTGCCACACTTGGGGCATGAGAGACTTTTTCCAGCATCGGAAGCGGCCAACGCTTCCTTTAGACTTGCGTCGAAGATGTTATTGCAAGAGGCGCACTGGTACGAGGACTTCGTGGCAAACGCGTCCTTTTCAGCTTCTTCAGATTGGAACTGTTTCCATCCGAAGTATGCTGCGGCCCCGAGGGCGAGAATGGCAATGGAGACCTTGAGAGCGTTGGTATTCATCTTCAAGAACTTTCGGGTGTCAGACGGGACTTCACGTTTTTCTCGCCGGAGATCTGCTGATCGGCTCGTGCTCAATAGGTGTAATGAGGCTTTCGGTCGACGTTCCACAGGCCGATCTGGCTGGGCACCTTGTTGTCGGTGCATTCCTCGCGCGATTTCGCCGCGACGTGAGTGTCCGCGAACAGAAACTGAGTCTTCTTTGCGTGAACGAACCCGGGTCGTACCGTAGCGTCCTTGGGATCCTTGCCCATGGGCAGGTCGGATTGCATCGAAATCGAGGTATCCCAGTAGCTGTCGCGGTTGGAGTCGCCGATGACGATGAGGTCTGAGGGAAACTGGACTCTCGAATCAGGGACTTCTGACCATCCGATATCGGTGCTGCTGGTGTTATCCACTTTCTTCTGTTCGACGAGCCACTCTTTCGGGTGTCGGATGTGCTCGCCGAGGCCGTAAATCCTCGAGGCGCTGTAGTCTTCTCTCTCGCCGAACCCGTTATAGCCGTATGTCCAAACGCGGAGAGAGCCGCGGCTGATCCCGCCGTCGTAGATCACGTCGTCTTCTTGCCAGCCAACGTACTTGCCGGTGGTGGCGTAGCGCGCATCGGTGGTGCCGCTCGCGAGCTTGGGCCAACGGAACTCGGAAGGAGCCGTGGCGCACGCGAAGACGGCCTCGGTGTTGGGGCCGAGGAACGTGCGAATGCGTGCGGGCCACACGATGGTGCTCTTTCCCGGTTCCCAGTGATCGCCGGGGTAGTAGGTTTTGTTCGCGTTGAGGTACGCGCCCATCCCGACACCGATTTGTTTCTGGGACGCCTGGCAGATCAACGCCTTGGCGGTTTGCCGAGCCTTGCCCAAGGCCGGGAGCAGGATGCTGATCAGAAGCGCGATGATCGAGATGACGACCAAGAGCTCGATCAGCGTGAAGGCCGGCGCTTGGCGTGATCCGGAAGTCTTTCTGGACGTTTTCATCGGAGAGTTCCTATGTGTGCCTTGGGCAGAACGCCGGGCGAAGAAGATTCATTATGACCGGTCTGGGTCGAGAGTGCAACCAGATCTTTGAGAATTAGCGGAATTGAGAGGCCTTCGAGTGCGGCTTCCGACGGGTTCTGGGTCGCGTTTCGGGCCGAGATTAGGGCTCGAATGGTCAGGATCTGAGAAGACGAGGCGGCGAGAGAGTCGAAAGGGTGGAGGTGTGCGGACCGGTACGCCCCGGCTCTCGGCTTGAGGGCGCGAGTTGAGGATGGGCCCGGTGCGGTTCCTTTTCGTTTGCGATGTCTCCTCATACGCTCTCTCATGCTCATCAAGCCACCCGCGGCCTCTGCCGGTCTTTCCTATGCGTCGGCTGGCGTCAGCCTGACCGATAAGGACTCGTTCACCGAGTCGATCCCTGCGCTCGTGCGCAAGACGTATGGGCCGCGTGTGATCCCGAACGACGGCGGGTTCGCCGGGCTTTTCAGGCTAGATTACAACCAGCGGCTCTTCGCGCGAAACTACAAAGACCCGGTGCTGGTGGCGTGCGCCGACGGCGTCGGCACCAAGGTCAAGCTGGCCCAGCAGATGAGTGTGTTTGACACGGTGGGGATCGATCTGGTGGCGATGAACGTCAACGACCTGATCGTTCAGGGAGCCGAGCCGCTGTTTTTCTTGGACTACATCGCAGTGCCCAAGGTGGACAAGGCGATGCTGACGGATCTGATCAAGGGCGTGGTTGAAGGGTGCAAGCAGTCGGGGTGTGCGCTCCTGGGCGGCGAGACGGCCGAGATGCCCGACGTCTATCGAGTCGGGGACTTTGATCTGGCTGGCTTTTGCGTCGGCGTGGTCGAGCTCAAGCGTGCGATCAAGCCCGAACGGGTCCGGCCTGGGGACGTGGTGCTGGGGCTGGCGTCCAGCGGGATCCACAGCAACGGGTACTCGCTAGTCCGGAAGGTGGTCGAACACGCGAAGCTGGATTTGAACGCGCCGTTTCTTGGTAGGTCGGACCTCCGGGCCGACGCTTCGTCCGCAGTTCCCTCGGCGATGAGCACTGAGAAGAAGAAGAAGAAGACAAAGAAGTCGGCTCGGAAAGCCGACCTACCGCGGACTCTGGGTCAGGTGTTGCTGACGCCGACGCGGATTTATGCGGGGTCGATCGTGAAGTTGCAGCGGACATACAAGGTGAAGAACGTGATCACGGGTATGGCGCACATCACGGGGAGCGGGCTGCGCGAGAACCTGGCGAGGTCGATTCCCAAGGAGTGCGACGCGGTGATCGAGCGTGGATCGTGGGACGTGCCGCCGGTGTTTGAGTTCCTGCAGCGGCACGGGCGGATCGCGGCCGATGAGATGGAACGAGTGTTCAATCTAGGGATCGGCTACTGCGTGATCGTGAAGCCAGCGTTCGCGGATTCAGTGGCGGAGAACCTGGAAAAACTGGGCGAAACGGTGTTCCAGATCGGGAAGGTCGTGAAGGGGAAGGGCGTGGTGCGGTACGCGGAGTGAAGACGATCTTTGGAAGCGCGGCTTCTCGTTTGGCCTGGTCAAGCACGCAGCGCGCCATTTCTTTCGCGAGGCGGGCCGAGACGCCGGGGTCGCTGCCGTTGCCCTGGACCTGCCCGACGACTCGCGCGGTGACGGTGGCGCCCTCGATCAGCACGTTGAGTTGATCCGCGATGTGACGCGAGTTGGTGAAGCCGCATTGGGCGCAGAGTTCGGCGAGATAGCGCACGACCTCGAGCTTGTGCTCGGCGGCGACGCGGCGCGGGGCAGAGTCAGGGTCGCCGAACTCGGCCGATGCGTTGATGAACATGCAGCCCGAGAAATCTTTGGCGTTGAACCAGTTTTCGTGGAAATCGAAGACCGCGAGCAGGCGGCCACGCGAGGCTTTGGCCTTGAACTCCACGAACTTCATCATGCGGTTGCGGAAGATCTCGTCGCGGCGGCGAAGAGCGGCCACGATGAGCTCGTCCTTGGACTTGAAATGGTTGTAGATGGTCATGCGGCTAATGCCGCCAGCCCGGAGGACGCTCTCGAGCCCGCTGGCGTGGAAGCCGTGGGCGCAGAAGACTTTCATCGCGGTGTCGACCAGTTCGTCGCGGCGGCTGGCGGGCATTGAGCGTGTTCTCCGACGAGATCGTTGGTAAATCTACTAGACTGTACCATATAGATGCAGCGGGGACGAGAACGACCAAACCGTGAATTTTTGCGATTAAAAAAAGAGAAAAGATCTGCCGTGGCCTGAAACCAATCGCTCGACGGAGAATCGTATAGACTGAGCGGTCTATGTACGACCGAGAGCCTTTTCGGCGAGTGTTCCGCCCGGTGCCCGGCCTTGCCGCTCACCAATCTGAGGAGTTTTCTCATGGAACGTCTCCCGATTCAAAGCGTCGAAACCGCCACCGGCACCAACAAGGACATCTTCGCGGCCTTCCAGAAGAGGCTGGGCATGGTCCCCAACCTCGCCAAGGTCATGGCCAACTCGCCCGCGGTCCTGCAGGGATACGCCCAGTTCAACGCCGCGCTCAGCGGCGGCAAGCTCCCCGCGAAGATCCGCGAACAGATCACGGTCCTGACCGCGGAGAACAACAACTGAAAGTACTGCCTGTCGGCTCATTCCGTGCTGGGGAAGCTGGCCGGGCTGAGTCAGGCACAGATCGACGAGGCTCGCCACCGTAAATCGGCCGATCCGAAAACCTTCGCGGCCCTTAAGTTCGCTCAGGCAGTGATCGATCTCCGCGGCGGCGTGGGCGAGAGCGACGTCAAGGCGGTCAAGGACGCGAGGTTCGCTGACGCTGAGGTGGCCGAGATCGTCGGCGCAATCGCGCTGAACTTTTACACCAACTTCTTCAACCGCGCGTTCGACGTCGATGTTGATTTCCCGATCGTCGAGGCTCACAACCACGAGCGTGCGCACGCTCACGCCCGCTGAGTCCGCGGCAGGGCTCGCGCTCTCGCGTCCGCATCAGCTTCTCCCGGCGTCGCCGCTCGTTCACACGAGCGGCAACGCTTCGTTGGCACACTGGTTTATTCTGGAATCATCGTGCTAAGTGAGCGCGCGTAGCCCGGAAATGTACCGGAACGTGGTGTTTCCGAACGTGCGCACACGCTGAAGCGGCGGCTCGCCGACGAGCTCGGTGAAGCGTTCGTGGAAGACGGAGCGCGAGAGCCCGGGCTCGTCGGCCATCTCGGCGAGTGTCCAAGCGCGCCCGGGCGAGGCGTGGACGAGCGCGAGCATTAGCCCGATGTGGTCGTCCATGACGGCGCGGACCCAACCAAACAAAAAGCCTCACCAGATCTCGGTGAGGCTTTGTGGTTGAGTCGGGTGTTGATTGAAGAGCGAGAGAGATGTAGAGAGAGAAGAACAGAAGAAAGATTGGTAGAGACAGGTTGAAAACCTGTTCTACTCGAAACCGAAGGAAATCACGGGAAGATGCCGCGAACTTCGTAGGCCTTGGCAAGGCGTTCGAGAGCGGCGATGTACGAGGCCGTGCGCAGGTCGCAGTCGTATTTCTTGCGAGCCTTCATGGTCCGGGCGGCGGCCTCGACCATGTGCTTGTTGAGCTTGGCGTCCACGGTCTTGAGGTCCCACGCCTCGCAAGTTTTGTTCTGGACCCACTCGAAATAGGACACGGTCACGCCGCCAGCGTTGCAGAGGATGGCGGGGAGGACTTCGATGCCCTTCTGAAGCAAAATCCGCTCGCCAGCGGGTGTGGTGGGGGCGTTGGCGCCCTCGGCCACGATGATGCAGTCGAGCATCTTGGCCTCGGGCTCCTGGATCATCTGTTCGAGCGCGGCGGGGATGAAGACGTCCACTTTGGTCTTGTAAAACTCTTCTTTGGTGCAGGCGTCCGCGGCCCTGAAGCCTTTGACCCCGCCGTTCTTCTCAACGTGCGCGGAGAGCGCGTGAGCGTCGATACCTTTGGCGCTCTTGATGAAGCCAGTGTGGTCAGCGACCGCGATCATCTTCGCGCCCTTATCCTGAAAGATCTTGCCCGACCACGACCCCACGTTGCCAAAGCCCAGCACGCTAAACGTGCAGTTCTCAGGCTTGAGGTTGACGGCCGGGAGCAGCTCGACAAGCGTGTCCACCACGCCCTGCCCCGTGGCTTTCTCGCGGCCCAGCGAGCCGCCATAGCCGACGGGCTTGCCCGTGATGACGGCGTTAGGGTTGTTCCCGCCCACCTCCGAGAGAAACGCGTAGGTGTCGGCGATCCACGCCATGTGCTGGCTGGTGGAGCCGACGTCGGGCGCGGGGATGTCGTAATCAGGCCCGATCTGGTGAGCGATGGCGGTGGTGAATCGGCGGACGATGCGTTCCATCTCGGTGGACGAGTGCTCGCGTGGGTTGACCTTGATGCCGCCCTTGCCGCCGCCGTAGGGGACGCCGACGAGCGAGCACTTCATGGTCATCAGGAAGGCGAGGCTTTTGACGTCGTCGAGGTGGACGTCGTGGTGGAAGCGCAGCCCGCCCTTGTACGGGCCGAGCGCGTTGTTGTGCTGGACGCGGTAGCCCTTGAAGAGTCGGAACGAGCCGTCCTCCATCTTCACGGGGAAGTGGACCATGATCTCGTTCTTGGGCTGAGCGAGGATGATCTTGAGATAGTGAGGAAGCTTCATCAGATCCGCGGCGTAGAGCATCGATCCGACGGTCTGGCGGTAGAGGTTGTTGGGATCGGACTGAAATCCGAGTTCATCAAAGATGAGACTCTTGAAGTCTTTGCTCGGAGCGTTCTTTGGTTTGTCGGACGATTTGGCGGCAGACTTGGCGGGCGGTGTGGAAACGCGGCTCATGATGGCTTCCCGGAACGGCGACCAGTGCGCGAGGGCGCGACCAACCCGGCACGGAAAGCCGGGGCGGCACGGGAACAGACCCGCCCGCAAGGTTGAGATGCTACGAGCCTCTGATCGGTTCGTAAACGTTTTCTTCCGAGATTTTCGATAGGATCTGATCCTTTGGCCACACGGATTCCGTTCAGAGAGATACGGGGCCGTCGGTTCGCACTCCTTTGAAAGGTCGGCCTTTGATTCTCTACTTTGCGGCAGATTTGTTGTGGGCGAGCAAGATCAAGGCGACGGCCGACGCCCTGGGCATCTCCTGCCGGCCGGTGCGGTCGGTGGAGATGCTCGAAGCGCGGCTGGCCGACTGCCTGACCGATCCGTCGCCCGACAAAGTGGTTCGGGCGCTGCTTGTGGACCTAGACAAGCGAGAAGAGGCGTTCGCGCTCGTGCGGCGGCTCCGCGATGGGCGAGCAACGCCCGAGCAGAGAAAGATCCACGTACTGGCGTGGGGGCCTCATGTAGAGAAGGATTTGTTGCAGGCGGCCCGGAACGAGGGAGCCAGCCAGGTGCTGACGCGCGGGGCGTTTGAACATGGGATGGAGGCGCGGTTGCGGAGCCTGGCCAAAGGGGAGATTGAGATGTGAGGTATGTTCAGGACGAGCCGTGCCACAGAGGTCGGCGGCAGGCCAGAATGCTCGTCGCCACCTCGCCGCCTCTGACACCCGCGATAATTGCATAACAAGGCCGCTTTACGCCAAGCCGGGGGATTCTGCACGGAAGGGACCGGTCGGCGCGCCACCGACTTTTCCACCTTCACTGGTACGTTGTTACTTTTCCGCGATCCCCCTCACCACAACCATGAGGTACAGCCTCACCAGCACGCTCCCCACGATCAGCCAGAACACCAGCCACGCCCAAGGCTGCCCTTCACGCTTCGCCACCCGGTAACTGCCGTGTGCGCGAACGCTGCCCCGGGATGAAGATGATCGCCTCGAAAAGCGGCAACGCCAAGAGCTCGAAGAGCCCGGCGGCCAACCCGAACACCAAACCCATCACCGAAGGCACGAAGATCCTCGCGATCTCCAGCTCGTGCTCCAGCGACCAGTAAAAGAGCGTTTTTTTGTTAGTGAATGCTAATCAGTCAAACGGCACGAGTCAAACTCGTCTTCAAGCGTTCCCACCTCACGCGAATCGTCGCCGGACCGGCCGCCCTCCCGATTGACTCCCCCTCTCACCCCCGTACACTTCTCTCGTTCGATTCGGAGCCGACCCCGACGGAAATCACCCCTTCTCCCCTTCGCTGGGATCAAGGAACGGGCGATCGAGGCGAGGTCATGGGGTGTTCACCAGCGGCTTGTGGACGCTCCAGCTCTGGCCGGTTTTCTGCGTTTTTCGGCCAATTCCCCTCATCGGGCCCTAGGCCAAAGAGCGTGCAATCCGGCACCGTGCCGCGGCCTCCGCTGGATGTGGTGTCCACACGACCCCACCGCCAAGGAACCGCGACCGAGTGGTCCTTGGTGGTGTTCTCTGTCTTGTTCGTCGTGTTGAAGTTCCCAGTCCGCGGCCCGTCCTCGCCCCCGCCGCTTCGCTCTTTGAAAAGCGAACACCAAGGTGCGAGAAAGATCCTCAAGATCTGATCCCAAAGATCAACTCTTGAAATCAACGGCCCGCCCAGCGTTTGGAGGCGGTCTCTCAGCTTATGTTTCGGCGTCGCTGCCCGGTTCTCTCCCCGCGTGACGCGACCCTCGTGGGCTTCACACTGGCCGATGGTGTAACGGTAGCACAGCAGATTTTGGTTCTGCTTGTCAAGGTTCGAATCCTTGTCGGCCAGCTTTTTTAGCTTGTTTTTCAGCGTCCCCCGCTTTCTCGTCAAAGCTCGATCTCATGACCACGACCACCTCCCAACCTCCCGCCGCCATCATCCTCGCCGCCGGAAAGGGCACGCGGATGAAATCGGACCTGCCCAAGGTCGTCCACCTCATCGGTGGCCGCCCCATGGTCTGCGCCGTGGTCGACGCCTGCCTCGCCGTCGGGTGCCGCAAGATCGTCGTCATTGTCGGGTACCAACAAGAGAAGGTCCGCGAGGCGCTCAAGGGCTACGACCGCGACCATCACGTCGAGTTCGCCGTGCAAACCGAGCAGCTCGGCACCGGCCATGCCGTGAAGTGCTGCGCCGAGAACTTCAAAGCCGAACTGCAAGCCTCGAAATCGTCGGCAGGCTCTTCCTCGAACTTCGCCTCCTCCAGCTTTGGCGCACCCTTGCCTAGTTCCCCCTGCCTCGTCCTCTGCGGTGACGGCCCGCTCATCCGACCCGCCACGCTCAACCGCCTCCTCGATCGCCACCAGCAATCTCATGCCGCCGCGTCGATCGCCACCGCCCTCCTCGAAGACCCTGCCGGCTACGGCCGCATCTCTCGCGACGCTGCCCGCAAGTTCAAAGCCATCGTCGAACAAAAGAACTGCACGCCCGAGCAACTCAAGATCCGCGAGGTCAACCCCAGCTACTACTGCTTCGACTTGCCCGAACTCTTCCGCGCCCTCGACCTCGTGAAAAAGAACTCGCTCAGCGGCGAGTACTACCTCACCGACACGCTCGAGCTCCTGCTCGCCGACGGCCGGGGCGTCGAGGTCATCGAGGCCGTCCCCCCCCAGGACGTCCTCTCGATCAACACCCTCGACGATCTCGCCAAGGTCGACGCGATCTACCGCTCGCGCCCGCCCGTCTCTGCAACCGACATCAACACCTCCGTAAAGGCAGGCCCGCGATGAACACGCATCAGCCCGGGCACTCGCCTTTGTCGCCTGGTTCCAACGCCGTGGCCAACCATCTCGCCACCATCAACGAGCTGAAGATCTTCAGCGGGCACGCCTCGGCCGCGTTGACCTCCGAGGTCTGCAAGCACCTGAAAATGCTCGTCGGCCAGGCTCGCACGATCATCTTCCCTGACGGCGAACTCATCGTGAAGCTCGACGAGGACGTGCGCGGCCGGGACTGCTACGTCGTCATCTCCACCTGCGAGCCCGTCAACGACAGCCTGATGGAACTGCTCGTCTACATCGACTGCCTCAAGCGCGCCAGCGCCGCCCGCGTCACCGTCGTCATCCCCTACTTCGGCTACGCTCGTCAGGATCGCAAGGACGAAGGCCGCGTGCCCATCACCGCCAAGCTCGTCGCCAACCTCATCACCGCCGCTGGCGCCGACCGCGTCCTCGCGCTCGACCTCCACGCCGCCCAGATCCAAGGCTTCTTCGACATCCCCGTTGACCATCTCTCCGCGACGCCCGTCTTCGTCGAGTACTTCAAAAAGCACCGCGATTCGATGAAGAACCTCTGCCTCGTCAGCCCCGACGTGGGCAACGTGAAAGTCTCCGAGGGCATGGCCAACATGCTCGGCGGCGAGCTGGCGATCATCAACAAACGTCGCATCTCCGGCGCGAACGTCACCACGTCTCACCTCATCGGATCGGTCGAGGGCAAGACCGTGCTGATGTTCGACGACATGATCTCCACCGCCGGCACCGTCTGCGAGGCCGCCAAGCTCGTCATGGACCGCGGCGCCAAAGAAGTCATCGCCGCCGCCACCCACCCCGTGCTCGTCGGGCCCGCCGTGGAACGCCTGGCCGCGAGCGCGATCTCCAAGATCGTGGTGTGCAACACCATCCCCTTCCAGCAGCGGCACGAGCCGATCATGTCCAAGCTCGTCCAGCTCAACGTCGGCCCGCTGCTCGGCGAGGCCATCTTCCGCATCCACAACAACCAGTCCGTCAGCGCCCTCTTCCGCGACACCGCAGGGACCAAGAGGTAATCACCACGCATCGGCCAACCACCTCGGCCCATCACATCCCCTGTTCGATCCAAGTCCAGAGAATCCAAGTCCAGAACCCGTAACCAAACCCCGACGTCAACGTCAGTTTTATTTGAGGATCACACCATGAACGACAAGAACGCCGTCCTGAACGCCACGCTCCGCGAAAAAATCGGCACCCGCTACAACGACCGCCTCCGCGAGGCCGGGCATCTTCCCGCCGTGCTCTACGGCCACAAAGAAGCCGCCGTCTCCATCGCCGTCGATCACCGCGAAGCAACCCGCGTGTTCACCAAAGGCCAGAAAATCTTTACTCTCGTCCTCCCCGGCCAGAAGGGCCAGATCGTCCTCCTCAAGGGCGTCCAGTTCGACCACCTCGGCACCAAACTCGTCCACGCCGACTTCGCCCGCGTCTCGCTCACCGACAAAATCCGCACCCGCGTGCCCATCCACCTCGTCGGCGAAGCCAAGGGCCTCAAGCAGGCTGGCGCGATCCTCATGCACCCGACCAACGAAGTCGAAGTCGAGTGCGTGGTCACCGAACTGCCCGACTTCATCGAAGTCAGCGTCGCGGACCTGGATGTCGGCCACGGCATCACCGTCTCCGAGGTCAAGCTCCCCAACCCCGCCATGAAAATGATCACCGATCCCCACGCCATGATCGCCCAGATCGTGATCCAGCAAGAGATCGTCGTCGGCGAAGCCACCGCCGTCGCTGGCGGACCGGCCGAGCCTGAAGTCCTCACCGCCAAGAAGCCCGCCGATGGCGAAGAAGCCGCCGCCGGAGCCAAGCCCGGTGCCAAGGGTGCCGCCCCCGCCAAGGGCGCCGCTCCCGCCAAGGGCGCAGCCTCGGCCGCCGGTGCCAAGCCCGCCGCTGGTGCGAAACCCGCTGGCGACAAGAAGAAGTAAGACCCGCGTTCATCCACGAACCTTCACAGACATCGGCCGTCCCCCACCGCCACGCACATTTCCTGATCGCAGCAGAAAACGGAGTCATGAAACTGATCGTCGGCCTCGGCAATCCCGGCACTCAATACGCCCGAACCCGTCACAACGCGGGCTTCATGGTCGTTGATCGCTTGGCAGATTCCTTCGCCAAGGGCGCGATCACCAAAGGCCGATTCGGGGCTGGCGTCGTCGAGGCCGACATCGACGGCGAAAAGTGTTTGCTCATCAAGCCGGGCAACTTCATGAACCGTTCCGGCTCCTCGGTCGCCGAGGCCGTCAACTTCTACAAACTTCAGGCACCCTCCGACCTGCTCGTCGTCGCCGACGATCTAGCCTTCCCCATCGGCACCGTCCGCCTCAAGCCCGCGGGCGGCCCGGGCGGTCACAACGGGCTCACCGACGTGCAAAGGGCGCTCGGCGGGGACAACTACCCACGACTTCGCGTCGGCATCGGTGCCAAGCCCGAGTTCATGGACCAGGCAGACTATGTCCTGAGCCGATTCACCGCGGAAGAACAACCGCTCTTCGACGGCTCGATCGACCAAGCCGCCAAGGCCTGCCGCATCTTCGCCGCCAAAGGCATCGACGCGGCGATGAACGCCTGCAACGCTCCGCCCGCCGTACCAAAGCCAAAGCGAGAACGCCCGCCCGGCGACAGCCCGCCTCAACCTCCACCGACGTGAGCATCACTGGCTCACTCAAATCCGCCGCTCAATTCCCCCGATCCATCTGTTTCAATCACTGAACACCAAACCCTGAACTCAAACCAGAACGCAGTTCTCAGTTCTCAAAAAAGGATCCCGACCATGGCCCAGCTCCCTCGCATTTACATGTACGAAGCAATGTTCCTCTTCGGTCAGGCCGCCGCCGCCGACCTCGCCGCCGCCATCGAGCACATGAAAGAAGTCATCGTTACCCGAGGCCACGGCGAGATCATCGCCATGCGCAAGTGGGACGAGCGCCGCCTCGCCTACGAGATCGACGGCCAGAAGCGCGGGCTCTACGTCCTCGTCTACTTCAAAGCCCCCAACCAACAACTCTCCCACATCGAACGCGACTGCAACCTCTCCGAAAAAATCCTCCGCTCCATGATCCTCCGCGCCGACCACCTCACCATCGACGAAATCAACGCGACCGACGGCCGCAAAGAACTCGAAACCGAAATCAAGCTCCGCGCCGAACGCCCCGCCACCCCCGAGCCCGTCGCCGCTGGCGCCCCAGCCTCAGCCTCAGCCGACTCCGCCGATTCCAACCAGTCGTAAAACCCTCGTTCCGAACCTGGAAGACTCTCACTCCGAACCTACTCAATCTTGTGCCCTGTGTTTTTGTGCCTTGTCTGCGTGTGTGAGGCAGGCGTCCCGTCTGCCTCCTCCTCCTCTCTACCCAACCTCGTAGGGCAGGTTTTCAACCTGCCGCCTACCTCATCTTCTTCTTCCCCTCTTCCTCCTCTTGCTCTCAAGGTTCGGTCTTTGTAAGATTCCTCGGTCGATCGTTCTCATCCTCTCCACCCGCCTTCACCCAGGAGTCCGCTCATGGCTGGCAGCTTCAACAAAGTTCTCCTGATGGGCAACATCACCCGCGATATCGAATTGAAGTTCACCGCCGGGAATCGGCCGGTCGCCCAGATCGGGCTGGCGGTCAATCACAAATGGAAGACCCCAGAAGGCGAGGCACGCGAAGAAGTCATGTTCGTGGACTGCGAAGCATGGGGAAAGACCGCAGAAATCATCAAGCAGTATTTCGGCAAAGGCCGCCCCATCTTCATCGAAGGCCGCCTCAAGCTCGATACCTGGCAAGACAAAGAATCTGGCCAAAACCGTTCCAAGCACCGAGTCGTCATCGAGAACTTTCAATTCGTCGACAGCAAACCCGGCGGCGGTGAAGGCGGCGGCGGAGACAGCAGCGAAGGCGGCGGCTATCGCTCTGTCAGCGGCCCAGCAGGCGCGGCACCCCGCTCCTCAGCACCACGCCAGAACGCCCCCTCCTCCAGCCCATCCCCCGCCCAGTCTCACCAGCCCATCGACGAATCAGACATCCCCTTCTGATCGTTTCTCACTTCCTCCCTGACCTCGTGAGGCAGGTTTTCAACCTGCCTCTTCTCCCCCTACCTCTTCCGTCTTTTCCCGCCTGAAGTAGAATCCTCGTCTATCATCTCCTCCTCACCGTTGGGGTCCATCCGGCCCGTCGCCGCGATCGGCTCCTAACTTCCCGGCCTCTCCGCCCTCTTTTCAATCAGGGCGGATCTCAGGCCCGAAAGGACAGCACCGTGCCCGCCAATATCAAACTCCTCCTCACCGAAACCGTCGAAGCTCTCGGAATCGTCGGCGACGTCGTCAGCGTCCGCACCGGCTACGCCCGAAACTTCCTCCTCCCTCGCGACCTCGCCACCCAGCCCAGCGAAGAAAAAATCAAGGCTCTCGCCACCAAGCGCATCGAGGCCGAGAAGATGCTCGCCGAACTTCGCAAGCAACGCGAAGATCTGAACAAGAAGCTCCAAGGCATCGAGGTCCACCTCATCCGCTCCTGCAATGACCAAGGCATGCTCTACGGCGCGATCACCCAGCAGGACATCGCTTCGGCCCTCAAGGAACAAGGCCACGAAGTCAAGCCGCGCGACGTCCGCATGAACCAAGTTATCAAGCGCGTCGACGCCTACGAAGTCCACGTCAAACTCGACAGCGACCTCGACTCCAGCATTAAGCTCTGGGTCGTCGCCGACCGCAAGCTCGACCTCGAGAAGGCTCGCGAAGAGCAGCACGCCGCCGAAGGCGCCGAAGCTGGCCGCGACGGCGACAAGCACGCCGACCACAAGGGCGATCACAAAGCCGATCACAAGAGCGAAAAGGCACCCAAGGCCGACAAATCCGCCGACAAATCCGCAGACAAGTCCGCCGAAAAGCACGCCGACAAGTCAGACAAGGCCGACGACAAGCCCGCCGAGAAAAAGGCCAAGTCCAAGAAGAAGGACTCCGAGGGCGACTCCAAGCCCGCCGCCAAGGACACCAAGGGCACCTTCGCTCGCCCCGAGCCCGCCCCCGTCTTCGATACCGGCCGCAAGCCCCGCCGCTCCAAGGACTGATCGGGCACACCACGCCGGTCGTCTGACATCTACCGCCCTCAATCGCCGCCCTCAATCGCCGCCCTCAATCAGCCCACCCCACGGTGGGCTTTTTTCTGCGCCGCCACCGCCATGCAACGCAAAAAAATTCAGCCCGGTTACCCGGGCCGAACGCGAGATTGAGAGCTTGAACAATCAGAGGCCTCGCTCGATCAACCAGCCTTAGCAGCCAGCCTCGAACGCAATGACATACGCGTCGAAGTCGTCGCCCGTCACAAACCCGTCGCCGTCAAAGTCCGACGAGGCCGAGCCCGCCTCGAACGCCGCGACGTACGCATCAAAATCGTCGCCCGTCACAAGCCCGTCGCCGTCAAAGTCCGACGGGCAGGGAATCGCCGTCGAGATCACGGCCGAGCCAAAGCCCGCCGCATCAGTGAACCACACGCAAGAACCAACCACCTTGAAACCCCACTGCACGTGTCGGCTCGCGCCCGGATCGGTGTTCAGGCTGATGCTGAAATTGCCGGGGGTCACGGCGATCTGCGTCACGCCGTACGAGGAGAAGTCGGGCGCAAAGTCCTTGATGAACACAGAGACCGTGTGGGCCGACGTGAACGAGTTAGAGGTCACCGAGCCCTTGAACACCACGTTCACGCCGTTCAAGCCGCCGTTGACTTCGTGGTACAGGTTGGCTTCCATGATTTTGTTGCCCTGCGCGCCCGGGCCGCCGCCGCCGATGTACCAGTAGGGGTTGGCGTCGCCGATGGTGTTGACCGAGAGAATCAATTCGCTTGACGGGTCGTTGAACGAAGTGTTCAGATCAGCGATACCCCACGAGCTGCCGAACTGAAAAGCGCCGCCGTCGGCCCTGCCTCAGATGCAAAGGCGTTACTTCGGCACCTCAACCAAAAAACTTGGCTGCAGAACCTTCGCCTTCTCGCCAGATCTTCCTTTCGACCCCCCTGGCCCGCCCGCCGCGCCGCGCTTGATCACGATCCCCTGCCCGTTGAGCAGGTTGTTGGGGTGCAGCTTGCGCAGCATCGCCAGTTCCGGAGTATCAACTGTCTGCCCAGGCGTCGCCCGCGGGTCTGCCGAGGTCAGCTCGTCGGCCTCGAACAGGCCGACCGTCACACTGCTCAGCGTGGCCGCGTGATAGTAGAAGGCCATCTCTCCCTCACGCCGCAGTTGCACCGCCGCCTTCTCTGCGGCCGCCCGAAACTCCTTCAAATCTTCCGGCTTGGGCGCACTAGCGTCCGCGTTGCCATACACCCCCACCTGCAGCGTGTATATCACCTTCGACCTACTGGTGCCCGGTTGGCCACCGCCCAATCCCACACCCGGCCCGGCGCCCAACCCGGCGCCCAAACCGCTCGCCTGTCGCACGTTCCTCAGGTCGTACTCCGCGATCGTGCCCAGCAATGCCTCGCCCGACGGCGGCGCCATGTACGCCTTTCCATAGGGCCTCGCGCCGTCGATGTCGATCGCGCGGATCCGTTCCAAGTCCTTAACCGCACGCTCCGAATCCGGGCTGTCGTAGTTGCCATAAAAAATCACCAACGATCGGCCGCGCTTCTCCAACTTTGCGTCGGCCAGCCGGCCCTTGGTGTGGACACGCTCCAACGCATCCGACGCCAACTTCTGCGCCTCATCGACAGACTCGTCGATCGCCACTGACCCCACCACGATCGACCAGCCAACCTTCTTTGCGTCTCGACCGCCGTCGTCGCGATCGGGCTGGGCCACGAGCGACCCGCCGAGCCCCGCAAAAGCCTTGGATGAATTCGACCATCCAGCCGCTGAACACAGCCAAACGAGCGCGGTCATCGCGGTCAGAACCGTCAATTCTGTTCGCTTCCTTCCGGTTCGATTTGTTTGGCTTTTGACTTGTTTCCAGTTGGTGCTCGAAGTGATGCTCATCAAGGTGCTCCCAAGGCCTCTCGCGAGGGTGACTTGAAAAACGGGCAATCTTTGCGCACGGTGCCCAATAACACAGTCCCCGAAGATTATCTCGCGAGATTGAAATTTTTCTGGTGAGTCCGCCCGGTTGTTATTCTTCCTAAGTTCATTCAGAATAAGAAGTTAATTCAATTTTCTCGACCCATAGTCTTTTGCAGCCGCCTCACCCGCACCGTCGATACATCCGTACGGACGTGCGAGAATGGCGTTCACGGTTCCCCGGTCTCATCAAGCGAATTCCCTAAAACCGTTCGTGTCCAGGAGGGTTTTTCTATGTCAGACTTCGCGTTTATCGGTTCGGTATCCTCCGCTCAATCCTCCGGAACCGAATCAGCCTCGGATTACTCTGATCTCCGCTCGTCGGACGTGTCTAGTTCCTCCTCGAACGAGACGCCCGACAACGACACCATCGAACTCTCCACGGCCTCACGCTACCTTCGCACTCTTCGCGCTCTCCCCGCCGTCCGGGCCGAGCTGGTCTCGTCAGTCCGCAGCCAGATCATCGCGGGAACCTACGTCACCGACGACAAGATCGACGCCGCCCTCGACGAGATGCTCAACGAGCTCGACCACGAGATCAACCTCGGCTAAGGCGGTCGCCGGGAGTGTCTCTCTCGCCGCTCGCGTTACCCCCCGATCTCTTCGCCCCGGATCACCGCCTCGGCCACGCTTAGCAGCGTCTGCCGCGAGTCGCGAGCTTTTTTGTGCAGCAGCTTCATCGCGTCGGGCTCGGGCATGTTTCGCTTCGAGACCAGCAGCCATTTGGCCTGCTCGATAGCTTTTCGCTCGTCGAGACGCTGACGCAGCTTGCCGGATTCGAGCCGCTGCGAGGCTAGGTGTAGGAACCGGCTCCACGCGACCTCGATGCACACTCGCAGTTGTTCCTCGGCCGCGGGCTTGACGAGGTACCCGAAGACTCCCGCACCGGCGGCCGCCTCGACGCTCTTGGTATCCGAATAGGCGGAAAGAATAATCACCGGGATCGCCATGTCTTCAAACAGCTCCGCGGCCGCGGAAAGCCCGTCACGCTTGGGCATACGGATGTCGAGCAGAGCCAAGTCCGGCTTGGCGCGACGCGCGAGCTGGACCGCCGCTTCGCCGTCGGTAACCGGGCCAACCACGGTGTAGCCAAGTTCACCGAGCGTGAAGGCCAGGTCGGTTGCGACGAGGTGCTCGTCGTCGGCCACCAGCACCCGCGCGGGCTTGGCCGGGAAGTGCCGGTCCGAAGCCCGATCGATCCCCGTCTGAGCATCGTCCACTGCGTTCATCGGATCGCTCCTCTTTCGCCACCTCCAAGCGACCTCAGGCCGGGCCCGCTCGGTGGAACGCAACTCTAGACCCTCGGCGCGAGTGATTCGGGCACCGGGCTTTCGAGCGTCAGGTCGAGCGTGCAGACAAAGCCCGTCTCTCCGAACTCGAAACTCGATGAGCCTCGCAGCTCGGAACCCGCGAGCCCCTCGATCAGGCGCAGCCCGACACGGCCCTCGTCGTCGGCGCGAGCCGCGGGTCCGGCGCCGTGCTCGCGCCAGACCAACTGAAACGCGCGGCCCAGCGCGGGGTCGGCGTTGAGGACCGGCTCACTCTGGCTCCACTGGATCGTGAGCGTGCCCTTGGCCGAGCCGATCGCGCCGTGCTTGCGGCTGTTGGTGAAGAGCTCTTGGAGAATCATCGCCAGCGCCGCGGCCTGCGGGCCCGGAATCTCGACGGTCGGCCCGGAGACTCGCACGGCATCGACGCGGTCGGTGGGCACGAACTCGGAGGTCAGCTTGTTGACGATGGATTGCAGCTCGATCGGCTTGCCTCGCCCGCGCGAGAGCAGGTCGTGAACCTCTTTCATCGCGCGAACCTTGCCGCGGATGGCGTGGCCCAGCTCCGGGCCGCCGCGCCGTGTGCGCTCGTAGAGCGAGATCAGCCCGAGCAGCCCGGCGAGGTTGTTTCGGACACGGTGGTCGAGCTCACGCAGCAGCAGGTTCTCGCGCCGCAGCATGTCCTGGTGATGGGCGAGCGCTTCGCGCACGGTCTGTTCGCCAGCGCGACGGTCGGTGATGTCGAGCACCGAGCCGATCAGGCCGACGCACGCACCGGCGTCGTCGATGCGCGGCGCGGCGCTGTCGAGCACCCAGCGATAGTCGCCCGAGGCGAGTTTCAAGCGGTATTCGGCGGAGGCGGAGTTGCCCGTGCGCACACCGTGGCTCATGGAGGTCAGGCAGCGGGCGCGGTCGTCGGGGTGGACGGCGCTGAGCCAACCGTCGCCGAGCGCCTCGAGCTGGGCGAGCCCCGTGAACTCGCACCAGCGGCGGTTGGCGAAGGTCCAGAGCCCGTCGGGCCCGCTGGTCCAGATCAGCATGGGGGCGAGGTTAGCGACCTGGGCGAAGCCAGCTTCTTCGGCGGCGGCCATGGCGGCGTGCTCACGCGGCTGAACGGTGTATCGCCACGCGGCCCAGATCGCGGCGACGCCAAAGCCGCCCGAGGCCATCAGGAGAACTTCGTCTCGGATGTCGTGCCATGAGCGCACCAGACGCGCCGTGCTCGTGCTTCGCGCGATCACGAAGAGCAGGACTGCCACGACCGATCCCACGATCAGCGTGCTGACGACAATCTGTAATCGGGGGCTCTGCTTGCTGGCAGAGGGTTTTCCGATCAGTTTTTTCTTCGCGGATGATCCCGGCGCTCTCACGGTTCGCTCCACGCACCTAAGGGAGAGATTGGTCAACTCGACAATAGGGGCGAAGGCCAGATGCCCGTGCCGGGAGTTGTCATCGTTGAGACGAGCTTACCGCCGAGCGTTCGCGTCCGCACCGGCTTTGATGGCGTCGATCATGCGGTCGAGCGCGATAGAGAGGCAGCGGTCAAAGTCGCCGACGGGCTCGGCGAGATAGCCGCGGACGAGCTGGCTGTGCTTGGCGGCCAAGGCCGGGGTCACGCGGCGAGCCTGGAGATTGACTCGGCCGGGCACGCTGCCAATTCGGATGGCGCGGGTGGGTTGGGGGGCGGGCGCACCGGGGACTGCGCACGAGAGCTTGAAAGGCTCGCGGACCGACCGGTTGGCCGAGCTGGCGGCCGAGCGTGTGCCTGGGTTGGTGGCTAGGTTGGTGCCTAGGTTGGTGGCTGGCCGAAGTTCGTTCTCGTGATGGGCGGTGAGTTGAAGGGTGAAGGGCTTGCTCGCCGAGGAGGCGTTGGCTTGGAGGGTGGACATGACTGAGCCTTTCCGCGCTGGCGACTCCGCCCGGCGCTTCGGCCTGCCGCGATTGCTTCTCTGTGTTTCTTGCGTGCGCGGGGGTGCCGTTACGAATTTTGAGATTGCTCCAAGGATCTGGAGCGAAGGACGGCATCCGTGCGCCACACGCGGCCGCGCCAACCATGGCAGGCCGCACATCCGGGCTCCCTTCGCGAGGAGTCTCGATCGTGTCAAGCCCGGCAGTCTCCACCGGTCTCAACGACGACGCTGGTTCTATCGGCAGGTCTTTACTCCAAGACTGGAAAGTTCGGAAGAAAAACTGAACTTTCGCGCGCGAAGCTTTGCGGCGTCTAGAGCCTGTGCGGCCTGTACGCAAGCGATGGGAGATCGACGCCTTCAAACACCTGTATCTGGGTGGCTCGTGTTTCCCTTGGTGCGCCAGCCTCCTTAAAAAAAGAGAGCATTGACCCTGATGGAACGAGCGGTACACTGCTCAAGTGCATAACCCAAACAAAGACCTACATCACGAGTTTCCAGACCTTCCGACGACCGCCCACGCGCGAGGCCGGGGGTCGCAGATTAATCCAGGGAATCGCTTTGAAGACGTTCGGCTGCATGTGCTGGGCGAGGAGCGCGATCGGCTGCTCGAGGAGATGCCCCAGGGTGTGCAGTTGAAGACGCAAGTCTTTCACGACGACACGAAAACTATTATTAACCCGGTGGACTCGGAGGATCTGAGTTTCGCATGGACGATCAACCCGTATCGCGGGTGCGAGCACGGGTGTATCTATTGCTACGCCAGGCCCGGGCACGAGTACCTGGGGCTTTCGAGCGGGCTGGACTTTGAGACCAAGATTTACGCCAAGCACAACGCGGCGGAGTTGTTGCGGAAGGAGCTCGCGAGGCCGACGTGGACGGGCGAACCGATCATGATGTCGGGCGTGACAGACCCGTACCAGCCGATCGAGCAAGATCTGGAGATCACGCGCGAGTGCTTGAAGGTGATGGTCGAGTGCGGGCAGGCGGTGTCAATCATCACCAAGAGCAAGTTGGTGCTGCGAGATATGGACTTGCTGGTGAAACTTAACGCGCTGGGCGCGGTGAAGGTTGCGGTGAGCTTGACGACGCTGGACCTCAAGGTCGCGCAGGTCATGGAGCCGCGGGCCAGCAGCCCTGCGGCGAGGTTGGAGGCGATGCGTGAGCTGAGCAGGGCGGGTATCCCGGTGGCGGTGATGACGGCCCCGATCGTGCCGAACATCAACGACCACGAGATCCCGGCGCTGCTGGAGGCGGCGGCCGGGGCGGGGGCGACGAGCGCGGGGTACGTGCTGCTGCGGCTGCCGCATCAGATCAAGGCGATCTTTCTGGAGTGGGTCGAGCGGAACTTTCCGGGACGAGCGGCCCACGTCGAGAACCTGATCCGCGAGACTCGCAATGGCGAGATGTACAATTCGGCGTGGTTCACGAGACAGCGCGGGCAGGGCGCGTACGCGGATCAGATCGCGGCGACGTTCAAGGTGTTCGCGCGGCGTTACGGGCTAGACAAGCCGCGAGCGGCGATCGATACGAGGGCGTTTGTGAGGCCTCGGAGAGATCGGGGGCAGATGGATTTGTTTTGAGACCCTGATCGTGGCAGGTTCGTTGGTAGATTCTTTGGTTGGTCGGCTCTCCGCCGACTCTCGCGTCCAACGAAGAAAGTCGGCGCGAAGAGCCGACCTACCAAAGCCGACCTGCCAACGCACTCGCGAGATTTACCTGTACTTACTGAGCAGATCTACGATCCGCGGCTGGCGCGGTTCGAGGGCCAGCGAGCGGCGCAGCATCTTGAACGACTCGTCGCGGGCGACCTCGTCCTTGCTGCCGCTCCAGACGTATTTGTTGAGCAGGCAGACGCCCACGCCGTTGAGGGCGGGGTAGTGGTTGGGGTCGATGTCCAGCGCCTTGCGGAAGGTCTCTTCGGCGTCGTTGTATTTGCGAAGGCGGAACTTGCCCGAGCCGAGGCGTTCGTAGGCGGCGGCCGAGGGTTGAGTTCGCACGAGCTGCTCGAGCGTGGCGACCATTTCCTCGTAGCGCTGGACCTTGCCCAGGCTCTCGGCGAGGTTGAGCAGGAGCGGCGCCGAGAGCTCGGTGAGTTCAGCGGCCTGCTGGTATTCGACGATCGCGGCGGCGTGCTTGTCAACGGCGGCGTAGACGGCGCCGAGGTTGGTGCGTGCGGCGGCGCTCTTGCCATCGATGCGGACAGCCTTCTCGGCAAAGGGCAGGGCTTGGGCTGGTTCGCTCATCTGGAGATAGGCGGTGCCAAGGTTGAGGTTGGCGTAGAAATCGTCGGGACGGATGCTGAGGGCGCGGAGGTAGGAGCGGACAGCCTCGTTGAGGCGGTCCATCAGTTGCAGCGTGAGGCCGTGGTTGTACTGGGCCTCGAAGTTTGAGGGTTCGACCTCGGCGGCCTTGGCGTAGCGCTCTTCGGCAGTCTTGTAGTCGCCCTTTTTGCGGTAGATATCACCAGCGCCGAGGTAGGGGGCGGCGATCGTGGGGTTGCTGAGGATGATTTTCTCGAACTCGACGCGCGCGGCATCGACAAGCCCGTCTTTGACGAGAAGATTGGCGCGCTGGATGGCGTCTTCGAGAGGGATGGTGCCGCCGGTGGCGGTCTCGATGGGGGCAGGGGGAGTTGGCGGGGCGGCGCTGGGCCCGACTTCGTCGAGCATGCCGCAGCCTGACAAGGCCAGGCCGAGGGAGAGGGAGAGGGAGAGGGAGAGAACCGGGCCCGAAGCGGTCCACCCGGATGAGGCTCGGCCTGGCGTCCTAGTGAGGACCGGCGGGCCGGAGCGGGTGAGGCCTGCGGATCGAAGAGCGGGGCGAGGGCGTTGGTTCATCGTTCGTTCTTCCGTGTGCTCGGTCGGGGCTTGGGACTGGTTTTGATGCTGGTCTTCATGCTGAGCTTGGTATTGGTATTGGTATTGGTCTTGAGACTTTTCGTAGGCTTCGCGAGCGCTTTGGCGAGAGGCTTGGTTGGAGCCTTGGTTGGGGCCTTGGTCGGGGAAAGCGAAAGTGATCTTGTCTGGACGAAGGGTGTATCGACCGCTGAGGCCTCGGAATCGTCCAAAACGGCTTTGAGTGTACGGAGGTTGATGGTGTCCCAGTTCGTTCCGTCAGAATTTGTCTCTTTGGGGGTTTCCAGGATCTTGGGGATCCCAAGGAACTCTGGGCGGTTGACGAACTCGGCAAAGCCTGAGCAAGCCACGCCTTGGGCCACGCCACCAGGTCCGCCACCGGGTCCGCCACCGGGTCCGCCTCCGATGGTGCCTTCGCCGATGTGGGTGTGACGGTCGAGTTTGCTGCCGGTGGCACCCTTGGAGTCGTTGAGGTGGATGGCCCGGACATGAGCGAGCCCGCCGCCTGACTTTTCCAGTTCGACGAAGCGCTCGAGCGTGGCCTTGGCACCGGCACGGGTCGAGAGGTCGTAGCCGAAGGCGTGGAGGTGGCAGGTGTCGAGGCAGAAGCCGATCCGGTCGGGCTGGGCGGTGCGTTCGACGATCATGCCGCGAAGGGACGAGAGTTCTTCGAGCGAGCCTCCGATGGTGCTGCCAGCCCCGGCGGTGTCTTCGAGGCACGAGACGGTGGTGTAGCCAGCGGTGGATTTGAAGAGTTCGGCGTAGGCGTCGGCGATGCGGGCGAGTCCGCGCTCAAGATCCCAGCCAACGTACGAGCCGGGGTGGTGGACCAGGAGGCCGATGCCGAGTGTTTCGCAGCGCTCGATCTCGTCGCGCATCAGGTCAACGGACTTTCGCCAGAGTTCGTCGTTGCAACTGGCGAGGTTGATAAGGTACGAGGCGTGAGAGACGGTCCGGCCCGGCGTGCCTCTTTGGCCGTTCCAGCCGAGGCGAGCGAGCTCGAAGGACCATTCCTTGACCATCCCGGGATCGAGCGGCTTGGCGGCCCACTGCTGTTGGTTCTTAGTGAAGACTTGGACGGTGTCAAAGCCGAGCGTCTCGGCCTCGTGAAGGGCGTTGACCATGGACCCGGCGATGGAGAGGTGCGAACCGAACATGGGTGCCATGATAGCGAACAGCGACTAAACGATGCGAGGAGTGTTCGTCGATCCGGGTTGGAATTGGCAGGCCTTCGGGTACGATCGAGCATGAGCACATTAAGCAGCGTTCTCAAGAACCGCATTGCGATCGTCACCGGGGCCTCGGCTGGCATCGGCATGGCCATCGCCCGCGATCTTGCTGCCCACGGCTCATGTGTGGTGCTCAATGCTCGCCGGCCTGAACCGCTGCACGCGCTGGCCAAGGAACTCGGTGAATCCAACGCCGCCGTCGTCGCGGGCGACGCGGCCGAGGTTGGCACCATCCACGCGATGCTCGACATGGCCCGCTCGCGCTTCGGCGCGGCCTCGGCCCCGGGGGCTCCGCCGCGCGATGCGGACTTGGTGATTGTCAACGCGGGGCGCGGTCTCAACGGGTCGGTGATGACTTCGGATGTTTCGCAGTGGGAGTCGATGATTCGCACGAACTTGCTCGGCGCGGCGCTGCTGATCCGCGAGGCGGGGCTGCGGATGATGGCCGCGACGGCAGGGCGCGAGGGGCCAGCGGTGCTGGATCGGCCTCGAGATCTGATCGTGATCGGCTCGACGGTGGGTCGGAACGTTTCGCCGTTCTCGTCGATGTATGGATCAACGAAGTTTGGCGTGCATGGTTTGGTTGAGGGCGCGCGGCGAGAGATCGGGCCGCGCGGCGTGCGGGTGAGCCTGGTCGCGCCGGGGTTTGTCCAGAGCGAGTTTCAGGGCGTGGCGGGGTACGACCCCAAGTGGGTGGGCGCGATGTTCGATCGCATCGGGCCAGCGCTGGTGCCCGAGGACGTGGCGCGAGTGGTGACGTTTATCGCGAGTCAGCCAGCGGGGGTACACGTGAACGACGTGATGCTGAGGCCGACGCGGCAGGATTATCCGTGATCGCGCCGTGCTCGAAAATGGACGTGCAGCTCGCGTGAGCCAGATCAGCACCCGGCGACGAACGAATCGACAAAGGTGTCGAAGTCGTCGCCGTTGACGAAGCCGTCGTGGTTGAAGTCGGCGGTTGCGTCGCCCGCCTCGAAGGAGATGACAAACTGGTCGAAGTCATCGCCGTTGGCGAAGCCGTCGCAGTTAAAATCAGCGGAGCAGATGGTCAGGGTGGCCGGGTTGCTGGTGGTGGTGCCGCAGGTGTTCGCGACGACGCACCGGAAGCGGACGGGCGGGGCGGTGGGAAGGACATTGAGCGAGAGAAGCAGCGTGTCGCTGGTCACGCTGCTGGCGGTGATGGTGCCGCCGGGATAGGGGAGCGTGCCGTTGTTGGCGTTGGTCCAGACGTTGGGGGCGCTCTCGATCTGCCATTGAAAGGTGAAAGGGCCGGTGCCCGCGGGAGCGACGGCGAACATCGCGTTGCCCGTGGTACAGGCGATCGCGTTCTGCGGCTGAGATGCGATGCTCGCGGCGTCAAAGTTGTATCGTGCGATGTTGTTGGCCGTCACCCCTCCCGCCTTCGCAAAGAGCCCGCCGACGACGGCGTCGCCGCCGGGCAGCACACCAACGGTGTACACGATCGTCGGACCGACCCCGGCCCCGAGCGCGGACCATGTGCCGCCGTTCCAACGGGCGATGTTGCTCGCGGACGTTCCGCCCGCGCCGGTAATCAAGCCTCCCGCGATCAAATCGCCGTTGGGAAGCACGGTCAGAGATACCACCCCCGAGCCTGTGATGCCCGCGCCTAGGGGCAACCACGCGCTCCCGTTCCAACGCGCGATCACATTCGTGGGAGTGGTGAAGACGCCGCTGGCGATGAGATCACCATTGGGCAAGACCGCTAGCGCGGCCACGTAGTCAAACGCGTTTCCCACGCCCGAGCCCAAGGGTGCCCAGGCGCTGCCGGTCCACCGGGCGACGTGTTGGAGCGGCAGACTCGTTGCGGTCGCCGTGAAATCGCCGCCCGCGATCAGGTCGCCGTTTGGCAGCACGGCGAGAGCGTTCACGACGGTATCGAACCCCGGCGTAGGCCCGGCGCCGAACGCTGACCATGTTGAGCCGTTCCAGCGAGCGATGAAGTTCGTCGTGACGGTCTCTGCCTTCAGGAAACTTCCGCCCGCGACAAGGTCGCCGTTAGGCAGCACCGCGAGGGCGTTGACCGAGTCGGTGAATCCAGATCCCAGCGGCGACCAGGTGATTCCGTTCCAACGAGCAATCCGGTTTGCGAGGTTGCCGCCAGCGGTGGTGAAGTCGCCGCCCGCGACAAGCGTTCCATCAGGCATGACCGCCAAGGCTCGGACGGTAAACCCGTTCGTGAGGCCCGACCCCAGCGCGGCCCACGCGCCGTTGGCTGGGTTCCAGGTAGCGATATTGTTCGCGGCAACGCCGCCCGCGGTGGTGAATCGCCCCGCGACGACCAAGAACGCGAGGAGCGGGCCCGCTCCGTCGAGGTCCCACATCGTGACCTCACTCACGTTCTGATTGGTCAGCGTGCCAGCGATGCCGGGGACGCCGATGCCCTGCACTCAGCGCGGGGCGCACTGCGCACGAGCGACCCTCGCCAGCCCGACTGACAACGCAACCGCGGCCACGACGATCAACATTCGAAACGCAGTGGCGCTCGCTGAATTGAATCTCATGGTTTCTACGAGTTTCAATGATTCGGGGACATCGCGCGAGGACTCTGAAAGATTGAGAAACGCCACGCCGTTACACGCCACAAGGTACCTCATCATGGCGTGGATCAGTAATAATTTAAGATAAAAATATCTCGAATATTGTGGGCGTCAAATTGGGTAAAGCACAGCCCACGATAATGAAAGGCACGTGCGAGAGCCAGAAGAGGATGCTGACGGCGATGACGCTGTTACTGGCGGCTTCGAGCCGGCCCTTGGTCATGGTCGGGGACAGCGGTTTCGGTGCGCACGGCGAGAAGTCCGTGGACGTTGAGCGTACCGAATCGTCGTGCGGGGCGGGCGTCGGGAGGATCACCCGCGGGCCGGGCCGAGCAACTGCTCGGGGTCTTGCAGCATGGCGATGATCTCGGCGAGCGCCAGGGCCGCGGTTGCGCCGTCGACGACGCGGTGGTCGCAGGCGAGGCTCAGGGGGAGCAGGTTGCCGACGAAGATCCCGCCGTGGCGGATGACGGGGGCTTGGCGAGCCCGGCCCACGGCGAGGATCGCGACCTCGGGGTAGTTGATGATCGGGGTGGCGAATCGGCCAGCGTGGCTGCCGACGTTGCTGATGGTGAAGGTCGAGCCCATGAGTTGCTCGCGCGAGATCGAGCGGTTGCGAGCGGCGCTGGCGATGCTGGCGATGTGGCGCGAGATCTCAAGAACACCGAGGCCGTCGGCGTCGCGGATGACGGGGACCATGAGCCCGGTGTCCGTGTCGGTGGCGATGCCGAGGTTGACTGCCCGGTGCTGCAGGATCGCGGGCTCGTCCTTGGGGTTCTCGGGGTTCTCTTCGACGGTCGCGTTCATGGCGCGGAAGTCGGACTTGCTCAGCACGCGGCAGATGGCGCTGGCGACGAAAGGAAGGAAGCTGACTTTTTCGCCGCTGGCGGCCGCGAGCTTTTTGCGGAGCGAGTCGAGCGCGGAAACGTCGGCCTCGTCCATGACGTTGAAGTGGACGGCCCGGTTGACGGACTCACGCAGACGGTTGGCGATGGTGCGCCGAACGCCTCGGAAGGAGATGCGGGTGATAGAGTCGGGAGCGGCGGAGGTGGACGCGCGGGCCTGCGAGAAATCTGGCGCGGCGACAGGGACACGAGCCGGAGAGGAAGAAGAACGAGGTGACGCGGGCGAGACGTTCGCGCCGCTCGATTTGGTCGAGGCAGACTGGCTCGATGCAGACTGGGAGTTGGACGAAGGAGCTGTGCCGCGTGCGGCGGCGGCGCGAACGTCTTTCTCGACGACTCGGCAGCCGATGCCGGTGCCTTGGAGGGCGTCGATATCAACGCCAAGGTCGCGCGCGAGACGTCGCACGGCGGGAGTTGCGAGAGCCTTGCCGGGCGCGGCGGAGACGCCCGCGGCGGGGCCTCCCATTTTGCCGACGACGGTGCCAGCGTCTTCGGTGCGTGCGCCGGGCTCGGGGATGTCGTCGTGGATGTCGTCGTGGATGTTGTCGCGATGGCCGTTGTCCTGAGTGGCCGGTGCGAGAGCGGATGCGGCGACAGGTGCGGCTGCTCTCGCGGGCGCGGGTCCGGCCTGCGCTGATCCAGCGCCCTCATACGACACCAGCGGGTTGCCGACGTGGAGCGTTTCGCCCTCGCTGCCGTGGAGCGTGAGGATCTTGCCGCTGCGCGGGCTGGGAACCTCGACCAGGGCCTTGTCGGTTTCCATCTCGGCCAGGATGTCGTGCTCGGCGACAGTGTCGCCCGGCTTGACGCGCCACTTGATGAGTTCGGCCTCGTGCACGCCCTCGCCAAGGTCGGGGAGGATGAACACGTTGGGGTCTTTGGTGGTCGCGTGCGCCATGGTGTGTGCCTGAAAAGGACCGTGAGATCGATCAACCAAACAGCGGCCCCGACCGCGATGTAAACGACGAAATCAAGGAGATTCCGACGCTGCGAGCCGGGATGAGCCGGGACGGGCAGTGTACGAGGGGAAGCGGGCGGAATCCTGCCGGAGGTCTCGAACGAAGTAACGAGCTCTTCGCTCGTTGGCGGTGCGAGATGCCGCCGAGATCGCTGTTGAGATCGAGAGCGAAGCTCGCGCGCCAGAGCACATGCCCCGAGTTTGCAAAGCCTAACCTTTTCCGCTCATGGCCCAGCCCCCCACCACGCCGCACGCCTCCCCGCTCACGCGGCCGATCAGCGCGCTCGGGGCGCGGATTTGGGTCTGTCTCGACGCGCTTCACACCCACCTGTCGGGCTTTGGGCGCTTCGCCAAGTTTGTCGGCAACACGGTGGTCGGGCTCAGCGCTGTGCGGACCTGGAGTCGGCGCGACCGGCTCTGGCGTCAGTTCTTCTGGGTAGGCACCATGTCCGTCCCCGTGCTGGCGCTGACGGGGTCGTTCATCGGGATGATCTTGGCGATCGAGGGATACCTGCAGTTCGCGTCGATCGGGCAGGAAGGCCGGCTGGGCGGGGTCATCAATGTTTCGATCATTAAGCAGATTGGGCCGGTGCTGGCGGCGGTGATGCTGGCGGGGCGTGTGGGCTGTGCGCTCTCGGCCGAGATTGGGTCGATGCGTGTGACCGAGCAGCTCGACGCGATGCGTGCGATGGCGTCGGACCCGATCCGCGTGCTGGTGGTGCCGCGGGTGCTGGCGTGCATCATCATGATCCCGCCGCTGACCATTATCTCGAATATGTGCGGGATCATCGGCGGGTGGCTTATCACGACCAAGTATTACTCGGCCGACCCGATCCAATACTGGTACTTCACCGAGAGCTTTGTTGGCTGGTTCGACGTCGTGAACGGGCTAGTCAAGGCGTTGTTCTTCGGTGGCGCGATCGGGCTGATCTCGTGCTACAAGGGCTTCCACTGCAAGCCCGGCGCAGAAGGCGTGGGGCGGGCGACCACCGAGAGCTTTGTCGCCAGCTTCGTCACGATCATCGTCATGAACCTGATCCTGGCCAAGCTGCTCAACGACGCGAAGATCTATATGCAGGGCGGGCAGATCGATTCGGTCTTTAGGTAGAGATGTTCGGAAAGGTCCCTGAATTGGTAGGTCGGCTCTCTGAGCCGACTACCCCGCTGGGCTTGACGAAAAGATCTCTGTGCTCGAGGTTCGTTCAAGATACTGCGGATATAGCTTTTCTCGGTGCCATCGCGACCATGAGCGCTCCGATCATCACAAGCATGGATGTGCTGGTGACGGGGAGCGTCCAGCCCATGGCGTGCAACCCGTCGTTGGCGAACTGTGGGTTCGGGCCGCGCGCGGGAGGCATGACCATCAGGGCGGCCTGGAACTGCCAAGTGTTCTCTTGCAGTTGGTCGGTAGGCCGACCTTTGACAATCGGAGCCTCGTCGTCGCGCTGCGGTTGAGTCGCGGGCGGCGAGTTGAGAGCGGGCGCGGGCTTCTTGGCGAACAGGTTGTAGCGTTTGGTGACGGGGAACGACTTGCGTTCGTGGTCGAAGCCGCCAGCGGGCTTGAACTCGTAAAAGTCGAACTTCCAGGCCTTGCGATCCACCTCGCCCCAGCTCCCCGGATCGCTCCCGGCTGGCGGGGTGCGGGTGACGATCACGAGACGATCAGGAACCTCGCCCGATTCCATCTTTGCCCGGAGTTCGTCGAGCGAGTTGCCGGTGGCCTTGGCGAAGCGGAGCACTCGGAGCCAGTCCTCGTGAGGGAGCAGGCCTGGGAGGCGGCGGTCGCCCGGGATGGTCACGCGAAGCTTGAGCTCGTCGGTGCCATAGGCGACTTTGAGGTTCCAGATGCCGTTGGCGTCGTCCTCGTCGGAGAGCGTGACGGGTCGGCTGGCGTACTCGAAGGTGTGGGTGTTGACGGGCTTGAAGGCGTAGATGGCGCGTTTGTTGTCGCGGTGGAACGCCGCGACTCGTTGAGCCATGGTGCCAGCGCTGAAGATCAGCACGAAGACGGAGACCGCGGCGAGAGACCAAGCGATGGGACGGATAGGCATCATGAGATCCTTCAGAATAGATCGGCTCTCCGAGCCGACACTTCGGAATCCGCCTAAGCACTCATTCATCAAACCAGATTAGGGCGTCGAGGAGGAAGATTCGGCTCGAAGAGCTGGCCTACCAAGAGCCGACCTATCTAAGGCTGATCTGGCGGGTCTAGTGAGATTCGCCGTGCGTGCCGGTGGCGGGCTCGGGTGGGGTGAGGTCGAGAGCTCCGGTGGTGCCGGTCTTGGAGCGGCTCATGTTGGCGGAGGTCAGGGACCACGGGCTGGGTGCGGGCTTGTGGGGGTGACTGTGAGCGAGGGCTTCGCGCTCGAGCTCGGCGAACTTCTGCGGGCCGAGTTCCTCGATCTTCTTCTGGCGCGGGTAGAGGTACATGGGGCCGGTGATTGAGACTTTTTCCATCTTGCCGTTGACGATCTCGTTGCGGGTGAGGTTGCCGGTACCGCCGGGCGTGATCTCCTTACCTTTTTCGGCGTAGACGTAATCGCGTCCTCCAAGGTCGATGATGGTGAACCCGAGGAAGAGCGCGAAGCCGAAGAGGCAGAACAGGAACAGGACTGTGTTGATCGGGTTGTCGTACTTCAGCTGCATGAAATACGCAGCGACGATGACGCTTTTGATCGTCGCGATGACAAGCACGATCGCGACGTTGAACCAGGTGGGGATCTGGACGTGGAACTCGTTCACGAACCACTGCTCGGCCTGGGCGGCAAAGACGGTGAGCCCGGTCAGGAGCAGCAGCACGACCAGCACCACGCGCAGCAGCACGAGCGGCAGGATGGTGTGCCCGTGGTGATGGCCCTGCGAAAAGCCGTGTGGGTCAACCTGCCCGGCTCCGTCCTTGGCCAAGTTTTCGTGAGCGTTGACGTGTTTGGTGGTCATATGCGGCTCGGATGAACTGGAGACCTTGATAAACCGGGGACGGTGCGAGGACGTGCGAGAAACCGAGCGAGTGACGCGGCGGTGCTCTTGGCGGTTGTGCTTAGTGGACTAGGTAGAGCAGCGGGAAGAGGAAGATCCAGATGAGATCGACGAGGTGCCAGTAGAGCCCGATGACTTCGACGCCCGTGTAGTGCTTCGGGCCGTAGAACCCCTTGCGAGCCTTGAGGTAGACGTAGAAGATGAGGGAGGCGCCGATGACGACGTGGAGTGCGTGGATGGCGGTGCCGCTGTAGTAGATGCTCCACCACATGGGCTCGTGAGGGTCTTGGGCGAAGGGGTAGTCGAACCATTTGCCGGGGCGCTTGCCGCCATAGCCCTCGACGAACTGGAACAGGCCGCCCCATGCCGTGATGCCAGATTTTTCGTGGTGCGACAGAGCCGGGTCGATGGCTAGGAAGTACCCAGACCACTTGGGGATGTACTCGAAGACGACCTTGATGAAGACGAAGGCGAGGCCGCAGGCGATGGTGACGAGCAGGTTGAACTTGAGCTTGGCCTGCTGGTTCAACTGGGCGTTGTGGATGGCCGTGGCCATGGTGTAGCTGGAGATGAGCAGAACGACGGTGTTGATGCTGCCGACCTTCCAGTCCAAGTGGGCCGAGCCGTTGGAGAAGGCCTGGGGGTAGAACATGCGGAAGATGGCGTAGGCGCAGAAGATGCCAGCGAAGAGCAGCACTTCCGTGGTCAGGAAGAGCCACATACCCAGCTTGCAGGCGTCAAACTCTTCTTCCTTGGAGCGGTAGTGGCTGGCTTGCTTGTACCTTTGATGCAGCGGGCGGCTGTCGTCGGCGGCCCCGACGGGCGTGCCGTGACCGCCGTTCCCCGCCTGTGTGTCGATGGTCGTCATGCGTCGTTCCTTCGTTCCGCGGTCAAAGAGCTTGAATCGTCAGAGGGCTTTGCGTGATGCCGTTCAGTGCCCGCCGGGCTTGGCATCGGGTGGCACCGGATAGTCCTTGGGATCCCACCCCGGCGGGATCTCCGTGTCGAAGTCGTACGGGCCGTGGGTCACGATCGGCTCTTTGTGAAAGTTGTGCTCGATGGGCGGGCTCTCGACGGTCCATTCCAAGGACAACCCGCCCCACGGGTTGGCCGGGGCGGGGCGGCCCGCGACCAGCGAATGGATGAAGGTAAAGAGGTGGACCAGGAACCCGACGAGCAAGATGAACGATCCGAGCGTGCTGATCTGGTGCAGGGTCTGGAACTCATCGACATAGGTCGCGTAGCGGCGCGGCATGCCGCGGGTGCCCAGGAAGAACTGGGTGAAGAACGTGATGTTGAACCCGATGAAGACGAGCACGGCTCCGAACATGGCCCAGCGCTCGTTGTACATCTTGCCGAACATCTTGGGCCACCAGTGGTGCAGCCCGCCGACGAGCGCCATGATCGTGCCGCCCATCATGACGTAGTGGAAGTGAGCGACGACGAAGTACGAGTCGGTGAGATGAAGGTCGGTGGAGAGCGCGCCCAGCGGCAGGCCGGTAAGCCCGCCGATAGAGAACAGGAACAGGAAGATCAACGCGTAGAGCATCGGCGTGTTCATCGAGATCGAGCCCTTGTAGAGCGTGCCGATCCAGTTGAACACTTTCACCGCGGTGGGGATCGCTACCAGGAACGTCAGGGCCGAGAAGATGGTGGACGCCAGTTCGCCCATGGACGCGAACATGTGGTGGCCCCACACGACGAAGGACACGGCCGCGATGCCCAGCGAGGCGAACGCCATGGCACGGTACCCAAAGATCTTCTTGTGCGAGTGCACCGAGATGATCTCGCTGATGATGCCCATGGCAGGCAGGATCATCACGTACACCACTGGGTGGCTGTAGAACCAGAAGAAATGCTGGAACAGAACCGGGTCGCCGCCCATCCGCGGGTCGAAGATGCCAACGTTGAAGAGGCGCTCGAAGATGAGCAGCAGCAGCGTGATGCCGATGACCGGCGTGGCCAGGACCTGGATGATCGCGGTCGAGTAGATCGCCCACACGAACAGCGGCATATCGAACCAGCCCATGCCGGGGGCGCGCAGCTTGTGCACCGTTACCACGAAGTTCAGCCCGGTCAGGATCGAGCTAAACCCGAGAATGAACGCGGCCAGCACCATGTACACGACCTTCATCGCGTCAGCGTCGGTGGTGGTCGAGTAGGGGGTGTAGAACGTCCAGCCGGTGTCCACGCCGCCCATGATGATCGAGATGATGGCGAACATAGAGCCCAGGGCGTAGACCCACCAGCTCAGCAGGTTGAGCCGCGGGAATGCGACGTCTTTGGCCCCGATCAAGATCGGAAGCAAGAAATTACCCAGCGCCGAAGGGATGCCCGGGACGATGACCATGAAGACCATGATCGTGCCGTGCAGGGTAAAGAGGCGGTTGTAGATGTTGTTGTTGGCTTCTTTAGACCAGCCATCGACTTGGAAGAGCTGCCCGGTGACGCGAGCCACGCCGTCCGCGCCAGCGATGGTGCGAACGGGTTCGAGCAGTTCAAGCCGAACGGCCATGGCCGCAACGCCGCCGAGGAAAAAGAGGAAGAGCACGGACGCGAGGTACATCACACCCAGCTTTTTGTGATCGATAGTGGTACACCAATCCCAGACGGTGGTCCAGAAACCGCCCTTGGGGGTGAGGTAGCTCCCCTCGTGGTCGTGCCCGTGGCCGGGCCCGTGTCCGGGGATGGCTCCGAGCTTGGCGTTGTCGAGCGTGGTCATGGTCGTGCTCCTGCGGTCGTCTCGGCCGGGGGTTCAGGCCCGGGCGAGTGGATACGTGTGGTCGGTTTCTCGATCGGTCATTGGGCGGGTGTGGTGTCGGCGGGGACGGCGGAGGCCGCAGTCGGGGCCTTGTCGCTCAGGGTTTTGATATACGCGATGATGCCCACGATCTGCTTCTCATCGAGCAGGCCTTGGAACGAGGCCATCTGGTTCGGGTAGCCCTTCACGATCCGCTTCGAGGGGTACAGGATTGATTCGCGGAGGTAGTTGGCATACTCGACGTCATCAGAAAGTTGTTCCCCGGTCAGTTTGGTCCCGTCAGTAAACTCGACCTCGTGCCCGTAAATGTTCTGCCAAGTTGGGCCCGTGCCGGTTTTCCCGTCATTAGAGTGGCACGAGGAGCAGCGGGTGGCCCACATGCGCTTGCCGAGTTCAACTGGCGACAGGCCGTCGGTACCCCAGCCTTTAAGCACCTTCTTATACACGTCCTCGGGGACGGCCCGGATGATGCCGGTCATTTCCGAGTGCGAGTCGCCGCAATACTCGGCACAGAAGATCCAGTGATCCTCGTACGCCGTAAATTCCGTACCGTCGCTGAGCTTCATGGGCACGTTGGTGGGGTCTGGGTTGGGCTGGTCGGCTTGGAACCAGTAGCTGGTGTAGCGGTTGGGCATCACGTCGAACTTGCCGCGGAAGTCGGGCACCCAGAAGCTGTGGATGACGTCGATGGAGTGCATCTTCATCCGGATGGGGACGCCCGCGGGGACGACGAAGATCGGGACGTCCTTGTCGCCGACGCGTTTCTTGACGGGGCTGGTCTCTCCGTCGGGATAGGTGACGAGCCAGTCCCATTTCTGAGCCTGGAGATCGAGTTCGATGGCCCCGGCGGGTGCGACGGCGTGGTTCATGTAGCCGTGGAAGCCCCTGAAAAAGATCACGGCGAGGATGCCCAGCGGGATGACCGTCCACGCCACTTCCAGCGGCGTGTTGTGCGAGGCGCTGGGCTGGGCGATCGTCCCCGAGCGACGGCGGTACTTGATGGTCCAGTAGACCATCAGCACCATCAGCACCACGAAGAAGAACACGCTGAGCCACCAAATATCCATGAACAACTCGTCAGAGTCGTTGCCGTGCACGCCGCGAGACTGCTCGCGGAAGAAGAGGAGGTGCAGCCATTCCAGGAAGCCCTGGGCAAGGAGCGTGGGCGAGGAGAGCGAGAAGAAATGGTCGCGCGCCAGGCCGCCCGAGAGCCCCGGGGCGGAGGTTGAAAGATTGACCAAGACCGTGCTGAGAAGACTCATGAGATCACCCCCGGTGCCAGACCTGATGCCAGACCCGGTGTCAGACCCGATGCCAGACCTGATGCTGGCGCGTCCGTGGCCGCGCTGATGTTCGTGCCGATCGGTGCGGCCTGGGGGCCGCGTGAGATTTCGTTCTGAAGCCCTTGCTCGCGCTCAAGCTCTTGCTCGCGGCGACGGATCGCGTCGGCCCGGGGGTCGTACCCCGCGCGCCGCTCGCGACGCCGCTTGACCATCTCGTTGAACCGCAGCGTCAGGATCAAAAGCGCGATCCCGACCATGCCCAGCATCCCGCCGATCTGCATCACACGGAACGCTTGCAGCGTGTACACGCCCGCAGTCGGGTCGTACTTGTAGCACAGGTGCAGGAAGCGGTCGGTGATCGACTTGGCGATGGCCCCGTTGGACGCTTCGAGCAGCGCCATCTTCATGATGCCGGGGTCGTAGTCGAACCCGTAGACATACCGCGAGATCCGGCCTTCGGGCGTGACCACGAAGATACTGATGGGGTGGCTGTACTCGCCATTGTCGAGCTTGCGATACTGGAACCCGAGCGCGTCGGCCAGAGTCTGGCAGGCCTCGACCGACCCGGTGTGGAACTCCCAGCCCTTGCTGGTGACTGATTTGATGCCGGGGTCGTTGCTGCCGTGGGTGAGGGCGTCGATGTAGCGTGACTTGGCGGCGGCCGCGTCCGAGGTCTTCTCTTCTTCCTTGAAGCTGAATGTCAGCACGTCGAAATCACGCCCGACCTTGTAATCGAGCGTGCCGAACGATTCGGACATCTTGGAAAGCACCACCGAGCAGGCCGTCTCGCAGCTGTAGTACACCATCGCAACGACGATCGGCTTGCCAAGCCCGCGTGCGCGGCCTGTCGCGCCGTTGGGCGTGCCGTCTGCCTTCAGCGCGGGAGAGAAGTACGTGCCGAGCTTGACCGTGTCGCCCTTGGAGTTCACGAACTCCAGGTCCATCGGAAGGGTCGCGCCCAAGTGCTCGACGACGTCTAGGCCGCGAGCCTTGGCGGGAACTTGCTTGTCTAAAACCTGGGCCGAGGCTCGGCCCGCACTCAGCCCCATTCCCAATCCGAGCACCACCGTCAGCAGCATCGTGAACAGCGGCGTCAACAGCGGCGTCATCAGCGATGCGCGGCCACCAGAACCTGTGCGGCTAGTGCGGTCGGTCCTTTGGATGATGTTCTGGAGAACGCTCATGGATTCAAACTCGATTCCTGATAAGCCAGAGCCCACCGTGAATGAGCAGGCTGACGCGACCAACTGCTTTCCAACTACTTTCCAACTGCTTTCCAACTACTTCCCGGTCGCCTTGTTGTACTTTTCGATCGTCCGCTCCGTCGCTTTGTCTAGGGGAACACGGACCGTGCCCGCGGTCGCGTCGGCCCAGCCGTAGCTGGTGAGGTCTTTGTCGGTCAGGCCTTTGTACTCGTTGTAACCTTTGGAGAGCACCGTGGTCTCGACCGTCTTCCGCTTGAGCTCGGTGGTGTACTTCACGAAGTAGATCGCCACGATCGACACCAGGCCGACGACCGTCAAACAGATCACCAGCCAGGCCCGCAGCAACGTCCCGGGCGACGCGATGGCCGTGTGCTCGGCCATCGGCGTTCCCTCGACAGCCGAGTGCTGGTGCCACTGATCGGGGTGCCCGTGCTCGATCGGGACGTGATGCGATTCGTGATGGCTCATAAACCTTGACTCCCGCGTTCGGTCCGACGATCTGCCTCGCCTGACCAACTGACCTACCTTGCCGTCCACTTTGCCTACCAACTGGGTTCGATCTCTACTGCCCTATCGGATTCGTTCCTGTGCAACGGTACGAAGCTGCACGTTTACTCTCAAATAATTCCGCATTCAACTTCACGTTAAACCCATGATTCTCAGACGTAATTTCGGTGCGTCATGGCCTCGTCCATCCGGGGGTCGTTCACCGCCACCAGCGTTCCAGCGCACACTTTCCGAACGATCAGAAACCCAACAATCCCGGTGACGCCAATGACGGCCGCGATGTCGATCCAGACCGTGCCGATCCCGATCGTGTCCGCGCCGCCGAGGCGTGAATAGACGGCCGGACGGGTGATCCAGAAATGGTCCAGCGCGTGGGCCGCGAGAGAGAGGATCGCCACCAGGCTGATGGCCGTGGGGTTCTGTTTCACGCCCCGGAACAGCAGGATCAGGAACGGCAGCCCGAAGTGCAGCACGCACAACGCTCCGCTGACCCACAGCCAGCCGCCCTCGACGCGCGCGTTGATGAAGGCTGTTTCTTCGGGGATGTTGCTGTACCAGATCAGGAAATATTGGCTGAACGCGATGTAGGCCCAGAAGACCGTGAACGCGAAGAGCAGCTTGCCCATGTCGTGGAAGTGCTCGCGAGTCACGACGCCTTGGAGCTTGCCGGTCTTGACGAGCCGAGCGAAGATCAGGAGCATGAGGGCCGAAGACGAATACGCGGCCCCCGCGAAGAAGTACACGCCCCACATCGTGCTGAAGAACCCGAAATCGATCGACATGAGCCAGTCAAAGCCAGCGAAGGAGGTGCTGAGCGCAAAGACGAGAATTCCCCACGCGGCCATGCTGCGAGCCTTGGCGGTCAGCCAGCGATCGCCCGTGCGGTCTTGCTCGACGCTGAGCGCGTAGAGCCGGCGAGCGAGGTACGTCCAGATCACCAGGTACAGGGCCGCTCGGATCATGAAGAAGATCGGGTTGAGGTACGCGGTCTTGTGCGACAGCACAACGTTGTCGTGCATGCTCGGGTGAAGCCAGATGAAGAGCTGCGTGCTGTGCCCGCGGCCGATGATCGTGTCGACCGCGATGCCGACCAACGCCATCACGCCCAAGATCGGCACGAGCGTCGCCACGTTCTCGTACTGGCGGCGGATGGTCCCGGTCCAGCCAGCGTTGGTGAGCTGGAAGACGAGCGCGAAGAAGAGGCAGCCCAGCGTCATCGCCAAGGCCGACATCACCGCGAAGTGGTACGCCGCGATCGCGTGGATGGTCTGGAGGTGCGCGTCCTCACCCGTGCCCAGAAACCCGCCCGCGACAACGGCGACGAGCCCGAGGATTCCGACGACGAGCAAGGCCATGGCCTTGCCCTTGCCAGCACCGACGGGGAGTGTAATGTTCGCGTCGCGCAGCTGCGGGTAGTTCACGCGGCCGGGAACAGCGTGCCCAGCGTGCGCAGCGTCGGCGGTCATGTGAGTCATGGGTTCTTGCCTCCGTCGGTCTTGCCGTGCTCAACCTTGGGCGCGAGGGCCGCCGGGAGAGAGGTCGTTGCGGAGGTGGTCGTTGCCGCAGGGGCGGCGGTCCCAGTTGAAGACGGCGGCTGCTGAGCGGCCTGAGCCGTCGCACGCGAGCGCTCGAGCACCTGACGTTCAGACTCGGGGACGTCCTGCAGCAAGCCCGATTGCGATTCCTGCAGCACGCGGATGTACGAGACGACGGCCCAGGCGTCGCCCTCGCTGAGCGCGTGAGCGTAGCCGGGCATCTTCTGCAGGCCGCTGGGATCGATCACGCCGACTCGTGCGACATGGAAGATATACCCGTCCTTCCAAAACTCGGCCTTGGCGTCGTTGGGGTCGGGCGACTTGTATTTGGCGTCGTGGTAATTGGGCAGGGCGTAGGACCACTGCGTGCCGATCATGCCCTTGCCGTCGCCCGTGTAGCCGTGACAGGCGACGCAGTAGATGCTGTACTTGAGCTTGCCCAGCTCGATCAGCTTGGCATCGACCGCGACAGGCATGCGAGCCAGGTACAGCCCGTCGGTCCCCCTGCCCTCGTAATAGCCAGCGTCGGCCTTGAGCAGGTCCTTGCGCTCCTGGATCCAGTGATCGGCCCACGGCTCTTCGCTCACGAACGACGCGCGCCCGAACGCGACCGTGTTGGCCGGGGGCTTGCGCATCGTGCGACGGTCGGCGAAGAACGTCGAGTCGGTCTGCGGCTTCCACTTCTGCTGGTCGTCCAGATCAGGGAAGAACTGGCGCGGCGGCTTGTCGGAGCGATCGCCGCGGCAGCCGGTGAGAGCCGCCGACGCGAGAGCCGCGCACGACAAGATCGCGGCGGCTCTGGTCAAGGATGTGGTGGGTGCGCTAAAGGTCATGGGTCGGCTCCGCGGGTGCGGTGAAAAACAAGGAAGATTCGAGCGGGCTTTGAGAGCGGTCGGCTTATTCCTCGACGAGGTCGATGTTCGCGCCGCCGACTGCTTCGAGCAGACGGCGAGTCTCGTCGGGGTTGAACTTGGCGTCGCGGGCCTCGACGGAGATGATGAACAGGTCTTGCGAGGTGTTAAGGAACCGCTCTTTCTTGAGGAGCGGGTGGTGGTGCCGCGGCAGGCCGTTCATCGCAAGCATGCCGATCAGGGCCGTGAACGCCGCGAAGAGGATGCCCATCTCGAAGGTGATGGGCACGAAGGCCTGCCCGGAGAAGAATGGCTTGCCCTGGGTGACCATCGGGTAGTCCACGGCCGACATCCACCACTGCATCAGGAGCCCGAGCGCGGCTCCCGTGAGCCCGATCACCGCGATGAGTATCGGCAGCTTGGTGCGTTTAATGCCCATGGCGTCTTCCATGCCGTGGATCGGGAAGGGGGTGTGCACGTCCCAGTAGGTGTACCCGGCGTCGCGGAATTTTTCTGCGGCGTGGTACACGGCCGCGGGGGTCGTGAACTCGGCCATCATGCCATGAACCGGCACCCCGGCCTCGGTCGTGTAAAGGCGTCCGCTCTTGGACATCAGTGCTTCCCACCCTTCGAATGCTCGTGCCCGTGAGCCTTGTCATGACCGTGATCGTCACCGCGCCTGTGATCCTGTCCATGATCCTGCCCGTGCCCGTGCTCATGCGGGCTGGCCTGAGGCAGGACGGCCTTGAGTTCCGCCATCGCGAACACCGGCAGCACCCGCAGGAAGATCAGGAACAGCGTCAGGAACACTCCGAAGCTGCCCACGAAAATCATGACGTCCACCAGCGTCGGGTGGAACATGCCCCACTCGCCGGGCAGGTACGCCCGGTGCAGGCTCGTCACGATGATCACGAACCGCTCGAACCACATGCCGATGGTCACGAAGATGCTGACGATGAAAATCGCCAGCGGGCTGGTCCGCGCCCAGCGCGTCCAGAACACCTGCGGGCTGAGCACGTTGCACGAGATCATGGTCCAGTACGCCCACCAGTACGGCCCGAAGGCGCGGTTCTGGAAAGCGTAGAGCTCGTACTTGTTCCCGCCGTACCACGCGATGAAGAACTCCATCGAGTACGCGAAGCCCACGATCATGCCCGTGGTCAGGATGATCTTGGCCATGTTCTCAAGATGGCGAAGAGTGATGAAGTCCTTCATGTTGGGGTACAGCTCGCGGGCCGGGATCAGCAGCAGGAGCACCATCGCGAACCCGCCGAAGATCGCGCCCGCGACGAAGTAGGGCGGGAAGATCGTTGTGTGCCAGCCCGGCACGATCGATGTCGCGAAGTCGAACGACACGATCGAGTGCACGCTGAGCACCAGCGGCGTTGAGATGCCAGCCAAGACCAGATAGGCCGCCTCGTAGCGGTGCCAGTGCCGGCTTGACGCTCGCCAGCCCACCGAGAGCAGCCCGTAGGCGAACGCGCGGATCGCATCGACGCGGATCGGCACGAACGGCAGCAGCTTGGGGCCGTCGGCCGACTTGAGCATCCGCTGGTGAGCCCGGTCACGGAGCGTGGCCAGGTCTGGGATCATGCCCATGTACCAGAACAGGAACGAGACCGTGCCGTAGGTCGAGATCGCGAACACGTCCCAGAGCAGCGGTGAGCGAAAGTTGGGCCAGATAGCGTTGGAATTCGGGATCGGGGCGAGGAACCACGCCATCCACTGGCGACCGACGTGGATGCCCGGGAACGTCGCGGCACAGATGACAGCGAAGATCGTCATCGCTTCCGCCGAGCGGTTCACGGCCGTGCGCCACTTCTGCTTCAGCAGGCAGAGAATCGCCGAGATCAGCGTCCCGGCGTGCCCGATACCGATCCAGAACACGAAGTTCGTGATGTCCCACGCCCAGTCAACCTGGTTGTTAAGCCCCCACACGCCGATGCCCGTGATGATCAGGTACAGGATGAACACCGTCTGCAGGCCAGCGAGCGTGGCGACCACGCCAAACACCGGGAACCACCAGCGCGGCGGCGGGTTTTCGGTGTAACCACAGATGATGTCGGTCACTTCTTTGAACGACCGGTTGTTGAGCACCAGCGGCGCCCGTATGGCCGGGTCGTCGATGAGCGAACCGTCGCCGGTGCCCGGCGCGGGCGTGGCCGTGACCGGGCCGCGGCTCAGACCGGCCAAGCGCTCGGCGGTGATCTGGTCAGGGTGAATAGTCGTCATGCGTGGGCTCCGTGGCCGATTCCGCCGGAGATTGGAGCACCAACCGGCGAACTGAGGACTCGAAGGCTGAGGCTGCTTTCACCGTCGCGACGTGCGCGAGGCGTGACCAAGGCGTGAGGTGTTTCGGCCTTGCCGTGTTCCGCGCCTCCGTGTTCCGCGCCCTCGTGTTCAGCGCCATGATGAAACGGGTTCTCCCACGCGTGCTTGCGGGCTTCGTCAACCAGGGCCGGGTTGGGGTTGCGGACGCGGACGAGGTAGCTGGTGCGTGGGCGGGTGTTCAGGAACCCGAGCAGCGCGTAGGAGCGCGTGCCGTTGCGGAGCTTGCTCACCGCGCTTGTGAGGTTCAGGATGTCGCCGAACACGATCGATTCGCTCGGGCAGGCCTGCTGGCAGGCGGTCTGCAAGAACGCGTCGGGGATCACCGGGTTGCCCTGGCTGTCGCGCAGGTCGTTGACCTTGCACTCGATGCGTGCCGCGTTGATCCGCTGGATGCAGTACGAGCACTTCTCCATCACGCCGCGAGAGCGGACCGTGACGTTGGGGTTCTTCTGCATCCGCGAGATCTCGTCGAGCTTCTGGCGCAGCCGCGGCGGGATGAGGTTCACGTTGAGCTTGTTATGAACGTTCGAGCCGGTCACGCCGCCGCGCTCGGGCGAGACCTTCTCGACGATGTCCCGGCCGTAGTAGTCGCCGTTGAACTTGGTCACGCCGTAGTCAAAGAAATTGAACCGGCGGACCTTGTACGGGCAGTTGTTGGCGCAGTACCGCGTGCCGATGCAGCGGTTGTACGTCATGTAGTTGATGCCCTCGGGCCCGTGGATCGTCGCGTTCACCGGGCACACGACCTCGCACGGCGCGTTCTCGCAGTGCACGCACGCCACCGGCTGGTGCAGCATGTCGCCCGGGTTGTCCAGATCATCGCCCGTGAAATAGCGATCAACGCGGATCCACGTCATCTCGCGGCCTTTGGCGACTTCTTTCTTGCCCACCACCGGGATGTTGTTCTCCGCCTGGCACGCGATCGTGCAGGCGTTGCAGCCCGTGCAGGTCGAGAGGTCGATCGTCATCCCCCACTGCTGCCCGGTCGAGTACGCCGGGGGCTTGCCCGCGGCGTCAAGATTGGCCTTGTCAGGCCCGACCTTGCCCAGGTTGTAGGGATTCTCGTACGCGCTGACGTTGGGCGGGGTGTGGGCCAATTCGCCCAGCCGCTCGGCGAAGTTCAGCGTCTCTTTGTGCCGCCCGTAGATCTCGTGCTCGGCCTCGACGGTCTCGTCGGCGAACTTCTGGAACGCGGGGCGATCGACCGCGCGGACCAAGGCCGTGCGCCCTTCGAGCCACCAGTGGTTCTGCGTGCTGGAAACCGGGAAGCCCCGGCTGGTCTTGGCAAGCGTCGCGCCCTGCGCCATGCGCTGGCCAGCGTTGCGGAGCGGGAAGACGTCAAAGCCGACCCCGTCGCCCACACGCCCCGCGACACGCCGGCCGTAGCCGACGGTGAGCAGCACCGTGTTGTCCGCGATGCCCGGGAGGATCCACACCGGGATCTCGATCGAGCGCCCGTTGACCGCCAACGTGACGACCACGCCCTCGGGGAACTTCGCCGTGTCCGACTCGGGCTCGATGCCCATGGCCTTGGCGGTCTGCGGGCTGACCACGGCCGGGTTGTCCCACACGTTGCGCGTGCCAGTGTCCGGCAATTCCTGCAGCCAGGCGTTGTTCGAGAACCGACCGTCGCCTAGGTGCCCGACGCGGAAGACCACGTCAAGAGCGTCCTTGGTCGGGACTTTCGCGCCCGCGATGAACGCCGAGAGACCGGGCATCTGCTTGGCGACGCTCGCGAAGTTTACCTCGGCCTTGTCGCCGTCTCGGGCCGTGCCGGGGACCACGCCGTCCTGCAGCGAGCGGCGCCAGTTCTTGTCGAAGTCCTTCTCGCCGAGCAGGGCTTTCCAAGCCGTGCGGACAATCTGGTACCCGTCGGGCTTGGCGTCGGCTCGGTTGTCGGAAATGATGAGCGTCAGCAGTTCGAGGTCGCTGAGCGAGCCGTCAAAGAGCGGCGCGATCATGGGCTGAATCGGCGCGATCCCGTCGTCCGCGCCCTGCGTGTCGCCCCACGATTCAAGGTCGTGCGTGGCGTTCAAGGCCCAGGTCGAAGCGTCGCCCGTCTCGGTCAGTCCGAGGTTGTACGAGACCGTGTTCTTGACCTTGGCATAGGCCGCGGCGAACCCACCGGTGCCGAACAGGTCGGGCGGGGCGTTGTATACGGGGTTGCAGTTCAGGCAGACGAGCGTGTCGATCTGGTTGGCCGCCAGATTCTGCGCCAGGTCCTTGAGCTGAGCCGAACTGTCCGCAGACTCTTCGCGGCTGGCGGGGATGAACTTGACGACCGTGCCCACGTTGCCCAAGGCCGCGTTGATCGCGTGGCACAGCGCGTGGACGGCCGCGGGCTGCGTCGGGCCCGCCAGCACCACCGCGCCGGACTTGGCTTGGCGAAGATCCTCGGCGCACACGCTGACAAACTTCGCATCGATGCCGTTGCCCGCGGGCACGGTGACGGCCCGCACTGCTTCGAGCAGCCCCGCCGCGTTGCCGGTCACGCCGTTGAGAAGTTCTTTGGCGAGCATCACCGCGAAGGCGGGGATCTGCGACGGAGCGAGCCTCATGCGGTGGTCGGCCTGCGCGCCGGTGATCGAGAACGCGCTCTCCACCATGTAGAACCGGCTCATCGGGTCGTCCTTGCCCGTGACGCGGCGCGTGGCCGCGAAGTTCCGCGCGTTCACGAGCGCGTGCGGCTCGCCCGAGGTCGATCCGTTGAGGAAATCTCGATCGAGCGAGAGCACGACCTTGGCCTTGTCGAGGCTGAGGACCTGCCGCACCTGCTCGCCGAAGGCGGCGATCACGCCCGCACGCTCGGCGTCGCTGTCCACCGCGTCGTAACTCACCCACGTCATTTTGGGCCAGCGCGTAAGCATCTCGCCGCGGATGAACTCGCGGCTGGGGCTCGACTTCTTCTGGGCCACGATCGCCAGGCCAGCGCCCTGCGTGGAATCAAACTTCGCGAAGGTGTCGTTGGCCCACTGGCGGAAATCGTCCCACGACGCGCTGACCTTGCCGCGCACAGGGTTGTTGAACACCGGGTCGCCGGGCCGGTCGGGGTCATAGAGATCAAGCACGCTGGACTGGGCCCAGATCGACGACTTGCCGCGGTTCACCGAGTGCAGCGGGTTGCCCTCGACCTTGGTGGGCCGGCCTTCGTGGGTCTCGATCAGCAGGCCCTCGGCGCCGCCGCCGGGGATCGTCGTGCTGGTGGCGTAGAACAGCGGCTTGCCGGGGACGATCTCCTCGGGAACTTCCTTGCTGTAGGGGAGGATCTTGTGATCGGGCTGACGGCACCCCGGCATCGTGGCCGCGCCCGCCAGCGCGAGCGAAGCGCCCATCACCTGCAAGAATCCGCGGCGTGAGCTTTCGAGCAACTCCGAAGCGCCGCTCGGGAACTCACGCTCGACAAAGTCGCGGAACTCGCGTGTGTCGGCGTACTCGTCGGCGCTGCGCCAGACCTTCGCGCCGCCCACGCCGCCCGTGGTGTTCAGCACGCGATCACGCTGCGCCAAGTCGGCCTTGGAAGCCCTGCGCTTCTCGGGCGATTTCGAGTTCTCGGCCGTCGAAGGGCATTGATCGATGATGCTCATAGAAAATCCAGGAACGAGGAACGGAACCACCAACACGAATGCCTACTCACGAACGCCCAATCACGAATGCCCAATCACGAATCAGTAATGGCACGCGCCGCAGTTCTCCGGCGGCTTGAGCTTCAAACTTTCGATCAGAGCCTTGGCCTCGATCACGCCCGTCGTGCCGTCGGCCTCACGAGACTTGAGGTGCTCCTCGACCCACTGCAACTGCGTCACCTTGTCAGGCGGGACCAGGCTCTTCTCAGGGGCGCGGTGGCAATCGAGGCACCACCCCATCGACAGCGGCTCGGCCTGATACACCACCGGCAAGGCTGTCATCTGACCGTGGCACGAATAGCAGCTGACACCGGCCTTCAAGTGCGCATGGTGCGGGAAGTTGGTGACATAGTCCGGCAGCTTGTGGACTCGCCGCCACTCGATCGACTCGTCCTTGTCGTAGGCCGTGCGCACGAACTCGGTCTTGGCCTTGTGAGTGTCGTTGTTGTACAGAGTCAGATGATTCGGAGCGTGGCAGCCGTAGCACGTCGCAACATTGGGGATGTTCGCCTCGTGCGACTTTTCGACATTGGTGTGGCAGTACCGGCAGTCCATGCCGAGCTTGCCAGCGTGGAGCTGGTGGTTAAAGCCGCCGCCAGGCTGGGTGGGCATGTAGCCAACGTTAAAAAACGCTGGCGTGGCCCAATACCAAAAAGCCCCGACCACCGCCGACAGCCCGCCCAACGAGCCGACGGCACTGATGGTCGGGAACGCGTTCATCCATTTCGGGAAGAGCATCGACACTGGTGAACTCCCTACTGCGGCCCTACGACAGCCCAACTGCGGTCCAACTGCGGTCCAACTGGCGGTTCAACCGCGACCATCCGCCGATACCGAGCCGCTCACAAATCGGACTCAATCGACTGATCGGACCGAAACTCTCGCCGTAGTCATATCAACTCCAAGTTCATCGGACAAGTGGGTTGCTGTCAAACCGAAATTTTCGGGCCGGGGGCATACGCTGGGGGGAGTCGTTCTTGTCAGGCGGGAACTCCGGTCGCGGCAGATTTGTTGAGAATGAATCTCAACAACGTAAAGAAAAACTTCCGAGAATTCAACGCTTCAACGTTTCGGTCTTCACTCAACCAGAATCTCACCAGGTACAACGATCGAACTGACTTGCGGAGCACCGATGGCGACCATGAATACATTGACCCAGGGTTTAGAATTATCGAGCTCACAGCTTGGCAGCAAACGCACCGCAGGGATCGTCACGCCAGCGCTGGTCGGCGGGTTCGCCACGGCCGTCGGCATGTGGTGCGTGTGGTTCCTCGGGCATCTGCCAGCCTTGGCTTTGCCGCCGCAGGTCAATGTTCCCGCACTGCTGATCTGCATGGTCGTCGGGATGTGGCTGACCGGGCGGAGCGTTGGGCAAGAGACGGGATGGAAAGTTGGCGGCGTCGCCGGGATTCTGACATCGCTTATCAATCTGTTAATTCTGGGTGCGCACCTGGCGCAACCCCCGCAGGCCGACAAGCAGCCGCTGCCAGGGTTTGAAGGGTTCACGCCCTCAGCGGCGTTGGTCGGGATCGGTTTTCTTGCGCTCGGCGCGGTCGTTGGCGTCGTGTTCGGCGCGATCGGCTCGCGCGGCGTAGCGGCCAGCGTTCACGAGCCACGCGTCTGGGTGGCTCGCTTCGCGGTCGTCAATGTCGTCGCGATCGTGCCGTTGTTGTTGATCGGCGGGTCGGTCACCAGCACCGCCAGCGGGATGGCCGTGCCCGGCTGGCCGAGCTCGTACGGCGCGAACATGTTTCTTTACCCGATCACACTGATGAGTCAGCCGCGGGTTTTTCTGGAGCACACGCACCGGCTCTTCGGGTCGATGGTCGGGCTGACCACGCTGGTGTCCATGGTGCTGGTGCTGGTGTTCGACCGCACGCGCTTCGTGCGGGTCTGGGCCGTCGTGGCGTTCGTGCTGGTGCTTGGACAGGGATATCTCGGCGGGCAGCGCGTCAACAGCGTCAGCATCAAGCTCGCGATGGTCCACGGTGTGGCCGCGCAACTCTTCTTCGCGTTCGTGGTCGCGCTCGCGGCCTATTTGAGCGTTGCCTACATAAAGGCCGCGCGAGCCGACGCGGTGGACGGAGATCGCAAGCGGAAAATCTTCGCCACCGGCCTGTTGCACGCGACGATCGTGCAACTGCTGCTCGGCGCGACCTACCGCCACTTCGGGCAGCAGACCGGGCAGATGCACGCGCTCTGGGCTCACGCGGCGTGGTCGATGGTGGTCGTGGTCTTCGCGCTGCTCGCGGGATTTACGATCCGTTCGCGGTTCTCCAGCGACGGCCTCGTGCCGCTCTTCCAGCGCGTGGGCGTGGGGCTGATCGCGGTCGTGGGCGTGCAGTTCATGCTCGGGTGGTGGGCGTTCTTTGTCGTCGTGAACGCCGGGCCACGCGGCGGGGCACCGCTGCACGACCAGCTCGAAACCGCCAAGCCTATCGACGCGATGACCGCCCTCGTCGCCACCGCCCACCAAGCTAACGGCGCGCTGTTGCTCGCGCTGGCCACGCTCGCGATTGTGTTTACTCGTCGAGTGTGGAAGGCGAATCCGACGGCGGTTCTTGCGACGGCGTGAGATCTGATTCCGCGAGCGCGAGCCGCGGGCCTTCTTCCACCGACTTGATCACGGCCTCGCTCGCCAGTTCGTAGCACGTCGCCAGCAAACCAACCAGCGGGAACTTCGCGTTGGCGGTCTGAAACGGGCTCGGGCCTAAGCGCCGCAGCAGCGGGTGACTCACCACGGGCCGCTCGATCGGCAGATCAAGCTCCGCCATCTGCGGGCCAGCCTCCCAGAAGTGCTCGAGCACCGATTCCAGCGGCTCGGAGACTTCATCAGAAACGCCCGGCACGCGCGGCGCGTACACCGCGACCGACCCCGTGCCCGCGCCCGCCACCGTGCGCCGCTGACGAAGACGCTCGAGCATCTCCTCGCCCGACAGCCCACGCAGCACGAACATCAGGAACGGATCGCGGCCTAGCCGATCGGCCAGCAGCGAGGTGACGCAGCAGACGTGCTTGCACCACACCCGCGCCGGGCCGCAGGTGCAGGAGATCTCGATCTCGGAAGGATCGCCCGGGAAGAGCTTCATCCCCAGCGGAACGAAGACGTCCTCGATGTTCTGCGGCAGTTCACCGGCCAACAACTTCGCGGCGTAGATCGCCTGGTCCGCCATCGAATCGATGACCCGTTGCCACTCGGCGTGGTCGAAGGTCTTGACGCGCAGCATGGTCGTATACGCACGAAACTCGCGGCCTTGCACGCTCGCTTCGACACGCCCCGGGTCGATCGACAGCCGACGCGTCTGCCCCAGCTTGGCGTACTCGAGCCCCTCGACCACGGCCGCCCCGTCCGCGGCCTGCTCCATCAAACGCAGCCAACGCTGCCCAGCCCACCCGGCGGCGGCCGTGCCAGCCGACGAGAGCTTTTCACCACCACGGATCCGCCGCGGCTTGGCGGGGAGGTTGGGACGAGAGGGAGGCCAATTCTGCGGGGGGATGGTCAAGCCAGTGAGCCCTTTGGTTGCCGCCGCGGATTGCGCCGCGGTTTGCGTGCGGAGATGCACGGTGGTCGGATCCAGCGCGAACGGGTGACGCGCAACCAAGAAGCGTTGTGGGGCACGAGCGAAGAGTCCAGCGAGGGTGGAATGGAGTTGTCGCGGGATCGAAGCCCCTCCCGCCGACCTCGATGCCACCCGCAACCCGCCGAGCGATGCAGTCCTCAATTCCCGCCGGGCTTCTTGCCAAACTTTTTGACAAGAAACGCGTAAACCTCCAACTGCACGTCGCGCGGCTGACGGCGGATCATCGCCATGGCGCTGATCGCGTCGCGGGATGTTGGCACTTTGAGATTGGACTTGTCCTTGTTGTACCACACGCAGACGGCACGCAGATTGTGTTCCTCGTCCGTACCACCTTGACTGATCGGGATGGCGTGGTCGATTTCGAGCCGGCACTTCTTGCCCGGCTCGCACAGAGATTCCTCGCCCGCCCCGGCTCCACAGACTTGGCAGGTGTAACCGTTGCGTTCGAGGATATGACGGCGCAGTTTGTCGGAGATGTCTCGGGCGACGACCGGGAGGGCCGCCAACGTCTCGATGAGGTATTCGTTGGGCTTGAGACTGTCGCGGTCCTTGTGCGAGAGAATCTGCATCCCCTCTTCGTTGTGTAACTCGCGGATGCGCCCTACAGCTTGCTCGTCCCATCTTCGATACTCATGGCCGACGCCAGAGCCAGCGCGTTGCGGAGGATGCTGGTTCCGTACTTCCGAGCAAGTTGGAGCACTTCGCTCGCGCCTTGTTCGGTCCAGTCGGCGTCGCGCATGAGCGCCGCGACGATCTGCTCGTTGGTCGCGTCCTCGCCGACTTGGGCGATGATGATTTCATACTCGGAGAGAAGTACGTCGGTGATGATCTCGGGCATGGATGCGGCTCCTTGTTTGGCGGGCGAGTTATGCGGCCTCAAATACGTTGTCCCGGTGCCAGCGCAGGCACACGGGGTCAGGGTAGAAACGGGCGGGCGGTATGATCTTCTGGCCGTGCCGGGCGGCGACGAGATCGGCGACGGCTTGATCCTTCAGGCCGCGAACGCGCTTGCTGACGCAAAGCGTCAGGTCGTCTTGGATCGTGACAAGCCCGGAATCGAACAGGCGGTCGAAGGAAGCCGACATGCACACGCCGTTGCTTGGGTCGGCGCGCCGATGTTCATCCACGCTCCACGGAATGATGTGCCCAGCAACCAACAACTCTACGAGGGGCAGGCCGGTGACACAGCATCGCGTGTTGTAACTGCTGATGACGGCGTCGCGAAAGAACGCTTGATGCAATCGCTGCTTGACGGTGACGATTTTCTCCGACGGGCCGATCGGAGCGATCAGCGGTTCGACCTCTCGCTTGCTCGGCTCGCGCTCGCGTCGCAAGTCGTGAGCGCGAACGATCAGCCCGTTCCAGTCGGCGTGGAACTCATCCCAGATCGCCTTGTCGAGTTTGCTGCCATGCGTCAGCCCGGAGATGTTGCGGGCCGCGAGTTGCGAGTCGAACGCACCGAAGTTTCCGAGTTTGCGGGCGACGGATGCTGGTGTGCGGTGCAGGAGCGCCGCCATCTCTTTGACGCGCGGGTCGGTGGCCTTTGTGCGTTGGAACGGAATGCGGCAATACAACTCGAACGCGAGAATCAGTTGTTCGCGCGTCCACAAATGACCGTCGTTGGCAGGCCGCGCATCCATCGGGCTCCTTACGCGGCAAGCATCCCGGAAGCGGGAATGAAGGTTCGTGGGGGGGCGATACGCGAGCCGATGACGATGGCGCGCTTGCGAGTTTGTAACGCGCCATAATCGGCGGCGCTCAGCACGCGGCCTTCTACCTTGTAACCAAGCCCTTCCGCGAGTCGCTTCATCTCGACGAACTCTGCGGATTTCAGCAGCGGCGGCACGTTCTCCAGCACGAAGATTTTGGGCCGGACCTGTTCGACGCACCGGAAGTAATGCCGCCAGAGTTGGTTGCGGGGATCGTTCGGCACCCGCTCTCCGAGGTTGCTGAAACCCTGGCAGGGCGGGCCGCCCGCGACCACGTCGGTCTCGGGGAAGGTCTCGATTTCCTGAATCGCGCAGTTGAGGACGCGATCCGTGATGTTCGCCCGCAAAGTGTCGCAGGCATCTTTGTCCCATTCGTTGGTGAGAACTGTCCGGAACCCGGCATCCTTGAAGCCCAAGGCCATGCCGCCGCATCCGGCGAACAACTCGATGACGCGCGGGCCGTCGCCTTCCGGTTCAGTCTTGAAGATGAACGTGGTCGGGCAATCGCGTTGCTCCTTTGCCTCGAACGGAGAGACGCGAAAGCGGTGGGCGGTGATCCGTTCGATGCTGATCGTGTCGCCCGGCTTGATACCGTGCTTCTTGAAGAACTCACGGACCCAAGCCCGTTTGCGGAAGAAGCGTCGAGGCTTGCCTGATTTCGCCTCGGTCGGAATGTCGGTCATTACTGGGCTGGCGATGCCGTCCACGTCTAGTCGTAGCGGCTTGCCGGGTACGCCCTTCGAGGTCGGCGCGCCGTAACAATCTGCGGGGAAGAAGTCGGTATGACCGGTCAAGTACAAGTGGTTCGCGCGCAAGTTCGCTGCGTTCACGCAAATCAGCCGCTTGCGATGTCCTACCCGTCCGCTCATGATCGGTCCTCGTTCGTGTCCAATAAATTGTACCTCAGACCCGACATCCTCGGACGGGTAGTGTGTCTGGAGGTCATCACCCCGCAGTGCCACGAACATTCGGCACTCAAGACGAACGATCTGGAGACTTGTACTGCCCTACGCCTCATCCCCCACCGCGTCCGCGCGCAGCGTCAGAATATCGCGCAGCTGATCCGTGTTCAGCTCGGTCAACCATCGTTCGCCCGAGCCGATGATGTTCGTTGCCAGTTCTGTCTTCTGCTCGATCATCTCGTCGATGCGTTCTTCCAGCGTGCCGCGGACCACGAACTTGTGGACCTGGACCGTTCTTGTCTGGCCGATGCGAAAGGCGCGGTCGGTGGCTTGGTTTTCCACGGCCGGGTTCCACCAGCGGTCGAAGTGGAAGACGTGCGTGGCGGCGGTCAGGTTCAGACCAACGCCGCCAGCGCGCAGGCTCAGCAGCAGCACCGGGTGGTTGCCGTCGGCTCGTTGGAACTGGTCGATCATTTGCTGGCGCTGGGCCTGGCTGGTGCCGCCGTGGAGGAAGAGGACTTCCTTGCCAAAGCGGTGGCGGATCATGGGGGCCAGCAGCGCGCCCATCTGGCGGAATTGGGTGAAGACGATGGCCTGGTCGCCCTCGGCCATGACCTCGTCGAGCATTTCGAGGATGCGGACGCACTTGCCCGAGCGAGATGGATCGATGACGCGCGAGCCGGGGAGGAGGTCTTGGCCCTCGTTCTCTTTGAGCATCTGAGCCGGGTGGTTGCAGATCTGCTTGAGCTTGATGAGCGCGGAGAGCACGAGCCCGCGGCGGTGGATGCCCTCGGCCTGCTCGACCTCGCCAAGCATGCGGCGGACGCACGATTCGTAGAGCGAGGCCTGCTCGCTGGTGAGGTGGCAATACTCGCGGCCTTCGATCTTCTCGGGCAGGTCGGGCACCACGGTCGGATCTGTTTTGAGGCGGCGCAAGACGAACGGGCGGATGAGGCCTCGGAGCTGCTCGGCGCGGTTTTTGTCGCGGTAGCGCTCGATGGGGATGCCGAAGCGCTGGCGGAAGTTCTGCACCGAGCCGAGGTAGCCGGGGTTGAGGAAGTCGATGATGGACCAGAGCTCGCTGAGGCGGTTCTCGACGGGCGTGCCGGTGAGCGCGATGCGACGCTCGGCGTTGATCGAGCGTACGGCCTGGGTCTGCTTGGTGGACGGATTCTTGATGTACTGGGCTTCGTCCAGCACGAGGCGGCCCCACTGGATCTGCTGGAGCACGTCGCGGTCGCGGTGCGCGAGAGCGTAGGTGGTGATGATCAAATCGCCAGCGTTGGCGGCCTCGATGAGCTTCTCGCCGTGCTTGCGGTCCATGCCGTGGTGGACGACGACCTTGAGGTGCGGGCAGAATCGGCGAGTCTCGTGGATCCAGTTTCCGACGACGGACATAGGGACGATGAGAAGCGTGGGGAGGACGCGGGGTGCCGAATTGCCGAGGCCGCCGACTTTCTCGGCTTGAGCGGCCGCGACCTCGCGCTCGCGGGCCAGCAGCGCGAGCAATTGGATGGTCTTACCCAGCCCCATGTCGTCCGCGAGGCACGCGCCCAGGCCGATGCGTTCGAGGAACTCGAGCCACGACATGCCGCGGGCCTGGTACGGGCGGAGCGTGCCGAGGAAGGTCTTGGGAGTATCGAGGAGTTCGAGCTTGGCCGCTCCGTCGCTGCCCAGGAGTGATTCCAGCCAGCCGGTAGCTTCGAGCCCGACGACGGGGATGCCGGTCTGTTTAAGGTCGCTGGCGTAGGCCATGCGCAGAGCCTCGCCCATCTTCATGGTGCCGCCGGGGTTCTCGCGCATGAACTTGATCGCGGCCTGGACATCCTCGGGGCGGACCTCGACCCATCGCCCGTTGATGCGGACGAGCGGGCTCTGGCGTGACGCGAGCTGTTCGAACTCTTGCAGCGAGAGCGAGACATCGCCGACGGCGATCTCCCAGCGGTAACGGACGAGCGCGCCGAGCCCGAGCTGCGGCGAGGTTGCGCTGGAGGCCGCGGCCCCGGGGAGCAGCCCTTCGGTCCCGTCCACGCCGTCGAGGCGAAGGCGTGCGCCGAGCCGGGCCGCGGGCGATTCCCACCACGTCGGGGCCTGCACGCCAAAGCCCTGCTCCTGCAGGATCGGGCGGACCTCGCGAAGGAACTCGTAGGCCTGCTTGGTGTTGAGTTCGAGCTTGGCGGGGGCGGCGTCGTCGAGCGCGCTTTCGAGTTTCTTGTACAGCTTGGAGGCGCGACCGAGCTCGCCCAGCAGCAGTTCCTGCGGGCTCTCGACGCGGCGGCCTTCGACGGTGACGGAGTGGCTGGGCAGCAGCCAGATGTCAGGCGCGTCGAGCATCAGCGTCGGGCGATCCACGGCCTGAAGGTGGAACGAGAGCGTCCAGACAGGGTCGGGCATCGGCTTGACGGGCTTGCTGGCCTTGCCGGGGAGCGCGGCGATGGCGACGTCGGTGTCGAGCAGCGAAGATTCGACGGGTTCGTTGAGGCGCAGGCACAGACGCCACGCGGCGCTCGCGCCGCGTTCTTCCAGCCCGCCGATCCAGCCGCGCACGCGCCGGACCATCTCTTGGCGCACCGCCGGGGTTGCGGCGATGGCGTCCTCCGCGCCCAGCAGGCCGGTGAGCCACGCGACGTGCGGGTCGGCCACAGGGTCGCGCTCGCGCACGGCGTCCATCAGGTCCTCGGCGAGGAAGAACTGGCGGCAGTGCGCGTCGACAAGCGCGGTGAGAAAATCCTCGACGATGGCCGCGGCGCTGTGCCCGAACTCGTCCACCACCGCGCGCGCCTCGGGCGGCATGGCGCGGACCAGCAACCCCAGACGCTGAGCCGTGGCCTCGTCGCTGGTCCAAGGCTGCCACGCGCCATGCAGCTCTCCCGAGGCCTGCTGACGAAGCATGGGAACAAAGCGTTGCTGCGCGATCAGGTGCTGGGCGAGGCGGGCGGCGGCGGCGAAGAAATGCACGGAATCCGCGAGCTGCAGCGCGGGCTTCTCGGCGATCGCCAGCGCAGACCCGCTGTCGGTCGATGGATCTGATAGCCGTTGGTCGCGGTTGGCGCTCGCGTCGGCCGCGTCGTCGATCAGCGCTTCGAGCACCACCAAAGCCTGGGCCCCGGTGAACGCGACCGTGGGGACGTGCAATCGCCACATCTCGACGCTGCTCGCGGCGGGCGCGGCTGATCGCCCCGACAATCGCGGGCTCGCGGTGGGAATTCCTTGGACAACCGGAAGCCGGATCACCAACTCGGCGGGGGTGCCGGGCACGGTGGCGGGCAAGAGTTCGGCGAACTGGGCCGAGGGCACGGCAAAGGCATGATCGAGAGGAGTGTCGGCGTTCGCCTGAGTGGCGATGGCCAGGGCGGCCCGCTCCGAATCCTCGGCCCACAGGTGCAGCGTGCCGCCCGACCAGCACGCGTGAACCACCCGCGATACGTCTGCCATCATGCCCCCGAAGGTCGTCTCAGGTCCGGTGAAGAACGGTAAAGGATCGCCGCGCGACGGTTCATCGCGTCCGCGGCTTGAAAATGAGGGCGCTGGGACTCGAACCCAGGACCAACGGCTTAAAAGGCCGATGCTCTACCAACTGAGCTACGCCCTCAGAGGCCGGGCACAACCCGGCGCATCGGGATCGTAGACACGTCCGGGCGTTCCCTCCGGCCGCGCACGAATTCGAGCTTAAAAAGAGCGATCGCTCGGTGTTCGACCCTCGACTAGGTGCTAAAAAAAAGGGCACGAGCAAGAGCGCCCGTGCCCACTCATTTTCTCGTGAGGCCGACCAACCTGAATCATACGATCGGAGCGCTGATCCCCAGCGGCGTGCCCAGCGTGGTGAACGCGCCGGGGAAGAAGCTGTCAAAGTGGGTCATGGACGCGACGATCGGGTCGGCCGCCTTGATCGTCAGGCCGTAGTAGGCGAAGACGTTCCGGCGGCTTCCGGTGACAAAGCTGTGGATGTCCGTGACGGTGGACTTGCGGGCGGGGACCACCTGGCGGAAGGTTTCTTGGCCCAGCCCGCCGTCAAAACGAATCGTGATCTCGACCAAGACGTCGGTCGAGTTGGGGTTGAAGAGCTGCAGCGTCTCGATGACGCTATTGCCGCTGCCCGGCGGGCGGAAGCCCTCACCAAAGCCCCAGTAGGTGAAGCCGCGGTCACTGAAGGTGGTCGCGATTCCCTCGCCAAAGGCCTGGCTCTGCTCGCTGAGGCTGACAGGCAGATCAGAAGTATACAGGACCGAGTAGGGCTGCCCGATGGGGAACTGCGGGAGCGTGCTGACATCGATCTGGGCCTGGCTGCGCGGGTTGATCGTGAGCACGCTGCGATAGGTCGTGCCGTTGGCGAGCAGGAAGGAGAACTGGACGGTGGCGACAGCGTTGTTGGGGTTGAGCACGCCGATGAGCTCTTGCGTGCTGCCGATGCCGAGGATCCCGTTGGGGATGGTGCCACCGGTGGAGCCGGCGTTGGGCACGCCGATCAGTCCGGCGGCGGACCTACTAACGCGGTCGTAGTGCGAGAGGCTCGCGACAATATTGGCGTCGGCGGTGATGCGGACGCCGTAGTTCCCGGCCGCCAGCTCCGGGCGGTCGTTGAGGTTGAGGCCCGAGCGACGGAAGGGCTCGACCTGCTGCGTGATCGTCACGGGCGTCAGGCCCGAACCGGCGCGAGGGTAGAACGTGGTGTCCACCTTGATGGACTGGTTGGAGGTGTTCATGAACAAGATGAAGTCCGAGGTGGAACCGCCCGCCACGTCCTTCTTGGCCTGCCCGAAGGTCCAGTCGGTGCTGACACGGGTCGTGAACGCCTCGCCGATGGCCGACCGAGCGCCCGCCAGAATAAACTGGTCGTAGTGGCTGAAGGTCGCGGCGACGGGCGTCTGAGCCCGGATCTCGATGGCGTAGGGCGTGTCCTTCCTCACCAGCAGCGTGCCCGCGGCGTACAGGTCGGGGGACGTGATGGTGATGCCACTGCGGCTGCCAGCCGCGATGGTCAGGTCCGCGATCAGCTGGTCGCGCTCGCCGGTCTCGTACCGGGCGATCACCTGAACGTGGTTGGCCTGGTCGCTGGTGTTGAGGATCGGGATGAACGTGTAGGTCTGGGCGTTGGCGTAGCCCTCGGGGTAATAAACGCGGAAGGGCAGTTGGTTGGCGTTCTGCCCGTTCGAGAGCGTTTCGGTCGTCGGGTTGGCGCTGTCAACGGACAGGTGCCCGCCCGCGGTGTTGGCGTTGAGCGCCGCGTACGTCGCGTTCACGGCCGAGGGGCTGTTGCCCACGAAGATGAAGTAACGCAGGCGGGTTGTAGAACCGGCGGAGCCCGCTCCCGAGAGCGTGCCTAGGTCGTAGCCGAGGCTCAGCAGATCGTCGCTGGTCGCGCCGTTGGGATCGTTGAACGGCAGGGTCAGCAACTGCGAGGAATCGCGCAGGTTCAGGAACCGGCTGACGATGTTGGCCCGGGCTCGCGTGTCCGACGCCGGGGCCGCGAGCCCGATGGTCAGGCCGAGCGGAAACGCGTTGGTGACCACGCTGGCGCGAGCGATAGGTTTGGTGGCATCGGTGCCCAGACCGATGTCGTTGGCCGTGTTGGATGTATTAAAAGTGGTGTTGAGTCCTTGGTCAGGATTGAACGCTTCCATCCAGCTGACCTGGGTGAGCGGTGTCGCTCCAAGATTGCTCAGGAAGACATCGATCGCGACGAACGAATCGTTGACCCCGTAGGAGAGCGTGCGCTGGACGCGGAGATTGCCGAACTGGCCGGTGCCGACGACGCGACGGTTGAACGAGTCGCTCTCGTCGGAGACCGCCAGCGGCAACTGCACGCCCGAGTCCGCGGCGTTCTGGTTTACGAAATTGCTGCCGTTGGCCGAACCGCCGAACAAGGCCCTGGGTGTCGCGACCGGAGTCTGGTCGTCAAAGAGGAACTCGATGCCGTTCCAACGGAGGCCCACCGCGCCCGTGGCCGTGCCGGGGGCGACCCCGTTGTTCGAGAAGAACGTCCCGCCGGGGTTAAAGCCGACATCGAGCACCGAACCTTCCAAGGCCAGGGGGCGATCGCTCACGCCCGCCGAGACGACCACGTTGAGCGTGTAGGTTCCGGTCGTGGCGGCGGGCACACCGCTGGTCACGACCAACGGGTTGTACGCGGTGTTGGCGCCCTCGGTCACGACGATGTAGTACACCCCGCCGTCGCGGATGACCAGCCCGTCGATGCGTGAGTCCCTGCTCGCCGCCGGGGCCGAGTTGGTCACCTCTCGGCCAGCCGCGTCGAAGATGCGTACCGCGGTGTTGAGAGCGGGCACGGTGCCCACCGGCGAATTCGCGGGCGCGGTGGCGATCGCCGAGACGTTGACGGTCGCGCCGGAGGCGAGCGTGAGGCGGAACGCGTCGCGGTCGAGCAGACCGAACCCGCCGTCGCCGATGAACGCGTCGCGGCGCGCGGTCCCGCCCGCGTTCTGATCGATCTCCGCGAGAGCCCTAGCCGTGACGAGCGTGTCGTTGCTCTCGAAGGGACCGAAGATGTTGTTGGACAGCGTGATGTCCAGCCCCCAGGAGTTCAACTGCCCGGAGTTGAGGGCCGACGCGTCGTTGACGGTCAGCGTCCACGTCCCCAAAGCTGACTGACCGTCAAAGAGGCTCAGCGGCGAATCAGGGCGGAAGCCACCAGTGAACGGCGCGGCGCCAGCCGCGATCGCCAGCGCCGCCTCGTCGTCCATGAACGAGGCGGTGAAGTTCTTGCCCGCGCCGCCGCGGCGGTTGATAAGCGTCACCACCGTTCCCGCGGGGCTGGTGAGCGTGACCTGAAGGTCGCCGTCAAAGTCGTGCGTGATATCGAGGTTCACGTTCACGTCGAGGATCTGCCGGCTGTCGGCGATTTCGATCCTGTTGGTGATGGACCCTTGCGTCCCGGTCGCGGGTATGCGGATGGGGGTGGTGAACGTCGAGGCCTGGTCGACTCGGTCGTCGCCGACCAACGCCGCGCCGATCTTGAGCGTGTAGCTCCCGCGCGACTGGGTCGTCCCGCTTCCCGCGACGGTGTTGCGGTAGCGGTCGTTGCCAAAGCCCGAGACGCCGACATAGTACGTGCCGCCCGTGGTTACAAAGAGGTCGATCAGCGAGTCCTGCCCGTAGAACTGGTCGTTGATGGCGATCTGCTGGCCCAGCGCATTGAACAGGCGCAGCACCGAGTCGAGCGTGCTGCCGCCGGGGAGGCGCTTGGCGAGAACCTCGGCCGTCAACTGCCCGCCGCGCGGCAGTTCCACGCGGTACAGGTCCACGTCCAGCGCCGCGAAGAGCCCGTTGCCCAGCGTCGCGCCCGCAAAGTTCGCCTGGCCGCTGGCATTGAAGACCACCGGCGTCGCCGTGAGCAGCGTCTCGTTGGGCTCATTCTCGGCGCTGGTCGAGACCACGTTAAAGTCATACGTTTCGTCGCTGCCAGCCGAGCTGTTGCCGTTTAAGAAGTTCCCGGCGTTGTCCCGGAAGCCCGCCGCCTGGAGCGTCAGGCGGTAACGGTCCAGCGGCAGGCGCTGCCCGGACTGGTTGTTGAGGTTGAGCGAAACGACCACGGTCTTGGCGTCCGAGGGCGAGGCCGCGATCGCTGAGACGGTAATGATGCGGTCGTCGGACGTGCCGAAGATGTTGTCCACGCCGTCGCCGACGAGCGTCACGCGATTGGTGGCCAGCAACGCGGGGTTGATCGCCTTGTTGAAGGTGATCGTGGCCGAACGCACGACCTGCCCGGTGCTTACGTCGGTCTGAGCCGTCACCGGGCCGGGGTTGACGGCACGCACGACCGGTCCTTCGAGCCCGATGAGCCGCAGGGCCCGCTCAGCGTTGATCCGGCCGCCCGAGACCGTCCTGCCTTGAAGCGAGGGCAGCGGGTCGGCGCTGTCGATGATCGTCTGGCGGATCTCGACCGCAGAGGCGTTGGGCTTGAACGACTTGAGCAACGCGACCACACCGGCCACGATCGGCCCCGCGGCGGAGGTGCCTCCAAAGAACGAGTAGTTCGAGCCCAACGAAGCGGTCAGCGTCCCGTTGCCGGGCGCTGCGATGTCCACGGTTTGCGCCCCGTAATTGCTGAAACCGGTGATCGTGTCCGTCGTGTCGGTGGCCGCGACGGAGATGATGCCGGGCAGGTTGTACGAGGCGGGAAAGGCGGCGAGCGCCGCGTCGTTGTCCACGCCGACGCCGTTGATGCCGTTCCCCGCCGAGGCGACGAACGTGGCGCCGGTAGCGATGAACCGCTCGATCGCATCTCTTTCCGAGACGACCCCGGTTGGCAGGTCCCTGTAAAAATCTGGCGCATAGCCGCCGTAACTGTTGTTGCTCGCCACGATGTTGTGACCCCGGCCGATCATCATCGTGAGGTAGTCGTGCGAAGAAACAATCGCCGCGGTCTCAAGCTGGCCGAACTGGTTGGCGATCTTCATGGGCAGGATCGACACCGACCAATTCACGCCGGAGACGCCGATCCCGTTGTTGCCGACCGCGCCGATCATGCCCGCGACCGGAGTTCCGTGCCCGGCCGAGTCGTCAGGGTTGTTGTCCAGCTCGCCAAAGTCCCAACCGTTCACGTCGTCGACAAAGCCGTTGTTGTCGTCATCGATGCCGTTGCCCGCAACCTCGTTGGGGTTGCGCCAGATGTTCGCCGCCAAGTCCGGGTGATCCAGCTGCACGCCGGTGTCGATCACCGCGACGATGTTGTTGAGCGACCCGGTCGTAATATTCCAGGCGGCCGTCGCGTGAATGTCCGCGCCGATCGTGCCGCCAAACTGCCCAGTGTTCTGAAGCCAGTCCTGCCGGTCAAAGAACGGGTCGTTAGGGATTGCCGTCGTGGTATACACACGGTTGGGCTCGGCGCCCAAAAGCACCGGCACCTCTTTCATAGCCCGGTACACCGCCGCCTCGGTCAGACGACCCTTGATGTTGATCTCCGCCGAACGCCCTCGCGCGAGCGGGATCACGCTCTCGACATCTACCCCCAGCTTGGCCGCCACCGTGAGCGCCGTCGTCCTGGCGACGTCGTTGCCCAGCATGTCGTTGAAGTTCAGTATCCACGAGCCGGTCTTGGCGTACACCGCGCCGCCCAACCACCGCAAGGCGGTCACCGGCCCGGGCGGGACCGCGCCGGGGATCTCGCCCATCGGGTTGTCGATGAAATGACCCTGCCGGGCGTTGCCCGAGAGCATCATCCGGGCCTCGAGCTGCTCGATGAAGGTTTGGTTGGTTCGATTGTTGACTGATTGACGGCGAGAGCGAGGGGTACGTGCCACGGTGCAACTCCGGTCGCGGCGTGGGGCCGCGTTGAGGGACGGAACGGTTCGTTCAGCGCTGTCTACCTCGGTGTCGGCGCACGCCGACCAGCATCCAGCCTCGGCATCTTCGCCGAGAACGACCGCGGGGGCAAGAGCATATCACAACTACGCCCCGGCGGTTGCGGCCCCGACATCCCTTGGTGCCGGTGCGCTGCCGCCCTACGGCCGGGCTCTCAGTCGATGTTCGGAGTTTGATTGCCCGAAATCACTTGACGTTCGGACAGGCTCGAGCTTCTGCGCCCCAAAGCCACCTCTCAAGACCCACTCCCAACACCAACTCTCGAGACCAACGCCCTGAGCAACTCCGCGTGCCGAACGCTCGCACCCTGCTGCCCGCGAACGCACTCGACACCATTCTGGACAATTGCGGCCCGACGATCCGGGTCGGCGATCAACCTCGCCAAGTCATCGGCCAACGATTCTCGCGAAGACACCACGATCCCGCCCGCGGCCCGCAACGCGTTCACCGACTGGAGAAAATCCTCGAACGCGGGCCCGATCACCGTCGCTCGCCCGAGCGCCACCGGCTCCACCGGGTCGGACCCGAACAGGTCGCCGAACGAGCGCCCGATCACCACCACGTCCGCTAGCTCGTACGCGTCACGAAGCTCGCCGATGGAATCGAGCAGGAATCGGTCAGATTTCGCGGCAGCCACGCCGACGCTCGCCGCACGCTGCGAGCGCCGGACGCACCCGGGCAGCGCCGCTGCGGCTTCATCAAACCGCTCCGGCTTGCGAGGCGCGCACAGAAGCTGAACCTCGGGAGGGCAGGCCGCGTGCAACAAGGCCTCCTCGCCAGGCCCCGTGCTGCCCGCCACGATCAGCGGCCGCCCGCGCTCAATCCCCAGCACCGCCGCCAGCCGCTCAGCCTTCTCGCCCAGCCCGATGCCCAACCCCACGCCCGCCATCTCGCCCGCGTCGGCCTTGGGAGCAGCGTCCCACTTCATCGAACCCGTCACCAGGCACTTTCCCGCCGCCACGCCCATGAACTCGAACCGGGCGGCGTAGTCCGTGTCCTGAACCGCCGCGAACCGCAGCGCCGCGAAGCTGCGCCGCATGAACACCCTGATTTTTTTGTAGCCCCGAAACGACCGCTCGCTCAGCCGCCCGTTCACCACCGCCACCGAGATCCCGCGGCGTCCGCACTGTGCGATAAAATTCGGCCAGAGTTCCAGCTCGACCAGCGCCACCGCGTCGGGCCTCACCGCGTCCAGGAACCGCCGCACGCTTCGCGAAAAGTCCAGCGGGTAGCGCACCACCGTCGCGGACTTTGAGTACAGCTCGCCAGCTCGCGCCAGACCGGTGTCTGTTGTAGCGCTGACCACCACGTCCAGCGTCGGCGTGAGCAGCGGCACCAGCGTCCGTAGAGCGTTGACCTCGCCCACGCTCACCGCGTGCAGCATCACGCGCGGACGCCGCTTTTCTGGGAGCGCTGCGGTCCGCCCGAACCGTTCGCCCCACCCACCCCTGACCTTGCGAGCCCAGAGCGGCGCGGTCGCGGTGCCGACGATCGCGTAAAGAAAATCAAGAGCGTTCACAGCGAGCAGATTCCCAATCTTCCTTAAGCGGACCCCGCTCGTTCCCGAGACGCCGGATCGATGGATTTGCGAACTGTGGCTTTGCGATGAACGAGCGTGCGAACCGACGGGTCTGGGACAAAGTGAGCGGGCCGGGATTTGAACCCGGGACATCTCGCATGTAAAGCGAGCGCTCTAGCCGCTGAGCTACCCGCCCGCAGAGGGCCTGTCATGCTAGGAACTCAACACGGCACCAGGAACGCCGCACCGCGCGAGAGCCTCTTCAGACTTCTCGCGTCAATCCGAGAACCTCTCGCCCCAGCGAAAGAACATCGCGCCGACCACGAACCCGACCACCGCGAACCCCACCAGCACGACGCACGGCAGCAGCATGTCACCCCACCCGAACCCGCGCCAGATCGCGCCCTCGAACGCGAGGATCGCCCACTTGAACGGGCTCACGCTGCTCATCGTCTGCATGAACGGCGGCAACAAAAACAGCGGGATCGTCCCACCGCCAATCATCGCCAAAATCAGCACCAACGCGCGCCCCATCCCCGACGCGCTCCCCTCCGTCCGGCTCATCCCCGCCATCAGCATCATGATCCCCACAAACCCCAGCGACGAGCACAGCACCGCGACCAGCATCACGCCGGGCTGCCTCACCTGCACCTTGAAAAACAGCACCGCGACCAGCATCAGCAGCGTCTGCACCGTCACGCACGCGATGAAGCACGCCAGCGCCTTACCCAGCAGAATCTGACGCCGCGAGATGGGCGCGGTCGTCAGCCGCATCAGCGTCCCCCGGGCCCGCTCGCTGGCCAGCGAAGGCCCAAACGCCGTCACGCACCCCATCAGCCCCCACGCCACGCCCTGCGGGAACGAGATCTCGTACGAGTTCCGCGGCTCGTTGAGGTTTGCAGTCAGCCTGGTCACCGAAACGTCGATCGGCCTCCACGCGAGCCCGCCGCCCGTGCCCGCGTCCGCAGATGTCACGCCGCCCGGCCCCGTGCCTGTCCCCGTGCCCGTATCTATATCTGTCGCCGCCTTGTTGGGCGCGCCCGTCAGGTTCGTCATCGAGCTAAACAGCGCGTTGAACAGCAGCTTGCGAGGCCCGCTGATCTCCGACGACTTGTTGATCGTCTCTCGCGCCTTGTCCACCATCGACTTCATCTGCACCGGATCGTTGAAGGACTTGCCCAGCTGCATCAACGCGATCTCGTTGAGCTTGCCCGTCAACAGCCCCGCCTCGGCGTTGCGGCTCGGGTCCATCAACGCCTCCACCCGGACCGGCTGACCCGCCAACACATTCCCCGAAGACTCGCCAAACCCCTTGGGGATCACGATGCACGCTACGGCCTTGCCCCTGCGCACCAGCACCTCGCCCGCCGCCCGCGTCAGCGTCACCGCGACCGGTGTCGGGCCTTCGCTGTGCGTAGCGCGCGTGACCTTGATCCCGTCGGCCGCCGCCAAGTCCTCCGCAAACGCCGCCGAACGATCGCTGCCGTCCTCGTCCACCAACGCCACGCTCATCGGACTGCTGCCGCCGCTCCCGGAAAAAACAATGCCGAAGAAGATCGCAAACAAGATCGGAAAAACGAACGTGAAAAAAGCGTTGCCGCGATCGCGCAGCAGCAGCCGAAGGTCTTTCATCGCCAGAGCAAAGATCGGTCTCACGCGGTCACTCCACACCAGTTCAGTCTCGCAAACTCCGCCCCGTCAACGAAAGGAACACCGATTCCAGGTCCGGCCGATCGATCCGCACGCCCGACACATCACCCGCCGCCAGCACCCGCGTGATCTCCTTCAGCGGGTCGTCGGTGTCGTGCCGCTCTTCCAACTCGCCGCGCTCAACGGTCAGCACGCTCTTGCCGCCGAACCGCCCCACCAGCTCGTTCACGGTCCCGATCGCCAGCAGCTTCCCTTTATCAATAATGCCCACGCGGTCGCACAGCCGCTGCGCCTCTTCCATGTAGTGCGTCGTGTACACCACCGTTCGCCCTTGCTCTTTCAACGCCCGGATCAGTTCCAGGATGCTGTGCCTCGACTGCGGATCGACCCCGGCCGTGGGCTCGTCGAGCAGCAACATTGGCGGGTCGTGCAGCATCGCCACCGCAAGATTCAGCCGCCGTTTCATCCCGCCCGAAAAGCGATGGGCCCGATCCGACCTCCGCGGCAGCAGCCCCACCGCGTTCAACACGTGCGTCACCCGGCCGCCCAGCGTTCGCCCGGACAAGCCGTAGAGCCGTCCGAAGAATCGAAGGTTCTCCTCCGCCGTCAGTTGCTCATAGATCGCCAGCGCCTGCGGCGCGAAGCCGATCTTCGCGCGCACCTTCGGGTCGGTGCTCAACCCCCAGCCCGCGATCTCGACCGTCCCTGAATCGGGCCTGAGCAGCCCGACCGCCAGCGAGATCGTCGTCGTCTTCCCCGCCCCGTTCGGACCCAGCAGCCCGAAGACCTCGCCGGGCCTGATCTCTAGCGTCAGACCATCGACCGCGATGGTCGGGCCGAACGACTTGCGGACATCCGTGAGACGTAGCATGAGCGGAGTCTATCGGAGGCGCGAGCCTCACGCCGGGGCGTAGCGAACTCGTGATGCCTTCGTCGTGAATGTCTCGCCGCGACCGGTTACTCATCGCGGCACCGGCGGCGGCCCCGGCTTCGAACACCACACTCGCCACAGCGCTCGGTACGCCGATTCAAGCCGGGCCGTGAAACCACCCGCGTTCATCAGCTCCGACCGCTCCATCCGCGCTCTCATGCTCGCGCGAAGGGCCACCAGCCGATCTCGATCCGCCGCCAAGGTCGCCGCGATCCGCACGAACCCCGCCTGGTCCTCGGCCACGAGCTCGCCCAGCCCCACGCACGACAGCAGGCTCGCCCCCACCCGGGCCGCGTGCGCGTTGCCTCGCATCGTCACCACCGGCACGCCCATCCAGAGCGCTTCGCAGGTCGTCGTCGTGCCGTTGTAGGTCAGCGAGTCGAGCGCGATGTCCACGCGCGAATAGAGCAACAAATGATCTTGGATCGAGTCCGAATGCTCGATGAACTCCACGCGCTCGCCCTCCACCCCGCGGGCGGCAAACTCGGACCGAACTCGCGCACACACGCTCGCGTCCGCGAACTGGGCCGCTTTGAGCAGCAACCGCGAACCAAGGCTGGCGCTCAGCACCGCCGACCACGCCGCGATCGTCGGCGTACACAGCTTCATCAACGTGTTGAACGAGCCGAACGTCACGGGCCCGCCCAAGCCCGACGGCGGCCCGCTCACCGCCAGCCGATGCCGCGGCGCATAACACACAAAGCACGGCGAAAGACGCACCAGATTCTCAACCGCCATCTCCTCCGAGCCCGGCGGATCAGTGATCGCATCAACCAGCCGAAAGTCGATCGCCCGCAGCCCGGTCGTGCTCGCAAACCCCAGATACGTCACTTGCACGGGCGCGAGGCGGCTTGCGAACGCGGTCAAGCGATTCAGCGGCTCGTGCCCCGCGAGGTCCACCAAGATGTCGATCTTGTCGCGGCGGACAAGCTCGCAGAACGCGTCGTCCTTCATGTCCAGCACGTCGCGCCACGCCGGAACGTGCGAGCGCAACAGCGCTGTAACGGCGTCGGCCTTGGGCGCACCGAAATAGCAGGTGACGTGAAAGTTCGCGCGGTCGTGCGAACGCAGGATCGGCTCGATGAAGTACGACACCGAGTGCTCGCGCAGATCTGGCGAGACGTACCCGATCCGCAAGGGCCGATCCGGGTCACGCAAGTTCTCCGGCGGCCTCATCGGCTTGCCCGCGGCTCGCGCGAGCAGATCCCCGGCACGCGTAAGCCGCGCACACCGCTCCGAAGGCTCCATCGGCACATAGTTGCTCGCGACGGCGCTCTGCACGTTCAGCTCGAGATGGCCCGGCACACGCGCAACCGCAGAATCGAGCACCGCCATCGACTCCTCGGGTCGGCCCGTCTGCCGGAGCAACCCGGCCAGAAACATCGACACTCGCGCCAGCCTCGCGCCCGCGCCGCCCGCGGCCAACGCGAGCCTCAGAGCATCCTCCGCGCCTCGGAAGTCCTTGCGCAGTTTGCGTGCTTCGGCCAGCCCGACCAGCACCTCGGCGTGCCCGGGCGCGCAGCGCAAGGCGTCGCCGTACGCCACCTCCGCTTCCGCCAGCTTCCCCGCCGCTTGCAGGATCGACGCCAGCGTGTGATGGCACGCGACGTGGTTCCCCCCCACCGCCGCCGCCTGCCGCGCGAAGTACTCAGCCTCGACCAGCTTGCGCTCGCCGAACAAAAACGCCGCTCGTGCCTGCAGCACCGCCGCATCACGCGGCGCGTGCTTCATCGCCCTCTGCAGCGCGCTGTTCGCGCCCTTCAAATCGCCCGCGTTGTAGAGCGACCACGCCGCACGGATGATGCTCGAGACATCGACCATCACGCCCTCATCCCGATCATGCCTTCGTCTCGATCACGCCACTCAGCGCATCAACTCCGCGATGGCCGCCAGCCCACGCTCCAGCTTCTGACGCGGCGTCGCGAAGCTCACACGGAAGTGCGTGTCCCGAGCCGAGAACGTCCGCCCCGGGACGATCATCACACGCTTCTCAACGCACTTCTTAAAGAACTCTTCCGCTCGCGAGTCGGCCGGAAACCCAAGCCGCTCGGGCACCTTGACAAACGCATAGAACGCCCCGCCCGGCATCGGCACTTCCGTCAGTTTGCCCAGCGTGGACACCACCAAGTCGCGCCGGCTCTGGTACTCGGCGATGTGCGGCGTCATGTCCACGTTGAGCGCCTCGATAACGCCCCACTGCAGCGGGTGCGGCGCGCTCACATACAGATACTGCTGGAGCTTGGTCATCTCCTCGATCAGCCGCCGCGGGCCCGTCGCGTACCCAAGCCGCCACCCCGTCACGCCGTACGTCTTGCCAAACCCGCGCACCACCAGCACGGTGTCCTGCGCCCCCGCGAACCGAGCCGGGCTCGGGCAAGCCAGTCTGGGTAGACGGGGCTCTCCGAGCCCGGTCTTCGCTCCTCGGTGGGTCTGCTCTCCGGACCGATTCGGCGTGCCCGACCCCTGCGTGCCCCAAGGCTGCGTGCGGCACTCGCTGAAGGTGAACTCGTCGTAGATCTCGTCGCTGCACAGGACGATCTCGCGCCGCCGGCACAGGTCCAGCAGATCGCGGCACTCCTGCTCGCTGGACACCACTCCCGCCGGGTTGCTCGGCGAGTTCAGCACCACCATCTTCGTCCGCGGCGTGATCAGCTTCTCAACTCGCTCGGCCGTCAACCGAAAATCTGGGTACGTCAAGCACGGCACCGCCCGCCCCTTGGCCAACTCCGCCATGTGCGGGTAGAGCACAAAGTACGGGTCGGGGATGATGACCTCGTCGCCGTCATCCAACAGCGCCATGCACGCCAGCACCAGCGCGCCAGACGTCCCGGAAGTGACGACCACGCCCGGATCAGTGTTCGAAAGATTGCCCGGCAGCCCGCCGATGTTCCAGCCCAGATCCAGCTTCAGCCGGGCCGCGAGCGCCTCACGCAGCTCGACGATGCCACGCGTCAGCGGGTACCCGTTGCGGTCCTCTTCGATGGCCCGGATGGCCGCGTCCTTGATCGCGCGCGGCACCGGAAAATCGGGCTGCCCAATCGAAAGGTCAACCTTGTCAGGAATTCCCGCCCCGATCTCAAAGACACGACGGATCCCCGAACCGTTGACCGATCGAGACCGCGCAGAGATCAAGCGTTCAATGTCCATGCTGGCGCTCGATGCCCAACGAACGAGCACCCGAAAAACACGTCAACTGCGAACGACTCGGCAGCGGATCACGCCTTGGGAACGAGCGTCTTGGCGATGCCCAGCGGGCTGTTCTTCTTGACGTCGAACTTCTTGTCCGCAGTCATCTTGGCGACACGCTCGGCTCGCGTCAGAACGCTGCGCTTGCCGGTCAGGGTCGCGGAAATCTTCAGTGAACGGTCCAGGCTCATGGCAATTCCCTCAAAGTCGTGATCGATTCGGCCCAACCACCGGGCCGCGAAATTCGTTCTTCTCTACCGTTTCTCTCTACCGCTTCTCGTTCTTCTCGCCCACGAACGACTCCCAATACGTCTTGGAAAGATCGCTCCGGCCCGGCTTGGTCTTCTTCCACAACGACCCAACCCGCTGCGATTCACCAATCAAAGTCTGCCGGATCGGGTCGTTGGCCTTGTACTGCTCCTTGGTCACGCCCGTCAGGGCAACGACTTTAAACAGGTCTTGATTATTGCCCGGCCGCTTCGCTTGATCCACTTCCCCGGCCACCGCCACCGCCTCGAACCCATAGGACGACAGGAACTTCACCAGTTCCCGGGCCTCGGCACGCGGCATCATCGTCGCCAGAACCAGGTAATTCAGCCCATCCTTCCGCGGGTCCGCATCCACCGCCCCCGTGCTCAAAATCACCGGCTTGGACTCGTCGTCCGCAGCGCCGGGCACCGACTTCGGCTTGACCACAGGCGCCGTTGAGTTCTTGGTAATCGGCTTCTCTGGCGGCGAAGCGATCTTCGAGAGAGCCAGCGGACCACCGCCGAGCCTCGGATCTAACTCCTGCTTGAGATCAGCCGTCAACTTGCGATCACCCGTCAGATTCGGCTCCGAGATCACCGGCCCGGGGTTCACGCCCGCCATCTCCCGCTGCCCGAACTTCCGCCCCGAGCTATACCCAACCGCGTACAACGAAAAGACCAGCACCAGCACCACCGCGACCGCGGCCGCCAACGCCAGCTTGGAAACCGTCACCGACCCCGCCGACCACGAACCAGACCACGTCCCCCACGACGCCGCGTGCGGATCGCTCGAATCGGCCAGCATCTCCGAGCGCCCCTCGGCTCGCGCCTCACGCTGGGCCTCACGCCGCGCCTCAGCCTCCCGCGGAGCACGCGCCGCCGTAGACCGCTCACTCATCGCATCAATCTTGGGCTCCACCGTCGAACCCGCTCGCGCCTCCGCACGATGCTCGCCACGCGATCCGCCCTCCGCCGACGACGATCCCCCAGTTGACCCAGCACTTGACCCAGCCGATGGCCCAGCCGGTGAACCCCCCAACGGCGCCGCGGGACGACGACCAGTCGCCGATTCCTCCCGCAACAACTCAAACAAAGGTTTATTCGGCCGACCAAGCGCCATGACTCATCCTAGCTACTCCTAGGTAGATCGGCTCTCCGAGCCGATTCTTCCTTCCCCTCCCCACGCCCCCTCCTCAATCCTGTCTCTTATACACATCTGACGCTGCC
>ENA-ORBV01000362-ORBV01000362.1-microbial-mat-metagenome-genome-assembly--contig:-NODE-362-length-103691-cov-16.533963_pt1 | contig 103691 bp, 87 predicted proteins | sample MGYA00237777_ERZ505514 | MGnify/ENA primary metagenome ERZ505514 (study PRJEB26160, sample SAMN06269048) | microbial mat metagenome | isolation source: Oligotrophic lake microbial mat | place...
GTCATCGACAGCCTTTCCTTTTTCTTCTGGAATAATTCTTGCCGCCGTCTTTATGCGCTATTTGACCGCCGCCAACAGCCGGAATAAACCTTTCGCTCTTTCTCGCTCTTGCCGACAAAGAAGCTCACCGTCTCTTGCACGTCTCCGCGTGTAAGCAACTGATCCAGGCTTTCAACAGTCATGATCTATCACTCCTATAAAATAGCTCAAGCGCCAAAATGTGACTGCACGGTCCCCTTTCGTTGGAGTGTTTTGAAAACCAGGTGCAGGTACACTTTCCATTGCCTTCAGTGATGGTAACTAGATGCTCACCATCGCTTCCGTGGACAAACCCCTTAACGAGCCCGGATTTGTGTTCTGTGACGCTTACACCTTGATTGTTGACCAGCTTGCGAGCCTTCCGCAGACGTGGATGTAGCTCCTCAACCAGCGCTAAATCAAAAGGCAGCTCGCGGTGAAAGTATGACCCGTCGGACAAGTCATATCCAACCAGTCCTCGTGAGCCCAGTGCGCTCAAGGCACGATAAATGGTATCAATATCTAAATCTAGTTTTTTCGAGAGAACCTGGGGACTTATCTTGGCTTGCCACTGAAGTTCTGCCTTGACTTTGGATAACTCTTCCGTTTTCGGGCAGTCGACTAGATCATTCAATGCCTGTCCTTCCCCAGAAAAACCTCTTGAAGCATTCGGGCTGAGCACAATGAAAAACCTGGAATCAGGCATCTGCACTTCAACCGCCATAGCACCATCTGTGGTGGCGTAAAATCGAACGTTTCTTGAATGTCTCAAGATGTTAGTTAGAATCTTGAGGCGGCGTGGATCCCCGACTGCGATGCCCGAGGTTCCTGGACGCTGACTAAACCTCACTGACTGTCCGGACTGTACAAGATAGGAGAGCTCACCATGATGCCAGATCTTTTGGTTAGCGATATCACTGATTACATGGTGAAGGTCGGAGGCACGTACCTCGAAAGCGGGCTTCATCTTCGCCTGGTATGCCTGCACCTCGACGAATCCCTTTAGCCAACTGACGGGTAATTTGACTTTCTTTTCTTCGACTGCCTTGCCAGCATGTTCGAGTTTCACGCCGTCTACTCCAACATTGAGCCCAACAAGGTCAGATTCTAGGACCTGGGCGAGGGCTCCACGCATCGGCGAGTTGAAATCGACATTGGTGGTTCCTTTGCTGACCCAATGACCGTCCACGGACTCTGGAAGCAAGTCGAGTCTGGCATAAACTCCACCGCAAACCGAAAATGCCTCGAATCGCAACCGCTCGCCTCCGCTGGTGACCACAGGATCAGCCGCTGCCAGCAGCCGCTCTCGCAATGCCGTGGGCGAGTAGAATCTGGTTCTGCTCACCTCGGATAACGCCAACAAGGAGTCGCAAGTAATCCGCGGTCTGAGCAGTCGCCCGTGGAAAAAATATGGATGCAGCTCTGCCCCACCGCAAGTTGCAAGGGTCAACCTGCGACTGTTTTCGACGAGCTCCAGCGATGAGGAGAAATGGTAGGTGTAAGCAATATTCATGGAAGACAAATTATCCTTCGATTCCAGCCGCAAGAACCTCGAAGCAAGCGCCTCGGGTCGTCCTTGCCCATTAATACTACACATTGAAAACGGTTTTCTATTTGATCAAGCACACTTGGTCAAGTGTGTGTGCGAATCAGAGTCGCTGTTGCCTGCTGCGACAATGCAGGACTGATTATTGAGGCAAGGAGAGCCGCTTTGATCAGAACGTGATTTTCGAAACGCCGCACGCGATGCCATCCATTTACCGTATGCGATTGTTTTGTTTCTGTGACTTTCACTCATCTTTAACCAAGGTGACATATCGTTATGGGTACACAGCAGGCTGACCTCTCTGTGCCCCTTAAACAGAGATGGTGTGGCATTGGAACCAGCGCGAATAATGGTAGCGGAAGGCCCAGCTTACCTTCTAACTGTGACCAGTGCACTCACTGGATATGAAATATTAGCAGTCGAAACTATGCAGCAGGCGAACAGGCTGATCCTGGAGAACGGGATCGACGTTTTTGTAATTGGGATTCACTTCTCCGAGTCTCGCGCACTCGAGCTGATTCAGCTCATCAGATCCGACGAAAAGCACAAGAAGACGCCAATCTTGGTGATTCGGATGTTAGGAAGTAATTATCCAGTGATACTAAAACAAAGTATGAATGCAATGCGTGCCCTTCGCATCGTCACGGACTATCTGGAAATTGAAGGGAATAATTACTCGAAGATAAAAGAAAAGATTCGAGAGAGCGTTGACCGGAACGTCCCTGCGGAAAAGTCGGTGAGCTTAAAGAGTTCGGGCTAAAGGCTTGCACACTAACCGCCAACTTCTGAGACGCGCTCCCAATCGAACCACAAAACATCAACGCTCAATTTGTTTATCACCATATACGGTGCCTCCTCCCCGTTGATCTAATCACACCGAAGTAAATCATCAGTAGCGTGGATTCGAGCAGACGATTGTGACTGCGTGCCCAACGTGAATACGAATGATGGACTGGTAATCACTTGGTCTAAGCTACTAGAACCGGGGACGCTATGGGTTTTACTTCTGCAGGGAAAAGTGAAAGAATTTCGGAATTCCTTCCCATTGTTCAGGCAGTAACTTCAGGTGATCTGCCTGCGGATAAAATCGAGATTACAGCAAGACCTTGGTCAATGGTCCCGAGTATGCGTGCATAGTGATCTCGTCGATACAATGCCCTTGCAAGAAGTTCCGGCTGGTTCTCTTCCACGGTGTTCAAATCAGCTTCCCAACGCTCCTTATGACTTTTCAATTCTTCTCGCTCATTCGCCAAGCTGCTCCAATTCAGGAAATGAACGATAGGCGTTAGACCAGGTTTCGGGTGGAATCTCCTCATTCATGGCGGCAAGTTCTTTGCCTCGATGGTGCAGGTAAATCCGGAGTACGCTGCCAGTGAAGTATCAATAAGAACATCTAAGATGAGCGATATTGGCTGTATCGTTGATCGGCAACTGATTCTTCAAAAGAAAAGGCACAAAGTGGTCAATTTTTTTAGAGACGAGAGATGGTATTACAGGCGGTTACACTCGTTTTCGGATGGAATTCAAAGTTCTTCCGTCCAAGCATCATCAGAACGGCAGATGTCTTGATGTACTTCGCCGCAAGCTTGCGAGCCAGTGGATGATTCGAGCGCATGATCTCCATTAGCGGTTTGATTGCACTGGCTGCATGAATCGTCGAGAATTCCGAGCTGAACAACTTCATTCCCCCGGCAACGATCGTTTCTGTTATGCGACGATAGCCAACAGTCTCGAGTGGATTGACCTCATTGAATTTGCGCGACGACCCTTTCGCCGACACGACACAGTTACCGGGACTGAGGTGAATAACCTTGTCGGCAACCGTAACTTTCACCGTTCCCTTCTTTCCGTCATGTAGATCGTAAACAGCGAATGTATTTTCATCAGCCAACAAGAGGGCAACCGAGCCAGCGCCGATTTCCACTTTACCGAGTGGAGTGGTAATCTCGGCGTCACGATCGGAGGCGAAAAGTACGCTTCCCTTGCGTATCTCCGCTTTCTCTGTTGCCGATGCGGTTGAGGACGATACCGCCTTGCCTTGCAAAGAAACGACAGAACCCGCTTTGGTTAAGCCCATGGTCGCATCGCTCCAGACAAATGCATCGATGGCATAATTAGTGGCACCGTAGGTAGTGGCGGACGATGATTCCGACGTAGCGTCAAACTCGTTGAGGCTTGCCGTTTTTTTCAATAACAAGCTTGAATAAACGGACAGGTCGTTGATAGCGTTCAATGTGCCAGGAAGTTGAAGCCTGTTCGACGAGCTTTCTTCTGCGGTGGGGTCCGAATAAGAGGTCTGCAACGCGCTGATTTGCGGTATTTGAGGCGTCTTTTCTGCGTGCGGTCTGCTGAGTGAAGCAGGCAGCGCAACCGGCGGATCGGCGATTATGTCAACGGCAAAACCAATGGTGAGGCTGCTCTTCTTGAGCAGATTGGAGAATATGACGTCAGCTCCCTTTGCTGTAACGGTCATCTCCAGGTTCGAAATTTTCTTACCCCAGAAGATAGTTCCGCCGAGGTCTTCGTCAAAGAACGCCTGCTTGAAAGGCTTGCCGATACTGGGAAGGGCCGGCAGAGCTCCGGTTGCGATTGTCACATTGCCGAGCCCCGAGATGGATGCATCTGCAAAAATGGTTACATTATCGAATATGTTCAGGAAATCGGTCTTCTTTCCTTTCTTTCCGATGACGTTTGAGTTTTGAATTAAAATGTTTCCCTCAGTAGCAAGGATACTGCCTCCAGCAGTCAGATTCAGGATGTCACGTTCTTGAATGATCGAAATGTCTCCGCCGGCAGTGCTGACGTCGAAAACGGTGCTTGGGTCTATCGTTCCCGATGCCGCATCATTGATGCCTAGGGCTCGGATGTTGACGTCGGTTTGTGCGTTGATAGAAGATCCGAACTTGAAGTCAACCGCTTCACGAGCTGTGATGTTGACCAAATTCGCGTTGACTGTGCCAAAGACGACGGTATCGTCGATTGATTCGAAGGTAAAAGTTCCACCAGCGTTGATGGAATCGACGATGGCATCGTCGGGATTCGGTTCGGCTGTAAGCACCGTCAATGGAATAAACGAACCGGAAATTACGGTGCCACTAGCAGCAGTGCCATCATCGATCACTCTTACTTCGCTGCCACCGGCTAGCTGAGGACTCCACGAGCTAATCAATACATCTCCGGTACCGGCAGTGGTGCCGGCTCCATTGGTATCGACGCTGAAGACCGATGCCGATCGTCCGATGATTGTGACGTTGCCGTTGGCGCCGCCTGCACCACCTGTTGCCTCGAATTCGCTGCTATTAATATCGCCGCCGGCAAACACCGAACTGGGGAAGGCTATGATTGTGATGTCACCGCCATTAGTCGACCCGTTAGCGGTGATGAAGGTACCTTCTGCATTGACATTTCCACCAAAACCGCTGGCGCCGGTTATCCAGGTCTGACCGATGTGGCCAGGTGTGGTTTCATCTTCGAATGCTGCTCCGGCAACCATCAGGATATCGCCGGCGGCTCCGGCACCATTATCGGTATTGATCACTGCACCAAAGCTTATATTGATGCTTCCTCCTGCAATGATCGCAAGTGGTGCGCCACCGGTCGCTAACGATCCCTGGGTAACATCTAAGGTATTTTTTATAACAGGGTCGCCGGTCGTGACCATCTCCTTTATATGAAGGTTGGGAGTGGCAGAACTTATATAGGCTGAGCCTGCGTGACAGACGACGGCTCCTGTCAGAAGACCGGCATCGACATTGACTATTCCGCCGCCGCCGTCGATGTTCAATTCCGTAGAGAGCCAATCACCACCATTTAAGGTGGTGTCAAATTTCTCTATGAAACCAGAGTTGCGAATATTGATTGCTCCATTGAGCGCTTCAATCGAGCCGCCCTCGTTATAGACGTTTATCGCAGATGGAGCGAGTGTCGCGAAGTTGACATTACCCTGGTCAGAAGCAATCGCTCCATAGTTATCCACAATTGCTGAGTTGAGCGTCACATTTCCTTTTGCTGAGATGTTGCCGCCTGCATTTACGATTGCAAGGGACGCAATTGTCAGATCTTTTGAACTTGAAACCTGACCGAGATTGACGAAGGAATCGCTGGCGGTGAGTTCGAGGCTAACAGCCTGATTCAAAGATCCGAACTGTTGTGAGAGATTCGCAGGAGCGGCGGATGAGATCAGCGCACCTTCTGCGTTGTAGATGGAACGTGCGCCGATTTTTGCAACAGTTACATCATTTCTTGTCGATAGTGCATAAACTGAGCCGAAGTTATTGAGTTGTCCTGTCAGCCTGAAATCGCCATGGTTGGCAAAATCCCCGAATGCCTCTACGCTTTCAGGAATGACAAGCGAGGTCGCCTCGATCTTTCGTCCAGCATCGCTCAGTAGATTCAGCGAAACCAGTCCGTCGACTGCATTTCCGCCAGTTCCAACGACCAGATCCTGAGATCCGGAAGCAAGCTTTTGATTGAGGGCCACGTATTCTGCTGGTGTGACGAATGTGCCGGCCGAAAGAGTCTTCTCTTCACCACCAACGTGAATGGTCACTGAGTCGGCTTCATTGAAGAGGTGTTCACCGAGTTTGATAGATCGACTGTCTGAAGTCAGGTCGAGTTCCGCTCCACGCGAAACGTTTCTCAGCCGTCCGGAGTCTGACAAAAACTCAGAGCGTCTATTGATTGTTTGAATGTGCGAATTGATTCCGGACACCGGAGCCGACAACTGAATGGTTTGATCTAAACGTTGCTCTCGACTAGCTCTGCGCACATCCTGGCGATTTGCTGCCCATGCCCCTGCGCGATCAGGTGTCTGGGCGGCACTGCTATCGAGTCTAAGTTGTCTTTGGTCGTTTTGACGCTGCACTCGCGCCATTCTGTTTGTCAAACGAGCAAGGTGGTCCGAGTCACCGGATCTTGCAGCGGCTTGCAAATTCGAAGAGACAAACAGACTTCCCACTGTCAGAGGAAGTATCAAGCTTGTTACAGGTAGGGGCATCCGGTTTCTCATTAGTCTGCAAACCTCCGCTATGCCCTTCCTTCGGAAAGACGAATTTGGGAACAAAACCTAAGAATATCAGCTTGGCAACTGGCGCTTTGAGAGTCTCTGTCGATTGTATTTCGCCATTTAATCAGGCCTCCTGTTCCTCGTTTAATACCATCGACGATTCGAGCTCAGGTAATGGCGATAATGACAGCGAATTTTAATAGCGAAGAATTAAACCCAGTGGAAGCTGATACTTAAAAATTGATGGTATTGCCAGCGACACCACATTAGAGGGACTGCTCGGTTTAAGAAGTTCTCTCCAATTGCCGCAGAAGTAGCAAATCGTTAAACTCCTCCCAACGCGTTATTGGCACCGGATTCACCCGCCAAAAATCGTATTGATCAGCCTTGGTAATTGTTCAACTACTGATTTAATTGAGCTTTTGAGCGGAAGAAACACTGACATGCTGGCGTTCGAACAAGATCCTACGGCGTCCTTTCTAATATTGCCATAGTCAGTCTCAATTACCATCGACGCGTCATTCACGACGACAAATGACTTTGAAACGGACTGCGATAAATATGCGCCCGATGTAAGCACTTCGTCGTTGAGCAAACAAACGCGGCGACTCGTCCGTTGTGCGTAATTACAAAATTTGTTTGAAATCGACAAGTGCTTTTGTTTAAGGACTGAAGACAATTTCAGGGACGCACCCTGAGTGGTGGCAGTCGCTAATCAGGACGCTACCGAATGTGAATTGTTGATTTGAGAATCTACTGTCAAAGCAAAAAACAGCGCTTAAGAAAAATAGTTGACGACCATGTCTGGACCGGAAAAGGCCCAGAGAAATCCGGCGAGAATCAGCGCACCAGCTGCGATACTACCCACCACCCATAGTGGCGTACCTTTTTGCGTGAATAGCGCTCGCATGCCAAACAAAAGCAAGCTGAGACTGAGCATCAATATAAGAAAAGTTGGAAGAATTGGCAGTTCTGGTCTGGATCTGCCAACTGTTCCTGCTGTATTCACACCCATAATGGAAGTAGCATCGCCGCCTTGTGGACCGATGGTGCCACAGCCGGCGCCCAGTAGGTAAGCTGGTGGTCCGGTCCTCGATGAGCCAATTCCTGATTGCTGGTGGGGGGTCTGTACAACTACTTGCCGAGATGTCGGGCTTGGTGCATATGGTAGCGCCGGTGCGGCTGAGTATGATTGAGAATCATCGGCCTGTTGATAACTTTGGGCGAGGCAATCAGATTGAATTCCGAAGAGGAACACGATCATAATGGCGAGAATAGTTTCCAGTCTGCAATTCCGCATTATGCAACCTCACATGTCACGGACGAAGCAGTCCTATCGTATTCCACGACAAAGCAAGACGAAATGAAGCTGGCACTGATAATGATTCAGGGTTTTTACGGGTTTTTTGACCAGGCTAAAGAAAATCATGGCTGGCTCAAAGTAGATGACCTGGCTTAATCTTGATGGCTAGCGAAAAGTTTCTCGGGTTGAACAATTCTGGTGGCCGGAAATTCGATTAGTGGAAACGGAATGGCATGGAAAATAAAAAGAAGAAATGGAAGGGAAGGAGGCAGGCCTTCCCCTCCGAGATCTTCTCTCTTGGGTCGCTGTCGAAAAAAAAATTTACACAGAGGTAATTAGCATCAGGCGGACTTCGGCAGCTGCGGAAGCGCTTTCCTCATTTGACCGATCAGGATGATCTCAGACGGAACACTTACAACGCGTTACCGCGCGTGCCGCGTGCAAAATAGTCCTAATAACAGACATCAAACATCACCATGATTTCAGACGGAACACTCTCAACGCGTTGCCGCGCGTGTCGCATGCAAAATCAAGGGGGGAGGAAGGGAAAGCAGGCACACTTTCCCTTCCGGCTTCTCTCTTAGTCTTGGTCGCACAGTGTGTGGTGTGGTGCTAGAAAAGACTAGGCGGTCTTTTTCCTGGAACGAGAATCGGTACCCGGCATGAGCACGACTTCGTCTTCTACCGGCACGATGTCCGGTTCGGGAGGGGGTTCCACATCAGATTCATGTCTCGATCCATCTTCAAGATCGAATTCTGGATCTGGTTGTTGTTGTGGCTCGGAATCCGCATCGAATTCCGGTGGCGGCTCTGCATCTCGTTCCTCGCGAGGGATGGCACGAGGAACTACATGCATTTCCGGATGCGACCCCTGAGGGTCATCATGATTTTCTGGATATGGTTTCAGCCGTGGAGGAAAGGCCAGTTGGTTTGCTGATACAGTTGGGGTGATCCTTTGTTTCCCCTCACGGTCTATCCACTTCTCTAGAGCAAGTCGTCCGGAGACGGTAACCTGGTTGCCTTTATGCAGATAGCTTATGGCCAGATCGGCCAGGCGGTCCCAGGTCTCCACCCGATAGAAATCGGTAGTTTTCTCTTTTTTGATTTTGTTGAACGAATTTACCGCAATCGTTAGGGTGGTCTTCGAACGTCCGCTAGCAAATTGGAATTGCTCCGGATCTCTTGCCAAATTCCCCACAATCGATATATTTGCGAGACTCATAAATACCTCCTGGCGCATCATCGGCGTCGCTTCGTGGTGAGTGTCAATCAATTGGGGAGATGTGAACATCATAGGGACCATGCGAATGTATGTCAACATACTTGCGTCTGGTAATTTGGCTAATTTCCAAAATAGTTTACGTTCCGGCACCAGTGCGACTTTTGAGCATTCTTGGTTCTGTCCTCAACCACTTTGAAAGCATTTATATGATCTGATAAGAAGATATGTGCAACCGCTTCCAGATTTCGGGGTCGCCGGGGTATGTAAAAAGAGGTGGAATCTACATTGTTCTGGAGTTGTCCAATCCGTTATGCCGCGACCGGAGCGCGATTTTTACGAGGAATACAAATTCTCTTATCCCATTGCTGAAGGCGGCATGGGCAGTGTTTATATGGCAGAGGATACTCGTAACCACAGGCAGTGCGTGATCAAGCAGATGCGCGGCATCGACGTGCGTTCGTCTGAAGAGCTGGAAGAGGCGCGGCGATTGTTCACGCGCGAGGTCGATATCCTTAGCGATCTCGATCATGCCGGCATCGTCAAGTTTTTGGACTATCACGTAGACGCTGATGGCCGCTACTTCCTCGTGATGGAATACATTCTTGGAAATAATCTCGAAACCACTTTGCACAACTATGGTCCGTTCACGCAGGACGATGCAATCAAGGTCGGCATCCAGATCTGCGAGATTCTCGAGTATCTGCATGAAGACAACATGCCGCTTAAGCCGTCCATCCTTTATAGGGATTTGAAACCAAGTAATTTGATGTTGACTCCGGAAGGTCAAGTCATATTCATAGATTTCGGAATTGCGCGCCATTTTATGCCTTCCGATGCAGCGACGCGCGTTATCACTGCCGGCTATTCGCCGCCTGAACAGTATTTTGGACGACCCGAGTTTCGCAGTGACTTGTACGCGCTTGGTGCAACGCTTGCTCACCTTGTTACAGGTGTGCGTCCAAGACCGCTTGTCACCAGTGTTCCTAGCCAACAAAACGCTCCGGTCACCGAAAGTTTTGATACTTTGATTGCGCGATTGACCGCGCATAGTCCTCAGGATCGCCCGCCTGATGCCAGATCTGTGCGACATTCGTTGTTTAAGATCTATCAAGAGATTCACCCTGATTTTGAAATTCCGGACGAAGTTTTCCAGGCTCCGGCAGAGAGTCATGAGGATCAATTTGTTAGTCAGAAAATCATGAGGACTGGCTTAAAAGCCGCGAGTTCAGCTGCAAAACGATTGCCGCCCGAACGTGGTCCGGAGTGCGAAAGTTACACTGATGACGAGATGCCTAGTTCGATTGCAAAGATGTTCGAAAACTTGAATAAACCGAAGAGTTCGATTAGAACCACGGCGCAATTAGATCAGCGTGAAACACTGATTGATCAGGACAAAAAGCCACCGAATAAAGTGGCAACGCGAGAAAATTTGGCAACATCGAAAAGTCTCAGAACGACTATCGATCGCCATCAACCTTCTGATTCCGTTTGGGACCGTTTTGTCAAATGGGTAACACGGAAAGGCTAAACGGAACTGTAGACCTGTCTAAGGCGAACCTTTTCCGCGTCGGATATACTGGATCCTGAATCGCGCACAGTCGCGATGTAATCAACGTATCACGAGATATTTTATGAATTCGAAAAGACTAAATGCGCGAGTTGTTGCGGCGATTTCGGTAATTGCGCTGACGAGCGGTCCGTTCGCTGAAGCGTCATTGGCAGCCGAGCTAATCGCTCAATCACAGCAGAACTCTGGTCCTCCGGTAGCGCCATCGTTCTTGAAGCAAGCTGGGCAAAAGCTTTTTGTTAGCGCTCAAAAACAAATGTTGCACTCGGTCAATGAAAAGTTGCAGTCGCAACCGCAGGGTCAAGCTGATCCTAACTTTTTGAATAGTACTACGGGCGGTGACGGCACTTTCGGTACTGTGCCAGCCACGATGCCTCTCGGTACAACCACGCAAAGACAAGCGCCGCCTCTTCGCACCTGGGTGCGCGCAGGGGAGGAACCCATTGCGTGTCTGCTTTGTGTTCACGGGTTGGGTTTGCAAAGTAATTCGTATGAGTTCTTCGGTAAAGAACAATCAAATCGTGGATTGGCAGTTTACGCAATCGATGTACGCGGTTTCGGCGCCTGGATGAATTCTAAGGGCAAGTCGAAAATGAATTTCGAGCAGTGTCTGGCTGATGTCAAACAAACGCTGGAAGCCATTCGAGCAGCCAATCCCGGCAGGCCGGTTTATATTCTCGGTGAATCTATGGGTGGGGCGATCGCTCTGCGAGCAGCGTCATTGTATCCCGATCTAGTTGATGGATTAATCTCATCCGTTCCTGCCGGAGAGCGTTTCAATCAAGGCAAGACAAGCGTAAAAGTATTTTTGAATTTGCTGACCGGTGTCAATTTGAGCAATGTCGGCAAAGATGTTGTCAATCAAGCCACCGCCAATCAGAAGTTAAAGTCGCAGTGGCAGGGCGATCCACTCGCTCGGTTGAACCTGACTCCACAAGAGTTGATACAGTTTCAGGATTTCATGAACAGTAATCACGATGCCGCGAAGAAGGTTCTGGACATGCCTGTTCTTTTCGTTCAAGGCAACGGAGATCAGCTTGTTAAGCCAGAAGGAACGTGGGAGCTATTCAACTCGGTCGCATCAAAGGACAAATCATTTTTTGCTGTTCCCGGTGAGCATTTGATTTTCGAAGAGGCTCAAACTCAAGAAGCAGGACCGAGAGATCAAAACTTCCGCATCATTCAGTCCTGGCTCACCGCTAAGGTTGGTCGTCGTAATCGACCTGGTCGCGGTGGCATGGCTGGCGGCTATGGTGGCTCAGCTGGTGCTGGCTATGGTGGCGGTGGCGCCGGCGCCGGCGGTTATGGAGCTGGTTCTAACTCAGGTTCCGGCAACACCGGTTACGGCGGCGGTGTCGGCACCAGTGCTGGCTTCCGCGGAGCAGGTGGCATAGGACGCCTGGCTGGACGCATGGCATTCGTCAATACTGCTGGTCTTGAAGGACCTGCGCAGATGATCGAAACCGGCAACTACAACGGTGCAATTTCAGAATTGGAAAATATTCGGTCACAAAAACCAAACGACCCTAACGTACTCAGTCTATTGGGTCGGGCTTATTTCCAAAGCGGACAAGCCGACAAAGCGGGCACTTATTTTAGAAGTGCCATGCGCATCAATCGCGCCGGAAGCGACCAGGCGAGAGCGTTGAACAGTTACCTGCTGGGCATGAACACAGAGGCTCAGTCATTGGTTCCAGCCTCCTGGTCGACTGCGACTCCATCACCATTCGTAGGTTTCGGTTTGTCAAACCAAGCTCTGCGCAGCACTACCAATAGTGCCAGTTATTCGACTACGGGCAGACCGAAAATTTATGCTTTCTATGCTAACTGGGCAGACCAGTGCAGAGGCATGATCGACGCGGTGGCGAAGCTCTCTTCAATGTACGGTTCTAAGGTTCAAGTTAATTCGATTAACGTTGAAGAGCCAGGCGCAGACGTTCTTGTCGACCAATTCAAGGTCGGACCAATCCCAACGGTTGTGTTCGTCAACGGCAACGGTCAGGTCAGCTCCACCATCATTGGTGAATCTGGATATCCGAATTACGAAAAGGCTTTGCAGGCGATTGCCGGACAATAGATCTGATACTCGGATCTATTTAAGTAGCGCCTGGAATCCGATTTCGCGCACGAGAGCGGACTTCTTCTGCTTGGTGAACATTGCACGTTCCAGCATGGTGTCAATCAGATCGGTGAAGAGAACCGATGGCTTCGAGTGCGACCACAGGTAGAACGCGAGCGAACCTGGCAGCGGATTGATTTCGTTGAAGTACAAATTGTTCGTGTTGAGATCAAGCATGAAATCGATTCTGGCGACGCCACCACATCCAATTAGTTTGAATGCTCTCAACGCCCACTGTTGAGCGTTCGATTTGATTGTCGGGTCAAGATCGGTCGGGTCGATTACTCGGCTCAATCCAGCCATACCCTGAGAGAGCTGCCCGCCCTTCTTACCGCCAGCGCGGATGTATTTGTCTTCGTAAGTGAGTTCGCCGCCGGCTTCCGCGACGGGGATCTCGACTACCGATATTTTGGGTTCCACATCATCCATTATGGAGACGTTGATTTCCATCTTGTTGTCGAGGCAAGGTTCAACAATGATCTGGTGATCGTATTTGAACGCCTGCAAAATCGCGGAGTCTAAAGAGGCATTGTCAGTGGCTTTAGCGATGCCGATACTGGAGCCAAGATTGGCAGGTTTGATAAAAAGTGGAAACTTATCAAAGCCTTCAGCGGATAAAACTTGATTGCGCAATACGGTCAAGTCGCCGCCTGCCGACATGTTCTCGCGTGAAAGAACTACCGATGGCAAAACTGGAATTCCGTGACTTTCTAAAAACTTCTTGCAATGGTATTTGCTCATCGCGATTGCCGACGCGAGAAGATCGCTTCCGGTATAAGTTACGTCAGCTAGTTCCAGAAGCCCTTGAATGCAGCCATCTTCGCCATACGATCCGTGGAATGCCGGGAAGAAAATGTCGACTGGTATTACTTCATCGCTCTCTTCTTTTTTCCCGAAAAGGGCGAATCCGGATTTCTTCGATTTGTTTGGAATGATGGTCAGACCGCCTATGCCTGGCACCGGCAGTAGTGTCACCTCTTGCGCGTCCGCGAGTGTGCCCGGCATGCCTTTGTAGAAATCACGTTTCCACAGAGGATCGCCTGTGTACCACCTGCCCGATGGCGCGATGTATACAGGAATCGCCTGGTATTTGACGGTGTCCATTGCTTCCAGCACCTGGAGCGCTGTGATAATGGAAATCTCGTGTTCCGTCGAGCGACCGCCGAACATCACCGCTACCGTTTTGCGTTTTCCACTACCGTTTGTCATCAATCTATCCTTTGCTAACCATTGCTATAGAATCGCATTCGTTTCGTAAGAACGAAACCTTACCTTGGTTAAAACGAAACTTCACCTTCGTAAAGATCTCCAAGGTCGTTTTCAATCAGCACCACATCGCCATCGGCACAGAACTCCGAGAGGTAGGTCAGCGCCGTGTGCATGTCGTCGAACTCTTTTAATTTCTGCGCGTCGAGACCGCCTTCTTTCAGACCGTCAGTCAGTGCTTTTTTGTTTGTGTCGCCAACAACAAGGACGAGATCGCAAACACTGGCAGCTTTAGTTGCCACCAGTTTGTTTTCCAAGTCCTGACGATCGCCAAGTTCGATCATGCCGGGTGTGACCAGAATTTTTCGGTTGCCGGATACTTGACCGAGCACTTCAAGCGCCGCTGCAAAGCCAATCGGGTTGGAATTGTAGGCGTCGTTTAATCGCAGCACTTCGCCCGTTGCGACATGACCGTTGCCGTTTTCCTTTACACGTAATGAACTGATTGGAACTCTAACCGGTTCCAATCGATTGTTTTCGGTTCGCACGTTGCGCATGGCAGATATCACCGTCTGTGGTGCGATGCCCAGCGCGCAGGCCAGTGTGAAGGATGCCAGAGCATTAGATAAAAGCGGCTTGCCGAGCAGTTGTGTGAAGCCTTCATACTCTTGATCTTGCCAGCGGATTTTAAAATTAGAACCTTTATCTGTCGCGGTTATATCGTAAATTTTGGCGTCGAGATGACCATTACTCTCATCCCATCCATAGTACAAAACAGTTTTCTTCGGATTTTCCGCAGCCATTAAACGGCAGTTCGGATCGTCGCCATTAACGACGAGAATCCCGTCGGCAGGCACGGCTTGTGCTAGTTCCGACTTCGCTTTGAGGACTGAATCCTGTCCGCCGAATCGTTCGAGGTGCATGATACCAATCGCGGTGATAATCGCCGCCTGTGGTGGTGTCAACGTGCACATGCGGCGAATGGAACCGATGTAATAAGCGCCCATCTCAATTACTGCGTACTTGTGAGCCGGCTGGAGCTTCTCGCGAATCTCCCGCGTCACTCCCATATAGCTGTTGATGCTGCCTGGGGGAACGAAAGTCGGAGCGATGGAACCAAGAATTTCGCGCAGGATAATCTTAGTGCTGGTTTTGCCGTAACTGCCGGTGATACCAATCACAATCGGTCCATGTTTCTTGATCAGCGCACGCGCTTCGTTAGCAAAGCCTTCTTGAAGCCCGGTCTCGTATGGTTGCAAGAGCGAGTTCGCCAAAATCAGAAACAGAGGCTGCGAGCGAATCAGCAGGAATTGGTTGACCCAGAATGCCAGTGCCAACAGTTCCTTCGATTCCCGACTGATGTACAGATACCAGCCCAGGTTGGTAGCAATCAACGCCACCACATACAATGCCATCGACAAATAGTAAATGCGCTTCGAACGCGCCGTCATTTTCAGCTTAATCTTGCCGGTCGTGCGCGGATCTTCCTCGCCTCTGACCGTCAAGATTAGCATCGCAAGTGCGATTGCGGACAAGACTTGAACAATAATTGTGCTCATCGATGGCAATAAGAAATTGAGCACCATCGTGAAGAAAACCATGCCGACGCAGATGTTCGATCCTTTACGGTCGAACGCTTTCTTCTCCTTCAACCAGTTGAAGAAGCGCTTGCCTGTGTAATCTTCCTGTTGAAAATATTTCAGGTAACGCAGACTGCGCCTGTAATAGAAGTACAGGTTAACGAGCGAACCGACGACGAAAAGGACGATCGTCTCCATAAATCAGGAGTCTCCTCGTTCGGATTTTGCATCTAACGACTTCAGAAAATCTAAAATGTATCGAGCGCAAAGGTGCACACCATCACCTAAGTAGGGGAAGTGGTCTTTCTTTGGAAAAACAACCAGTTTCGATCCGGCAATCAATTCATTCAATCGATTCGCCATGTCTACAGGCGTTTCCTGGTCTAGTTCACCCCAGAGAATAAGTGTGGGGCTGGTGATTTTCCTGGCGTCTTCGGTGACGTCTTCGTTGACCGTCTTTACCAGGATGTTGCGCAGTTCGCCTGCTTCTTTGTAGTCGCGCGATCCGAACTTTGGAACGAACCAGCCTTCAAAATAATTCGTGTTAAACGTTTTGTCGCTCCACTTGAGAAGCTTGTTGAGCGAGCGCAGCAAGTCGCCGCGGAGTTTCTTCTTTCCTTCAGGTTTGCGCTTCAAGCCGCTCGAATCCATCAACATCAATCCGCGGATTGAGTCAGGATATCGGCTGGCGAGGCGCGTCGCGACTTTGCCGCCGAATGAATGACCGAGCACGTCTGGCTTCTGAATTCCGTTGTCGACAATGTATTTGTGAATGCATTCTGCGTAGCCAATCGCGTCCCAATCTTCCGAAGGTCGCGGTGAACGTCCGAATCCAGGAAGGTCGATGAGATGAACTTGCGCGCTCATGCCGAGCAGCTCGCCAAGCGGGCGCATCCCTTCAATCGACTGTCCCCAGCCGTGCATGATCAGAATCGGATGTCCGGTATCGCCGATTTTTTCGGTATTGAGAACCTGACTGTTCACTGCGTCTGTGGTCAAAGTCGCTACCATGTTTGTTTTGCCACGTTGAGTTTCACATGCTTTGCACAGCCGCTATTGATCGGATATGCGCTGCTTTTACACCTGTTATTATGGCGAAAAAACTCGCGCAGGTCAGCCCGGCAACACGGTTTTGTTGGTTATCTTACTTAAAGGTTACGTCGAGCGGTTCAGGTTGAGTGCCTGTAAAACCGGTGTTAGCTTCCCTATCAGTCATTGATGGATATGTTATTCTCCACATTCGATATGCTCTAAGCTTTGACGATTGAAATGAGACTTCTAAAAGCGATTCAAGCTCATAAATCAATTGGTCAAAATCCGGCAAAACCGAAACGGGAAATTGTTATGTGCGCGAATAAAATTGCCACTCCTGAAGATCTGCGAGAGCGCCCGATTCCCTTGCGAGAAGTAGGCGCTGCCTCCGCGCACGACTATCATGACGTTCCAATTTTACTAGATTCCGAATTAGCAACTGAACCGCTGCATTTTGTCGGCGATCACGGCTTAGCCAGCGAGAGTTATTACGCACGCCGGGACGGACTAAATGCGCCGTACTACAAATCTTTTGCCACCGCATCGAAAAAAGTTCATTTGCGCAAAACTGTCGTAGAAAAATTGGTGTCGATCAATCGGCTACTGGAGCGCTACAACGCAGAACTTTATCTCATGGATGGATTCAGACCAATCGAACTTCAATTTGAAGTTTGGGATGATTTCGTTGCGCAGGCACGTAGTGTCATGGACAATCCAACCGATGAAGAATGCGCTCACTATGCCGGCTTTTACTGTTCAGATCCTCGTTCGTTTGACGAGTCGAATTTTAAAACCTGGCCGACTCATAGCACCGGTGGTGCCATCGATCTCTCTTTGAGATCGTTAGAATCGAAACAGGAACTGTTTTTCGGCAGCGTCTTCGATGATGCGACCGAAATAAGTTATTCCGATCACTTTGAAAAAGTTTCAAATGAGAACAGCAGCGCCAGTATCGTAGAAGCGCGTCGCAACCGCCGCTTACTCTATTGGGCAATGCTCGCCGAAGGTTTTGCGAACTATCCTTACGAGTGGTGGCACTTCGATTGGGGCACGCAAATGTGGGTCACCAACAGCAAAGAGCAGTCGCTAAGCGCGTGCTATGGTTATATGAAGAAGCCCGCTAGCTATGACTTTTAATAATGAACACGATTTCGAAAGATGAGCCTGAAGAACTACCAAAACCGCCCCGTACCGCGGCAGGCGGATCCGGTTCTGGATCCGGTCCAGGCTCAGGCGGAGGAGTGGATGAAAACTGCATATGCGGTTCGGGAAAGATGCTCAGGACTACTGCCGGACCCTCAGGACAAAATATAATTGCAGGGATCTACAATCAGCTTCCACTAAATCTGCGAACTGTTCTTCCCTTCGGAATGGTTCCCGTGTGCAATCTTCACCGTTGGAAGTGATTACGCCCTAGCCGTTTCCAAACTCTCTGAGCTAGCTCTTTTTCCAGACTTCTTTTTCGCTGTCCGTGAAATGTCCCAGTATCTTCCACTCGGGCGACAAGTGAACATCGAACTCTTCGTGGACGCGATCTTGCATTCGTCTCAATAGAGTAGTCACTTGATTCGAAGTGGCACCACCGAGGTTCACCACGAAGTTGGCATGCAAACTGCTGACTCCGGCTTGACCTTCCTGGAGTTGCTTTGCACCAGCCTTATCTAGCAAGAAGCCGGCTGTCCGCTGCGGATCAGGATTTTTAAAAGTGCTGCCGGCGTTAGGCGTGCCGATCGGCTGGGTGCGGAAACGATACTCTTCGTTCTCTTTGGTTTTGCGTTCGATGTCTTCGCGCGCGCCTTGTTCCATTTTAAAGCGCGCTTCGACGACGACGTGTTTGGCGGGATCCAATCTGCAGCGACGATATTCGAAGGCGAGATCGTCTTTGCTCATGGTCTTCAACTCGTTTGTCGTCGTATCAAAGACTAACGCAGAAACAAAAATGTTGGACATGCTGCTGCCGTGCGCGCCGCAATTCATGATCACGCCTCCACCGACGGTGCCTGGAATTCCGACAGCGAATTCCAGTCCGGACAGACCGAGGCTGGCGGCGAACTTTGCAATGTGCGGAAGACGGGCTCCAGCTGAGGCAACAAGCACGCCCGGTTCGGGATTGGTAATCTCGAGCAGGTTGGTTGTTCTAATAACAGTCCCTCGAAATCCCTCGGACGACACAAGCAAATTAGAACCGCCGCCGAGAATAAACCACGGCTCGCCTTTGGTGTTTAACCCATCGATTAATTCGACAAGCTCATCTTTCGTGTGCGGCTGGCAGAGCCTATCGGCTTCGCCACCGATTTTTAAGGTCGTGTGCCTGGCCAGCGGAGCATTGATGGCATCGTCCATTGCTTTAGCGGCTTTGTTTGAGTAGGTCGAGAATTTGGGGTCCAACACTTGTAATGTCACCTGCACCGACGGTCATAATCAAATCGTATGGTTGCAAGTATGGTATCACTTTCCCGGCTAGCTCGGCGACCGAACCTGGCATGTAGTGCGCGTTTGCGTGCTTGAGGTCTTTAACGAATACCTCTGATGTTATACCAGCTATTTCTTTGCCTCTGGCAATGTATATTTCGGATATAAAAACAAGATCGGCATCGTCAAAACATTTTAGAAATTCATTCCAGTGATTTTTCAAACGACCTGGTTGGTGTGGTTGAAAAAGGATCACCAGGCGACCTCTGGTTCCGTCAGGCTTGATGCGGTTCTCGGCGATGTATTGCTGAGCACCTTTGCAGGTCGCATCGACTTCAGTCGGGTGGTGCGCATAATCGTCGATCACGAGAATATCTTTCTCTTCACCCAGAAGCTGAAATCTGCGATTAACACCAGTGAAAGTTTTGAGCGAATCGGCAATCGCTTTGAAATCCATGCCTAGTTCAAGTGCGACAACCATGGTGGCGACCGCGTTGTACTTATTGTGCTCACCTGGAACACTCATGCTCATGGTGCCGAGTACTTCATCCTTATGATAAATCTTCATTCCGAATGAACCGACGCATTCGAAAGAATAATCACAGGGATTGCCTTCTTTGCGAATTCCGTATGTCACCACAGGCAATGCGCTGGTCGCCAAAATATCGTCGCGCAGTTGCAGGCATCGAGCATCGTCGCCGCAGAGCACAACCGCCTTTTGTGTGTTATCGATAAACTTTCTCATCGCTTTTACGATGTCATCCAATCCGCCTGGATAATTTTCCAGGTGGTCGGTTTCAATATTGGTGACGATGGAGATGTAGGACTGAACAATGGTTTGGGTTCCGTCGCTCTCATCGATTTCGGCAACAAAGTAATCGTTGTCACCATGGCGCGCATTCGATTTGATCTTGGGGAAGACGCCACCGACGACTACTGACGGGTCTAAACCGCCGTCTATCAGTGTCTGAGCGACCATGCCGGTCGTGGTTGTCTTGCCATGCGTTCCCGACACGCCGATCAGTTTCTTTCCTCTCGTCAGTTCTGACAGCATTTCAGATCTGTGAACGATTGGAATTTTTAGTTCTTTTGCTTTAACTACTTCTGGATTGTCGTTGGCGATCGCAGTTGAGATGACGACGCAACCTGCGTTGACGAAGTTGTTAACGGCGTGTCCGATGTGAATGTCGGCACCGAGTTGCTGCAATTCGTCAGTAATTTCGGAAGCTTGCTTGTCGCTTCCCGACACCTTCTTGCCACGAGCGAGAAGCAATCGCGCCAGAGCTGACATGCCAATGCCACCAATTCCGACGAAATGAATTGGTGCCTGTATATCTTCTAGATGTATCTTGGATGAGCTGGTAATCTGGTTTTTCGGAAGAGCTCCCTCGCGGGAAGACACATTGATTTCCAAAGTAGCCTCACAGAATGCCGCTTTCGGGCGGTAGAAAGTTGTCAACGGAAGCCAGTCAGCGACTAACTCCCGTTAAATAATAACTGGAAACTTTATTATGCTCAACGAAACAAGTACTTACTTTCCGCTGTTCTTAAGTGCAAATGCTTTTTTAGCGAGACGCGATTTTTTTCTTGCAGCAGTGTTTTTGTGCAATACGCCTTTAGCAACAGCTTTGTCGATGGCGACATACAAACCGCTGAGGTGTGTATCGATCTCTTTGGTATCAGCAGATTTCAAAACATCTTCGAGTCTTGATTGCACTGTGCGAATTTGTGACTTGTAAGCACGGTTGCGAAGGCGATTGCGCTCCGCGGTTTTGACTCTTTTAATTGCAGACTTGATATTCGGCACGACTAACTTTCCGCCCTTCTTGGAACGAACAAACAACAAGTCCAGATTCTAACACACAGAGAGTGCATGTATAGAAGCCCACGGCATGAGACTTAGCGGTACGTAACAATCCAGAGGTGGTGAGGCGAAACTTCCTTGTCGCTTGACTAGAGCCGGACTTTGTGTGAACGATAAACAGAAGCCGTTGTGACTCGGCGATTGGCTGCAAGGTACGGATTAGCACGATTTAGGAATCTACCGGTTGTCATAATTCTAAAAACTGTCTACTTAAGCACGCTGTCCTGAAAACCGAAAAAGACCAGAGAACTCAAGGATCTCTGGTCTAAATATTTGTTGTCGGCGAAGACAATGTTTGGCGTTTTTATGAACGATGTTTTCACATCGGGGTTGCTACTTTGGCAGTGTTGCTGCGCTCGTTAGCTTACTGTGTGCGACTTACTTGTTGACTCCTGCTTTTTTGAGACCGCCATCCCAGGCTTTGTTAAGATAAGCATTTGCAGCGCCTGCACCAGTTCTAAGATTTTGATCCTTTAAGAATTCAACGGCGAAACCGCCACCAGTTGCAAGCTCTTTTTGGAGTTCAGCACTCTTGCCCTCGAATTTGCTGGCGACAGTGTCAGTCAAATCATCAGTCACCTTGTCGGCTGCTTGCAAATTTTGCTCGACTGAGTTGTCGCCTTTCTCGGCTTTTTTCTCAGTAGTTTCGGTAGGCGCAGCAGCCTCTGTTGGTGCTGAAGCCTTCTCAGGTGGTGCAAAAGCATCGAGCAGACGATTGTGCTGCTCAGTTGACGCACTGTCGCTTCCGGCACCGCCAGTAGCATCCAATGCAGGTTGTTTTTTGTTCGTTCCGCCGGTATCGCCGCCGCCTTCAATAATCATATTCCTAGTGGTTACTCCTCAGTTTTTGATTTCGCCCACGACAAGATTATTAGTTAACTCAATTTCATGTTGGGTTTAGTAATAACGAGTGGTTTGGTTGTGAATTCCGGCTAGAGCGCCGTAGGGCTTCACTTCCATGCCCTTATGTATACGAGCTTACGCGTCACCCCAGGCACCGTCAATGCGGATTTTACGTAGTCACAAATGAATCTCCGCTCACACTTCTCCATTGAGAGCCCGCCAAAACAAGCACGGGTAAGGGTTTTGAACTTCTGACCAGGAAACCATTTATTTTGGACTTTTTGCAGTTTGCCGACCTGGTGTTACTTGAATTCGCCGCAACCCGCAACATCGTTCTCAGCTAGATGGCAGATCGCGCAGCGAAACGCTTCCTAATATCACTAGTTTTTAGTGACCTTCCATTCGAAAACATACCGCATCTGCACGTAGGGCGGCGATCCGGTCGGCAACGGATCCAGTGGCGAGGCGGCTTGCAGCGCTTCAAGTGCCGACTGGTCAACGGTTTCCACGCCGCTGCCATCGGCTATCGAGGCATTGGCAATCGTTCCGTCCTTCTTTATGGAGAAAACGGTGACGATTTTCTGTTCTTTGAAGCCTTTCGGTGGTTTCCACTTCGCCTGAATGTCCTTCTTCATCTTGTCCATATAGGCGCCGAAGTCTACGTTCGAGAATGTGGCTCCATCATAAGAATCATCGTCCTCTTTCTCTTCTTGTTTAGGCTTAGTACTTGTATTAGATACTGATCTACTTATAGAAGAGATCTTAGTCTGTTGAGTGGCGGACGGTTTGCCCGTTGTGTCAACCGGATGACCGATGTTGACAATCTTCTTTGGTGTCGAGCTCTTTACCGGAATGCCGACGACTGTTTTGAGCATCTGCGCACCCGCGTCAGAAGTCGCGAAGATTGGAACTTGCTGCTTGCGGAAATCCAGGGCAACTTTGTCGGTCACCATCTTTTGCACATACTGCGCGACCTGGTCGAATTCCACTTGTCCGCCTGACGTGGCCAGCCCTTCCAACAACTGCTCTATAAATGCAGAGCAAGGCTTGGTCGATGACGGATAGGACTTTCCGTTGATCATGGTCGACGAGAGTATTGTGGTGCCAGTCTCTTGCGCGATTTGTTGAAGCGTAATTTTGGTCGCATCATCCGGCGTGGTCGGCTCGGCAGGCTCATCGGCGTCATCAGCATTTTTTTGTTTGTTGAGCGGAGCGAGGTCCAGCAAGCAAAGAATCTGTTTTGACTGCGTTCTTTTCTGCAGATTGGCAAGCGTTGCTTTCAACTCGATCGAACCAAGTTCGGGTTGGCTGGCTGGAGTGTCGAACATATACAGGAGCAAATCGCTGCCGTCGGCTTTTCTCTGCGCACGTGTGCAAAAGTACAGGATGATCAAATCGTTAGGCAGCGCGTTTTTCAAGAGCCATGTATCGCCGAGCGCTTTTGCAACGTTGTTTCTAGTAGCCTTATTGTTGGTGACGATCACAACGCGAGACTGACCAAATTTGCCGAGATCAGGGCTGGCAAGAAACTGGGATAAGAGCGACGCATTGTTCTGCGCGTTCTTCACAGGACGAATGGTGTCATCGTTAAACGCTTCAAGACCCACAAGCAGAGCCCATTTATCGCGGACTACAACTGCCGGCTCGTCGGGTTTCAACGTGTTAGTGATTTTTTCTTTCGCTGCTCTTGCTGCGTTGACCGGATGGAGAGCGGCTTTGGCAGCAGCGATCGGTTTTAACAAAGATTTTTTGACAGGCTCTTTTTCCGGAGGCGTCGCACATTCCGCTTTCTTATCGAAGTCTAAACCCACAGTGCCAATCGAAAGAACCAGGAAAAAAAGCGAAATACTAAATTTTCTTTTGCTCATTCCACCCTCTATATCGGCTTACACCGCGCCGGTTTTCAATAACTGGCTATTGTAACCTACTCCGAGGCAGCGCTCTATATGTTCGATTTCTCTGCTCGACAAACCGTACGCTTGATAAACGATCTGGTCGATTTCCGCGCGTTGGTCCACTGCATTTTGGACGTTTTCATGATTCTGGCAAAGCAATACAGACAAGTCGGCAATGCGCTTGGATAGCCGTGCTTCGCATATCGGTAGCGGCATTGTTTCCACCGTTTCGATATCGATTTGCGCAAGCGCTCTTCCGTCTTCACGTGTTTTCAATCGGTAAAGATAATGCCAGAGTGTTGAATTCATCAGCCCGAGCAACAGATGTAAATCGATGCCATGCTCACTGCCACTGCGCTGGCAGGAGAAACTATGAACGTTGTTTAAATGATATAAACCAGTGTCGTCATAGGCGGCGACGATTCGATCCGCTGTTTGTCGCATCAAAATTTTTGGATTCTCAATCACTCGCGGATCGAAACCGCCACCAAACAACAGCTTTGGATCGACTTTGAGCCATGTGCCATCCCAACCTGCGATGAACGGCGAAACCATGCCACCAGATTTGATGCCCCTCTTATAGAGCGAATTGATTTTTGATTCAGAAACAATTGTCTTTTGGCCTTCTCGAGCGCGAATGCCGGTGTGTCCACGCGCGACAGTCGAGAGCGGAGCCAGTGCCTCGAGGCGCACAGCCAAGTCTTCATCGATTGATTCAAAGACAAGGCGAAACCGACTCTGATCTTTTGTCACCAGCCGTGATGCCTTGATCTTGTATTGCGTTTTGACAACGCTCGCATTTTTGGCACCAGATACGGGGCAGGAAAATTTGACCAGCTCGATTGGATAATTCAATTCGCCGCCAGCGGCTGCGTCGTCTCGTTGATATATGGCCGCACACCACCTGCCCACAACCGCGCCTTTCATCGTGTCTTCGGGAAACTCCGACAAACTCAGTATTCGAGTTTTGTTCAACAGATTGGCGCGGAGCCTGGCGTATCCTTTTCCCGTTAAGAAACTGTTTGGAATAAACAAACAAATTTTGCCACCATCGGCGACGTAATTGAGTGCGACTTCCTGGAAGATCGAATTCAAGCGAATTTTGTATTCGGCCGAACTTGGAAAGTGGTGTCGCAGAAACGCTGACGTGGAGCCCAGAAGCTTCTCTTGATTGCGACTGCCATAACTTATATATGGAGGATTAGTAATCACGAGGTCGAACCGATCGCTTTCAGTTTCGTTGTTAAGGGCGGCTGAATCACCATTGCGTTTCGCATTGAAGGAATCAAGAGCGTTTTCCACGAAGACGGTTTTGTCGGCGGTTTTCACACCGACGGAATCACGCTTGCTGTTCACACCGGCGGAACCGCCAGCGATTTTCTCACTGATAGAACTACTACTAGTTTTCGCGCTGAAAGAATCAAAAACCGAATCAGTCATGCGAAGATTCGTCCGCAAGCATTTGACAAGCCGCGCGAAATCCAGACCAGGAGTCTCGTTGCCGGCAGCATGATATGCACTGAAAGCCACCGACCAGATCGCAATCGCAACAGCTCGGCCATCGACATCTCTTCCATGTATCGTTTCGCATGCCGCTGTATATATCTGCGATGGAGTAGCGCCAATGGAGCGCAAATTTCTGATTATGCCAAGCAGAAAATTTCCGGTTCCGCATGCCGGATCTAGTATTGAAAAAGATATATCTTTTGGCTGTTGGAGCCGTTTCATTAACTCCGCTAAGTCTTTTCCTAGAGTGTTCTCAAGGCAGTAGTCCACTACCCATGGTGGCGTGTAGAACTGCCCTTTTTTGCGCCGTCCATACTTACCGTCAACGGATGTTCGTATATGCGCTATGAAGTTTTTTCGTTTCGGTGCTGACGCATCCGAGCGTTTTGGTTTCTCCGCCGAAAGCTCCAATTCGTGACTTGTCAGGTGTTCGTAAAGCGACCCGGCGAGTTCGATGGATGGATGGAAAGCCGCATCAAGAAAGGCGCTTGCCTCGTCGGCTAGCTCGGAATAATTTTTCAGTTCAATCGCCTGCGCGAAAGGATATATATCGAAGGATTGAAGAAATCTCTCAGGCGCAGGCACCGCATCTGGTATGCCCGTCTCTATAGACGATGACGATAGATTGCAACCATATTTGGTGACCATCCACACCAAAAATAATCGCATCGCATATGTATCGCAAAGCTCGATGATATGTTCATGCGAAGCTATATCCACTGCTAGTGCGCTTATATTTGGATTGTTACGGAGTATGGAGTTGGCGATCTCCAGCCTGAACGCTTTGAAATTTCGGTTATCTGTCAAAATCGGCGGCAACGGCGACTGGCTTTCTATTTGTGGCAGGATATCTATCGGCTACGATACTCTACATTCGATCTAAATGCGAGCCGCCGGAAGCATCACCGGTTGGCGTTCACAGAGATATGAACAGAGCGACAAGGGTTAATGCTTAAGCTGTACGATTAAATATCTACACCTGTCAAAAACCTGTAGAAAACTCATGTACATAAGTCGATATCGAGCTGCTATTTTCTACATGCACGATAGGTCAATTGCTGAATTTACCGGGCTTTGGAAGAAATTGACAGTTGGTTTAAAAGGTGGCGTGTTGTCAGGAACCCTGTTCATAATCTCTACACCGATAGGTAACCTGGAAGATATTTCAGAGCGTGCTAAACGCACGATGTCCGAGGCCGATCTTCTATTGGTCGAAGATACTCGGGTCACCATAAAACTGCTCAATCACCTGGGCATTCACAAGAAAATGATCAGTTGTCATAAGTTCAATGAGGAAGCGCGACGCGAGCTTCTTGTCGCCGCTAACGCTGATAATCAGAAGGTCGCGTTGATTTCCGATGCAGGCACTCCTTTGATTTCGGATCCAGGACAACGAATCGTGGCTGAGGCGATCGAGCTTGGCATGGACGTCATCGCAATTCCCGGACCAACTGCTTTTGTACAGGCGCTGGTTGGCAGCGGTTTGCCATGCGACCGTTTTGTCTTCGAAGGATTTCTTCCCGAAAAGGATTCTGCTGTGAAGGCAAAACTAAAATCGCTGGTCGGTGAGGAGAGAACACTTGTCTTCTACGTGTCGCCTCACGGTTTGAGACGAACCATCGCCCACTTCCACGAAGCGCTCGGGGAGCGGCGCGTCTGTCTCGCTCGCGAGTTGACCAAACGTTTTGAAGAATACATTAGATGCAATTTGAGCGAACTCGAATCGCTGCTTACCGACGACAGATTGCGCGGTGAATTTGCGCTAGTCATCGAAGGCGCAGAATCCAAGCCGATCAAAGAGATCGATCCGGACGTGGTGAGAACATATGTACTTGATCGATTCGCAGAAGACACATCCTCTAAAGAGATAACCGCGGATCTGGTTGCGAACTTCGGCATGCGCAAATCGGAAGCTTATGAGCTGGTTTTGGGCATCAAAAAAGAAGTAAACGGCTGAACTCCATGCGTGGAGATGAGATAATGATCTGACGATTGCCAGCCGTCAGGCACACTCCTAGTTGCAAGGAATTAGTCAATGTTTCAACCAGGCAAGGTTCTGAAAGTTAAAGTAGAGACGAGTCCTGGGGAGATGGGCTTTGGTCGGGCGACAATCATCGAGCGTACCGGCACCCAATTGCTGATTCAAGTCAGAACAAGCCGGGATCCGAACAAAGTATTGCCCAAAGGAACCAAGATTTGGTTCGTCAATGACTCGCCACGACTGACATTCAATGGCATGTGGCAGTCGACCGTGATTGGCAGCCAGGTTTCGAAAGGCCGTCAGGTGCTCGTTTGCGCCGCTCCGAAATTGGAGCCTGCCTCGCAAAAACGCAAACAACATCGTGTCTCAATCGAAGTTCCAGTCACTATTTCACTGGATATCGATGGACTCGAAAAAATGGATTTCAAAACCGTCGATCTCTGCAAATCCGGCTCAGCGATTGAAACTTCGCGTATAGATTCTTCAGTCGCGGTGGATGTTGGTCTTGAACTCAAAGCTGTTTTGCATACCGGCGATGGTGATGTGACCTTGACTGCCAAGGTTTTGCGTGTCGACCACAATTGGCTCGCGAATAAGACAACGCTTGGTTTGGAATTTATTGCGTTGTCACAGCAATCTTCTGAAATTCTCGATAAAGTTCTTGTGCGTGTCGGTGGAACACCAAGAGATTCTGATCTGGACAAAACCAGTGGTGGTGCCGCCGGACGCGAAGGAATGACTTCGTGGGCCAAGCAAGTCAGAAAAACTCCGGCCATCGACGCCGTTCATGATCCTCAGGCAGATTCATCCGAAGACCTCGGTATCATCGGCGAAGACGATATTGAAATCGCCGATATGGACGAAGAATCCGATGTGAAAACAGAAGCTGATTCTGCCAAAATCGATAAGTAAATTCGGAGAAGTTAGTTCAAGGAAACTCAGGTAGTGGCAAGCGAATCAATAACACTCGTAGAAGCTCTGGTACTAGGTGTGGTGCAAGGGCTGACCGAATTTTTGCCGATCAGTTCCAGTGCGCACTTGCGGGTAGTGCCTGCAGCGCTGGGCTGGCACGATCCGGGCGCCGCTTATTCAGCGGTTCTACAGTTGGGTTCAGTGCTGGCAGTGATCACTTATTTCTTTAAACAGTGCGTAGGCATTGCGGTTGGTTCCGTCAAAGCAATTAAGGAGAAGGACTACTCCGCTCCCGATTTTCGTTTGGCTGTTGGTATCATCGTCGGTACCGCTCCGATATGTGTTCTGGGATTGTTGCTGAAAAAATTGCTCGAAAGCGATAACAGTCCGTTGCGTTCGCTCATGGTGATCGGCATCGTTTCCATCGTCATGGGCTTGATGTTGATCGTCGCCGAAAAGTTCGGCAGTCAAAAGAAAAACCTGGAACAGGTGAGCATCCATGAAGGATTTTTGGTCGGTCTTGGTCAAGCGCTCGCGCTGATTCCGGGCTGTTCTCGCAGCGGTTCCACTCTGACAGTCGCGATGCTGCTTGGTTTAAACCGCGCTGATGCGGCGCGATTCAGCTTCCTGCTCGGCATACCCGCGATTCTTTTAAGTGGACTGCTTGAACTTAAGGAGCTAATAGAAGTAGGCTTTCTACAAAGCGACGTCGTCAATCTGGCCGCGGGGTTAGTCGCATCCACCGTCGTCAGTTACGCCGCCATCTTCTGGCTGATCAAGTATTTGCAAAATCACTCGACCTGGGTTTTTGTTGTGTATCGAATGATTTTCGGTGTCTTTGTGATCTGGCTTTCCACGCGCTAGCCTATCGTTCGTTTGCGAACCGAAACTCAAGCAAGATTTTGATGAATGGCGTCTTGTGCGTCGCAAACCTCGCCAGGTTGTGAACCTCGTCGCGTTCGAACCTGATGTTTTGCTAACCAATGCTTAGTGGAACATGCATGCGGATTCATGCGTTGCCAAAGACAGCGCCATTGAAGCTTGTGAGCTGAACGAACGTTGTTCGTTACTTGACGTGGCGGAATGGTGCCATCGAGGTATAGAACGTTCGCATCTTATTCGGTGCGCTCAGTTTTTGGTGCGTGACCGATTGCATCCACTCCTCGAAGGAAGCGGCTGCCACGGCGTATCCAAACGGATCATGATTGCAGAAATAAACTTGTTGATTACTGCTGTCGCGACCATTAAAAGCAATCGAGTTTCCGCATCCATCAACGTTGTACGCGAGGGCAATAAAACCGGACATTGATCCGAGGTCTTCATCGAATGCGTAGAGCGTTTTCGGATGGGCTATGCCGGCGTCCGCCCACATTCCTGGTCCGACGGTTTGGACAAAAGTCCGGTAGCCCGCTGGGAAAGTACAGCGCAGACGTTCTTCAGCCGTCGCGATTTCACTGTCTCTGACAGCAGAGGGGCCCTTCCAGGGAATCCACGCGTACTTGGCGGACTCGTCGTAAAGTCCAGGCACGAATAGCGGCTTGTTACCGACTTTCTTGCTTGCGTGTTCCGTCAAAAATTCTGCAAAATCAGCTGTCATAAAACTGATTATACTCGACGTGGTATTCGCTTGACCTGAAGTGGGAGTCCGATTTAAATTGCCACGTCGGTCAGTCGCGGGCGGCGTGGTTCTACCCGCGGTGGCACGTCCGTGAGCGGCAAGAACTGTCCTTCGGCTGGTTGATAGCTGAAGACTTCACCAGTTTCAATCTTGTATGTCCAGGCATGCAAATTGAGGGTACCGCCGGCTATGCGCGCGCTGACAGCCGGATGCGTTCTGAGATTTTCCAATTGAACGAGTACATTCTCCTGGATTGTGATGTTGAGCAATTCATCTTCGCTGTGCACGTGTTTGGCGTAATTTTCTTTGATTGTCATCCTGGTCGCTTCGGCGTGGGAGAGCCATGCTGCGACAGCAGGCATATCGACGAGGTTCTCAGGGTGGAGTATTCCCTTCATTGCTCCGCAGAACGAGTGTCCGCAAACGATAATATCTTTGACGCCGAGTCCGGTGACCGCGAACTCGATGGTTGCGCCTTCTCCACCATTGGCGGCGCCATAAGGAGGAATGATGTTGCCCGCGTTGCGCAGGATGAACAAGTCGCCTGGGTCGGTTTGAGTAATCAGGTTGGGATTGATCCGCGAGTCGGAACACGTGATAAACAGCGCATCGGGATTCTGTCCTCCGGCAAGGCGCTCGAACAGCTCCTTTTGGGAAGCGAATATTTCGGATTGAAAATGGTGCAGCCCGTTGATGAGCTTAAGCATGAGAAAACTCCTTACCCTGATTTGCGGGACACGTCGGCTATTTGCGTCTAAATCATTCGCCAGTCTTTCGAGCATTCAATGATTGAACATTTCGTGCAAAGCATATCAGAAAAATTCTCCGACTAAATGTATGACTACGAACAATGAAGAGTCCCGTAATCACTTAAAGAGTGAGGCTTGACGGGGCTGCTTAGTGGCGTTCTGGATACGTCGGATCTCTCGCGTCATGCGAGGACGGGCAGGCAGTTAATTGCAAAGCCGCGTAACCTGGCGAGCACTTCTGAGAGGATCGATGGTCGGTTGTGAATCTTCCCTTATTTCAAACCATCCGGATCCGTGAGAGCGGACTCTTCCTGTTCTTCAAGAGCCGGCATAACTTCGCCGTTAAACGCTCCAAATTGTGACGCCGCCGGCTTTGGCTTACCGCCTGCCATCTCTTCGCGCAATAAACGTTTGAACTTAATCAGCTTTTCTTCTTGCTTGTTCAGTTCCATCGCTTTGGCGTCGAGGCGTTGTTCTTCCAGCGTCTTCACCTCTTTTGTCGAGGTTTCTTGTTGGTCCTGGAGTTTTCCGAGAATGACTAAACCACCGAGGAACATTCCCACGCAGATGATTGAGGTTAGCACCACATATAGTGTCTTGGCTTTTTCTGGTTGAACAATTTCAGGTCGAAAAATTAGTGCGTCTTTCATGTCTGCGGCGCACTGATAGCGACCGTCAGAGTCTTGATTCGTGGCACGCATGACGATATCGTTGATGTGATCTGACGCATTTGGATTCAAACTTTGCGGGCACGATGTCGTGAGAGCGAGCGGATCTTGTCCGGTCAACAAAAACTGAATGGTGGCACCAAGAGCATAAACATCCGAGCGCGGGTCTGCCGCACCCCAGTATTGCTCGGGCGGTGAGTATCCTTGTGATACCACATGCGTGTTGTCTTCCGACTCCTGAAACGGTCGTGCGATCCCGAAGTCGACGAGCTTAACTTGATCGTTTGTGTTGATCATGATGTTGCTCGGTTTTAAATCGCGGTAAATAACTGGTGGATTGTGCGTGTGCAAATAAGTCAACACGTCGCAAATTTGCGCGGCCCATTCGATAATCATGTCTTCATCGAACGGCTCCTGGCGTTTTGTCATCATCTCATGCAGATTTTGACCCTGGACATATTCCATAACCAGGTAGTAGCGTCCGTTTTCGCTGAACTGATCGAGCACGCGGACGATATTGGGATGGTCGAGGTCGGCAAGAACATTGACTTCGCGCATGAAGAATTCGCGAGCTTTTTCTTTGTCTTCACCACGAATGAAGTCGTCGCGGAGTTCTTTAACGACTGCTGATTTCTTTTGTTGGCTCAATGTCGAGAGGTTTAAATCCCTCGCCATGTAGACCGTACCCATGCCGCCTTGACCGAGACGGTCGACTACTTCCCAGCGACCTTTGAGCACAAACGGAAATTCCGATGCAGGGCCGCCACCGAAGCGATAATTGTCGTTGTTGTAAGAGGGAGGCGAGGTCATGAGAAACAACCATATCGGTTAGTCAAAGTATTGTTAGTATAACAACAGATATTCACCGGCGCGAGCAGGATTAATCTGGGTCAGTTAATGGTGCCGGCTGAGTGCCGAGCTTGGATCAACAAATCGTGGTGGCTTCGGCAATCCGTTGAGATAGAGCGGTTGACTGGCGCTCAGGAGTCGAATTTCGGAGTCGCGCTATCTGAACTTTTGATTTTGTGATTGGAACTCAGTTTCCGGGTACTTGCTTCTCTGTTCTATACCGCGCGACAATTATTTCGACAAGATCGTTGCGCCGACACTTTTTTCACCGTTGCGAAAAATCCATGGTGGTACCGGATTTGATGCTGACCACAAACCTCTTCGTGCGGTCTTGGCGTCTGACTGGAAGCGCTTCAACAGCTCGTCTTTAGGCGCAAATTTATCGCTCCACCACGCCAAGCCTTTATTAACCAGCTCCTGGTTTAAATTGGTTCCGTCAGCCAGACTGACAACAGCAATCAACCTGCCCATCTTGTCTTTGCCGCGCAGGTCGATGGATACGACTTTGCCGAAACAATTCTCATTGGTAAACTTTTTTGCTTCTTCTCCATATTCCTGCGTCGGTTCTGGACAATCAATTCCGTAAAGAATCACAGTTGCCCGGGTATCGCTGAGTTGAACTTTGAACGTGTCACCGTCCACAACAGAAACAACTTTGGCGGAGAATGAAGCTGCCAGCGCCGGAGGAGTACTGCAAGCCATAGCCGTTAATACCGATATTAACAGCCCGTTCTTTAGTTTTACGCGCATCTCGCCTCTTTGCGTTAGCCTTGATTTCGTTTTGTTTGGAACTTGACAGACTTCATCTCGGAGAGAATTTGATCGGCTTCCGCCGCGGCATCTGTTTCACGCAGCGCCCGAGCGAGCATCACCAGATCGTCGGTTTTGAGCGGTTGTTTCTCGCGGGCGCATTTAAAAAGTTGCGCTGCTTCAGAGTATCGTCTCAGTTTGAAACTGGCACGAGCGGTGAGGCATTCGGTTTCGTAGTCGAGGTCTTGATCTGGTTTTACGAGCTGCACCTGTCGCAGACTAGTTTTGTAATCTTTGAGTTCATATAGAATCTGGGCTTTTAATAAACGGGCCTGATTGTGCTCCTCAGCCCGGCTCAATACTGCATCGATAACCAGTTCCGCGTTCTTGAACTTCCGATCGATAAAGTATAAGTGCGCAATTTTCAGCGCTACATCGTTATTGTCAGGCTGCTTTTCTGCGAGCGCGAGATAGTGTTTCAGTGCGCCATCGCGGTCGTTGGCTGCGTCCAGAATGTTGGCCTCGAGCAAAAATAACTTGTCGGGATCATCGCCGAGCTCTCGCATTTTTTTAATTGTTTCAAGTGCCACCACTGTGTTGTTCGATTTAGCGAGCGAGAGCGCCAATGTTTTTGCAATCAAGAATTTATTCGGCGAACGCTCATGAGCGATCTTCGCAAACTCAATTGCCTTGTCGGTTTTGCCTTGTGCTAAGTAAACTTCGGCAAGACCATGGATCACTAAAGCGTTTTTGTCATTCCTCTTATAGCTGGTTTCGAGTATGGTGGCAGCCTCGTCGAGTCTGCCTTGATCCCGTGCCACTACTGCTAGTGCCAATGATGCGATCGTGCTTTGCGGAACGTTTTTAATAACTTCGTTAGCCTTCTTCTCAGCCTCGGCTGTGCGACCTTCTCGGGCGTCGATCAGGGCTTCGACAGAACGAACGTGCGGTGTTACAGTTGGATTTGCCAATAGAGGTTTGATCAGTTCTCGCGCTTCCGGATTGCGTTGATCGTATAAATCGATCATAGCGAGATTAAGGCGTGGTGCGGGTGACGCAGGTGCTAAAACGAGAGCACGCTGGAAGTACACCGCGGCCTGCTGATCGTCGCCGAGTTCTCTCAATACCAATCCGAGGTGATTGAGCAAATCAGTGTTGCGAGGGTCGAGCTGCGCTGCGGCTCGCATGTGAGGCAGGGCGTCTTTGAACTCGCGCTCCACGACATGGTTCCACGCCAGGCTGAAGTGAGCGTTGGGATTGTCAGGATCCGCTGCTACCCATCTCGTGGCAGTCGCTTTGGCTTTCTCCATTTCATGCCTCGAAATGAAAAGCTCTGTCAATTGAGACAGTGACTGCGTGTGCGTGTGGTCATATTTCAGCGTCTGCTCGAAAGTCTCAATCGCTTTTTCTATTTCGCCTCGAACTTTATACATCAATCCAATTTGATATCGCAGGCTGGCATTGTCTGGTTGTTGCTTTAAGGCTTGCAGCCCCTGCGCCATTGTTTCTTCGACTCGACCACTGGTGATCAATCGGTATACCAGACTAACCTCAGACGTCTGATCGATGTCGAGATTATCCATGCCAGTTGGCAGAGCTGTCGGGTCTTTCAGCGCAGTTTGCGGATTTTTCGGGGACGAACTAATTGGCGCTGGTGGTGCGATCGTTCCGGGCTTCAGTGTCGTGGACGGAGCCGCAGCTCCTTTGACAGAGCCAGTTAACACGCTTAATGGCTCAGGTGTCGAAGGGGCACCAGATGGTATCGCTGATGCGGTTGATTGCGAAGGTGTTGCTGACGCATCCGACGCAGAAGGCGTCGCTGACGAGGTCGATGGCGGCACGGACGCTGGCGGATCTGATGGCGAAGGCGTCGTTGTCGAGACTGACGGCGGCGTTTCTGCTGCACCAGGCGCCGATGTCGTGCCCGACGAAGTCGTTTGTGATGGCGTCGCCGACGCATCCGATGGTGGCGTGGTCGCGCTTCCCGGCTGTGCCACCGGAGGACGACTACCACCGCCTCGCAGTCCAAACAAGCGCTCTGGTACTTTCACCGTTCCAGATCGTGGTGTCAGCCGCGATGCATCGACCAGCGAGCGAGCCTGCGAAAGTCGGTACTGAATCTCCGGACGGCGCGGATCCAGCTCATCGGCGAGCATCAGTTCTTTCAACGCATCATTGAGTTTACCGATGCTAAGGAGTGTCGAGCCCAATTCAAAGTGCGCAGGCGCGGATTGCGGCGAGACTGCCACAGCTTGCTTGAAGTGTGCCAATGCTTGTTTGCTGTCACCACGCAGGAATTCTATGCGGCCGAGTCCAAGAAAGCCTTCTCGATTCTTTGGCGCGATTATGGTGAGGCGCTTGTAGAGGGTTTCTGCCGACGAGTATTCGCCTTCGGAGAAGCGGTCGTCCGCTTCCATGATGACGCGAACAATCTCTTCTTTGCTGGCTGAATCCTTGCTGCCAGGCGTTTTATCCGCAGCGTTGGACGGCGTTGCCGACAATAGCAAAGTCAAAAGAATCAGATTCGTTACGAAGGTCTTCATTTAAATACAGCTCGTGACAAGCCATTTATAGCAGGTTGTTGTGACGAAGTAGTTTTGAAAACAACGCCAGACTTTCACGGTGACTCTCGTCCAGGCGCCAGTTCAGATTATCCACAAAATAAGTTTCCATCCGCGCCCGGCTCAAACCGGTCATGCTCACCGCTCTTTCGATCACTTGTTCGAGCATTTCCCCGGTCCCAATTTCTCGGGCGGTTTGCAAACTCTCACTGACATGACGATAACTCTCGGGATTTTGTTCTACGAATTGACGCCGCGCCACAAAAACTCCGAAGACCATCGGCAGTTTCATTTTGCTGGTCCACCATTCGCCCATATCAATACGATGGTTGCCCTCAGAAAAAGCTTGATCGATTCGCAACGCTTCATCGCCGATCACAAGCGCTCCTTGAAATCCGGCGTCGCCCTCGTCAATCTGAGGTTTTTCGACGACTTCAAGTTTTGGGCTGCAACCAAACTCGAGTTTTAACATCAGCGCCAACAGTCTGATCGAGGTCGCCGATGCTCGCGGAACGGCAACCCGAGCGTCGCCCAGCAACTCCGGTTTACATTTTGAAAAGAACAAAACGCTTCCGACAGGACCAAAACAGGATATCGATAAGTTCGGAATTAACTGCAGATCATCACGGCTGAGGTAAAGGAACGAGCTGCTGGAGCTCATCTCAAGATTGCCGGCTTCGATGAGCAAGTTTAATTCTTGGGGCGTGCCATCAATTAGATTTGCCTCTAATGCCACTCTGCCGGTTTCTATCGGCAGGTTGATTGGCAGGCAATTGCTGAAATTAATCTGCCCGACCCTTGGTAAACCAGGTTGGGTCAGGTGTTCAGTGGCGTTAACGGTATTCGAGTCTGTAAAAATAATCAGAATTAGGTTGGGAGGAGAACCGACCTTTTAGTATAAACAAACGCGGCCTCACTCCCTATCAACTATTATTCACGTCTAATCGCAGTAGTCAAGAGTGTACATTGACTAGGTGGAAAACTTTTAGCTAAATCAGTCCATTTTTTTGTCGACGATTTGTTTTAAAAGCCCCATGGTTAGTCGGTTTCGTCACTCATTTGAATTTGGTTGAGGAGATAGCATCGTGAGAATGGTGGATTTGATAGTCGGTAAACGAGCCGGCGGTGAGCACTCCAAAGAAGAAATCCAATTCATAATCGATGGCATCATGGACGGCTCCGTCCCCGACTATCAACTGAGCGCCTGGCTAATGGCAGTCTGCTGGCGCGGCTTGACCCATCAAGAAACCGCGTGGCTCACCGATGGCATGTGCCGCTCCGGGGATGTTCTTGACCTCTCGCACGTTGCCGAGTGGATCGGAGACAAGCACAGCACCGGTGGTGTGGGCGACAAAACCACTTTAGTATTCGTTCCGTTGCTTGCCGCCGCCGGGATTCCGATGGCTAAGTTATCCGGCCGAGGCCTGGGTCACACTGGTGGCACCATCGATAAACTCGAGGCTATTCCCGGGTTTCGCACTACATTGTCAAAGGAAGAATTTGTCGAACAAGTCAAAAATGTGTCGATGGCAATCGCAGGGCAAACCGCGGAACTGGCTCCAGCAGACGGAAAAATCTACGCGCTGCGCGATGTGACTGGCACTGTCGAATCGATTCCATTAATCGCCGCGTCTGTCGTATCGAAGAAACTGGCAGCCGGAGCCAACCTAATCATTCTCGATGTTAAAGCTGGTCGCGGTGCATTCATGGACACGGTTGAGAAAGCCAAAACTTTGGCAGAAACAATGGTGGCTGTGGGCAAAACGCTTGGTCGGCCGGTCAACGCAGTCGTCACCGATATGGAGCAGCCGCTGGGAAATGCGGTCGGGCATACGGTCGAAGTTATCGAAGCGATTGAAACTTTGAAGGGACGCGGACCAAAAGATTTGCATGAACTCTGCATGGCTCTAGGCTCGATGGCTCTTGTTACAGCCGGAAAAGAGAAGAGCCAGGAAGCGGCTCGTGATAAATTAAAGAAACTGATTAGCGACGGTACCGCTCTGGAGCTATTTCGAAAACTGGTCCGGGCTCAGGGTGGCGACGACAAGGTAATTGACGACTACAGCATAATGCCCACTGCAAAACACACATTCGAATTGAATTCACCGGAAGGTGGAGCGACCTGGGTCGAGCATCTCGACGGCAGAAAAATTGCCGAGACGCTCAAGATTATGGGCGCCGGTCGAGAGAAGAAAGGTGATCCAATCGACCTGGGTGTTGGTGTGGTTCTTAAAGCGAAGGTCGGAACTAAGGTGGCTGGCGGATCGTCACTAGCCACTGTCCACGCTAACTCAGAGGAGCAGTTCAATAAAGTCAAAGACAAATTGCTTTCTGCATTCACCTTCAGCAAGACCGAAGTAGCCGAGGCACCACTGGTGAAGGCAAGCGTTTCTTAGGACATCTCAGGCGTCCAACTGCGAAACTCCGATCAGGTATCCAACGGCGAAACTCAGTACGTTCAGACTTATCACCACGAGACTGAAAAACGAAGATGACAAACTATTGGCGACTGATACCATACGCAGTACAGAGTGCCGCAGAAAATATGGCAATTGATGAAGCCATTCTCGATGCTCACCTGTCCGGCATAGTTCCACCAACCCTTCGAGTTTATGGCTGGGAACCGCGGGCGGTATCGATCGGTTACGGACAGAAACTCTCCGAAACCGTCGAGTCACGCATAAAGGCGCGAGGATACGACGTCGTTCGACGACCGACTGGTGGACGCGCGGTATTGCATGATTTTGAATTGACCTATTCATTTGTTGGTAGCGCAGGCGGTGCTGATGACGGCGCACTGAGCGAAAGTGTAATCGTGGCATACAAACAAATTTGCCAGGGTCTGATTCATGCGTTTAAAGGATTAGGCGTTGACCTGGAACTTGGTGAATCATCGAGCAATTACAAAGACGCTCAAGACTGTTTCCTGGCAACAACTTCCGCGGACCTTCATTACCATGGAAAGAAGATGATCGGCAGCGCTCAACTGCGAAGAAAATCTGCAGTGCTCCAACACGGATCAATTCTATTGAATCAACCGCAGCATTTAATGGCGCAATTGCTTTCAGATCCGGCATCCGTTCCAAACATGAATGCGATCGGGGATAAGACGGCTAGCCATACCGGCACCGCTAACGACACTGCTGTCGAAACGGCAGCCGACACGCAAAGACATGCGAATTTATTTGAGATCGTGGGCGAAAAGGTAAAAATCAATCGGCTAGAAGATGCGCTGATGCTCGGTTTCGAACGCGCCTTCTTTCACCCATTCCGAGATGAGAGTTTAACTTCCGAAGAAATGCATATGGCGCAACAGTACCGCGCGCGATACCAGCATGCGCGCGAGCAAGCCGCTTCCTGATCTTAGCTATGCTAATGCGGAAGTGGATATTTAAACCTGGAGCATTTCGCTAGTGGTTATTTGAACCTGTTCAATGGATTGAGACCGGCTAGCATAGAGCGTTTCGGTTTCTTGCCTTGAGATTGAGCGATGCGCTCTTTTGCCATTCGTTTTAAACTTTGAATGGCAGTGCGAGCTTCTTGCTGTTCCAAATGATCGGCATCGTGACGCGCCAATAGCGTCCACTCGTCGATGCATTGTCCATAAAGCTCCCAATCAACCGACTTGCGATTCGATTTGATCTTCTGCGTCATCACGCGGGCGAGCATGAGGTGGCCAGTGGGATCTTGAGGATCGAACTGAACCGCTTTGGCTAACGCTTTCATCGCTGCATCGAGTTCACCTTCAGTGATCAATTGATCTGCTTTGAAGCGCAGATGTGATGCTTCACTCAATTTTGCAGTCGAGCCAGTCCCGAAGTAAGAGCTGTCAGGTTTTTCCGTGGAATAAACTTTGCCTGCATCTCCGACGCTCGGCGAAATCGAGTCGGCCAGCGCGCCCGGCATGCATGCGGTGGCGACAGTCAGAGTCAGCGCGATTCTGGCAAAATTGGTTTTGTCTAACATCAATTACATTCTCAGTGAGGGACAACTAAAACAAAGAGCGAATTACTCTTTTTTCGGTTCTTCATCCTTTTCATCATCGGCTTTTACTGCGCCGTCTTCTTCGTCTTCGTCGGTGACATCATCAATGTCGACGTGCTGCGAATTGGTTTGCAGCTCTTCGATCTGTTCTTCGATTTCTTTGATTTTTTGATCGATGCGTTCGATCTGGTTGATCTCGTCCTTGATTTTTTCTTTCAAGACGTTGCCATCGATCGCACTGTTCTCATCGATCAGGGTGTAGACGCGCAAACCAATTGCCTGCAAATGTTTGTTCTTCTCGTTAGAGAGAGTCACCACGTTCAACTTGAGTTTGCCTTTTTTGGCAGCGCGATTCGTCTCGTCGGCGACCTTTCCGGCGGCTGATTTTACTTTGTCGAAGATGTTCTCAAAACGTGCCATTTTATTTTCCTGTTCGATTCTCAATCACTAGCGGCCAGAATACCCTATATTGAGAGCGAGCGCAAAGGCATGCTAGCGGCAGCACATACAGACTGGACATGCATGTTACAAACGCGTGCGCGGCGACCTTGTATGCGCAAGTGTTTAAACACTCACACCAGAAACAAAATTGCAAAAAACAAACTTCGATTCGATTGAAAAAATGTTCATGAAGGATGGCGTTGTTTTGAAGGTTGGCGATGTGTTCGCATGAAGCTTGAGTTATTCGTCGACTAAGCGACGAAACAATCTTCTTCAAGACGAAAACGTTTGTGGATCACTCGCACAGCTTCACGAGCAAACTTAGCGGGAAGCAAGACGCTGACTCGCATATCGCCTGTCGCTACCATGTTGACCGGGATGCCGGCCGATTGCAGCGCTTCGAAAACGCTTGCCACCACTTCCGGTCTCTGAGTGAGTCGTCGTCCAACAACCGAGATGCGCGCGATATCGGTGTCTACATTGACGCGCGGATTGCCCAGCGAATCGCCGAGCGATTCAATCAATGTTTGCACTCTGCCAAGGGACTTGCGATCGATGGTAAACGCCATCTCTTGCGAAGGCTCGTCTTCATGAGCAAGGAGCATGAGCATGTCGGTATTGATTCTCAATTCTTCCAGGCGGGTGAACAATGCCGAGATGCCATCGAGCGATGTGTGGTTTTTGTCGACCACTCTAGATTTGAGTGTCAGTGCGGCTTGCGTCATATCGCACGCAATGCTGCAGACGGTATATTCCGGCACCATCAGTCGAGGACCGATCAATGTGCCCAGATCTTTAGGTTCAAAGGTCGAGCGCACTCTGAGCGGAACCTGTGCATCCATCGCCAACTCGACGCTGCGCGCCGCCAGCACTTGCGCGCCTGTCGCAGAGAGTTCGAGCATTTCTTCGTAGCTCACCGAAGCTAGTCTGCGAGCATCGGTCAGTAAACGTGGATCAGCTGTGTAAACTCCATTGACATCCGTGTAAATGTCACATCGATCCGCATTCAACGCACTGGCAACTGCAACCGCAGTCGTGTCAGATCCGCCGCGACCGAGCGTTGTCAGTTCATTATTAGGAGTTACGCCTTGGAAACCAGCAATAACCGCGATTTCACCACGCTGCAAACTCGCTTCAACAGCGTCCGGCGCGATATGTTGAATCTTCGCTATACCGTGATTGCTCTCGGTGATGATGCCTGCTTGAGAACCAGTAAATGATCTCGCTTGATAGCCCAGCGATTGAATTGCCATCGACATGAGCGCGATGGACACTTGCTCTCCAGTTGTAAGGAGCATGTCCATTTCGCGAGCGTTCGGTTGATTAGTAATTTCGTCGGCCATGCCGATCAGATGGTCTGTCGTATGCCCCATCGCGGAGACTACCGTTGCGACTTCATGCCCCTCGTGGGCTGCTGCCACTGCAATCTCGGCTGCTGCCTTGATTTTGCCGACATCGGCGATGGATGTTCCACCAAACTTTTGTACTAAACGACCCATGTGATTTGCTGCTGATTGATATAGGGGCTGACAAATTTATAATAGCGTTCATGGGTTAGATCGAAGTTAACAGCCTGGGAAAAGTATTCTCATAAAGAATGAAGGCAATCGGGTGTGCCAATAGGCTGAACGTATATACGTCGTAAAGCGTTCGTTAAGCCACATTGGAAACGCGTCTTGGGAATTTCAATATCTGAAGCCCAAAACGATTTTTTAAACTCGAATAAGAGAAATTATGTGACACCATCCATAGTGGCGACCCAAATCGGCTCGAAGCCAGGTGGAGATGATGTCGGAATCCGAATGACGACAAACACTTTTGTCGACACAGATTAGCGAGACCACTTTTCGATAGCAATAACCAATTCAAATTGTTCGTCGAACCGTCGGCGCCAATGGAATATAGCAATCTACGACACAACCACGCTCGTCGAATCCGTTCAACGAAACTATAGCGTTCGCTCGAAATGACTCGACGTGCAATTGAAACGGTCTATTTTGTCTTCATCATCTTCTTAGGATGCGCATCTTCGTAGCCCCAAGATGATTTAGCCGACGAGTAATTATGCCCGCCCCATCCGCTTCCGCCGGCACCCGATTGTCCGCTCCAATTGTTTGCAGACGCGGAGTTCTGACCCCATTGTCCGGCTTCGTGCTGCGTCTTCTCGCCATTGGCGTGAGCTTTGTGTTCCGCTGTTATGCGATCGGCAGTAGCCTGATCTCCAATCGTCGGACCGTCATGATGCTCGCCGATCATTCGACCGCTGTGAGCATCAATGCCGTCTTCGTTCTTATCGTAACGCGGTTTGCCGTAGTCAGAATAATTGGCCACATCAAATCGTTGAAACGGCATAAACGGACGCTTCGCCATGCGTTCATGCAAAATCACATCGCAGGTTTTAAAAGCTTGACCGGGAGGATGACCACTCTCTTCCATTCCTGCTTTCGCGAGCTTGGTATCAAGTATGGTGTCAGACGAATCGAGCTTGTACTGCGCTTCGTATTGTTGGTCGAAGCCCTGCATGTGACTGCGTCTACTCATTTGCACCGGATGCTGGTTGATGTGAGCCAACTGCATTTGTTTGAACAACTGATTCTTCTGACCGCGGTTCAAAGAGGTGTCGGTATAGACCTTATTCAGTTGCCACGCGAATTTCATTTCCTGCGCCAAATCGCGAGGGTCCCAATAACCGGGCAAACAGTGCAATACGGTACCGTCCGGCGACAACATGAACAATTGAAGATTGTGTGGACCAGCTCCGTTTGAAGTGGTCGTCGCGTTGCCTTGCCGTTCGTGTCGCCCGGAAACTCCGGCGTAACTTTGATTGGTAATGTCCGTAAACCCACAGACAAAGTAACTCTTCAGATTCGTATATGCCGGTTCTTGTGAGAGGCTCACGGCCCTCAAGCTATTGCCGGCGCTTCAAGTGGCGCCGGATAAGGTGCCCAGCATATTGACCCAAAATACCAATTTGCCTTCTCGTCTGGCATCCTCTTGAGCCTGCGAAACTGAGCGATGCCAGCGGATTTCGCTGGTCAATTTGTTCGTGCGCTCGGTATTTTGTGAACCGGTTATCAGATGTTTCGCGGGGGCTGCTTCTGTCGGCGATGTCGCGAACAGCGCCAAGGTCGATAGCAGAAGAGCGGCTACCTGAGCGCGATTGCTAAATACTTCTCGCATTTGTCACTCCAATTCGTTGCGATTGCGACTGGGTTTCGTGATTCCGTGAAGCCTTACCCTTGTATTATTCCCGGATTTTGGTGGGAAATGTGCAATTCTGGGCAAAAAGTACTTATGCTAACTCAAGCTGGAATCCTCTTTCTATGACTACTTCACCTGAACATATGAATAAGGTGAGATCAAAACCTCACTTGTCCTACAATCAAATTGTGACACAGATCGCCGACGCCATCCCCGTTCTGGTCTGGACGACTGATGGCAACGGCATGGCTGAGTATTTTAACGAACGCTATTTCGAATACACTGGAAAAACTTTTGAAGAGTTGCGCGGTAACGGCTGGCGGTCGATTTTGCATCCCGACGATCTCGATCGATGCGTCGCGTGCTGGAAAGAATCAGTTGCAGAGGGCAAGCATTACGAAATCGAATATCGTTTGTATTGTAAATCCGACAATTCGTTTAGGTGGCACCTCGGAAGAGGTTTTCCGGTTCGGTCGGACGATGGACAAATTGTGCATTGGTTCGGAACCTGCACCGACATCGAACAACAGAAGCAGTTACAGATAATGCTTCAGTCGGTGATGGACAATATCTCGCAATCGATATTTTGGAAAGATAAGCATTCCGTATTCCTTGGTTGCAACAAATTGTTCGCGCAGAACGCAGGTTTTGGCAGTCCCAATGAGCTTATCGGCAAAACCGATTATGATTTTCCAAACGTTCCAAAAGAGCAAGCCGATTTTTTTCGCGCTTGTGATAAATACGTGATGGAAAAAGATACACCGGAATACAACATCATCGAACCATTTTGCGCAGCCGATGGAAAAACGATTTGGCTCAGCACGAGCAAGATTCCGCTTCATGACGCCAACGGTGCCGTCACAGGCATCCTCTGCATGTTCACAGACGTAACCGACCGTGAAAATTTGCTCGCACAACGAGATGATTTCATGGCCTCTCTAGCGCATGATTTAAAGGTACCGATTGTTGGCGCAATGAAGGTTCTCGAGGCGGTTTTGCGTGGAACAACAGGTCCCATCAATCCGCAGCAAAACGAACTGATTACGATGCTGCAAACCAGTAATACGAATTTGCTGCAGATGGTGAACAATCTCCTTCAAGTTCTTAAGTATGAGGCGGAGACTGATGAGCTGTACTTCACCAATTTTGAATTTGTAGATTTGATTCATGAATGCGTGAAAGAAATTACACCAATCGCAGAAGCAAAAAAGGTAAACATCATCGTGCGCATGCCGGATGTGGCCTCGATTCACGGCGATCGGCTGGCGTTGCGTCGAGTCGTATTCAATCTGCTTTCTAATGCGATCGATTACTCCGCATCGGGATCTAGCGTTAAGTTGATCTTAGCCGAGGGTGACTCCGAGTCATATGTTTTGACAGTCACCAACCTCGGTGAACCGATTTCCGAAGAAGACCTGGGTAATCTGTTCCAACGATTCTGGCAGGGCCAAAGGTTCGGAGTCGGGACAGGATTGGGACTGTATCATGCTCGGCAAGTTGTGGAAGGACACGGTGGTGAAATCAGTTGTTCGAGCGACCGAACAAATGGCACCACTATCAAAGCAATTGTTCCAAAAAAAGGTGTAGCGACAGATATCAAAGACTCGCTAATAAAGCATCGATCTAAACTTTCAATCAAGCATCTTTAGCTCTTCTAATTGCATCGCTAATAGTTCGATTAAAAATCTAGCTCCTGCGAAATGCATCGCTCGATGCTACCGTCTAAACGCCTGTATCTTCTGTCGAACGCATCGCTCAGGTCATTAACCAAGTATCCGTAGTTTTTTTCGAAACGCTCTTAGATGGCTGGTTTTGCAGCGCCTGGCACTAATGAAGTTTGTGGTTGTGGAACGAGATTCTGCAAGCCGTGAGTGTTCAAATATGTGTTCAGAGATTGAACGAGATCAATGTTGTTTTGATACTGTTGAGGCGCGAATGCACCAACTTTCTGCATCTTCGAAACCAGCGCGCCTTCTCTCAACGGCTGGCCGGCCGAGGAGAAAATGCGATTGGAACTATTATTATCGAGTTCGCCATCGGAGAGCATCGTGTAATCGTTGAGTGACTCTTGTTGAAACATATCGGCAACGCTTGACGATCCATTATAAGTTTCAGAGACGATGTATCGAGCGCGTGTGACCAGCTCACGTTCTGAGGTGCGCTCACACTTCAATTCCGTCATCAGGAAGCGAGCCAACTTTCCTTTAGTCCATCCGTCCTTTTCCAGAGGCAGAATATCCGCGTGCCAGATGTTGCCCTGCCGATCATACTGGTGTCCCCAGGTAATCGTCATTTCGTTTTCGGTCCACGCCGACATGCTGGTGAAGCGCCCCGTGCGCAGGTCGCGATAGCTGACGGTCAAATCGCCCTGCTTGCGCCACGCTCCTGCCAGCCATTTTGGAATCATAAACCACTCGACAGTGGTGCCGACACCCTGCGCCACGTTAGCGCTGCCGACTAATCGCGGGACTGAGTGATAGGCGTCGGCGTGCCCTGCCATCGGTGATTCGAATTGTGGGCTCGGTGTGGCGCGTTGTATGGCTAGATTGTATTGCGGCTGCGATGCCCCCGCCTGCAAGCGTTGATTGAGTGCGGAAGCCGGTTGTGTCGCTATTGGCGCAAGATAATCCTCGTGTTGAATTCCCGAGTACAAAGTGTAGCCGTAAGCCATGCCACCAGATATGGTGAACAACGTTGCTAACAAAAATGCCTGTACTTGTTTCTTCATTGAGTCTCCCGCCGAACGTCGAGTTTGAAACCGATTCACGCTTGTCTTACACTTCGCGTTTGTATTTCACCGTCTATCGCTGGTCGTCGTTCATACGCCAGCAAGTTTTGTGCTGAAGTTCGAAACTTATTATAGCTCCCACATAGGAATGCGGACGTTGGTCTTCTTCGCACATTCGATCGCTTCATCGTATCCGGCGTCGACGTGGCGAATAACTCCCATGCCGGGATCGCTCGTCAGCACACGCTCTAAACGCTTAGCTGCCGAGTCGGTGCCATCGGCAACAATCACTTGTCCGGCATGCAATGAATATCCGATTCCAACTCCGCCACCATGGTGGAGTGAAACCCAACTTGCGCCTCCGACGGCATTGATCATCGCGTTGAGATAAACCCAGTCCGCGACTGCATCCGTGCCGTCCTTCATACCTTCGGTTTCACGGTTAGGCGACGCTACAGAACCAGCGTCGAGGTGATCTCGTCCAATTACGATTGGTGCTTTTACTTTTTTGTTTTTGACCAGGTCGTTCATGATCAAGCCCATCTTGGCTCGATCTCCATAACCTAGCCAACAGATGCGGCAAGGCAAACCCTGGAATTTCACTTTCTTCGATGCCATTTCGATCCAACGTCTCAAGCCTTCGTCGTGTCCGAAATTCTCGAGAATGACTTTGTCGATTACATCGATGTCGGCTGGATCGCCGGACAGCGCCGCCCATCTGAACGGTCCTTTGCCTTCGCAAAACAGTGGGCGAATGTATGCGGGTACAAAACCAGGGAAGTTGAACGCGTCTTTGACGCCTTTATCGAACGCCACTTGACGGATATTGTTACCGTAGTCAAACGTGATGGCACCTGCCTTTTGAATTGCCAGCATGGCCTCAACATGTTTTGCAATCGAGGCGGTCGATAGTTCAATGTATCTCGTCGGATTGGACTCGCGCAATTTGTCCGCCTCCGCGAGGCTCATCGGCACGCCGTCTTCAGTGAGAGGCACATAACCGGTCAATGGATCGTGTGCTGAAGTTTGATCGGTTAGCGAGTCTGGAGTGAAACCCATCTTAATCAGCTTGGGTAAAATATCGGCCGCGTTGCCGAGGATGCCGATGGAAAGTGGCTTTCCTTCGGTCTGAGCTTCTTTGGCTAATTTAATGGCATGTTCTAAGCTGTCGGCCTGAACGTCAAGATATTTGGTTTCCAATCTTCGTTTGATTCGCTCAGCATCGACTTCTACGCAAAGCGCGATGCCTTCGTTCATCGTCACCGCCAGTGGTTGCGCACCGCCCATGCCACCAAGACCGGCTGTCAGAACGATGCGACCTTTCAGCGTGCCGCCGAAGTGTTTGCGCGCCATGGCGGCGAAGGTTTCATACGTGCCCTGAAGAATGCCTTGTGTGCCGATGTAGATCCAGCTGCCCGCAGTCATCTGTCCGAACATGATCAGCCCTTTTGCTTCGAGCTCGCGGAAGTGCTCCCAATTTGCCCACTTGCCAACCAGGTTGGAGTTAGCAATCAGCACGCGGGGCGCATCTTCGTGGCTCTTGAAGATGCCGACCGGCTTGCCGGATTGCACTAAAAGCGTTTCGTCGTTCTCCAAACCAATTAGAGATTTAACAATGGCGCGAAACGAATCCCAATCCCGGGCTGCTTTTCCGGAGCCGCCATAGACGACCAAATCGTTGGGGCGCTCAGCCACATCGGGGTCGAGATTGTTGAGGAGCATCCGCAGCGCCGCTTCCTGAATCCAGCCCTTGGTATGGAGTTCCGAACCGTGCGGTGCCTTGACTGCAATGGGTTTCTTGCTGCTCAAAATGTCTTTAATCATCTGAGCGGCATTGTGTGTCCCGGTCGTTGTAGTCATGACAAATGCTCCTTGGATTGTGAAAGAATTTCAGTAGAATTAGCGATAACCTACTAAAGTGAAGGATGATCATATCTGATCGCACGCCTGAGTGTGCACGACGACGTCCGTTGCCCATGTCAGACGCACTCCGCCTATAATCTAATCTGTTAGTTATTCAATTAGCGCTCGCATGAGCGCAAATTCAGGAACCGGGACCGATAGCTTCAAAAGGGGACTTACAAATGGTCAAGGAATTAGCTAAGCCAAATGCTAAAGCGAAAGATCCGAAAGAGACAGAACATGAGACTCTTTCCGGTATCCCCCTGAAATCGGTCTACACTAAGGAAGACGTTAAGGATCTCAATTACGAGAAAGACTTAGCCGACCCTGGTCAGTTCCCCTACACTCGCGGCATTCACGAGAAAATGTATCGTGGCAAACTCTGGACGATGCGCCAGTTTGCTGGTTTTGGTGGTCCTGAAGAAACGAACGAACGCTTTAAATATTTGCTATCTGCCGGTCAAACTGGCTTGTCGACCGCTTTTGACTTGCCGACACTGATGGGCTACGACTCCGACGATCCAATATCACACGGTGAAGTCGGCGTTTGTGGCGTGGCTATCGACTCTCTTGAAGATATCGAGATTTTGTACAAAGACCTGCCGCTCGACAAAGTTTCGACTTCGATGACCATCAATGGTCCGGCACCGATTATTTTTTGCATGTTCCTGGCCAACGCTCGTAAGCGCGGTTTCGATTGGAAGAAACTGGACGGCACCTTGCAGAACGACATATTTAAGGAATACACCGCTCAGAAAACCTATCTCATTCCACCAAGACCAGCACTGCGTCTGATTCAAGACATGATGGTGTTCTGCACGAAAGAAGTGCCGCGCTGGAATACGATTTCGATCAGCGGATATCACATTCGCGAAGCAGGAGCGACAGCCGCGCAAGAACTGGCTTTCACGCTCGCTGACGGTTTCGCTTATGTCGACGCCGGCATCGAAGCCGGTCTAGAAATAGACGATTTCGTTCCACGTCTTTCGTTCTTCTTTAACGCACACATCGATTTCTTCGAAGAGATCGCCAAGTACCGCGCCGCCCGCCGCATCTGGGCAAAACGCATGCGCGATCACTATGGTGCAAAAAGCGAGCGCTCGCTCAAACTGAGATTCCATACTCAAACCGCCGGTTGCAGTTTGACTGCGCCGCAGCCTGAAAATAATATCGTCAGAACCGCGATCGAGGCTCTGGCTGGTGTTCTAGGCGGCACACAATCACTGCACACCAACTCGATGGATGAAGTGCTTGGTTTGCCGACGCAAAAAGCTGCTCACATCGCATTGAGAACCCAGCAAATCATCGCTCACGAAACAGGCGTTGCCAACGTCGCCGACCCGCTTGCCGGTTCGTACTACGTCGAATGGCTCACCGATGAAATGGAACGACAAGCCAACGAATACTTCGCCAAGATCGAAGAAATCGGTGGTGTCATGGCTGGTATCGAGAACGGATACTTTATGAAGGAAATCGCTGATTCCGCCTATCGCTTCGAACAAAAAATGATGTCCGGAGATCGCCACTTCATTGGGCTGACCTCATTCAAAGAAGAAGCACCAGGCGCCAAGATCGAGATTCTCAAAATCGGTCCTGAGTACGAAATCCGCCAGACCGAGCGCCTGAAATCATTGAAAGCGCGCCGCGACAACGAGAAAGTCGCAAACACCCTTCAAGCACTGAAGACCGCCGGCAAAGAAGGAAAGAACACCTTCCCTTGCCTGCTCGATTGCGTCGAAGCTTACGCCACACTCGGCGAAATCTGCAGCGCCCTCAAAGAAGTCTGGGGCGCCTACCGCGAAAACGCCGTTCTCTAGGAACTTCATTCTCCAGGAACTTGGTTTCGAAGGCTTTGTTCTCTAAGAACGCTGGGTCTCAAAGCGCTGTCGTTTAAACCGCCGTCGCTAAAATGCTGACTCTCTGACTTTTGGTCGGACCAGTCATTCATGTTTTTCCGGCCTCGGCTGTCTCGTCGATTTGTTGATAGATTGAATGTTGGGCGAAAATAGCTCGAAGAGTTCGCCGTCACTTGGTTTCGGGATTCCATTCTGAATCTCGCATCTTGCCCGTATGTTGTTTCGACCGAAGGAGCAAAAAAGCTGTTTGTACCTGTCACGCCTGCCTGGCACTATGTTTCCGGTATTTTTTTTGCGATTGGAGCCACCCACGCGATTGCGAGCATGCGCGCGGCGTGAATGAGCAAATACTGAATCGTTATTTGCGCCTAGCCAGCTTTGCTGCGCTCGTCGCTGAAATTGTAGTGCGGAACGTGCAACGGCGTGTCCGTTAGCGTGTCACTGAATGCGGTATCATCGATTGCGCCGACGCTCGGCAGGCTGAAATAAAAGATTGAGCCCACTGGTGCGGCCGGTTCAAACCAGATTCTTCCGCCGTAGTGATCCATGATCCGTTTGCAGATCGTCAGACCCATGCCGGTCGAGTTCTCATCAATCTTTCCGTCGATGCGTTGGAACGGTTTGAAGACATCCTGCGAATACATCGTGTCGATGCCTTTGCCATTATCGACTACGCAGAATGTCAGTTCGTTGTGCGCGCTCTTCGCTGCAGAGATGTGAAGCACAGGCCGCTTACCGCCTGCGTAGCGAATAGCGTTATCAATCAATGCAGTGAACAAATAGATAAAATGCGATTTGACGATTGGAAAAGTTGGAAGTGTGTCGTATTGAATCAGAGCACCGGAGTGCTCGATTTGTGGTTCCATGAAATCGAGGACGCCTTTCAAGATTGCGTTGGCATCAACTTCTTCGACGTCTGAGTGACCAGGAAAACCAATGTGCGCGTAGTTCCATAAATCGTCGACCATGCGCGAAGCTTTGTTGGATGCTTCCACGGATTTTTCAATAAACTCATCTGCATCCGGACCTAACTTTTCATGATATCGAACCGCCAGCAATCGAAGCTGACTTTCGATCATGCCCATGGCCGGCTGCAATTCGCGGGATAGCAAACTGGCAAGATTTTCGATTTCGTTATACAAACCGACGCACTGCAATTTTTGAGATTGATTAGCGCGATTCGCTTCTTCAAGGCGTCTGATCAGACGCAAGTTCTCAATGATGGCATCGATATCGTGGACGATATTATCTTCTTCAAAAGCTTGCGACGGCACGAATTGCGTGTTTTGCAAGAACTGATCTTTAACCACAACAATCGGGTGCGCGTGAATGATTGCCTTGATCTTCTCTGGTGAAAATTTCGTTCGATTATATTGGCAGAGCACAACAACTGGATTGGAATCAGTAAATCGATTCAGTCGAGTTTCATAAGGAGCAAGCAATTCGCAACCAGGCAATTCAGACAAAGCCCAGGTCATCTCAACTGCCGCGCGCAGTGTGTCAAAACCGGCTTGGCGAGCTTGATTGAGCGAGAGCGTCCAGAAGTCGAGCATTTTGTTCTCGCCAAAATATTCCTCCAACAAATGTGCATCTCTTGTATGCGTAATTAAAAGCGCGCCGTTATCGAGGTAATGATCGACGTCGAAATTATTCTCTCTCAATGCGTCGAGCACAAACTCTCGTTTATTTTCATCAATGAAATAGATGCATCGCTCACCTGCGAGCAAACCGGATTGCAGGAATGGCACGAAGCCTTGCTTCAGCTCTTCATTGTCGGCGTAGACTGAACATGGGTGATCGTGAGTTTCAAACTCACTTAGTGATTTGAGTTTTTGCATGGAGGGCTCCGGACTCTAGTCGGTCAATGCCGATGTTAATACAAACAGATGGGTTCCGCTCATGGTGGTGAACCGAAGTTAAATGACCTTCTTGTTGCTTGCGGTGTGCGGTTTAGAGCACTTTTCTATCGACTTTGCCGCTCAATGTTTTAGGAAGCGGTTTGTCGATTGGTCTAAGGTCCCATTCCATCGGACGAAGTTCTCGCTTTAGATTCTGCTGACAAAAATCTTTCAAATTTTTGATGATTTCTTCTCTTGCCGATTTCTTCGTGTCGTCATCGCCCTCGAGTCTCTCGCTCAGTTCTTTATCAGCTATGACAATAGTGGCTTTCACAATCTGTCCCAGCTTCTTGTGCTCGGGACCAGTGACCGCCACTTCTCTCACGATGGGGTTTTTCTGCAGGACTTCCTCAACCTCTTGCGGGAACACCTTATTACCGGCAACAACGATCATTTCCTTAGCTCTGCCAGAAATATATATATAGCCATCTTTGACGTAACCGATGTCGCCTGTTTTGTAGCCTTCATCAGACAAAACTTCTGCAGTTTTTTCGGGCTGGTTGAAGTACCCGCGCATCAAGTGCGGACTTTGGATAACGATCTCGCCTTCCGAGCCTTGCGGGAGCTTTTCTCCCTTCTCATTAATGATTTCGACTTTTACTGATCGCACCGGCTTTCCGATCGACTCGACAGGTCCGTCGAGATTCAAGGCGATGATTTTGGATTCGGTTGAACCGTAGCCATTGTTTAAACGCTTGCCATATTTCTTTTCGAACTCTTTTGCCATTGGTATCGGCAGTGGTGCCCCACCTGACAGCAGAATTCTGACGCTGTCGAGGTTGACCGCGCCATCCGGAGCAGCCAGCAAACCGCTGTACATCAGAGGTACGCCTTCCATTATGTTCGGTTTAAACTTGTTGATTGCTTTGACGAATGTAGCCGAATGCAGTTCGCAGAAAACAACGGTCGCACCATACAACAAGCAGACCGAAACGACTGACAAACCAAAAATGTGACTGACGGGCAATGGCAATAGTGCCACCATATCTGAGGACAACTCCGCTAACTCGCCAAGTTCCTGCAGGTTCTCCACCAGAGTCTTGAGATCATGAACCGCGCCTTTCGGCGTTCCAGTCGTGCCTGATGTCAAAATCATCAAAGCGTCGAAATCGAGATTTTGACTGCGTCGCGCTGTCGGCTTCACGTCTTTGATGTCGGCACAGCATTCTTCCAGAGTGATCATCCGATCTTTCAAGTCGCCGAGCACTTCAGATAGCTTGATCGGATCTTTGAATTGTTTCGAAACCAGAAGCAAACTGGCATCGAGACTTTTTGTGACGTTGCCCGCTTCAGGCGCAGTCATGCGGAAATCAATCGGCACAACCAAGAGCTCAAGGCGCCAGGCTGCGAAAATTGAGGTGACCAGCTCCACTGTGTTGGGGCTGATTAAAATGACCCGATCGCCTTTTTTCAATCCACGTTGTAGAAAGAAGCTTTCGAAAGTATCGACCGCGGCGTAGAATTGGTCGTAAGTGAATTCAGTGTCTCCGATTTCTAACGTCTGGATCATCGCTTTATGGGTTCTGTCCTTCTCGGCAGGTCCAAATAGCAAATCTTCAGCGGTGGGCAATGTGGTTTTCATGAGCTGACCCTCGAACATCGACGACAAGAATGATTTTACGCTTCTGGAATTTAGTTAGATCCAATTCCAATACACATATAAAATTGATTGACTGCAAATTATTACTTAGCGCAGAAAAGCAGAACTATTAATGGCTCACATCGCCACCGGCACCGCCGATATACAGTATGACAGCCTCGCATTGATCCCTCTTGGCGGTCAAAACGAGCTTGGGCAGCTACTTTGGATACTCAGTTTTGGCGGCGATCTGATTTTGATCGACGCCGGCGCCGCGTATCCGTCCGAGGATTTACCCGGCGTAGACCTGCTTTTCCCTAACACCAATTTTTTGGAAGCTAATCAAGACCGCATTCTGGCGTTGCTATTAACAAATGGTCACGAAGAGCACTGCGGCGCGGTCAATTATCTTTTGCGCCACCTGGATATCCCGAAAGTGATGGCGCCGCGCTTTGTCTCGCAGCTGCTCAGTCAATCGAATCTGTCGTCGCCTACCAAAACCGCGGAGCAGCAATTGCTGGCTAAGGTTCTTGACACGATCGAGTTGCGCCAGCCTTATCAAATCGGTCCATTCGAAGTGGAATGGATGAACGTCAACAATGCCATCGCAGACGCCTGTGCGCTTCGCATAGGCACCCCGGAGGGCGCCGTTATTTATACCTCCAGTTTCAAACTGGACCAAACCCCGGTTGATAAGCGCTTCCTTGACATCAACGGCTTAGCGGGAAGCGGAGACAAAGGTGTTTTAGTTTTGATCAGCGATTCGGCCGGCGTAGAAAACAAAGGATATACTCCGTCTGAAATTTCGGTTAAAAGTGAACTGGTCGAGACGATCGAGAATGCTACCGGTCGTGTGATCGTCGTCTTCCCCGGCAGCAACACGCATCGTCTGCAAATTCTTTTCGACGTCGCTCTCCAAACCGGACGTAAGGTCGTTCTTGCCGGTGAATCGTTAGTTGCCACTGCACTTTCTGCTGTCGTCACCGGAAATTTGATCTACGATCGTCAAATCGAAGCAAGCGTGGAAGAGCTCAACGAGCTGCCTGACGCTGGTGTTTTAATTCTCGCCACCGGCATCGACGAAGAACCTTTGCAAGTACTCGATCAACTCGCGTACGGAAAGAATCCTGATGTGAAATTCAAGGAAGGCGACGTTCTAATTTACTCCGCCAATATCGTGCCCGGCAAACTGCGCCACATGGCGAACATTCTCGATCAGTTGCTCGCCCTTGGCGTAAAAGCGATACATGGTGGCAAACTGCATGTCAGTAAACACGCCAGTCGCGAAGAATTAAAACTGATGCTCTCGATCACTCGCCCGCGATATTTCATTCCGGCAATCGGCGAAGGTCGGCACGTCATGCACCATGCCCAACTCGCCATCGAATGGGGAATGGATCAAGATAATGTGTTTCCTATTAGTGATGGCGACATTCTCGTTGTCAAAAACGGTGTGGCATCGCAAATCGGCACGATCGAATCGCAAGCCGTTTTATACAATCGCGAACAGGGTGAACGAGTCACTACCTTTTCGGTTCAAGAACGACGCGCTCTCAGCATGGAAGGTGTTGTCACGGTATCGCTGGCGGTGAACGGCGAAGGAAAAGTTGTCTCCGGCCCCAGTATCACGGCCGGTGCCTCCGGTTTTGTGAAGTCAAAAGAATGGGACGACACCCGCTCTGACCTGCGCGCTTTGATCCTCAGTATCGTGGATAAATTCGTCAGTACCCCGCGTGAAGGCAACGGGCTTCCCCTGGGCGCCTTGAAGACTGCGCTGCGCGAAACAGTGATGAAAACTCTGCGCTCTAAAATGCAATCGAAGCCAACCGTGCAAGTAGTCGTGCACGACGTTTCATAGACAACGAAATTGAACTACCAGCTACCATCGACGCAGATCGGATTGCTTCGTTCAAAATTACGCGCTCGTTTCTTTCCGAACGTGCAAGTAGTCGTGCTCGAGGTTTCGCGTCAACAGCGAAATTGGAACTACCAGCCGCCTTCGACGTAGATGGCGTTGCTCTCGTTCAAAATTACGCGCTCGCTTTTGTCGATATCGATTGGCAGCAACCAAAAATATTTCAGACCTGGCACGCGGTGCGTGGCGAGAATCCACCATTTGCCGGGCTTGAGATTGTTAGCGTAGTGCAATCCGATTTTGCCGCTGCGCAAATAAACGTGTTTCAGCGAAGTTGGTCCGACACCAGCTTTGGTGGCTTCGTCTTCGAACTGCGTTCTATTATCAAGGAAATCTTGTTGCGCGGCGTTGTAAGCGGTCACTCGCGTTCGTTCGAATGCGTTATAGAGTTTGATCTGCGCCTTCACGAACGGCATCACTCGATCTGCCCAGATGTAGTGTTCGAAGATCGAATGCGGTATCGTCAGATTGCTGTTCTTCACAGCTTTATTGAAAGCATATTGCCAGCGCCAGCCACCGGGCGGATAAGGAGTGTCCCCTGCCGATCGGCTCAGATAGCCGCTCGAGAGGATCATGTTCTTCAACTGTTTATCTTTGTCGGGAAGCAGTCTGATTTTTTGCTTCGCCGGTGGTGGCTTCATCGGATATGGGTAAGCGGTCACTTGCGTCAAAGATTTTTTCAGGTGCGGCACGGCAATCGTGGCGACCAGTTTTATTTGTCCTTCGCGGACCGGGTCGGCATCATCGATTTCAGCGACGTCGTCTTCGTAAACCGTGACTGGTTTGTTCTCTTTAGACGGGTCTTGAGGGGTTTCCGGAATGTTGCCGTCGCGGTCCAGCTTGTGGTAATCGTCGATCTTGCCGTACTCGACGGCCTTGCCGCCTTTGGCGTTGAAGGCAGCACCCGCACCACGCATACCACCACGTCCGCCGCCTTGCTGAGCGTCTGCCGTCGGGCAGGCGTCAATCAGGAATGAGGCCGCAAGAAGCAGTGCCAGGGTTGTTTTAATCGACTTTTGTTTTGTTGCCATAACCACTGAGAGTAAGGTTGCCAGATTGCTGAAACGACGACTCCAACAAACGGATGTGCCTTAGCCTCAAATTCTAATAAATAAGCGGGGAGCTTTTAAAGAGGATTGGTTTCATCCGTTACTTGCCGTAGCCTGTCCGGTTTACACGTCAAGCGGCAACAGCTGCAATCCGGGGGAGTGCAAAAGATTTCTGAAAAAAGTCTTACCTAATCGAGTGCTTTGTAGCCGTCCGGCAAACCGAAGTTGTACATGCGCTCGAACGTTTCGACAATTCCTTCTTCGCCCGAAGCTGGTTCGGCACCGGCGATCAGCTCTGTGAGCCGAGCCCAATTGGTGCTGCCGAAGACTTCGAGGTCTTCAGGCGAATTCTTATCGCGTTCCGATTCCATCACCGTCAAAATTTGTTGGCATGGCAGTCGAAGAAACGCATCAACACAGCGATTCTCGAAGTGATTCTCGCGACCGGTCTGGAGAATCTCATACACTTTGTCGATCGGCATGCGATTACGATAGTGTCGAACCGAAGTCAGCGCGTCGAAAACGTCTGCCACTGCGATGATTTTGGCAAGAAACGGAATCTCTTCGCCTTTCAATCCGCGATAGTATCCCGAGCCGTCCAGCTTCTCATGGTGGCATGAAGCGACAAATGGAACGGCAGCCAATCGTTTCGTAAATGGCAAATTTGTCAACAAGTCGAAGGTGTAGCGCGCGTGATTCTGCACTTGGGCATACTCTTCGGGCGTCAGTCTGCCGTTTTTCCAGAGCACGGCTTCAGGCACACCGATCTTTCCGTAGTCGTGCATCATCGCCGAATAGCGCAGCACGTCTATGTCTTCATCAGGCACCAGAAGCGACTGACCGATCAATAGAGAATACTTGGTGACGCGAATCGAGTGACCAGCAGTGAGCGGATCGCGTTTATCAATTGTCTGTGCCAGTACCAACAGCGTCTGGTCTACGAATCGCTCGATTTCCTGATAAGCCTGAGCTTGTTCGATTAAGCCTGCAGCAACGGCAGCCAGCCCCTCGAGCCAATCTTCATCTTCACTGGTGAATGGTCCGTCTTGTTTGTTCAAGACCTGAAACACGCCAATCACTTGTCCTGAGCGGTTTTGCATCGGTACGCACAAAACGGATCGGGTGCGATAACCGGTGTGTTTGTCCACGGCCGGGTCAAAACGTTCGTCATCGTACGCATCCGGAATATTGATGCTCTCGCCGGATCTGGCGCACCAGGCGACGATACTGGTTCCTGACACCGGTATGCGAATCATGCGGAAGCCTTCCAGCCCCTGTGCGACTTGCGTCCACAGCTCGTCGGTTTCGGCGTCCACCACGAAAACCGAACAGCGGTCGGCTTTAAGCATGGTCTGGGTTTCACGAGTAATCGTGTCCAGTAAGGAGTCAAGCCGGCGCTCAGTAGCCATCGCCTTGACCACTCGATAAAGTCCGGACAAAGGTCGCAGCCTGTCCAGTTCTTCTTGCATGCGAATGGTCTTAATCTCGCGTTCGATCAACGACACTTCGCGGCGATTGAGTTCTTCTTCAAAATTTTGGAGCTTGTCGGGAGCCTTGTTGTCTTTCGGTTTTGCCGCACCACCATTTTTGGCGGTAGCCTTCCCGTTGACGGGCTTCTCAGCGGATTTCTTCAATGGTTTCTCAGCAGTTTTCTCAGCACCTTTGGCTGTTTTTTTCGAATCGACTTTTTCAGACTTCGACGTCACAGCTTTGCCTTGAGTAGATACCGAGCCCGAAGACTTTGCCATTGAACCTATCCCCTTCCCAAGTAGAGATTCCTAGTTTAGACCGTTCAGAACGCTCTGCTGTCTGCTGCATAGGCCCAGTGATGAGTCGTTTCTTGCGCAGTCACCTACTGACTTCACTCATCTAACTATACCCATTACCCCTCTTAAAGTAGAAGAGCAACAGCAAGAGTTAACTATAACTGCAAACGCAACAATATTTGCGCTATTCGCTCAGAATCTGGGGATAAGTCGGTGGATTCAGCCTGCGCCAGATTAAAACCCAGGCGCGCCCGATCACACGTTTTTCATCCAGGAATCCCCAAACATGGCTATCTTCGCTGTTGTTGCGATTGTCGCCCATCATAAAAACATGACCAGCCGGCACGATAATCGGGTCATTCGGTCGTTTGTCATACGGGTGAATGAATTCGCCCATAGTATTTCTGCCGTTGATGTCGCCCAGGACGTTCAAATCGTAGTTCGGAATTTCTTTGATGTAATTGGATTCGTCCAGGAGTTGCCCGTTGACCAGCACTCCTGCACCCGCCTGCACGCGAATATGATCGCCCGGCAAGCCCACTACCCGCTTGATGAAAGCGGCATCGTTCGGCAAGAAAGGCAAACCGGTCCAGCGACCCAGCACGGTGAGCGGATCGTTTTTCAAATCCATACCACCCATCTCGATCGGCGGCGGATAAAACACGAGGATGTCGCCTCTTTGAATCGGTTGTCCGAGATTCTTGGTGATTTTTTCGACGATTAAACGGTCGTTGATCTGCAGCGTCGGTTCCATAGATGCAGACGGAATATACCGGGCTTCGCCGATGCAAAGCCGGATGACGACGAGGAGAATCAAAGTGACGACGACCAGTTCGACGCCTTCACGCAAAAAGCCCCGCAACATTGTCACTTTGTCTGAACTTTGCGTCTCTACATTCACGGCTTTCGTAGGCTCCAGTGGATTATCGTGCTGACGGCGCGTAACTAAGACTTCTCTTTTCCTGCGGTTGCCAGTTTTTTGTTTTCTGTTTTCAGTCTCAAATTTTCTTTCTGTGCGGTGCCATGATCGCCGCCGGCGATTTCAGCAAGAGCCTCTTTGAGAGCGACTACGTAACTGTCCAACTCTTCTTTGGAATTCATTTCGGTGACAGCAACCAGCATCGCATTCTCCATTTCAGGACAGATGCGATTCAAGTTAATCCCGGGCAGGTAGCCCTTCTCCTGCATCTTGTTGAATACGGACGCCACTGGAACATCAAACGTCAAAGCGAACTCGTTGAAAAACGGATGAGGGAAGACCGGCTTCACGCCTGGCAGTTTGGTGACATTGTCGAACAAATAATGAGCTCGTTGCAAAGATATTTCTGCGACTTTGCGCAATCCGTTCTTGCCGACTACCGACAGATAAACCAGCATGGCCAGCGCGTTTAACGCCTGGTTGGTGCAGATGTTGGATGTGGCGCGGGCGCGGCGAATGTGTTGTTCGCGCGTTTGCAATGTCAATGTGAAAGCAGGCTTGCCGTGCTTGTCAACTGTCATTCCAGCTAATCGTCCAGGCAATTGTCTGACGTATTCTTTTTTGCAAGCCATGTATCCGGCCGATGGTCCACCGAATGAAAGGAAGTTTCCGCAAGGCTGCGCGTCACCGACAACGATGTCGGCGCCCAGTTCTGAAGGCGGTGTGACGATAGACAATCCGATCGGATCGGTGACGACGATCAACATGGCACCAGCTTCTTTTGCTTTTTTAGATATCGCTTGCATATCTTCGAAGCATCCGAAAAAGTTTGGATACTGAACGATGATGCCGGCAGTGTCTGCATCAAGGTTTAACGCGTCTGGTGAAACGATACCGTCTTTGGTTTCAATCACATTCCAATCAAGTCCGCATGCTTTTGCATATGCGTGTGTCACCATTCTGTATTCCGCGTTGACGGAATTGAGGATGGCGAGCTTCTTTCGATTGGTCAGGCGAGCCGCCATCAAACCAGCTTCGGCGCAGGCAGTTGGTCCGTCATACATAGAAGCGTTAGCGACATCCATTCCGGTAAGCAAACAAATCGCTGTCTGGAACTCGTATATCACTTGCAAACTGCCTTGTGAAACTTCCGGTTGATACGGTGTGTAAGCAGTGGCAAATTCGGAACGCGAAATAATCTGCAGGACTACAGACGGCACATATCGTCTATACGAGCCGCCTCCGAGAAACGAATGTTGTTGCGATGCCGGAGTATTTTTTGCAGCCAGCTCGGCAATTTCTTTGACCAGTTCGATTTCAGACAGGCCCTCACGCATTTTCAGCGCTTTGATTCTCAAGTCTTTGGGAATGTGCGTGATCAATTCATCGAAAGTCTTGACGCCGATAGTTTCAAGCATGGCTTCGCGATCGCCCCTGGCATGCGGCAAATAAGGGATCTGCGGATCTTCCGGAAGAGTCATTTTTTGGACCTCTAAAAAATGAAGCGAACTCAATAAATCTCTCTGCTTTGGCGCGCCGCCTGTCTGGCGAGTGCAAAAACATACGCGCATAATATTAGCTCTTGTTGAGTCGTTAAGATCAGATCGGCGCGCCGTCGTTTATAAATATTGTACGATGCCGCCAAGTAGGATCTTTGAACCACCTTGCGCTCTATCGTATCTAAATAGGATGGCGAGATTTTCGAATCATTTATGTAGTCATCAAGTTCAGGTAAATTCAGCCATGAAAGTTATAGTCGGTCTTGGAAATCCCGGCAGCCAGTATGCAAAGACCCGCCACAACGTCGGCTTCTGCGTCATGGATTTGCTTGGCACTGAACTTGGTGGCGACTGGAAAGAATCGCGCGACTTCAAAGCGCACTACAGTAAGACGAAATTTAAGGACGATGACATCGTGGTCGTCAAGCCGCTCACTTACATGAACCTCTCTGGTCAAGCGGTGAGCGCGGTTGTGCGCTGGTTTAAAGTCGATCTAAAAGATGTGCTTGTCATTCACGACGATGTCTCGCTTCCTCTTGGAAGGATACGTGTGCAAAACGGTGGTGGTGCCGGCGGTCAGCATGGCATCGAATCAATCATTGAATGTATGGGATCAAAGGATTTCAGTCGCATCAAGGTCGGCGTCGGTCCCGATCCAGGCGGCGCATTGCGAGCCAGTTTCGTTCTGTCGGCAGTGCGACCGGAGCAATCAGCGCTCTGGACCGAGAGCCTCGATCTAGCCAAGAAGGCAGCGAAGACCTGGCTCAAAGAAGGAGCGGAGGTTACCGCCAATCGTTTCAACGGAAAAAATCTGGCTGAGCCTGAAAAACCGAAAGAGAAAAAACCGAAACCTGAAGGGCTGACGAAAGATGGCTTGCCATCAGGTTCGCAAGAGATCGATCCATCTTCTATAAAGAACGAAAATCTGCCTCCGGATCCAAATATCGATCCGCCGGACGAAAACAAACCGGCGCCGAAAGCCGACGACTGACAGTTTTTATATCGGAACCATATCTGGTATCACTACGAGGTTGTCAGTGAGCGATTATAAAACCTTATAGGACCTTAATTCGCAGCCTTCTGGTTACGCTTTGTATCGAAGGCTGGGGCGTTCCGGCTGCGACATAACGGTACTGGAATAATAATTTATCGAAAAACAGTACTTCAAGTGATTTAGGTGATGTCAGTAGCCTAAAATCTCTACTGTTCCAGTTTTTGGAGTCCTTAGGAGCACGTAAGCTTGTGAGCGGTTTGCTAGATAAATTCCTGAGTAACGGGGAAGGAAGCGCCAGTCGGAACTTTTTGGTTTCGGCGCTGTTATGGTCGCTATTCGGAATGGGAGCGGGTGTATTCGCTTCCATGGAGTTTTACAACCCCGATCTCGTCCACAATATCCCGCAGTTCTCTATGCCTCACTTGAGGATGTTTCACGTCAATGCGGTGACGATCGGTTGGCTCTCGATGGGTTACATCGGGTCCATGTTCCACATGGTGCCGACACTTTGCAAGAACAGGTTGTTCTCAGAGCGTCTCGGCAACTTCACGATGTGGGCGTGGAACTTGCTGATGATTGGCGCCTTCTGCACGCTGCTTAACGGCAACACCGAAGGTCGCGAATATGCCGAGCTCGGCGCCGTCCTCGACGTCATGGCAGCCATTGCTCTTTGCACGGTAACCTTCAACGTATTAATGACGGTCGCCCACCGCCGAACCAAGAAACTCTACGTCAGCCTCTGGTACTTCCTGGGCTCGCTCTTCTGGTTCCCTCTGGTCTACATCATCGGGCAAAGAACTTTCGTTTTCTTGCCAGGACTGAACGATGCCATCATCGGTTGGTTCTACGGACACAACATCTTAGGTATGTGGTTCACGACCGTAGGCGTCGGCATCATGTACTACTTGATCCCTAGATACACGCAAGCCCCGCTGTACAGCCACGGTTTGTCGATGCTTGGTTTCTGGGGAATCGCGCTTTTCTACGCGCCGACCGGTACTCACCACATCCTCCAGTCACCGGTTCCGGAATGGTTGAAAGCAATCGCCGTTATCTCGTCGATCTTCCTTCTCGTTCCAGTACTGACCGTTTTGACCAACTTCTTCATGACCATGAAGGGCAAGTGGGGGCAGGGCGCAGACGATCTGCCTCTGAGATTCGCTATGACCTCGGCTCTGTTCTATTTAATGACTTGTTTGCAAGGACCGTTCCAGGCTACTCGTTGGATCAACTGGTATATCCACTTCACTCAGTGGGTAGTTGGTCACGCTCATGCCGCCCTGCTCGGTGCTTTCTCATTCATTTTGACTTCAGCCGTTTATTACGCCTTGCCTCGTCTGACAGGCAGAGAATGGCATAGTCAGGGTCTGATCCGAGGACACTACTGGCTGAAATTCATCGGATTCTTGATCATGTATTTTTCATTGACCGTCGCCGGTCTGGTTCAGTCGGCGGGTTGGGCGATGGGCATCGCGGTAGATCAATGGGCGAACCAGCTTTATCCATACTGGTTTGTCAGAGCGATAAGCGGAATCATGATCGTGACGGGACAAGCGATGTTCTGCTACAACGCTTACCGTTCGCTCTACTCGCCTAGACCGGTCGACGTCACGGCCAAAACACGGGAGGTCAAAGTCTAATGAATGGCTACGGCTACCGACTCGGTGCCATCGGTATTATCTCTACCTTTTTCATCATCATCTTCTCCACGGTTCTCATGCCGATGGTGCTCTTCCGACCTGATCCGACCGTCACACGCAACGATTATCAAGCCGAAGCCAAAGTTGGTGATCCAACTCGCGGAAGACGCGTTTACATTAGAGAAGGCTGCTTCTATTGCCACACCCAATTCACTCGTCTGCAAGATCGTGAATATGGACCGCTTGTCAAAGCGGGCGACTATGTTTATGAGACGCCTCACCAATTAGGTACGGCGAGAACCGGACCAGACCTTACTAACGAAGGAGGGAAATACCCTTCTGAATGGCAAAAAGCTCACCTTATCCAGCCGCGCTCGGTCAAACCAGGTTCTATTATGCCGAGTTTCAGCTATCTCAGTGACAAAGATATGAACGACCTGGTCTGCTACCTGCAGACGCTAGGAAACAAGCGGACTGCCACCCAGACCGCGTACGTGGAGGCGCCTGCTGAGTACCTCAACTCTACTGCACTAGGTTTTGCGCTCCACGAGAGGAAGCACGTCGACACCAATGCCGATGCTTCTGCCAATGCCGGCCGCGGTTTGTACACTCAGAACTGTGCTTCCTGCCATGGTCTGGAAGCCAGAGGGAACGGGCCTAACTCAATTTCGCTCACGAAAAAGCCAGCCAACTTCACTCGTCCTTTCTATAAGCAGTACTCAGACGAGATGTGGTACTACAGGACTTCGGAAGGCGTACCAGGAACCAGGATGCCGCGCTGGGAGTTGAATCTGACCGAAGAAGAACGTTGGTACATTGTCGCCTATCTCAAGACACTGCCAAAAGATGTGGAAGCGACTGTTGACAGTATCGATCAAATCGATCCGATTGAGCAGATTCGACTGCCGAAGCTGACCAAGCAGCAGTATGAGCCGCACTCAGGAGGATCCGAATAATGTGTCCTAACTGTGTACTCAATCAGGCACCTCTTGATGCCGGCTTATATGTAGCCTTCGGAATTTGTGCCTTGTTTTTCGTTATCGGAGTGGTCGCCATGTGGTGGGCCGTCGGTAACGGCGAATTCGAAGATATCGAGGCCTCCAAGTTTGACATGCTCGATGACGGTGAAGAAGCCGTCCTCGCTCAAAGGGCACGCGAAGCGGTAGAGCGTGCAAGAGCCGCAGGGCACGTTTAAAGCTCGTTTATTCGAACGAATTTGAGGTTGATAGAGAAAATGGCCAAAGAAGATCCAAAAGAATTACCCGCCACCGAGGAGCACTACGAAGTAGTCTCCGAGTACCGCATCGGAGAAGGTCCACCGCCGCCTTTCCTGGTCGTAGCATTCGTCCTGATCTTTATGTATGCGGCACTGTCCTGGATTCCGTTCTTCAAGTACTAAGAGATAGTTCCTTCGGTCTCAGACTCCACGTTCTGTTTATCGGTATCAAGCAAAGTTGAAAAAAATGACCCCTCAACTCACGTTATTAAAACGACTCGCCGGCAAGCTCAATATTTATGGGCTGGCACTTCTTACCATTCCAATTGCAGTTTCCATGACGGCTTGTAATTCTCAGGTCGACCTTTCGTCGACCAAGTCGGAAAAACTTGCCAACCGCGAAACGACAATGGGTAAAGACGTCGTGCTCTTCCCTGACGCTGTGCCGTCAACTGCAGATGGTTCCGTATATTGGAAACAAGGCAGCTGCGCTCAATGTCACGGTGACGACGGCAAAGGTGTCGCAGGCGCGACCACTGTCGACCTGACCAACGTCGAATGGATGCGCCATCGCAAACCACTCGATCAATATAAATTGATTTCGTTCGGTACCGGTGAAGAAGTCGAGACGCCTAACACAAGCGCTCTTGGCACGGCCGAAGAAAACGCACTGGAAGAAAAGGGTCGTCCAAGCAGACACATGACCCACGATGCTTATCTCGAGAAGCTCACCAAGCGCCAGAGATGGGATGTAATCTTCTACGCCAGAAGTCTGGCTTCGCCTCTGCTTTCGGCCGAGGAACGCATGGCTATGAATGCCGTATTCGGCGCCAACTGCGCGGTTTGCCACGGCAGCCGAGGCGCAGGCGACGGTCAGCTCAACAAAGGTCTGGTTCTGCAGCCGGCTCCAGCCAACTTCACTCAGTTCGATCGCTTCTACGATAGAACCGATGATCAACTCTGGGACCACATTGCTAACGGTATCAAGTGGGAAGGCATGCCGAATTTCCTCGGCAAAGAAGACCGCGGCAACAAGGTCAAATTTGACGCAGATTACATTTGGAAACTAGTGCAATACGTTCGAAACTTCCATGAAGACTCGGATTTCGTCCTGGAAGGTCCAAAGAAAGCAAAACTTCCCAACAGCGAAAAGAACCGGTCAGTTGCTAACTCGACTAGAATCGAAGATAAGAGCGTTCCCGAAAAAACTCGTCTTTCTGAAAAACTCTCAAGTGGAGTGACTGAAGAGAATCGAGCGAAGGGATCGGATTACAAATCAGAATCTGTGCAATAAAAGGTGACTTCCATGGAAGACGGCGTTAAAAGACGAACGATACTAAAGACGGTGGCAGCCGTTCCTCTTGCATTGACCTTTGGTCTTCTGGCTTCGCCATTCTTGCGCTTCTTGCGCCCAACCTTGAAACCACTAGATGTTCTCGGACATTCCGATCAACCGATTGCCGAGCCGCCGATCCCGACATTCACCGATAAAGATTTCCCGGATGAATGGACTTGCATTCCGTTTACCTTCAACCAGAAGTACATAGAATATAACCCTGAGCTTGCAGAAGTTCGCACCATCCCTGGTTTCATTGTCAAATTGCCAAACGGCGATGTAGTGGCCTACAGCCGCATCTGCCCGCATTTGGGCTGCGTTTTCAACTTCGTGAAAGATCCCGAAGAATGCGCCAAAGGCTACAACTTCAAACCAGCCGGACCAGTTTTCGCCTGCCCATGCCACTTGTCGGTGTACGACATCGCTCAAGCCGGCAAGGTAGTTAGTGGACCAGCGCCGCGTCCACCACGAAGATTCTCGCTTAAACAAACAGGCGACACCTATCAAGTAATTTCATTGGAGGCTGGATCGATTGCATGAGCAGTAGTTCCATTAACAAACCAGGACCGGGTAACAAGGCTTGGGGCGCCGTAACCTATTTATGGGATTATTTCGCCACCCGTTTCAAGAACATCGACATCTTCGACGAGCACCATCAGCTCGAAGCGAAGACTAATCCGTTCTATGCACTCGGGCCGATTTTCTATTTAGTCTGGTTCGCCACAATGGCTTCCGGTCTGCTTCTTATTTGTTGGTATGTTCCGACAAAAGCAGCCGCTTATGATTCGATTTACGCCATTCAATGGCATGTGCCTTTTGGAAATATAGTTCGCGGTGTGCACAAGTACGGCGCGGACGCGATGATTATCGCAGCCACCATGCGGGTCTTCCGCATGTTTATCAACGCCGACTATAAACCGAGCAAAGAATTCAATATTGCAATCGGTCTGGTCACGCTTCTTCTATCTATGTATTCCGGACTGACAGGTTATCTGTTGATCTGGAACCAGCGCGCTTTTTGGGCTACAAAGGTATTCGCTACATTCCCGACTTACATGGATCAATTCCCTGTAATGGGTGATTACTATGAGCCATTGGTCAAATCGTTGCACCTTGGTTGGAACACAGCTGAAGTGCTTCTTGGAGCTGGTGGCGCTATTACGCAAGAAACAATCACGCGATTCTTTTCGTTGCACCTGGCGTTCTCGCTTATTCCTTTGATTCTCGTCGAGATCTATTTCTACAACAATAACTATGTGCGCATGCCGCTTAACTGGATCAAGCGCACCGTGGTTATGTTGATGCTCGTAGTTACGGCGATCATTCTTCCGGCAGCTCAAGGACGTCGCTCCGATCCGGATGTCACGCCGCTTCCGATTCTTTCTGACTGGTACTTCCTGGGCTTGTATCAGATGTACAAATATCTGGAACCGGTCGTCGCCACTGAAATTACGATGGTGATACCAGTGACGGTGATTCTGTTGCCGTTCATCGACACCTGGCTCTGCGGTCCGGAAAAGAACATCATGAAGCGACCGTTCATCCTGATGATGACCATCATGGGTGGTGCTTCGTGGATTATCTTCTCGTATCTCATCATCATCAACGTCGCCAACATTCACAACGATCCGCCGTTCTGGCGCTCGATATCGTATCTGGCAATCGACGCCGGTATCGTCTGGCAACTGCTCTTGATCTGGAAATCGAAAGATGCCAAAGAATGGGCAAGAGGCGCTCGACCAGCCATCGTTGCTGCTGTAATGGGTGGACTGCAATGCGTTCTGGCATTCCTGTATTACTTCATGGCTCTGACCGAGATGTTCATGGGACCTCTCACTCAAGCATTCACTTATATGACTTTCCGTCCGTTCTGGGCCGACAAGGCTACCGCGCTTGAAAATGTCACTCGCGTGCTCGTCCCGAAAGGCACTGAAATGCCTTACAACACCGACTTCACTGTAGCGGCCACGGGCTGGATCGTCAAAGTGCCAAACGGCGACGAGGCATTGAAACAACTGGAAGTACTGAAAAGCACTCCTTCGGCGATTGATTGGCTGTTCCAATTGATTCCGACGTTCAATCCCAAAGCACCGGTATATCAAAGTGCAATCGATTATATGGTGGCCAACAAGTGGGTCTATGACTACATTACGTTTGCTGACCGCATGAACCTGCAAGGCTTGAATCCAGCTCCATACGCGGTTTATCCGATGCATGTTCCTGAGGTGGATTGGTGGTGGATGATAGGCGGTCTGCTAACCACAGTACTTGCTATCGTCACCTTCTTTGTCAGCCGTTCCAAAGGCAAAGCTCCGGCAGTTCCTCCTCCAGATAAAGCGGCAACACCTGAAAAACCAGCAGGAGCCGCGAGTTAGGAAGGCATGGCGAATATCGACAAGACGAAAAATGAATCGACAGTTGGCACCGAATCTGGTGACATCTTGGAGCACGTCGCGTCGGAATCGAGACCAGTGAAGGTCAAATTTGTCTACAAATTCGTCAATTTCAGTTTGGCTGCCTACGCGCTATCCTGGTTTTTCGAAGGCTGGCGCGAGATCAACAAAGACCTGACGGCCGGCAACGCGGCCATTCTAGTGGCTGGAACGCTTGCAACGCTTTTCTTTCTGGCTGTTCACTTCTACTGGATCTACTTCGAAGAAAAGTCGAAGGGCACATTGAGAAAACGTGTCGAATTGTTTGAAAAAATCCACCTGGCCACGCAATCAAAGCGTCAAGCCAAGGTCGTTGTCACTGATAAGGGAGAGAATTAAAGGTGGCTATTAGAGTTGTAATTATGGCAATCGGAATTGCTGCTTGTCTCTACGGCAGCATCATGATGCCATGGGCTGAGATGAATATGACGAAGGAAAACCTTCCTCATACGCTCACCTTGTTGCGTCTGGAGCCGGTTGCCGATGCTCTCGATTCAGTGTTCGGTCAAACAGCCGAGGCACACAAAGCCTCTCTCGATGCCAAAGAAGCAGAAGGAAACCGAGGCGAATATGTTTATGCATTCGCAATCGGCTTAGCTATTCTGGGCGGTGCGCTGGCAGTCGCTGCAATCGGCAGTGCTGACGAGCAAGAAAAGATGTTGATGCCCGAGAAGAAGTAGACAACAATTGACTTTTTAAGACCAAAGTTTTGACCGCAGGTGCAGGGTAGGAGAAGGGGAGCCGGAAAGAAATGGAAACGAGTGTTTGGACTAAAGTCTTCCTGGTTACTGAAGATTTATTCAACAAAATTGCCACCAGCAAGTACAACCCGCTGTACTACCACGGCGCTTTGCCGCAGTTCATCATGTATGTGCTGTTCTTGAGCGGACTGCTCTTATTCGCTTACTACGTACCGACAATCGACAACGCTTACGTTTCGAAAAATCTAGTTAACGCGTTCACTTCCGTCAAATATATAACTAACGATATCCCTTTCGGTGCGGTCGTCAGAGCGGTTCACCGCTATGCCGGTGACGCCATGGTCGTGGCCATAGTGCTGCACATGGTGCGCGTCTGGTTTACCGATCGTTATCGCCAGTACCGTTGGGTACAGTGGGAATCCGGTATCGTCCTTTTGATCATGGTGCTCTTCATCGGTCAAACCGGTTATTACCTGATCTGGGATGAGCGCTCGTTGATTCTTACCCGCATGACCGTTTCTGCTCTGGAAACTATTCCAGTAATCGGCGTCGGGCTTGGCCACTGGTTCTTGAACGGTCGCGCCATCAGCAACCTCACCCTTTCGAACTTCCTTTTCATTCACATCGGACTTTCGTTCACGCTTTTGTTCGGACTGTGGATTCACTATGTTCGGATGACACGCCCTGTGATCACGCCACCACCGGTAGTGAACTATGTATTGATGGGATTGTTGCTTCTGGTCGTTTATCTCTTCCCGATCACCGCTACCAAAATGGCTGATCTGCAGAGTCTGACCACTAATTCCATGGACATCGATTTGTTCTTCCTCTTCCCTTACTGGGTGCTGAGCCAGACCGGCATGTTCGGTTTCTGGGCTTTCACCATCATTGGCACCCTGGCGGTGTGCTTGATTCCACTGCCGATGGGAGCCAAACCGATCGAAGCTGCCGAAGTGGTCAACACAAAATGTACTGGTTGCACATTCTGCTCCAGAGACTGCCCATATCAAGCAATCGAGATGGTGCCAGCTCCTGCCGGCTCGCGTTTCAAACTGATTGCCACGGTCAAGTCTTATCGTTGCTCGGGATGCGGAGTCTGCGTCGGCGCTTGCGCCTTCGATGCCATCGACCTTCCCAACTTGCTCGACACCGACGTGACCGAGAAAATCAAACAACTCAGCAAAGCCCAAAGTTAGCACCACATTTGGTGACAAGTACAACTTCAAGTTATCACTTAAGGTAAACCGCGATGTCCGACGAGAAGACAGTAATTACACTAATCTGCGAAAGAGCAGCTGATGTTCACGACATCCTGAATAAGGAAGGGCAGTGCACCACGGTGCCTGGTCTCAAGGCAATCACACTGCCTTGCTCGGGAATGATTCAACCGCTGATGATTGAAGCTGCAATGAAAGCCGGAGCCTCCGGAGTTATCGTTTGCGGTTGCCAGATCGGTGATTGCTACTACCGCGAAGGCAACAAGATGATTCGCGAAAGATTGCTCGGCGAACGTCCACCAGGTTTGAAGAAAACCGTTGACCGCCGTCGCGTCATGGCGCTCTGGTTGTCGCGTTTGCAGAAGGGACGTTTTGAAACCGAAGCAAAAGAATTCGTTGCGTATTGCTCTCAGCTCGATGGCGACGTTAAAGTAGCCGCCAAGATCGAAGGTGCAAAAGCGACTCCAGCTGCCGCTCCGGCTGCTTCCGGAGCCAAAATTGACACAGCGCCCGCCGCCGTGCCTGCTGCCAAAATCGACAGCAAAGACGAGAAGCCAAAACCACGCGAAGAAGCAATGACCACGCCTGAAGCGAAGTTCGAGCCGAAGGAAACAGCGAAGGGCGAAGCCAAAGCAACCGGCACCGATTCTGGTGCTCAAAATGCCGAAGGCGCTGCTGTCAAGGCTGAAGAGTCAGCTGAGAAAAAGGCTGATGCGAAGAAGGCTGCCGCCGACGACGCCACGCCTCAAGCTAAAGACTAGAAATCGCCACCAACAAAAGAGTAGCCTCGAACAAAAGAGTCGCCTCGAACTAAAGAACAAGAATCGTAGTTTAAAAGAGAGAAGCTAAGATGGCAGCCAAAGATCAAAAACTATCAGAGATGCAACTTATCAACCGCTGGGTTTGGTTCTTTGCGCTCTATTTCTTGTTCATCATTCTGATCGCCATGTTCGGACTGGTAGCCGAGTTCTAAGCAATCGTTTGAACGGCTGGTTGAAGTCTATGGATAAAAAAACTATTTGCGCCGCTGTTATGGTGGCACTATCGCTGGCTATGATTCCGTCGCAATCGGCGACGCCTGTTTTCGCGCAGTCCAACGGTAGGACTGCGTCTGAAGATGTGGCGACCGGCGGACCGTTCTTTTTGAGTTCGAGAAGAATGCAGCGATTTGCTTCTCAGTTCAAAGTCGAACACGATGATTTGAATAAACCGATGACTCTGGTTTTGCACAACGGCATCGGCGGCAGACCCGGTTTAAACTGGGTGCGAGTGTTCATTGGTCCTGATCTGGATTTGAGCCGCCTGAAAGGGGCTGAAGAACCCTCTGCCGACCTTTTGTTCGACGAAAGTTATTTGGAAAGACATACAGTCTCGATCGATCTCTCCGACAAAGTTTTTGAAGGAACGAATACGATCATCCTGGAAGGGACCGGACCGAAAGGTGGCGTGATTAGCTGGGTCGTGGAAGGTCCGCCGACGCCCGCGCTGGCACCGATCAATCCGACATCGACGCAGGCCGGGGCTCGCTTGACGCTTGCCGGAAAGGGATTCAGCGTTGATAGCGGTGAAAATAAAGTCACCATCAATGGTAGCAACGCTGAAATTCTTTCGTCGACGCGCAATGCGCTGACGGTAAAGCTGCCGGCGCATCTTGGACCGGGTACGGTTCAAATCGTGGTGACAACGAACAACGTCAAAAGCGCACCATATACGATATCGATTGTGGAAGCGGCGCCGTAGGTTTGTAACCTTTAGGTGTATTCGATTAAAACGGAGAGCGGTTTGCGGCCGGTGAAGCCATCGTTGATTAGATGCCAGGTTGTGATGTCGGGGTCGCTCAGGCGCCAGCAGAGCAAGTATTCGAAGCTGCCTTCCCGGGCGGGAAAATCGAGCAGTCCGGAGCGCAGATCGCGCAGTATGACGCCCTGTTCGGTGATTTTGTCGACCCAATAGTTTAGTCTGACAATATAATTGTTCTGCATGTCAGCGAGCTCGTGGGCGGTCTTTTCGTAACGCTGCTCGTCTTCTTCGTGAGGGATGTGGTCGAGGACATTGGCTCGCGAAGCGCTCTTGCGCTGACCGTCGGCGTGACCGGAGTCGGAGTTGATGACCACGTCCATGATGTTGGCTGCGGTTAAGCGGCGCTCCAACCGATCGAACTTGTCATTCGCCTCGATCAAATCCTCCGCCAATATTTCGAGTTCCATGTTGGCGGCAACGATAAAGTCCCTGATGGCAGGGAGTGCTTTGCGGGCTTCTTCCAGGGTGAAGTGCTTGCGAATCATGGGGCTCCGAAAAATTCATCGAGACATACTATCTAAAATTACCCGAATTGACGAAAATATCCCACTCAGTAGTAAATGCGGAGCAAATTTATGACGAGATTGGTTGATTTAACGAGACCGCTGGAGCCGCTCGATGAGAAAACCTTTCCTGACGTAATCAAACCGCTTTTCAGAATTATCTCCCCTGAGATTGATTATGTTGATAATCAGAGGGGCGCCAAAATCATGATGGAGCTGTTTGGCTGCTCCAAGGATGACCTGCCGGAAGGGGAGGGTTGGGGTGAGGACAATCTCAAGATGTCGAGCCATATGGGGACGCACGTCGACGCGCCGCTGCATTACGGCAGCACTTGTGGTGGTGAACGGGCGAAGTCGGTGGACGAGATCGATTTGCATGATCTTTATCTGCCGGCCATCGTTCTCGATATGACGCACAAGAAAGCTTCCGGTTCTGGTATCACGGTGGATGATTTGAAATCGGCTCTCGCCAAAATTCAGTGTGATATCACCGGCGGTGAAGCGGTTTTGATTAGAACCGATCACGATAAGTATGCGCTCAATGATCCGATGCGATACAACTATCCCGGCATGATTCGCGAATCGGCTCTGTGGCTGGCTGATAAAGGGGCCAAGATTGGTGGCACCGACGCGATTGGATGGGACAGACCGTTTCATGTGATGATCGCCGACTATAAAAAAACGCGCGATAAGACGAAGATTTGGGATGCGCATTTTGCGCATAGAGACAAAGAATTCTATGTGGTGCAGCAACTGGTTAACCTCGATACCTTGCCGGCATCAGGTTTTAAGGTCGCCTTCTTTCCGCTCAAGATTGTCGGTGCCTCGGCGGCACCAGCTCGAGTGGTGGCATTTTTAGAAAACTGAAAATAGAGAAAGAGGGAAGGAACACTCCCCTCCCTCTCTCGTCGTTCGTTCTACTAAGGTGCCGCCGGCGATGGTTAATCTTTCTCGGTGCTAAACGCGGGAACCGGCGACCTAGTAAACCAATCATAGTTCGCCGTTTTTGCGGGGGACTATAGGGTTTTTCCTGTACTTTGCCTGTTGATAACCCACCTCTAGTCCGGAAAGTTGCATGACAACTGGCTTTGCCGTGGCTCTGCTGTGTCACCAGATAGTTAGGTTAGTTTCTTCTATGAACTTTTATTGGCTACTATTGAAAGGTTGAACCGAAAAATTATCAGTGGGTATCCTGAAATATATACTGGGCAACGTGGATGGTTGTCGCAGGTTTTCAGGTGCATGAGTATAAGTCGGGTTGATACGGACGTGAAGTCCACGGCGTTTTATAAATACCATCAAATGACCAAGCACACGGTGCAGAAGTTGCGTGCTTCGAACTATCGGCTCGATTGGGCCAATCAGCCGAATCCGTTTTTGCAATTCGAAGGCGCACCGGCAGTGGATTTACCTCGCTCTTCTTTTCGAACGAGCAATCTCAATTTTTTTGAAACGTTAATGGCGATGGTTAGCGGTTGGAATGGTGCCCCTCTTGCTGACGACGTGGAAACGGTAGTCGATGTGGCGGAGTTTGTTTCCAATCTTCTGTATGGTGGCATGGCGATTAGCGCATGGAAACAGGTTGTTGGAACGGATCATAGATGGGCACTGAGAGTGAACGCTTCGTCGGGAAATTTGCATCCGACGGATACCGCCGTTTTGATTCGTGAGGACAGTGAGAAGTTGCAAGCTGGCCTGTATCATTACCGGGCAGATGAACATCGGCTTGATAAGCGGACCTCAGGTGATCTGGTCACGCCTCTTGTGGAGTTTCTAGGGCTCGATTGCGAAGCACCGCCTGTGGTGTTGTGTCTTTCCTCGACGTTTTTTCGCGAGGCCTGGAAATATAGAGACAGGGCGTTTCGGTATTGCCAGCATGACATGGGACACGCGCTGGCTGCGCTTACACTCTCGGCGGCGGTGCTTGGTTGGACGTCGCGGGTTGTGGCTGCATTTCCTGATGATGAAGTGGCTCGATTTTTAGGGATGGAAGGGTTGTTGCAGAAGCCCATGGCGTTCGTTCTGTTGGCGCGGGCGGGGCAGTTGGTGCCGGTTTCGGACAGTGCGGAGTTCGCGGTTGGGGCGGCAGGGGAATTGCCGGATGGGAAGTTTGCTGGTACGCCGAATAAGTTGACTACTCGGGTTATTGAGTATGAGTCTATTGATCGTGTTTACGATGCCACTAAATATGAGGCCTGGCGGGCGCGGGAAGTTTTGATTGAGGGCGCCACTGCGAGTGGAGGCGACGAGGATTCAGCAGGTGGGTTGCCGGGCCCGATTGTGGCTTGCGCGGAGGAGGTTTCGATCAGCGGGGAGTTTGAGGTCGACTGTCGGCAGAGCAGTGTGCATCAGACTATTAGGGAGAGACGATCAGCTGTGGACATGGATGGCAAGACGACGATGGACGCGGCGCACTTAGGGGCGATCTTGCGGGCGGCGACGTTCGGATTCGCCGCCGACTTTCAGGGTGTTGACGCGACGGGGGGCGGCGAATGGCAGGCGTCTACGAATCATCTTGTTCATCTTTATTTGTACGTGCATCGTGTCGTCGGACTGGAGCCTGGACTATATTTCTTCAATCGTTTTGAAGGCAAACTTGTTCCACTTTTACAAAGCGATCAACGCGAGACCGCGATGTCGACGAGTTGCTTTCAAGAAATCGCAGCTGATGGTGCCTTTTCAATTTCAATGATTGCCGATTTCGAGCGCGGCTATCAGTTGTATGGAGAACGTTGCTACAGGTTGGTTCACTATGAGGCTGGATACATCGGGCAGATGCTGTATCTGTCGGCCGCTGCGCTCGGGTACGATGCCACCGGTATTGGTTGCTTTCTCGATGACGCGATCAATAACTACCTTGGACTCTACGACGGTCGTGAGGTGATCTACAACTTCACTATCGGCAAGGCCGTCGTTGACGCTAGACTGACGACGCTATCGGCGTATGATTTTCCTACTCCGTACTGAAGCGAAGATGCGAATTTGTGAAAGAAGCGAAGCATGCGAATTTGCGGCTTAGCTGCTTAGCTGCTTAGCGGCTTAGCGACTTAGGACTTAGCGACTTAGGACTTAGCGACCTTCTTGCTACTTGGGTTAGTAATTGAGTTTGTGAGATTGCCCCCGATTTCCTTCGGTTGTTTCAACATGCTGTTTATTTTCTCCGAACATTGAATGTGTCTAAAGCTGGTCTGAGACTAGCTTCGAAGGACTGTGGTATCACTTTTGCGACTGTTGTCGATTTGTTGCTTCAGCAGAGGGGAAACGAAAACATTGGGTTTCGGGATACGACGGCGGTGAAATTGTGAGACGCTCAACGTAAACGCTGGGTTTGCAGTTTCGCCTCTGCTGTCTAAACGGAATGTGGAGACGCCAGTGATCGATGAACTACCCAATCGATTACTCCAAAACCAGCTCCAATAGCCGTTTTTATGTCATCGGCAATTTCGGACCAAAATAAGTACGATCAACGCTGCGGCGATTCAAGGGAAGAGAAGAATACAATCAAGAACGATCGAGGTCGAGGAAAGAAGTGCTAATTTTCTGGAAAAGCATGCGACACATTGTTCAATGACGTTCGTACGTTGATCAGAGGAGCCAATTTTTTATTCCAGCTTCATCAAGACGGTCATGTCCGGCTTATCTAGTTTAGAAGATGGTTTGGTTTTCCAGAGCAAGATTTTTGCTGTTGCCGGCAGCTTCAGGATTTTCATTTGATCGAGAGGTGGGCGTCCCGGACTTTGATTGTTGCATCCGCCAGGATATCCGGAGCCGCCGCCGCAATGGATGAATTGTCCGATTTCGACGGGCTCTCCGGGCTCACCGACGTTCGCGATGTTTGTTGATTGATCGACTGCGACATACAAGTATTCGTATCCGAAATCGCGGGCGTTGTATCCGACCAAGCCGAAAGTTCGGATCGGGAGTTCATTTCTTTCGCGCTCGTTGAGCCAGTCTTTGCGGTCTGCTAGTTTCTTGTCGTAGTCAGAAATATCGTAGGTCACTTCGACGAGCGAATTTTTTGGATGATAAGTCAGGGTGGATGGTAACCAGCAGTACGGAAAGTCTATGTCGCTGAGAGCCGCTTCTGGAACGGCTTTTGTGTTCCAGATCTCGCAGGTCCAGGGACTCGCTGCGACCAGGAGAAATGGGTTGGAAAGAAATCTGGACTCCTCGGCTTCGCCTTCGATGCTTTTTTCTCCGGCACCATTTACGAAGATGCCGCGGATTCCCCACCATGGTTTTCCGTCTTCGATTTGCATGAAGACGCGGTCGCTGGGCTTGTATTCGCCGGACAGCAGTTGTGGAAATTTTGCCGCGTGATTGGAACGTAATTCGAGAATTTTTGCTTTGGTCAGGAAGTTGTAACTCTCAACCGGGTTAATTGGAATGTAGACCGTGTCGTCTTCGGGCGTGGTATCTGATTCGGTGGCGGCGGTTGAAACGGCTTCGCTTCCGCGAGTAGTGGAGGGCGTCTTCGATTTGATTCCAGTTTGGTCCGAACCGGATATTGGTGTAGTGGCACCAGCACCGGAAGATTTCGGCGGCGTTGAATCAGTTCCACTGCTAACGGTTGACTGCGACGTCGAATCAGTTGCAGTCGCAGCGGAATTCGATGGTTGCTTCGCGGTGGCTCCGACTGCGAGTTCGTTAGCTCTGGCTGTGAGTGCATTGGGTTGGCAGCTTGCGGACATGACGCCAACGGCTAGCAAAATCAGTGTGCTGATTCCGCTGCGGAGTGCAGTGAATAGTTTTAGCTCGGCCCTCTTCAAAATGGGGAGGCGCCTTATTGAGTGATGTTACTATTTCTGATGTCGAATTCGGCTTCTGAAGTGGATCTGATCGAATTCTGACGAAACCTGATGAAATCCGATGAAATATGATTAATGCTGATGAGTTCTGATGAGTTCTGATGCGAAATCAGAACACCAGGCGACTTACTTCTTGGTGATCGGGTGATAGTAGATCGTGTAACTACCGTTCATCCCTTTCATTTTTTCGGGGGCGGCGACTTGTCTGCCACCGGCTGTGATTGCGCACTTGCTGCCGTCTTTGGCACGGGCTTTGAGTGAGCGTGCGTCTCTGAATTCGATTTTCCAGGGCTCGTTTTTGAGAGCGTTAGTCCACCATTCTCGAACTTGGCTTTCGGTGTGTTCGGTGTTGTAGATCATGAAATATCCGGGACCGCCAGTGGCGTTTGGATACTGTACTCCGGTTACGAAAATTTGTTTGCCGGTGTAGCCGGGCAAGTTTGGTAATTGCATTTCGCGATCGAGACTGACTCCCTGAAACTCTGAAGGCTGTGTTGTTCGCGCTGCGTTTTGTCCCCACGGACGAGCAACCGGCCCTCTTCTTTGAGCGCTTTGTGGAGTAGTTGTTTGCTTGACCTGCGCGATTGAAGGGCAGAATCCTGCCAGTGAAAGTATCGTCAGCAACCCGACTATTTTAATGGTCCTGAACATAGTTCCTCCGCTCATTTCTCTTTGCTTTTCAAAGCAATTCTGTTGTTTACCATAATACAGCGTTTGTTTTTTTCCTGAATCTTATACGAAAAACCCGCCCAGTTTGCAGTTGCATTCTGAGCGGGCTCTTCGTTATCTCGGTCAGTTCATAGAGAACTAGTTAGGTTTGCAGAATTGACCAGCACCAGCAGCTTCGTTCTGGAAGTGGATCTCGCCGAGGAGATTTCTCCATCCTGATGCTGGAGTCCATACTGCTCGGTCGATACCTGGCAGGTTGATTGGTCCGTCCGTGTATGGTGCGTCGTGGAATCCTGCGTCACCGTTGTCGTAGCAAGTACCAACACCGTTCTTCCTGGCGTTAACTACAGTCTGAGCCAGGTTGTATTGGTTCTCGCAATTGTAGACTGATGCGGATGAAGTACCATCTGCAGTCAAGTTCGCTTGGAAGTAATCCGCAGGTGATGCGGTTACCATTTGAACTGTGTTTGGTCCTGGAACGTGGAGATAAAGTACTTCGCCGAGTTCCAGAGATTGGCTGTCGAGAGCCGCTTTTACTGCAGGCATTTCGATTTGTGGATCGATTTGCTTGACTCTGTTGAGGATTCTCGTGAGCATGTCGTCTTGGCAAGCGCTGTTGTTGGTGCCGGTGGTGCCAGGACCTGCGTTACCAATTTGTTCGATGTACTTGAGAGGAGATCCAGGAGCACCGAAGGCTACGCTAGAACCAGGTGTGGCATAGCATTTGCCAGGTGTGAATTGCTTCATACCGTACGGAGGGTTGCCAACGATTGGAATAACGCTGGTGCATCTGCCGCCGCCGAAGCGCTTCGAGAGAAGGTCATGCTTTTGGACTTCAACTGCAGTGTAACCACCGCCGGTACCAGGAGCTGTTCCGGTGCCGATCGCTGCGCCCGTGAGACCTTGGATTGAGTAGACTACATCGCCTGGGCCTGGAAGACCGCCAGGGAAGTGGCATCCAGCTGTATCCCATCCAGAGACTGAATCGCAATCTTGGACGACGCTTGTGACGCCTTCGAGATCAGGTTCGGTTACTGGTTGCCTGAAGCCTGCTGCGTTGGTCGTGATCATAGCCAGAGCATTGAGGATCTGAGCTGATGAACTGCCGCCGGCGGCAGGTGGTGGATAAGTAGGTCTGGTTCCGGAACCGCCTGAGGTGTTGAAGGCAGCCCATTCAGCCATGTATGCGTTTGCTGCACCGCCGGCTGGGTTGCTGTTGAGTGCATAGACGCCGTTGTTGGAGACGTCTACTCCGCCACCGTTAGGTGCCCAGAGTTCGTTATTGAATACGTCGGTTCCTGCATCAACTACTGGGCTGGTGACGATACCGGAGTGATCTCCGCTGGCGTCTCTACCGTTTCTGATGCGGACGTATCCTCTTGGAATAGAAGCTGCGAAGTCTTGGTCGAGAGCACCTACGAGAGCGCAGGCTACTGCTCCACCGAAACCACCGGAGTTATTGTCTTGAGTTCTGCTGTTGGCGCGGAATGCGTTAGGAGGCAGATAGTTAACACCAGATGGAGCGGCTCCGGCGTTGAATTCGCCGACGTCAACCAAGTGGGGTTTTTGTTTAGGGAAGATTGGAATACCAGCAATCTCGATAGGTCCGTTAGGTCCGGCGTTTACTGAGAATGGGATATAACCTGCGATGTACTGTTCTTGTCCACTGAGGTCATGCTTCAAAGCATTCGGATGGTGGAAGTTGGACTTCAAGTTACTTGGAAGCGAAACTGAAATAGCTGCTTCTAAGCCTGGGCTCACGTAGACGTTAGTCGACAAGCCTGGACGAAGGAAGGTGCTTTGCAGCCCGGTCAATTCTACTTTGTTGCCCTGGAACATCTTAGTGTTGTTCGAATGAGCAACGGTCGTGAACTGGCTTGGCAGAGGTCCGCTCGAGCCTTCGACGAGGTTTTTCAACGAGGTTGAAATCTCTTTGGCAGCTCTAGCTACGTCGTGTGCGTGCTGAGAAGCTGTTGAAGTGCCGAGGTCCTGAGCGTTACAAGCAACGATGATTGACTGAGCAACGATTCTGTTCAGTGCCAGCATGCTGATTCTATTGTGAGTAGTGTCAAAAATGCCGGTACTGCTGTTGGCCGTACCCGTCGCGTCTACTGCAAGACCGAGGAAATCTTTCTTCGGATCCGAGTCGGTATCCGAAGCCGGTAGTTGTACTTGTATAAGTGTCGGTGAAAGAGCCCTTCTGGCTACGTTCAATACACCGGCGTCAGTAGCGTTCGCGACTTCGCGTCCACCACCGAGGATTTGAGAGAGAATGAAGAAGCCAACGCCTAGAACTATGATGACCAGTACTGCTACTGCCACAAGACCTAGTGTTGCCCCCCTCCGTCGATTTAATTTCATTTGGCTGCATCCTCCGTTGGTGTCTCAGCCGCGGTCCATACTTACATGTTTGTTTGAGAGAGTTACTTTAGGAATCGACCGCCGTCGGAACGCGAGGTCGAGATTAAACGAATATTAATTAGTATCGCTTAATGTAAGACTACTGTCAAGATGAGGAACCTTTAACCTTGCTTCCCGGGAACCTCTGGTTTTTGAGTGCAGTTCTGCCTCTAACTACCTTTTCCTCAATATCACTATACCCTGATAATCACTTTTCCTCTAATTTAAGATTAACTACACTTCATTAAGCGCAGTTAATCTTATTGATGGCTAATGGTTGGGACTAGGCAGCCGTCGCTGTTCCGGGCTCATCAGGCGTAACCATTACTGCCAGTATCAACCAAAATAGGAAGTGAACCTGGGGTCGGTAAAAAACTGTGTCGACCATGCCATGAACCATCAATCCTATTAAAGCTGCCACCATAGTAGCCGCCAGCCATCGGCCGATCATATTACCATTCCGGTCCCAAAATTTGAGGTGCGCCCGGGCCAGCGCGCAGCCAACCATTGCCAGAAATGCCAGCAATCCTGGAATACCAGCTTCCACAGCCACTTCCAGCGGAACGCAGTAAGTCCCAAGTGCGTCATAACTGCTTACCATATAGAGTCCATACGCCAGGCGGAACGTTTCATTGCCAGGACCGGTGCCAATCCACCAGTTGTCGCGAAACATCTTGGCGGAGGAAGCATAGACGTTCATTCGATAAGCATTAGAGCTGTGCTCGCGCCCGACAAACATGGATTGCACGCGCTGATTGAGCGCCGGCACAACCATCACGGCGCCGGCGCCGCCGCAGACAAGCAAGAGGGCGGCAACCACGACGTAGAATCTGAGCTTCTTGTGATTCACCCAGAGATAAAGCGAACTTATATATATAAGGATTCCAAGACCGGCCGCGAGTCCTGCATAACCACCCCGGCTCTGAGTCAGGATAGTCGCCAAACTGATGATTGCTCCTGTGCCGAAAGCAGCCAGTGCCGGCACCAGATACTTCGGTTTGCCGAGCGCTTTGAATTGAGCGAAGAAACCGAGTCCAAGTCCAACCCCTATGGATGCCAGTGGGACCAATAAGCCCGCCAGCAAATTCGGATTGTTGAGAGTCGCGAAAATCCGGGTGCCAGTGCTCTCGACGGTCGGGTCTTCCCAGGTCGCCAGTGGTGCGACTCCGATTTTGTACTGGTAGAAACCATAAAGCGATAAGGCGGTTCCGCAGGTCAACGCCATGGCCAGTGTGATTAGCTTGCGCGTAAGTGAACCGGTCAAGACGGCGCTGAAAAGAAAATAGCTTCCTATATATACGCAAACTTTGAACAATCCCTTGAGGCTGGGATTGAAATAGTGCGAAGAGAAGGCTGCCACGATGTTGGCGGCCAAATAGAGAAGGACAATGGCGTCGAAGGCGTTGAATTTCCGGCGTTCCGCACCACCCAACAGCCGTCCTACCAGCCAGAGTCCAAGCCCGGCGAAGATTACGACCGCCAAACCTAATTTGTCGTTCGCGAACTGAGGCAAACCGATGAGGCCAAAAAGCAGAACGGTAACAAGGAAGCTGAGGTTTTGCAAAATCGTGCCGATGCGCCCGAGGTCGGGAGGCACGATTGTTTGAACCGAATCAAAGATTCCGAACAGAGGCTTGAGAATCAGTGATCCTCGTAAAGTTTCGCTCCAGCCTCGTTCGACGTCGACGAGAGAAACCTTCGTCGCCGCTCGATCTATCAAATTCGAACTGGCTGTCACTTCGCTGCATCCTCACCGGTGGCGCCAGTGGTGCCTTCAACTGGTGCTTTCGGTGCGGCAGCAGGATCGGTTGCCTCTCGAATGTCTACAACCACGCCCTGAGTGCGATATTTGAAGCCCTCGAGTTCGACCTGGTTGCCGATTTTAATTTTGTTGCCGCTCACCACGTAACCGTCTTTGGTGCGATCGGCGGTTTCTTCGAGCGTGACGACGTAGTCATAGGCAATTGGCGTGTTACTTCTTGAAGTCAAGGCAGGGTCAGAGAAAGCCACTGCCGACTTGCCATCCGGCGCAAGAAATGAGGCTTTGTGCGCCCAGTGATCGACCTTGCTAATCTTCATCGGCGGTTCAACGGGACGATTGCGTATCGTGATTGCCGATACATCGCCGGCTTTGAAGAGATCCGAGTCCAGAGTTTTTAACCCAATAAGAAAAACGTCGAATTCAATTCGCGATTTTCCTTCGATAATCTTGTCGACACCTGCATGTCCGGCGCGTGCCAAGCCAAAGCCCATGCCGCAAAGCACCACGAGCACAATAACTGCCGTATCAAAAGCGTTAAGTCGTTTCATTCTTTTCGTATATCTTCTAGATAGTAAGCCAGGGTTCAGAGGCTCATCATATCAGGATGTGCAGCGACGAGGATGAAAAACAAAACGATCAGCTTGACGAAACCTCCGCAGTTTCGCCTTGCGCAAAGCCAGTCAGTGACAGCGTTCTGGAACAATGCGTTTGAAAACTCGAATCGTTTAAAACCGTTAAATCTACGTAGTGAGTGCGATCATTTTGGTTTAAACAGTTCCAAAGAACACAGACACATTGCCTGTCACGCGTCTGACAATCTTGACGCGATCGACAATCAGTTCTTGACCGTAGTCCAGTTCGTCCCTTCCGCGTTCCTTTAGAAGTTCGAGCAGAAGGCGCTCGTCGATTGGAGATAGGCTGGTTGAGCCGCCATTCTTGTGATCGGCTGCAATTCGCATCAAATCAGGAGTCGAAAGAGTTGGAGAAATTACATTCATCTGTCTGACCTCTGAAATCCACTGCCTTTCCCGACGTTCTAAAGTTACTACTAATGCCGTCACATTTCGATTGTGGTTTTCCCACCCTAGCCGCAAAAAATATTTTGATATTTTCGGGTCAAATCATGTGGTAACTACGTAGTGCCTCTGTCTAATTCTGTTTGGCAGGCGATAGAACTAAACACGAACGCGGCGACAGCGATTTTTGTACTAAAGGAGATACACGATGGTCACCCACCAAGATGGATTTGATGGCAACATGGCATTCGACGTAGACAACAAAATGTCGGTCGGCGACCACGTGGTCCAAGAAGGTTACGAGAGAGGTGACGGGGCGATCATGGATTTGGTGAGCGCCAACGAGAAGCTCGTTCATAAGTACGCTGAGCAGCTCTGCAAGCACTTCGGCGGATTGCTCGACTTGCTCCCTGAAGCTGAGCAAAAAGATTTCATCGCGGGAATTAGAGACTTCGGTGGGAACCAGGACGTCATGTACCACGCTATGGTTGCTCGTTATGACGGTCAGCAAGCCGAATCGGTCGCTTAGTTTCTCAAGTTTCAGTTCTCGATTTTTAAATCATATTGAAACGTCGATTAATACGTTTCGGATGAGACGTTTACTAAGTCTCACTACTATTCCTGACTGAACTTCTGACTACAATTTCTGACTGCATGACCGAATTTCCGGCTATCGGATACTGACTATCAATTTCAGCCAGAATCGAGTCATGACCTGGGTTCAAAACTTCGTCTGGTTTTATAACCGTTAGTTCTCGAACTCAGAATCACTGTCTTCTGTTATTTAAACATCGAAATCGTCTCGAGCGTATCGAGCATTTCTTTCTGGCTAGTCACTGCGGTGCCGACTTTCTTTACGACGATGCCGGCCGCCAGATTGCCCAGTGCCATTGCTTCTACGAAGCTTGCGCCGGTTACGAGTGCCAGTGCCATGGTGGCGACTACGGTATCACCTGCACCAGTCACATCGAACACTTCACTCTTATTGAATGGTGGCAACTCGACCATGCTGTCGTGCTTGCGGAACAGCGACATGCCCTGTCCGCCACGTGTAAGAAGAACAGCTCCAGCCTTGCTTTGAGCCAATAAGTCCGCTCCGGCTTTTTCAAGAGCTTGTTGTGATTCGATTTTATAACCGACCGCTTCTTCGGAATCAGGCTGGTTTGGCGTGATCAAAGTGCAACCGGCAAAGCGCTCGAAATCATTTTGAGCGTCGACGATCAATAAAATTTTGCTGTTGGCAGCGGCTTTCCGGCAGGCTTCAACCACAGTGTCCACGATTACTCCAGCCTTATAGTCGGACAGAATAATGGCGCTGTAACCGCCCGCGACCTCTTCGATTTTTGCTGCGACTTGCTTGGCGATCGCATCGGAAATTTTTTCGTGCGATATTCTATCGATTCGCAATAGCTGCTGCATCAATGAGTGAGACTTACTAAGAATGCGAGTCTTCACTGTCGTCACTCGATCTGGATCTTTAATTAAATCGTGAGTGATTCGATGTTTCTCGAGCATGACGGCAAGCTTGGTCGAGTAATCGTCAGTGCCGCAGACGCCGATGGCGTGACACTCTGCACCGAAGGCTGTGATATTGTGAGCGGTATTAGCAGCGCCACCAGGGATGTGTTCCGTATCAGCGTGTTCGAGAATTAAAACCGGTGCTTCTCTAGAAATTCTTGTCGGCTTGCCTTCCAGAAGCTCATCTATGAGCAAGTCTCCAACCACGACAATGCGACCCTTGGCGAGATTGATTATCCGTTTTGCAAGACTTGATTTACTGAGTTCTGGTGCCGGCGACGTAATGGGCACAAAAGCGATGTCGTGTGGATGCACTCGTTCAAGCTCCTGAAGCAATTGTCCGGCTAATTGATTTTTCGGATCCGCTGACGCGGCAGTGCCAATAGCCTTTTTAGAATCCTCAATATAGCCCAACTCTTCCCATAATCTGGCAAGATGAATAGTATTTGAAATAAGCTCCGGAATGTTGAATGACTGCTGAACCGCCTGGTGTGCATCTTCCAGGCTTTTTTTTACCGGCTCGGTTAGTATTGATTCATCATTAAGCAAATTTCCTTTCAGCTCAGTGATGCGCAGCTTTAGCTCATCGAGGCGCTTCTGTTGCTCGATTGCGTTGGCGTCGACGCCGCGCAATTGGAAGTGCTGGCGCAGCCCGAGCGGGATGTTGAGCCCCATGTTGGCATTGGCGTCCAGCATGAAAGAAGTGGACCAGGTGAATTCTTTGCCGTCGGAGCTGGGGTGAGCCGTCTTCGACGGATCTCTGACGATGGATTTATCGGCTAACAATCGACTGATATCTGTCGTTCTCAGCCCATCGAATTTCGGTTCGGCCGCCGATTGCAGCGTCAAATCCGGTGCGTGTGGCGTATATCTGTCGAGCGGACCTGAAAGTCCCGAGCCCGGTCCCAGGTGCGATTTTGAAGACATGAGATCGGTTATCGACAAATGATTTGTCGATTTTTCCGTTGATTCGGCGGATTGCAGTTTTTGTTTCTCTTCCGGCTTGTCGGGCTGATCCTGAGCATCAGAAGTAGGTTTGCCGGAACCACCAAGCGGATTGGACATAATCCGAGCCTCAATGACACTACTTCATTCTACTACTCTATTTTTTCAACGTTTGGTTGCTAAGTGATTTTCGAATATATCTCTGAGAATAACAAGATATCGATAGTATCGCCTTCGGTACCACGCTGTTGCGCAAACCGGATAAAACGGTCATGATAGATTCTGCTAAATGGCATTCCTGTCAGGATGATAATGGATAGAAACGAAACCATGATTGGGTTTTATCGAGATGTGCAGTTAGTAAAATCGACGCTCCGCGGTCGTTCTCGCGGGAGCAAATCGGTAAGTTTAAAAAACAATGGAGCCACGGTGAGCAATCGTCTGGAAACTTTGATGGCGGGTCTGACCCTTATCGGTGTGATTGCCGTCGTGCAGCCAGCTGTGACTTACGCAGCTGATTCCGGTTCCGTTCCAACGAGTTCAAGCGAAGGTTGGGAATCACCGGTCAAATTAAAGCCGTACGTGAAATTTCAGCCGGATGCAGTGATCGTTCCATCAACGGCTCCTTCATCATCAATTGATCCATCGGCTACACCAGTACTGGTGCCAGCCACCACTCCATCCGGAACACCAGTAGCGGTGCCTGGCACCATCGGAACGCCGGGCACTGTCACGATCAAGAAAGAAACCATTGAAGTCACGACACCCCATGATGCGAACCAAAAAGAAATTGACTCGGTCGTGAAATCGATCATCTTAGATGGCGGACCTGATGTTCTTAGAGTCCGCACCGATAGAAAAGCCGCGAAGAGATTGGCCAAATATCACTGGCTGGATAAGGCTGCTGCTGCAAATCCGCAGGTGATTGAGGCAATTACTATGTACTCTGGCGCGGCAAAACTTTTGGCAAAGCATCCTCGCTTATCTGAAATTGCCGACGCCGATCATTATGTCTGCCGCCGAATTACTAAGTGGAAATCAGCAGCCCGAGTGCTTGCCGCAAATGGCGAAGTCAAGGAAGTGGCCGCCTTTGATCCGGAAGGGCTTTATGTGGCTATTAAAAAAGATAGGAAGATCGTGCGAATTTTGTCGCGCAACCCAATTTTCGATCAGATGATTGTAGAAAATCCTGATCTTGCTAGAGTAATTTCGAAATACATGTGAACTCGTTTCCACATCACGATCTGCTGACAGCGCTGACGATTGGCCTTGTGACCGGGTCGTTTTCCGGTGCATTCGGTATCGGTGGTGGCACTGTGTCTACGCCACTGCTGCGCCTGATCTTGAATGTCGATCCGCACGTCGCAGTTGGCACCACCATGGCCTTGATTATTCCGACAGCGCTGACCGCCTCGTTGAATTATTATCGCAAAAAAGAAATCGATATGAGCATCGCCCGCGTGGTGGTATTGCCTGCGGTGCTTGGTGTTTGCGCAGGCGCTGTCGCCACGCAATATGTTCACGGCTTGTTTCTCATGTTGTCTTTTGCCGGCTTCGTCTGCGTTGCCGGAATAGACCTGACTTTCGGAGTGGTTCACAATCTGCTCAAGAAAACAGCGGAAGCCGAAAAATTAATTCCCGCAGTTGAGAATACAGAGACCGAAGTCAACAGAATTCTCACGCGAGCAGCATTTGTTCGAAAACGAAACTTGATAATCCTCGGACTATCAGCCGGTTTTATCGCCGGGTTCTTTGGTGTTGGTGCCGGTTTCATTTTCGTGCCTTGTTTGATGTATTTATTTAGATCGTCCATTAAAACCGCATTCGGCACTTCGCTACTCGTGGTTTCCGCAATTTCCATTCCGGGCACCATCACTCACGCCGCACTTGGGCACGTCGATTTCGCCATGATGATGTCCATGATGGGCGGCTCAATTCCCGGTTCTATTCTGGGCAGTACGCTAGCCCTCAAATTGAAAGATTCATGGCTACGTCGCGGCTTTGGCGTGGCGATGCTTTGCGTTGCCGCGGCTCTTGTGTCCAACGAGTTAATGCGCTAGTCGCATGGCATAATGTAGAAGCTGCATGTCGAGGGTAATTATTTGTCGAAATTTCATGCTCGGCTCTTAGAGCTGGAATCAGAAATCATTGCCAAGGCAGAATCGCAGAAAGGGCTCGATAGTTTGACGCCCGACTGCGAAATTTTGCTGCAGACCGTCGAAAAAGAAATCGGTTTAAAACTAGCAGAAGTGGCGCCACACGACTGGAGAGGCTGGCTCACTTTTCGCAACGGCGTGGACAAACTGATTGTATGCCGAGGTCGTGCGTTCAAAGAAGGCGGCATGTTCAGCAAGCATCGCGCCGGTTTCGACTCCAACACCGGAGCCGACAGCATTAGCGATCACAAGCGCGGCTTCAATGTTTCGCCGCCACAAGATATAGATCACTTACTAGTCAACTTCGGCTGCGGAGATTCCATCCGCGTGTTTCTCTGGTACGGCGAAAATATCTCTCCTTATCGATTAATCTTCGAACAAGAGATGGTTGAAGACCCTGATGAGAACTTGAAAGAAGCCGTTGCGGAAGCGTGTGTTTGGATCGCGAAGAAACCAAAAGAATTGACGCTGCCGCAGTATCTCGATCGATTGAAACTAAACGACGCGTGACAGTGAGGTCACGAGTATGAGTGTTGGTGCATCGAGATAATCAATCACAAGGCATCGTAAATGGTCGCCGTTAAACGGTTACTGTTGCCGTTCTTCTTCGTTTATCTTTAAACGATTCTGATTTTGAATATGATTGATCACGGGCTCCGCCATCTTCTCCAATGGAAGTTGCAACTTGTGCGATCTTTCGAAGAGCTCGATAGGAACAGGGAAAATGATAGTCGAGTTATTCTCCGCAGAAACTTCCACCATGGTTTGCAGCTGGCGCAGTTGCATCGCCCCTGGTGACGAAGCAATGATTCGTGCGGCTTGTGCAAGTTTTTCAGCGGCTTGTTGTTCGCCCTCGGCGGCGACAATCTTGGCGCGGCGTTCGCGTTCTGCTTCGGCCTGGCGAGCCATTGCGCGCTGCATCGTCTCTGGAATTTCTACGTCTTTGACCTCGACTGAAATTACTTTGATGCCCCAGGGTTCTGTTTGTCTGTCGATAATTGCTGAGAGTTTTTGATTGATCTGATCTCGTTCAGTCAAAAGATCATCAAGCTCATGTTGACCAAGAACGCTTCGCAGCGTGGTTTGAGCAATCTGACTGGTGGCATTGACTGGATCTTCGACTTTGGTGACCGCTTTGTACGGATCGACGATTTGGAAAAAACAAACGGCAGCGGTTCTCGCCGAGACGTTGTCTTTGGTGATAATTTCCTGCATCGGAATCGACATCGTGATCATCCGCAGATCGACTTTCTTGTCCGATTGAATCATCGGAAAAACAAAAGTTAGCCCGGGTCCGCCGACCCCGGTCACTTTGCCTAAGGTGAATATTACGAGACGGTCGTACTCCTTGACGAATCTGATCGCCGAGATCACGTATGCGAACGCCACGAACATTAGAAAGGTCAATGTCGTGGAGTTGAACAGAAGCCCAAAAAGCAGGTCCATTTGAGATCACCTCTTCCAAAATTCAAGACAGGTCTCCGTGTGAGACTTACCCAATGGAATGGTTGATTCAAACGATTCAGTTATAGTCGCACCTGAATTGAACCAATTGATCAGTGGAAGTTGACGCGACGAACTAATTGATAGGCTAAGCAATGTTTAAGCAACGAGCTTTGTCTGCGCCGAAAGTTGAGTGCAAGTGCCTCGCAAGCGGCGGACCTTATCGTCACTTGATACTCCTTTTCCGGGCTTCCCCACGATCGTGGACTTGCCTGACGCGAGTATTTCCGAAAGAGTTCCCGATATCATAGAAATCCTCGAAATCACGCACGTTCGGCGTTCCAATGATGTGCAAATTTGTGCTACCTAATGCTAAGAGCACCAGGCATGGTCTTTCTGTGCTGGAGATTGTTATGCGTTCAATTCCGTATGATTTTTATTCGGATTACTAAACCAATAAACTCGATAGCGAAAAAGAATTTAGAGAGGGAATCACAATGATGGGTCACGAGCTTCAACTGGCATGGAATACTGTAAGACAAATGATTGATGGATTCTTCGGATTGCTGCCGAATCTATTAATTGCCCTTGCTGTATTTTTCATCTTCAACATGTTGAGTCGGCTGGCTGGAAAAGCGTCGTTCGAGATGACAAAACGAGCAAATGTGGATCAAACACTCGCGCACGCGTTCGCCAAGTTGGCTTCAGTATTCACGAACGTGATGGGATTGTTGGTGTGCGCAGTCATTGTGGTGCCTACGTTTAGTCCTGATAAACTGATTGCAGGATTGGGTATTACATCCGTCGCTATCGGTTTTGCTTTCCAAAATATTTTGCAGAATTTCTTTGCCGGAATGTTATTGCTGTGGCAAAAACCATTCGGCATCGGCGATGAAATCAAAACGCGTGATTATGAAGGAACCGTCGAAGACATCATGATCCGCACCACGGTACTGAAAACTCACACTGGTCAGCGCGTGTTTATCCCAAACGGAATTTTGTTCACTGATCCAGTAACGGTCAACACTGCATATGACAAACGCCAGATTCATATACAGATTCCGTTCAAGGAGCTTTCCTCAGATAAAGCCGCGGAGACTGCGCGTTTTACGTTGTCGCAAGTCAAGTCAGTGGCTCAGGATCCGGCTCCTGAGATTTATGTTTCCGCCGCTAGTGGTTCCAAGAGTCTCGATATGTATTTGTGGGCGGGTTCGCGAAATTCGGATTTGATTCGTGCCACCGATGAAGCCACCGCTGCTGTTGAACGGGCGCTTCGTCATGAAGTAGAGGCGAAGAAAAGCGCAGCGGCAGCCTGAGACGATTCACAACCGGCCATCCATCCGCTCGTCGACTCTCCGTCGTGTGTGTTCTAAGACACGTACACTTTGGGAAGCGGGCCCTGCTGGAAAACAAAAGGCTGTTTGGAACGTCTCTTCGTTTTAACTTGTCCTTAATCGCTCCCCGACTATTCTGACTCCATCAATCGGAGAACAGCGATGAGCGACGAAAGAGAAAAGATCGGATATACATCAAAACGGTTCGACCTGATGCGAATTTTGGATTATTTGCCCAGAACTTTGTGGGTGGAAGACGCTGAAAGCGTCCTACGTCATTGCCTTTTCAACCTTGATCAGGCGAGCGATGAAGAAGCCGGACAGATTACTCATTGAAGGCAGAATTTGAATCTTTCCGGTTCTTAATCGGTAGGAGAGATCGTGCTGCTCAATCAATTCTTGTGGGAAGTATGGTGTTAAATCGTCGAATCTGAAATCGGGATGATTGGCAACGAATTTATCGATGACATGTTCGTTTTCTTCAGGCTCGACGGCGCAGGTTGCGTAGACCAGCACGCCGCCTGGTTTTAGAAGGCGTTGTGCATTGGCGAGCAATTCGTATTGTAGAGTTGCGAGACTGGCTATGTCTTCCGGTTTTCTGCGGTGACGCAAATCGGATCTGCGATTTAAAACGCCGGTTCCGGAACATGGTGCGTCGATCAAAATGCGATCGACTTGCGGTTCGAATTCAAGAGTGGTGCCATCGGCTTCCATTACTTCGATATTCGTAATGCCCAAACGGCGCCGGTTTGTTTTCAATAACTCGAGTCTATTTGCTCGTGTGTCGACTGCGATGATGCGACCTTTGTTCTCCATCAATTCGCCGAGATACAAAGATTTGCCACCAGGGGCGGCGCAGAGATCGATGATTAGTTCACCCGGCTTTGGCTCGACGACCTTTGCTACCAGAGCGGCGGTGTCGTCTTGAATACTGAACATCCCTTCGTTGTAACCTGGGATTCCAGAGGGGGATCCGCGTCCACGACCGTGAGGATCGAGCACCAGGCATGATGGCACGAGGGGAGAAACTTCGTATTTAATATCCGCGTTATCTAGAATTATGCCGAGACCTTCCGGTGTAATGTTGATTTCATTGGCGCGTAAAACTATACGAGGAAGGGATGTGGAAAACTTCAATAAGGACAGCGCTTCATCTTGTCCGAAGTTTTTGATCCAGCGCTCGACAAGCCATTCAGGGATGGTATATTTTCGCGATAATTCCGCAGGAGTGTTCGGCTCTTCTCCGGCTTCACCTGTTTCTGGGGCACCATCAGCAGTGTCGGACTCGGCTTCGAGCTTGGCTTCGGCAGAACGCAGATAGCTGTGCAAAACGGCCGTGGTGTAAGAAGCCATGCCTTTGTGTCCAACGATCTTAGCGATACTTGCGGATGTATTGAGGACGGCGGAGGCTGGTGTTTCCTTGAGAAACTTGAGTTGAAAAAAGGCGAGACGTAGAGTATTCAACAGCGCAGGCGGGAGTGTTTCGATCGCATTTTTGGAGAAACGCTTGATCACATCATCCAATAAGCTCGTGTTTCGAGTGACGCCCTGCACGAGCAGCGTCACGAATGCTTTATCTCGTTTCGACAACTGGCAGGACTTCAACGCTTCCGGCAACGCGTTGTTCGAGTACGCTCCGCCGTGTACCTGGATCAGAACTTGAAGGGCGATGCGCCGCGATTGCACGCCTCGAAGAGCTGCATCGCCTTGCAGGGGAATGTATTGTTTTTTTCTTTCTGCCATTTTGTTGTTTCCGATCACGAACTAGTCGCGACTTGTTGAAAGGACTCGAAGTGTTCTTCGTCTTTCAGATGGATGCCGTTGATCCAGCTGCGAGCAGGAATATCGCCTTTGCCTTGCGGCTTTATGGTGACCAGTCGAAGGCGTTCATTTCCTTCGGCACCACAGGCGATGACTACTTCTTTATTCTCGAATAGAATGGTGCCCGGGACTTTCTTTGCGGGTTTCAGTTCTCCCTCGCCGGCATCCTTGATAATTTCAGTCGTCACAATCTTCAAAGGCGTACCGCGAAAAATCGTAGAGGTGCCCGGCCAGGGCAGCAAGGCGCGGACGAGATTGTGAATTTGGTGAGCTGGTTTTGTCCAGTCCAGTTCGCCCATGTATTTGGTCAAGATCGGAGCGAACGTCGCTTCGTCATCATTTTGACGTTGCGGTTTTACCGACCCATCTTTCAGACCACGCAAAGTTGTGACGATTAAATCAGCGCCCACTTTTGCCATCTCTTCGGCCAGCTCAGGGGCAGTCATGTTCTCACCGATATGCACTTCGCCTTTCAAGAGCATTGGACCGGTGTCTACGCCGGCTTCGGTTTGCATCGTCGTGATACCGGTTACGGTGTCACCGTTTATAATCGACCAGTTGATTGGCGCGGCACCACGAAGCTGTGGCAACAAAGAGCCATGGATGTTGATCACGCCCATCGGAGGAAGTTTCAAAACGACTTCTTTGAGGATTTGTCCGAATGCCACCATTACAATGACATCTGGTTTCAGTTCTCGCATAGCTTCGACAATTTCAGGTGCCTTCGATAATTTTTCAGGTTGCAAAACTGGAATGCCATGTTCTACCGCTGTTTGTTTGACCGGCGGCGCCATGATTTTATTGCCGCGACCTTTTGGACGATCTGGTTGGCAAACCACGCCCACGACGTCGAAGTCTTTCTCTTCGATCAATCGCTTGAGCGTGGGAACGGCGAATTCGGGAGTTCCTAAAAAAATGATACGCACGTGCGAACTAACTCCTGACAATTAAGGCATAGGGAAGTTTAGCTTGAATTGTCTTCTATGATTGGATTGCCGGGTATGAATGTAAACAAGACTTTGTGTTTCAAATCGGACAGGGGATGACTGCTGAAGCGCCCGACAACTGTGAAAAATGTGGCAGAGCCAAGCGTTCGGCGGTAGCTGGTTCGCTGACGCAGTGGTTGTTCAGCGCCAATGCCTGTGACTGCGATTTCCTCAAGCTGGCGGCCGAAATCGACCAACACGACTTCACCGCCGACAAACTTTGTTCGAAATGCGGGAAGCGCCTCAACGAAGGTCGTAAAGGGTCGCTCACCCAGTGGGTGTTTCGCGCCGATATCTGCAGCTGCAATCGTGAAGAACTTTCATCGGCGGACTTCTCCCCGTCTCGACTTCCTCTTCCGGAAGTACGTAAAAAAGGACCGTCGTATGTGCCGGATCCGGCACTGACAGCTCAACTAGGATTGTCCGCCGATCGATACGTGGCGATTCAGTTACTGGGAAGCGGCAGCGCAGCTCGTGTTTACAAATGCTGGGATAAGACTTTGAACAAGCCAGTTGCAATTAAACAACTGGTGGCAATGCGTTTGCACGAAAACGATGTGATTCGATTTCAGGAAGAAGCCAGGTCGACGAGCGTATTGAGCCATCCTTCGATTGTTCGCGTTTTGGACTTCGGACAGAACGAAAATAGTCAGCCATTCATGGTGATGGAATTCATCGATGGAAAGTCGCTTGAGGCGCTGATTGAAGAGAACGGCCCGATGCCTGTCGGCGTGCTTGTTCTAATCATGATATCAATTTGCGCCGGCATGCACCACGCGCACCAGTCAGGCGTTTTTCATCGCGATTTGAAATCTTCGAATATTATGATTCCGCTCTCGGTATCTGCCGTTCCAATCGGTAAAGTGATCGACTTTGGTGTCGCTGCTATGCATAAGAGTGGCGACGACAGTGGGGCTGTTTTTCAAGGTCATCCAATTGCCGGTACGCCAGGTTACATGAGCCCTGACCAACTTAGAGGTGAAACATTCGACCAGCGCTCCGACATCTATTCTCTTGGTTGCACGATGTTCGAAGCGCTCACTGGTCGCGTGCCGTTCAAAGCGGCTACGTCCCTAGATGTTTTCTCACTGCACGCAAACGCAGCGCCACCACATCTGGTGGACGTGCAACCGGAGTTTGATTTTCCCGAGTCGTTAGAGCGCATAATCGCAAAGGCGCTGAGTAAGCAAAAGGAAGATCGATATCAATCGATGCTTGAGCTGAAAGCCGCGCTGGAAGAGTTTCTCGAAGAGAACGCGAGCAGCGCACCCGATGCTGCCGATGACTCTACCTATGGTGACAACGTTGAAAAACGAAATATGTTGCCGTGGGCGATCGCCCTGGCTGCTGTAGTTGTGGTGTCAATTTCAACCTTCATGTGGATGAAGTTAACTGACGTACGTGCTCCAAAGAGTGCGGAAGAATCTAAGCCGATTGTCATTAAACCGGCGCTCGACGAGTTTACCTCCGGAGTCTTTCATCTTGAATCAACCACTATGTCTGATGAAAAATTGAAGAGCCTTCCAAAGAACAGTACAAATGTTGATCTGGTTGCGTCGGACGTGACGGACGCCGGTATGAAATATTTGATCGGATTACCGATCAAAATTCTGCGTGTGGATGCCACCAAAATTACTGATGAAGGCTTGAAGGATGTCGCCAAAATCACCACACTGCAAGAGCTGAACATCGGTGATAATCCGCTGATTACAGTCGCCGGCCTGAAGCATCTCGAGTCGATGCCGAATCTCGACTTTCTATCATTAAACGGCACCGCGATTCATGATGAGGAGTTGAAATCTGTTTCGAAGATGCGTTTGTCGAGGCTTTCTCTGGGCGCAATGGAAAATTTAAACGGGACTGGATTGGTTTATGTTTTAAACATGCCAAGGCTTAAAGCCCTGAGACTATCAGGTGTTGAGTTAAGTCCTGAAGGTGTCGAATGTTTTGCCAAGTTGAAGAACTTAGAGGACTTCGAACATCGAAAGTGCGAAGTCACCGATCAATATATCAACGCAATCGCTGGAATGAAAAACATGTCAGTCCTCAATTTAAGCGAATCTACGTTGAACGATAAACAGCTGGCCATGCTTAGTGGCTTGACCAGGCTACGAATACTGCGCGTGGAAAAATGCAACAATTTGACGGCTGGTGCAATCGCAAAGATGGCGAGGAAACTCCCAAAATGCAGAATTACTGACGGGCAACCGTCCACGTTTTGACCCGCCAATAGTCATCTTCGATGCAAGGAACATCACAGATTTGTATAAGTTGTGATCGTTCGATCACATCACGTCATATTTCTTCTTCGCTCAAAACCCTGACAGGCTCTGGCGCTTTAAAGGGATGTTGCGTGCGTCGGTCGCGATAAAGTCCACGCAAGTCGCAATGCGATTTGCGATCACAAAATCAAAACATCGGGCTGTTAAGTTAGGTGGAGAGTAATCGACCACACAGGGAATCTCATGGCTAAATCCTTTAATACCATCACTGCCGACGCGCAGGTCGCAGCATCGACTATGAATGCACCACCCACAATGAATGATCCTCTCAATTCCGCGCTAGCCGAATCTATCGTCAACAAACCTCGTAACTTAAAAATCTATGGATACATCATCGGCACAGCCGCCATAGCGTTTGGTGTTATCGCACTAGCCCAGAGTGGGCACTTCTTCGGTGGTATCAATCACGAGATCTTTGACACCTTCTGGAACAATTTTACGAAGAACCTTTTTAAACCATTGCTATTGTTCTTCTATCTTGGTTTTGCCATCAGCATGCTTCGTGTCCCTTTTGAATTTCCACAAGCGCTTTACCAGGGACTGACAATCTATTTGTTACTGGCGATTGGATGGCACGGCGGAGAAGAGCTGGCCATGCTATCCGGCAATTCTCTTACGCAAGCGATGGAATTTATAGCGGTTGGTTTCTTCACCAATTTAACGATTGGCGCCATCGCATATTATATTTTGCGAAAACTGATTCCGAAATTGCGACGCGTTGATGCGGCGACTGTGGCCGCATATTATGGTTCCGATTCCGCCGGCACATTCGTCACTTGCCTCGGTGTGCTGCAAATGGGAGCAATCGCTTTTGCCGCATACATGCCGGTTATGCTGGCCGTTATGGAGATGCCCGGTTGCCTTCTTGGTCTGTATTTGATCTCGCGATTGCGCAGCAAAGGTATGGATTGCGATGGCAACATGCCGAATGAACCGGAATATCATTGCGATGACGCCGTTAGTCACGCACCCGGACCAGCAGCTGATTTCCTCGTGGATGAAAAGGTCGAAGCGGAAAAAGTTTTGACCACTGATGAACTACATCCAACTACAACTGTTGATATGCAAACCGCCACCGGTAGTATCAAACAGCTAACACTCCCGTTACCGGTCAAACACAAAATTCTGGATCCACATTTGATCCGCGAGATCTTTTTAAACCCCGGAATCTTCCTGTTAATGGGCGGCATCGTGATAGGCTATGTCAGCAGATTACAAGGCACTTCTGTAACTGCACCAGATGACCAACTTTTCGTTGGACTTTTTCAAGGTATGCTCTGTCTTTTCCTTTTGGAAATGGGCATGACAGCAGCAAAACGAATTCGCGACTTGCGCTCTGTCGGTAAGCGTTTCGTTATCTTCGCGCTTGTTGCGCCAAACATATTTGCCTGCATTGGTATCACCGTCGCAAGTCTGTTCAGCCACATCACAGGCCAACCGCTTGAACTCGGAACGTATGTTCTGTTTGCAGTATTGTGCGCGGCTGCTTCGTACATCGCGGTTCCTGCGATTCAGCGAATCGCTATTCCGGAAGCCAGTCCGACACTGCCGTTGGCAGCTTCGTTGGGCGTGACTTTCACGTACAACGTGACGGTCGGTATACCGCTATATCTGGCGATTGCTGAATGCGTGCTTAAGACGTTCCCGGTGAGCTGACATTAGCCTGATCCAAGTTCATCTCTTTAAACCCCGACCACTTCCAGGCAAGAGAGTCGAAGAAGCCCTAATCCTCTGATTCGGGTTTCTTCGGCATATTAGCCTTCCATGCCGAATTTATAACGATTGGATAGGACTTGAGTGCTGCTTTCAAGTCTTTGTATAAATTCGGCAACCAGCTCGGTTGATCTTGGAATACAACGTTTGGTTTTTTAGTTCGCAGGTCGCATGGAGCAAACGTGAGGTCGACATTTTTGCAACCAACATCGTTTACCAACACGTACAGCTCTTCAATAGCCACGTTTCCCATGGCGAGACATCCGGTCGACCAATAACTTCCGTGGATCAAAATGTCGCCACCGAGTTTGGTGCGTTTGTCTGCTTTAGCTCTTAAACGATCTTGTGCATTCGGATAATTTAGTCGGATTCCCAGGTGCGCGATTGAGTTCGGATAGAGGGCAGGAACTTTGTAGAAGCCTTCAGGGATTTGCAGATCGCCCTCCCTGAGCTTCGGACCGGCAACTCCGCTGGTTCCAATAATTGGATAACCAATTATTTGTTTGAGGTAGCCCTTTTCGTTGGCAGCAAAAACGATTAGTAGTCCTTCTTCTTTCAGACAAAGCATCGTCACTTTTGAGGGCGGATATTTGATCTGTGCTGCTTTGAAATGCGGTGTCAATCTGCTTCTTGCATCTTTGCCGTAAAGCTTGACCGTTTCGGCGACAGTTAATTGTGATTGTACATGTGGTGATAAAGTTTGCACGCACCACCTGGCGGCAATTTGTGGTGGCGACGCATATGGTGGCATCAGGGCCAGCACGGATAGAGACAGACCCGCCAGGGCAGCGTGTTTCCACGCCGTTCCTAAAGGCGATCGGCTGTTGCTTTCCGTTTGATGATTGATTGCTTTATCTCTGTATGTTCGATCGATCACTACGAACTTTTCTCTTTGACGAATTTCTTCGACGAATTTCTAAGGCTTTATTTTTCTCAAGATAGTCAGCAACCGGTCGTAGTCTGTTCTCAGAATACTGGAGAGCGCTTTGCCTGCTTCCAGCAAAAAGTCGTTGTTCGAGCCCAGGGTTGCATTGGCTTCACGAATGGCGGCAGCGATAAGTTCATCCGATGGAATGGCGGATACGTTGGAGAGCAACCGCAGGAATTCGAAGTCACGAGTCAACTCGCGCACTTCGTCCGCTGTCGCCTGATGCACGAAGTCATGAACGTCCGGCGGATGTGGTGGCAGGTGTTGATAAACTTTCGTACCAGCGCTGTAACCAACGATCAGCGCGTGCACTTCCGTTCTCAATAACGAAAAAATGTGGGGCTGCTCCAGACGCAGTTCTTCGCGGGTCAGACCCAGTGCCGAAGGTTTATGAATACTGTCTTGCGGACCAGTGACGACGTTATACGCAACGGCAAAAATCGCAATGTCCTGCGAATCTGTCTTTAAAAAACTTCCGAAGCGCGGCTTGGGAGGCAAGTCGTTGGTCGCCGCTTCAAGTGGCAGGCATTCCGCTAGAAAGCCTGTGATTGTAGACGAGGTAACCTCGGCAATCGGCATGGACACGACTGTTTTCTTGAACATCGACGGCCTGCTCAGTTTATTCCGTTGGTGGAGTCACCGCATTCGGTGTGAAGTTTTCGATTTCTTCTTCATCGACGGCATCACCTTCTCCAGCTTTGCCTTCAGAAACGCTGATGGTGGTTTTGTTGGCGTCTTGAGCCATCAAAACGTTTATCTCGGTATCTTTTTGATGACCTGAGATGCTGACCAGAGCAGGTTGACTGGTGTCTTGACTGTCTATTGTCCATCCGGCTTTCGGAAGGGAAGCTTCATACCAGCTGGCTACTTGTTCCAAACTGTCAGCGGTGGAAAGCGAGACAAAAGCGGCGTGCTCACCATCTTTGTCTTGTGCCGAAGTCGACCCGGCAATCGCCGCGCCGGGATAAACCAATTTCTGCAAATCTTTGGGAAGGCTCTCGTTACCTTCGGTGAAGGTGTGGGTCATACCGGCAGAATCGAATGTGACTGATTTTTCGTTGCCGCATCCGGCTAGACAAAGTACGCCTGCAGTCAGCACCGCGGATAGTATCACGCGTGAGTTCTGTTTCGAGTTGCAATTGGGTTTAGTCAAAATCATTTCTCCCGGTCGATGAAACCATAACGACCGTTTCATCCTCTCACTGTACTCAGAGTATAAAACACTTGAGGCTCAGGGGCATGAGATCTGGTTTCTAAAACAAAAGCATTAACGCAGGCGATCGTCGTATCCCATAAGTTTCAACAAACTCTCTCCCAGTAGTTCCACCGCCAGCACAGTTAACGAAATCAGCGCCGCAGGCACAAGAGGCGCCCACCAGTTACCCAGGAAAAGGTCGCTGGAAGCCTGGCGCAGCATGGTTCCCCAGCTTGGAGTGTCAGGGCTCAATCCCAAGCCCAGGAAGCTCAGACCAGCCTCCATGACAATTGCGTCCGAGATCAGGAGCGTGGCTTGAATCATAATTATGCGCGAGGCATTGGGGACAAGATGTCGGAAAAGCGTATGGGCTGTGCCCGCGCCCAGCGCTCTTGCCGCTTCTATATATTCTTCAGTCATTATTGAAGATATACGCGCATGCGCAATCCGCGCCGCCTCGAGCCAAGAGGTGGCGGCGATTACCGAGATCACGGTGACGAAAGGCAAGAACCCAAGGCTATACGAAGTCACATCCAGTGTCGAGAGCACCGCGCGCGGGAGCGCTTCGGTGAAAGTGGGACCGTTGACGAGCGCGGAAAGAGCGAGCAAGAGGATAAGCGGTGGAATGGCCAGCAAGCCGTCGACTATTCGCATCATGACCACGTCGACGATACCGCCCAATAGCGCGCTGACAGCGCCCCACAGGCTGCCGAAGGTGACAGCCAGCATGGCTGCAACCAGACCGAGAGCCAGCGATGTCCGTGCGCCCCAAAGCGCCATGGATAGGACATCTCGACCAAGGCTGTCGGTTCCGAAAAAATGGCCATCGGTGAATGGTGGCACGTTGGCAATGGCAAGATCGACATGAGAAGGCGTCAGAGGCGGAACTACCGGGTGCACTATCGGCGCCAGGATCGGCATCAAGGCAAGCAGAACGATCATAACAATCGCCGTGGTCATGCCTAATTGAGGACGAAACGAATGAGTTCTCCTGGTTTTGGCTTCGTTGTCGACCTGGGCGATTTGCATTGTTTAAACGCTCCTCGCGCCGTTCATCTTGTCCGAACTGTCGGCGATTGTTTGGGCAATCCGCGGGTCGGCAAAGCCCTGAACGATGTCTGCAATTAAGTTTGAAATCACAACCATGGTTCCGTAAATCATCACCAGTGTCGTCATTACTGGAAAGTTGCGACCGAAAGTAGCTTCGACAGCCAGTCTTCCCGTACCCGGCCAGGCGAAGATGGTTTCGACTAAAACAGACCCGCCAATCAAAGTCGGCAATGATAGTGCCAATAGGCTGATAATTGGAACCATGCAGTTGCGAAGAACATGCCGGAAAATCACCTGAGAATAAGACAGACCCTTCGCTAGCGCGGTAGTCACATAACCGCGCGTGATTTCGTCAAGCGCTAACGATCGAACGAAAAGCGCTATTTTCGCGCTTCTATTCACAGCGAGCGTCAATGCGGGCAACACCGCAAATTTGAGAAGCGCAGCCGGCGTCGCCGTTTCGTTCCCAGCCAATGGTCCGAAAAGCGGGATAAAATGCAGCGCAGGGATGACTGTGACCAGGTAAATGAACAGCAGCCCGATGAAAAACGCGGGAATCGAATGAAGGAGCAGCGCGGTCGCCAGCATTGGCGCTTCTATGAGAGCGTTCTTAAATTTAAATCTCACCAAAATCATCATCAGGCCCCAGAACACGCCGTTCGTGAAACTCAACACAAGCGCCAGTCCGACCAGCGTCATCGTGGCTGGGATGCGCTCGCCGATGACGACCATGACTTTGCGATTATCTTGATACGACCGACCCAGTTCGCCGTGTCCCACAAAGCCTTTGAGCCAGGACGCGTACTGTTTTGGTAGAGGCTGATCGAGTCCAAATTCGCTGCGAATCGCTGCCAGCTCGCGCGGGTCGATATCTCGCGTGTTGCCGCCCATCATCGCATCAACCGGATCGCCCGGCAGCGAGCGGATCAAACCAAAAGATACGATCGAAAGAACAAAGAGCAGCGGAATGGCCGCCAGTAGTCGTTTGAAAACGAACCTTATCAGATAACTCTCCTTGCACTTTTCGTTGATACTATTGTGCCAGAATGCGCGCAAGTCGAATCAGTAGAAAGTGCCGAAAGGCAATGTCGGTCAGTTCTGACGAACACACTGACAAGCTCTGACAAATTATTCGAAGTCTCTTTGAAACTACCGATTGCGAGACACAATGTGACCATTCGTTGACAATCGCTGCTTCAAAGATTTAGGATAAATACCCGGTGGCCTCACGGCTGCTGGTCTTGTCCGGCGCATCTTTAGCGCTCCACGGCGGCATAGCCAAGTGGTAAGGCAGAGGTCTGCAAAACCTCTATCCCCCAGTTCGAATCTGGGTGCCGCCTTTACTTTTCGTTGTTTCGTTTGAAGCTTTCCCGGTTTGAGGATACAATTTAAAAAGCTTGGACAGTTGGCGCAGTTGGTAGCGCACCACTTTGACATAGTGGGGGTCACTGGTTCGAATCCAGTACTGTCCATTTTTTTTTTGAGTACCAAACTGTTGAAGTCGTTCTTTGATAGTGAATGCCTTGAAGGTTCGTGACTTTACGCTATCAGCGAAGCGCGAGCACTAACCATGCGATCATTATGAGTGCTGCAAGCGTGGTCGAAAAATAGTGATACCACTGCAATCTTTTCTTGGTGCTGAGAGTCGCTGCCACCATGAGCAGGGATGTGAACATAAAGAGTCCGGCAAATGCGGGCACAATGCTCGTAGCCAGATGGAAATTGTTTTCGAGGTTGCTGTTGTTTACGAGAACGACCACCCTTGTAGGAATTTGACCTGTGGCGTCGCTGTCAATTTTAGAGGTATCCTGGAGAAACTTTTCTGTAATGTTGTCGCCATCGGTCAGTTCGATATAAAAGATTTTGTTTGGATCTGTCCCTGCAAAAGCTTCTCCATCTTCGCCGAATCCGCGAATGAAAAATCGGATCTTGTCGAACACGATACAGCGAATTGCGCCTGGATCCGGTGGTAGTTCACCCGGGTACATCTGACCGGAACCTACTGTCAGAGCTAAATGGCTGGTTCCTGCACCCGGTACTGGTGTGATCGTGGCAACACTTGTTCTGCCTGTAAATGGATTCACAAATTTGAAAGCACTGTCCTTGAACCATGCTTCGTTTGATACAGGGTAACTATGTTTGCTGCGATATTCCTCCTGCGCAAACTTGGCATAGCTCCACATCATTTTGATGATGTCCTGCTCTGGTGCGCCTTCACGAAAGAACTTCCGACCTTCATTGTCAGTGATACAGTTGTCGTTGAACAATTTGTAGAAGACGGTTTTTCTTTTGAGATAGCCGCTCAATAACTGAATCAAATCATCGCTACTGCCACGGGCGGCATTGAATGTTCCTTCCACCCGTTCACCCGACTTCCAGATCGCGACTTTGTTGTCGTTCTGGAAGTCAATGGTGGAGAGCGAATCGGCGCTCTTGTACGTGCCTGTGATTTTGCTTGCAGTTGCGCCAGGTTCGATTTCTTGGCCGATTCGCAGAGAGACAAGACATGCTACACCACACATGACCAGCATGATGCTGAGAATTCCTTGAATCCATATTGAATTCAAGGCTGCCACGAACGGGTTTCCCGACAGCTCTTCTAATCCCTTGACGGCGTGGAACTCAATGTCTGATCCAGTTGCCCGTTTTATTTTTTCTGGTTGCGCAGCTTTCTCAAGTGCAGTTTCTTCGCCGAACAAGCCCTGGACATTCGGTTTTCGATTTGTCGAAAACGCTTTGTCGGTGCCACTTACAGCAAGCACCGTAAAGCTCCGTCCTTTAGGGCGGTGATATAAGGTGCGACCGCCGTGGCGGTCAAAGTGGTGTTTGTTGTTGCTGAATATATTGCTTGATTATCGAAAAGATGCTCCAGTAACCATTTGTCAAGCTCACCCGTAATCGACAAACGCGAATTGGCTCAAGTTTGATTTCCAGACCCGCATGGACGCTTATTATCTCCTGACAGATCTGGAGTTAGCGAGCGCGTTTCGATTGCTCGGCCGCGAAGAGGACTAGCTCGAGAAGTCCATTGGCCAGTCGTTCTCTGCTAAGCGGAAGGGAGTATTTTCCGTTCAGAATTTCTTGCGAAATCATGTGATTAACCAGCGCGCCATGAATTATTCTTGCCACTGCTTCAGGATCAGAAAATCGCAAGTCCGGATTTTCTTTAATATAATGCGTGAGACTTTCGATTCCAGGACGAACTAGTCGCGTCAAATACAAATCGGCTAACTCCGGGAAACGCCCTGATTCAGCCAGGATCACTTTGATCAATCCGATATATTCAGGATCGTCCATACGCTGAAATGCGATTTGAATGATCTTTCTGAAAAATGCAGGCGGTTCTAACTCCATCAGTTCCGCGGTCATGCCGGCGCTGACAAACCTGTCCATAAGCCGGTCTACGAGTGCCGAGAAAAGGCTCTCTTTGTCTTTGAAGTAGGTGTAAACAGTTTGCTTTGCAACGCCACCTTCGGCAGCGATAGCATCCATGTTCGCCGCGAAGCCTTTGCTGAGAAACGCGCGAAGTGCGCCTTCCAAAATCTTTTCTCGTTTTTTGTTTTGACGTTCTTCAGACATGCTTATAACCGCACCCGACAATGGCTGTGGAGCAACGTCGTTAATCATACTGCATGGTCTAGATTTAGTCGCCATCGAGAAACCGTTATTTTGATGTGAGGAGTTCACCCCGAGTTCGATTGAGCTGCCTTCTCAATCGTAAAAAGTAACTTGCGAACCCCAGATTCGCAGGTAGAACATTGTTTAACACTCCTGTAGGCATGGTATTCACGGGTATCTTCCTTACTTGATCAGCGACAATGGTTTTTGCCGCTTGGCGTCAGACAGATTTGCCGCTTGACTGTCGCTGAATGTCACTAGATCT
>ENA-ORBV01000363-ORBV01000363.1-microbial-mat-metagenome-genome-assembly--contig:-NODE-363-length-103594-cov-10.881643_pt1 | contig 103594 bp, 92 predicted proteins | sample MGYA00237777_ERZ505514 | MGnify/ENA primary metagenome ERZ505514 (study PRJEB26160, sample SAMN06269048) | microbial mat metagenome | isolation source: Oligotrophic lake microbial mat | place...
ATACGAGATTCGCCTTAGTCTCGTGGGCTCGGAGATGTGTATAAGAGACAGCATCGGGCTAGCTGCCGAGATGGTCGGGCAAGCGAGCGAGGCGTTCGAGATCACCAGCGAGTATCTCAAAACCCGCAAACAATTCGGCCAGGTCATCGGCGGCTTCCAGGCGCTGCAGCACCGCGCGGCCAAACTTTTCACCGATCTCGAACTCACGCGGTCATGCGTGCTGGCGGCGCTCGATGCGCTCGACCGCGGCGACAATCGCATCGCCGAATACGCCAGCCTCGCCAAAGCGCGCGCATCGGAGACGCTGCATTTGGCGTCGAATGAAATGGTGCAGCTGCACGGCGGCATCGGCATGACTGACGAGCACGATGCGGGCTTGTATCTCAAGCGCGCGCGTGTGGCGGAAGCGCTCTACGGCGGCGCGAGTTTTCATCGCGATCGGTACGCCAGTTTGCTGGGGTTCTGACGTCCTTGGACCGCCGGCGCCCTCGCCGGCGACAGTGATTCAGCTTGCACGCAGTGTGGCTATGGAAGCACCCCGCCGGCGAGGGCGCCGGCGGTCCAAAAGGCTTATGCCGGCACGGGCGCCGCGCCGACATCCGCGTCGAACTCGGCCTTCCACTCCGCCACTAGCGCGCGGTTGTCTTCGTCCCACGGATGGAAGCCTGGGCGATACCAGGCGAAGTAGGTCTTGGCGTTGCGGCTGAAGAGGCCCGGCGTGCGCCAGACGTAATTTCTCACCGCTTTCAGCGCGTCGTCGTACGAATAGCCGTCAGCGGTCAAAAGGCGCGCGGCGAATTGCGAAATGTGCCTGGTGAAGAAATAGGAGATCAGCGCCATCGCCAGCGTGCGGCGGAAGTAGCGCTGTAATGGGGACCAATGCTGCGTCACACGCAGGAACACGTCGTACGCGACCGCCTTATGCTCAGTCTCTTCCATCGCGTGCCAGCGCCACATGCGCTCGATTGCCGGATCGGTGTTTTCAAAGAGATCGCGGTGGCGTGCGTGCGCGTCGGCCATCATTGCGGTGAAGTGCTCAAGTGCGATGGTGGAGATCAGCATCCGCATCGGCCCGCGTGAGCGCGCGAATGTAATCCGCTCTTTGATCGCAGCCTCGACTTCGGCGACCGGATACTTTTCGCGGTCGATCAGCTGGTTCAGTGAGTGGTGCTCGCGCGAATGGATCGCTTCCTGCGCAATAAAGCCCTTCACGTCCTGCGCCAACTTGCCATCGACCTTGTCGCGATAGTGGCGCACCGCGTCGATGAACATGCGCTCGCCATCCGGGAAGGTGAGCGAGAGCGCGTTGAACACGGCGGTGCCGACCGGATCGCCGCCAAGCCAATGGTGCGCTTTGGCGGGGTCGACCTGGAAGTGGATGTCGCGCGGCGGGATTTTGACGTCGGCGGGGGTGGCTTTGGCGGTCATTGCAACACCTCGGGGAGGAAGGTTCGGCTAGACTTGCGTTCTGTCTTCAATTTGGCTCTACTGACAAAAATGTCAATAAAGAAAATCAGCAAGGTTCGTGTTCGACGTGCGCCCGCCGAGGCGCGCGATAACATCCTGAATGCAGCGGAGAAATTGCTCGTGGAGCAGGGGCCGCTGGCGCTGAAGCTGGTCGACGTAGCCGCCGGCGCCGGAATCGCCAACGCCAGCGTCATCCACCATTTCGGCTCCATCGATGATCTGCACGCCGCGCTGATGGAGCGGATGGTGGCGCAGCTGATCGCTGATGTTCTGGCGATCGCCGATCAGGGCGGCGAACGTGACGATCAGCAAGAAGCCGTCTTCCAAGCATTGTTCGACGTTTTCGAGAAACGCGGCGCATCGCGGCTGGCGGCATGGCTCGAACTCACTGGCGAGTGGCGGCGGATGACGCACATCCGCGACGCCGTGAGAGACGTGGTCATGAAGCGCGCGTCGTTCGGCGATGTGACGCCGCAGCAGGCGGAAGATCTCGTGCTGATCAGCGTTGCGATGGCGATGGGCGTGGGTCTGTTCGGACATTCGCTCGCCGAACTCATGGGCAAGCCCGAGGATCGCACCCGGACGTTGGCGACCGAAGTGCTGCGTATCTTCCACGCCGCGCGGCGCGCGGATTAAGCGGCGGATAAGCGGACTGACGCCGCGTCGCGGTTGGTGCAACGACGGCCGCGTATAGCAAGCCAAACGATCACCACGTCCTCGCCGATCCGGAACGCGTGAGAGCGCGCTCCGGGAAGCATGACGTCAGTCCTCACGCAAATAGTGGTTCCGTTCTGCGCCGTCATAGCGGCCGCTCTTCAAGCAGCAGCGCTTGAAACAACCTCCGCGATCCGCAGGGGCAGAGGTCATTGCGGCCTAGCTTTTCTATCAGCTCCACATCGCGTGCGCACCGTACGCGCGCCGCGTTTGACATGCGTCTCCGAAGGATAGCCTTTGCGGCGTTTGGAAGAGCGCTCGAAGCGGGGTTGATCGAGCGAGTTGCGATGGCTGGTCATTTTAGCCTCCTGTTGTTGAACGTGGCGGCGCCGGCGGGACTCGAACCCGCCTCGCTGCATCGACAGTGCAGCATCTTCACCCATGGACCACGGCGCCGAAATCACGCTTCCCGGCCGAAGCGGAGCGGAGAGCCGGGACCCAGGGGCAAACGCATTGCGTCTGCATTCCCTGGGTCCCGGCTCGGCGTTCGCTCGCATCTTGCGATGCGAGCTTACTTGGCCGGGAAGCGTGCGTTTCGTTCGTAGAGTGTCACCCCTTCACGCACACGACCTGGCGCAGCGTGTGCACCACGTCGATCAGGTCGCTCTGCGCGGCGATGACGGCGTCGATGTCCTTGTAGGCCATCGGCGTTTCATCGATCACGCCCGCGTCCTTGCGGCACTCCACGCCTTCGGTGGCGGCGCGGTGATCGGCCAACGTGAAGCGGCGCTTTGCTTCCGTACGCGACATCGCGCGGCCTGCGCCGTGCGAGCAGGTGCAGAACGAATCCGGGTTGCCCTTGCCACGCACGATGAACGACTTTGCGCCCATCGAGCCCGGAATGATCCCGAGTTCGCCCTCGCCAGCGCGCACCGCGCCCTTGCGGGTCACGAACACATCGGCGCCGAAGTGATGCTCACGCGCCACGTAATTGTGGTGGCAGTTCACAGCGTGCTTCTCGAGCTTGAACTTCGGCAGGTTGTCACGCAGCGCACGCAACGTGCGCTCCATCATCACCTCGCGGTTGGTGCGCGCGTAATCTTGCGCCCAGCCCACCGCCGCTACGTAGTCGTCGAACAATTCTTCGCCCTCCATGAAGAAGGCGAGGTCCTTGTCCGGCACGTGGTAGCCGAGCTCACGGCGCAGGAGTTCTTCCTTCGCCCGCTCGATGAAGTACTTGCCGATCGCGTTGCCGGAGCCACGCGAACCCGAGTGCAGCATCACCCAAACGCGGTCCGCTTCGTCGAGGCAGACCTCGATGAAGTGGTTGCCGCCGCCCAGCGTCGCCAATTGCGCGCTTTGAGTCTTGGCCGACGCCTTCGGGTGCTTGTCGATGATCGCGCGGTAGCGGTCATTCAGGCCGGAGTCGCGGTAAGACGTCTCCACCAAAGACGGCGTGTCGCGGTGATTGCCGTTCGGGCCGTTGCCGTGCGGCACGTTCCGCTCGATCGCGCCGCGCAAGCGCGCGAGCGAGTCCGGCAGATCGTTTGCCGTCAGCGACGTTCGCACAGCCATCATCCCGCAACCGATGTCCACGCCGACAGCAGCCGGAATGATCGCGCCCTTGGTCGGGATCACCGAGCCCACGGTTGCGCCGATGCCGAAGTGTACGTCCGGCATCACTGCGATGTGGCTATGGATGAACGGCAACGACGCAACATTGCGCAGCTGGTTTTGCGCTTCGTGCTCCACCGGCACGCCGCTGATCCACGCCTTGATCGGCGCACGTGCGCCAAGAATTTCCTCGTAACCGGACATGGCCGGTCTCCTTTGTTTTCAACGTTTCAAAGCGGCCTGGAGCACGCAGCAAAAACCCCTCCAGGCCGCGCCTTGGAGGGGTTCTTGCAGAGCTCCGATGTCCGTAGACGTCAGAAAGCCGAACTCCTCCGCGCGCGCATATCCAGCCGCTCGCCGCGATACGCGACGACCATCTGGTTCTGGGCGATTGGGTTCAGCTTTTTCACAACACGTCTCCGAAGGACGGCGCGTGTAACACATGATTTGCGCGCATGTCACGTAGAAATTTCTTGGACCGCCGGCGCCCTCGCCGGCAAACGGTGCGGGAAGTTGCAGGGTGCGGTGCGAATTCTGAGGATGATGCCGGCGGGGACGCCGGCGGTCCAAGCGGCCTCACATATCGCGCGCGATGTCCTCGTCGCCTTCGGCAACGCTAACATCCAAACCTTGCTCCACCAGCGCGTCCCATGCAGCTTCTGCGGTATCCGCGAAGCGGAAGAGGGTGAGATCGCCTTGATCGATCACGCCGTACTTCACCAACCCATCGAAGTTTATGATCTCGCGCCAATAGCCTTCGTCAAACAGGACGATTGGCATGTCCGTTAGCTTGCGCGTTTGGCGAAGCGTGAGAATTTCGAACAATTCGTCCATCGTGCCGAAGCCGCCCGGAAAAACCACCAGCGCTTTCGTTCGCATGGCGAGGTGCATTTTGCGCATAGCGAAGTAGTGAAAGTTGAACGTGAGCTCCGGCGTTGTGTAGGCGTTTGGCTCCTGTTCGTGCGGCAATGTAATGTTGAAGCCGATCGCCGGTGCGCCGATATCGCGGGCGCCGCGGCAGGCGGCTTCCATGGCGCCAGGTCCGCCGCCGGTTGCGATAACGTGATGGTGGTCGCCGCCCTCGGTGCAGAGTGCGCCGCCGCGCTGTGACGCAAGGCGTCCGAACTTGCGCGCTTGGTTATACCAGTACGCTTGCTTACCCGGTCCATCCTCACGAAACCGCGCCGAGCCGAACACCACGATCGTCGACTGAATGCGCGCGCGACGCAGCAACAGTTCCGCCTTTGAGTATTCCAGCAAAAATCTTACGCCCCGCATCGGATCGCTCATCAGAAATGCCTGATCAAGCACGGCCAGCTGAAATGAAGGGCTGGCCATCTGCTCTGCGTTGGCCGGTGGGGGAGGCGTGTCTTTCGTCATGCTGCTATGCTCTGCGCTTGAACCCCGAATCGCAATGACCATCCGCCGACTCCCCCCTGAAGCCGTCAATCGCATCGCCGCCGGCGAGGTGATCGAGCGGCCGGCTGCGGCGGTTAAAGAATTGGTCGAGAACGCGCTCGATGCCGGCGCCAAGGGCGTCGCTGTGCGCATCGAGCGGGGCGGGCTAGGTCTGATCTCGATCGAGGATGACGGTTCCGGCATTTCGCGCGACGAGCTGCCGCTGGCGGTGGAACGCCACGCCACCTCGAAGCTTACCGCCGGCATAGGCGGCGACGTCGATCTGCTGAACATCCACACCATGGGCTTCCGTGGCGAAGCGCTGCCGTCGATCGGTGCAGTCGCGCGGCTCGCGATCACATCGCGCGCGCGCGGCGAGAGTGAAGCCTGGGCGCTTGATGTGGAAGGCGGCGCGCTGCATCCGGCCAAGCCAGCCGCTTGGGCCGCGATGAGCGCACACGGCACGCGCGTTGAAGTGCGCGATCTCTTCTTCGCGACGCCAGCGCGGCTGAAGTTCATGAAGTCCGAGCGCGCCGAGATGATGGCTGTCTCGGAAATCGTGAAGCGCCTCGCCATGGCGCGCCCCGATGTGGCGTTCTCGCTCGAGCACGATGGGCGCATGTCCTGGCGCTATAGCGCCGAAGCAGATCCCGAAAACGAAGGCCGCCGCGCGCGGCTCGCCGCCATCCTCGGCGCTGATTTTGCCCCGAACTGCATCGCGCTCGATCAAGTGCGCGGCGACGTCCGGCTTTCTGGCTTTGCTGGCTTGCCCACTTTCAGTCGCGGCACGCGCGAGTACCAGCACCTGTTCGTCAATGGTCGCCCGGTGAAAGACAAGTTGATCGTCGGCGCTGTGCGCGCGGCGTACCAGGATTTGCTGGCGCGCGATCGCCATCCGGTGGCGGCGCTTTTTCTCGATCTGCCGCCGTCAGAAGTCGACGTGAATGTGCATCCGGCCAAGACGGAAGTGCGCTTTCGCGACGCCGCGATCGTGCGTGGGCTGATTGTCGGCGCCCTCAGCCACGCGCTCGCCGGCGCCGGTCACCGCGCCTCCACGACAACAGCGGCGACCGCGTTCAACGCCGTGCGCCCGCACTACGCGCCGCAGCCGATGCTGCGTGTGTGGGGCACGGCAGAGCAGGCTTTGGCGCCGGGCGATTTCATCATGCCGAGCGGCCGCGTCGAGCACGCGCCGCAATCCTTCGCTGATGCGATAGCGCCCGCCGATCTGGAAGCCGCCATACTCAGCGCTACGGCGCACGATCCCGAGGACGCCGCGTTCTTTCCGCTCGGCGCGGCGCGAGCGCAAATCCATGAAACTTACATCGTCGCCCAAACCGAAGATGGCATTGTCATCGTCGATCAACACGCGGCGCACGAGCGCCTAGTGTATGAGCGCATGAAGCAAATGCTCGCGAGCGGCGGCGTGCGCCGGCAGGCGCTGCTTATTCCGGAGGTGGTGGAGCTTGATCCGAGCGAAGCCGAAGCCATCGCAGCGCGGGCGGAAGAACTGGCGCAGCTTGGCCTGGTGGTCGAGCCGTTCGGCCCTGGCGCCATTCTCGTCCGCGAAACACCCGCTTTGCTCGGCCATATCGACGCCGCCGGCATGTTGAAGGATTTGGTCGATGATATCGCCGAATTGGGTGAAGCGCATGCGCTGAAAGAGAAGCTGGAAGAGGTCTGCTCGTCGATGGCCTGCCGCGGTTCCGTGCGCGCTGGACGCCGGCTGACGGCGGATGAGATGAACGCTTTGCTTCGGCAAATGGAAGCGACGCCGTTTTCAGGCCAATGTAACCACGGTCGGCCCACCTATGTGGAGTTGAAGCTGGCCGACATCGAAAAACTGTTCGGTCGCCGCTGACGTCCCAAAAGCCCTGAATCCGCCGCTTTTGAACCGGTTTTGCGCTTGCCTTCCGCCCGTTCGGGCAGATGATGCGCCCCGCGAGAGAAGGATTCTGGGGACTTATATGACAAAGCTTGGACGTGTAATGGCCGCCGCGGCGGCGCTGACTTTATTGGCGGCGCCGGCCTACGCGCAGCAACTCAACAGCGGCGCAAATGGCACTTACGGCAACGTGCAATTGCGCTCGGGATTCACACCCGATCCGCACGCCACCACGGTGAACGCCGGCGGCGCGTATGACGCGTCTCAAATCAGTGACGAGTGCCGCGGCTATATCGATACGCGCGCGAGCTTCACGTTGCGCTACCGGGCCGGCGAACTGCCCCTGTTTATCGGCGCCACGTCCGACGCCGACACGACGATTGTCGTGCGCGCGCCGGACGGCACTTATAAGTGCGACGACGACAGCGCCGGCGCCTTGAACCCGGTTGTCAGCTGGGAAACACCGCGCAGCGGCCGCTACCAAATTTGGGTTGGCCGTTTCGGCGTCGAAAGCGAGACGACTCCCGCGATCATCAATGTCTCGGAAATCGCGCCGGTTGCACAGCAAGCGGACGGCGGCCCGGACTTCTCGCTCGAGCCGGCGTTTGGTTCGGCTGATCTGACCGCTGGCTTCACGCCAGATCCGCATACGCAAGCCATCGCCGCTGGTGGTTCGTTCGACGCATCGGGCATTGAAGGCTGCGCTGGTTGGATCGCGTCGGCCCCGGATTATCGGGTGAACTGGACGGCAGGCTCCGGCCAGTTGCCGCTGGTATTCTCAGTTAGCTCCGACGCCGACACGACGCTGGTGATCAACGACGCTGAAGGCAATTGGGTCTGCGACGATGACGGCGGCAACGAGGGGATGAACCCATCGATCTCGTTCCAGAACGCACCTTCTGGCCAATATGATGTCTGGGTCGGCACGTACCAGCAGGGCGATCTGCAGGACTCGACCCTGCACGTTTCAGAAATCTCGTCGCAGTAAGCACGAACGCGAGACGAACGAGGCCGCGTTCCGAAAGGAGCGCGGCCTTTTCGTCACCAAGCGCCGGTGTTCGGCATCGACGCCCACGGCTCCTGCGGCGCCAAGCGCTCGCCTTCCTGCAACAGCTCGATCGAAATGCCGTCCGGCGAGCGCACGAACGCCATATGTCCATCGCGCGGCGGCCGGTTGATGGTGACGCCGCCGTCCTGCAAGCGCTGACACGTCGCGTAGATGTCCTTCACGCGATAGGCGAGGTGACCGAAATTGCGCCCGCCTCCGTATTCCTTTTCATCCCAATTATACGTGAGTTCCACCATTGGCGCTTTTCGCTCGCGCGCGAGCTCGACGTCATCCGGCGCAGCCAGAAAAACGAGCGTGAAACGCCCGCCCTGGTTCTCCATCCGGTTCATCTCGACCAGACCAAGCTTGGCGCAGAAGAAATCCAAGGCGGCGTCGAGATCGCCGACGCGGATCATGGTGTGCAAATAGCGCATGAATGCTCCTCGTGGACCGCGGGCTTTCAGGCCCGCGCTTCGCATTACCAGTTGGCGCTGATTTCCGCGCCTTCAAACAACTCCGCTAGCCGACGCTTCGTGCCCTTGGTGACGTCTTCTGGCAACGCGTTCAGCGCATAGAAGCCGCGCTCGGCGATTTCGTTGTCATCGCGCGGCGCGCAGGGCCGCCACGTCTCGAACCTGTAGAGCGCGATGTGGTCGTTCGGGAAATTGGCGTGGTTGGCGTAGAAGCCGATGAGTTTCGGCGCATCGATGGCCTCAACGCCGCCTTCCTCGGCCATCTCGCGCGTGACCGCACCCACCGCCGTTTCACCGTTCTCCACGCCGCCGCCGGGCAGGTGCCAGCCAGCGGTATAGGTGTGACGCACCAACAGCACGCGCCCCGTCTCGTCAAACGCAACGCCCCGGACGCCGAGCGTCATCGGCCGTCGCAGCCGCCACCAGGCGCGGAAGATTGGCGTAATCGCCGGCTCGAGTCGGGTGCGCCAGGTGCTCATGATTGCAGGCTTGCCTTGCACGCGTGGATTTACGTTGCGCTAAGTGGCAGCGAAGGGTTTGATCTTGTTGATCGCGCTGTCGTGAGCGCGACACGTGCGCGCGGCGACGACTGCGCGTCAAGCTTGCATCGGAGGGCGCCACTTGTCATGCGCGCCGGACATGAACCCGATTTCTTTGCCGCCGCCGAAACTGGCCGGCGGCCCCTATGTTATGGGCGTCCTCAATTTGACGCCCGATTCCTTCTCGGACGGCGGCAGCTCGGAGGGCGCCGCGGCGCCGCGCGCGCTCGCCATGCTCGAAGCCGGCGCCGATATTATCGACATTGGCGGTGAGTCCACTCGCCCCGGCGCCGATCCCGTGGATGCGCACGAAGAGATCGCCCGCGTCGTGCCGGTGATCGCAGCGCTGCGCTCGGCAACGAAAGCGCCAATCTCGATCGACACGATGAAGCCACAAGTGGCGGTGGCCGCGATGTCCGCGGGCGCCTCGCTCTGGAATGACGTCGCCGCGCTGCAGGCGCCGGGCGCACTGGAAACGGCGGCCTCGCTGCAGCGGCCAGTGATCCTGATGCATATGCTGGGCGAGCCGCGCACCATGCAGGCGGCGCCGCGCTATGACGATGTCGTCGCCGAAGTGATCGCGTTTCTGCGCGCGCGCGTCGCCGCGGCGGAGGCGAAGGGGTTGAACCAAATCTGGGTCGATCCCGGCATCGGTTTCGGCAAGACGCTGGAGCACAATCTGGCGCTGCTCAACAATGTCGGCCGCATTGCCGAGGAGACCGGCCGCCCGGTTCTGATCGGCGCGTCGCGCAAGCGCTTCATCGCCGCCATCGATGAGCGCGCCACGGATGCCGGCAAGGCCCGCCTCGGCGGCTCCATCGCCGCCGCGCTCCTTGCGGCGCAAAACGGCGCCGCGATCGTGCGCGTGCACGACGTTGCCGAAACCGTGCAAGCGCTGAAGGTGTGGCGGGCGTTGTCGAACTGAGCTTTCACGCCGTCATTCCGGGGCTCGCGCAGCGAGAGCCCCGGAACCCAATGGCTACGGGCACGTCATTGGCCCTTGGGTTCCGGGCTCAATGCTTCGCATTGCCCCGGAATGACGGGCAGGTTCGAACGTGCCAATAACACTCACCATGACCCTCAAACTCCAAGGCCGCGTCCTCATCATCGCCGGTTCCGATTCCGGCGGCGGGGCGGGCATTCAGGCCGACATCAAGACCGTCACCGCGCTTGGCGGCTACGCCATGACGGCGATCACCGCCGTCACCGTGCAGAACACCCTTGGCGTCACCGCTGTGCATGAAGTGCCGACCGATATCGTCCAAGCCCAGATCGAAGCGGTGATGAGTGATCTCGGCGCCGATACTTGGAAGATCGGCATGATGGGCTCCGCCGCGCACGTGCGGACAGTGGTTGAGGCATGGTACGCCGTCGGCGATGGTACTGCGGTCGTGCTCGATCCGGTGATGATCGCCAAAGGCGGCGCGTCGCTGCTGGCCGAGGACGCCATCGCCATCATCCGCGATGAATTGATGCCGATCGCCGCCATCGTCACGCCGAACGCGCCGGAAGCTGAAGCGCTGACCGGCGTCGAAGTGCGTGACCTCGACGGCCAGATGAGTGCGGCGGAAATTCTGGTTGAGCGGCTCGGCGCCTGGTCGGCGCTGGTGAAGGGCGGCCACATCGCTGGCAACATCGTCCGCGATGTGCTGCTGACGCGCGAGGGCTACCGCGTGTTCGAAAGCCCGCGCATCGAAACCCGCGCCACGCATGGCACCGGCTGCACGCTGGCGTCCGCCATCGCCGCCTACAATGCCCGCGGCATGGAGTTGGAGCCCTCCGTCGAAAAGGCCCGCGCTTACGTCATGGAAGCGATCCGCCAGGCGCCTGGCTTGGGCCAGGGGCACGGGCCGCTCGGGCACAATTGGCCCTGCAAGCTCGCCTGAGAGGCGAGCGCCGTTCACCCTTAACCGGTGATGCCGCTGGCGCCCTCGCGGCGGTGACGGCATAGAAAACGCATGAAAATTTGGATCGTGCACGCCTTCACGGATCGCGTTTTCACCGGCAACCCGGCCGCCGTGGTGCCGCTTGAACGCTGGCTGCCCGACGCCGTGCTGCAAGCTATCGCCACCGAAAACAAGCTGAGCGAAACCGCGTTCGTCGTGCCGACGGGGCTGAAGGGCAATTACCAGCTGCGCTGGTTCACGCCGACGACCGAGGTGCCGCTCTGTGGTCACGCCACGTTGGCGGCCGGCGCCGTGCTGCTCAGCGAAATCGAGCCTGATCTCGGCATCGTCGTCTTCGATACGCATGCGGGCGCTTTGGTCGTGCGCGCGACGCCGGAGGGCTACACGCTCGATCTGCCGCGCAAGCAACGCACGCCATGGACGCCGGAGGATAACGTCAGCGAAGCGTTGGGCGGCATTGAGATCTACGACGCCTTCATCGGCGAATACGCCAATGTCGTGCTCGAAAGCGAAACGGCGCTGCGTGAGATGAAGCCGGATATCGCGGCCATCAACCACGTCATCCGCGGCCCGCGGCAAGGCATGCTGGTCGTCAGCGCGCCGGCGGACGAGGGCAAGCCCTACGATTTCGTGCAGCGTTTCTTCTGCCCTAGCGTTGGCGTTGACGAAGATCACGTGACCGGCTCGGCCTTTGCCGACGCCGCACCCTATTGGTGCGACCGGCTCGATCTGGAAAGTGTCATCGGCTTCCAGGCCAGCAAACGCGGCGGCTACATGCGCGCGATCCAGACCCTGTCCAGCGTGCGTCTGCTCGGGCAAGTGGCCGTCTATCTGCGCGGCGAACTCGATGGCTCATTGTCGCGCCTCCACAACCGCATCGACGCGCACCCGGAAGCGCCGCAACGCAAAAAGCGCCGCCCGCGCAAAGCCAAACAGCTGCCGGCGATCTTCGAAGACCCGATGCTGCCGGGTCTAGAAGGCGACGCCACCGACATTGCTCAACCCACCCCGCTCAGCGAGCCCGCACCGCCGCCTCCAACCTCGCACCCAGCGCCGCCGGATGATGAACCGCCGCTGCCGCGCATCGTGGTGACGGGCGAGGGCTAGCCCGCGCCAAGCCAAACCGCGATCGTCACCGCGATGCCAAATCCGAACAGTGGTCCGAAGATGATCATTGTGCGGCCGGCGAGCCAGGCTGGTAGGTAGATATCGAAATTGGCGCCGCGCTCGCTCGTGTAGGGCGCGGCCATGTCCTGCAACGGACAGCGCCAAGCGTTGAGCGCCAGCACCGCGACTTCGATTGAGACGATGGCGATCAGCACTAGCGCGATGTCGAACCGGCCCGCGCATGCCGCAAACGGAATGGCGACGACGCAGGACGCCAGCACCGCCCAGATCAGCGTGTGAGCGGCCTTGATCGCGCGCAGGCGCGTCTCTGGGGTCACCTGCGCCGCGCTCCTAAGTTCTGTCCTGGGCCGTGTGATAGACCGCCAAAATATCTATGGCTTCGCCTTCAATGCGATAGACGATGAGGTAGGGCGCGCCTCGCACGCTCAATTCTCGTAGCCCCTCGACACGACTTGGCCGACCTATATCGCCGAGCCGCGCCAAGCTGTTCGCGGCATTTCGAATTCGCGCGATGACGCGGGCCGGCTTTGCGTTCTCTATCGTTGCGAGCCACGCGCGATGTTGTTTGAGGTCCGCCAACGCCCGCGTGCGCCAGACGACTCGGCGCATGATCTACGCGCTGATCTGCGCGAAGAAGGCTTCCACCTCGTCATCAGACGCAATCGGCCCTGGATCGGACAATCTGGCCCGTAGGTCGGCAATCTGGGCGTCGTCGAGCTGGCTTTCGGGATGGAGGTCACCGTGGAACAGCGTCTCCATAATGGACGCGATTTCCTCGCGCCGCTTCTCGGGCAAAGCCTTAAGCGCTTCGGTGATCTGGCCGAATTTGCTCATGCCGAGAATGTAGGTCCGTTTCCGACCTTGGCCAAGACCCCGTCCGCGACCCGCTGAATCGCCGCATTGCCAAACTCTGCGAAGCGGAGCACCAGGGTCAACGGGCCACCCGCTCCCAACGGCGGGCGCTCATCTGTAAGGATGGGAGACAAGTTGATGACAGGTACCGCCAAGCCGGAAGTGCGCCCGGCCGATCCCCGATTTTCCTCGGGACCAACCAAAAAACGTCCAGGCTGGAGCACCGATGCGCTGAAGGGCGCAGCCCTCGGCCGTTCGCACCGGGCCAAGCCCGGCAAAGCCAAGCTCAAAGAGGCGATCGATCGGACGCGCGCCATCCTCGGCGTGCCGGCCGATTTCAAGATCGGCATCGTGCCCGCCTCGGATACGGGCGCGATCGAGATGGCGATGTGGTCGATGCTGGGCCCGCGCTCCGTCGACATCTTCGCCTGGGAAAGCTTCGGCGAAGAATGGGTCACCGACGCCAAGCAGCTGAAGCTCGACTTCAAGGCCCACACCGCCGGCTATGGCGCGCTGCCTGATCTGAGCGCCGCGCGCAAAGATGCCGATATCATCTTCACCCAAAACGGCACCACGTCAGGCGTGAAAATCCCAAACTTTGATTGGATCGCCGCCGACCGCGAAGGCATCACCATCAATGACGCCACCAGCGCCGTGTTCGCGCAAGCCATCGACTGGCCGAAGTGCGATGTGACCACTTTCTCCTGGCAAAAGGTGCTGGGCGGCGAGGGCGCGCACGGCATGCTGATCTTGTCGCCCCGCGCTATCGCGCGGCTCGAGAGCTACACGCCGGATCGGCCGCTGCCGAAAATCTTCCGCCTCACCAAGAAGGGCAAAGTCGATCTCGAAATCTTCGAAGGCTCGACCATCAACACGCCATCGCTGCTGGCGACCGAAGATTATCTCGATGCGCTGAAATGGGCGGAGAGCATTGGCGGCCTCGAAGCGCTGCAGGCGCGCGCCAACGCCAACACCAAAGTGCTGGCCGATTGGGCCGCGCGCACGCCCTGGGTGGATTTCCTCGCCGACAATGCGGCGACGCGCTCGAACACCAGTGTGTGCCTCAAAGTCGTCGATCCGCGCGTCACGGGGCTGAGCGACGAGGCGCAGGCCGAGTTCGCCAAAAAACTCGCGTCGTTGCTCGAGAAAGAGGGCGCCGCGCTCGATGCCGCCTCCTATCGCTCGGCCCCGCCTGGCCTGCGCGTCTGGTGCGGCGGCACGGTGGAAGCGTCCGACGTCGCGGCGCTGACGCCGTGGCTCGACTGGGCTTTCGCAACAATCGCCGTAGAACTTGCGGGGTAGGCATGACGACGCCGAGCAGCGTCGTCTGGCCGCCGATCGTCGTCCGCTCCGGCGCGGCGACGCTCAACGTCCGCCAGGCGACGCAAGACGATGTGCCGATACTCGAACTCTGGGACCGTGACCCGGAGGTGATCGCCTGCGTGACCGACGATCCGACGTCGCCGCAAGCTTTCATCGATGCGGTGTGGAGCGAGGAGATCGCCGCCAGCGATGACACCTCGTGCTATTACATAGCTGAACTCGACGGCCGCCCGATCGGCGCCATGCAGGTGATCGATCCGCATCTCGAAGCGACGCGCTATTGGGGCGAGATCGAACCGAATTTGCGGGCCGTAGATATCTGGATCGGCGACGACCGTGATCGCAATGCTGGCCACGGCCGCACCATGATGTCCGCCGTGATCGATCGCTGCTTCGCCGACCCCGCCGTCACCGCCATCATCATTGATCCCCTCAATAGCAACACCGAGGCGCACCGCTTCTATCGGCGGCTCGGGTTTAGAGTCGTCGGCCGCCGCGTGTTCGGCGACGACGACTGCCTCGTTCACCGTTTGGAGCGCGCCGATTGGATTGCGCGATGAACATCTCTCTTCGTCATTCCGGGGCAATGCGCAGCATTGAACCCGGAACCCAGGGCAACGAGCTGTGTGTTGGCCCCTGGGTTCCGGGCTCTCGTTTTCGCGAGCCCCGGCATGACGGGGTGTTTGATTTTAGAAAGAGCACATCATGCCCAAGGTTCTGATCAGCGACGAACTCAGCGAAGCCGCCGTCGAAATTTTCCGCGCGCGCGGCATTGAGGTGGACTTCCAGCCGCAGCTCGGGCCGGACGCAGCGAAGCTGAGGGAGATCATCGGCAATTATGATGGTCTCGCGATCCGGTCGGCCACCAAGGTGAAGCCGGACATCATTGCCGCTGCGACGAACCTCAAAGTCATCGGCCGCGCCGGCATCGGTGTCGACAACGTCGATATCCCCGCCGCCACCGCGCGCGGCATCGTCGTCATGAACACGCCGTTCGGCAACTCGATCACGACGGCGGAGCATGCCATTGCGCTGATGTTCGCCGCCGCCCGGCAGATCGCGGCGGCTGATGTTTCCACGCAAGCCGGCAAGTGGGAGAAGAACCGCTTCATGGGCGTGGAGCTCTACGCCAAGACCCTCGGCCTGATCGGCTGCGGCAATATTGGCTCGATCGTCGCCGATCGGGCCCTCGGTCTGAAGATGAAGGTGATCGCCTACGATCCGTTCCTCTCGCCAGAACGAGCGCTGCAGATCGGCGTCGAGAAAGTCGAGCTCGAAGATTTGCTGCCGCGCGCCGACGTCATCTCGCTCCATGTGCCGATGACGGAGAAGACCAAGAACATCCTCTCGCGCGAAAATTTGGCGAAGACCAAGAAGGGCGTCGTCATCGTCAACGCTGCGCGTGGTGGTCTGGTTGACGAAATCGCCCTGCGCGAGGCTCTCGAAAGCGGCCAGGTTTCAGCGGCTGGATTCGATGTCTTCACCATCGAGCCGGCGAAGGAAAACGTGCTCTTCGGCGCGCCGAATTTCATCGCTACGCCGCACCTTGGCGCTTCCACCAACGAGGCGCAGGAGAACGTCGCGCTGCAGGTGGCCGAGCAAATGGCCGATTACCTGCTCACCGGCGCCGTCACCAACGCGCTCAACATGCCCTCGATCACCGCTGAAGAAGCGCCGCGCCTGAAGCCCTTCGCCGCGCTGGCGGAAAAACTCGGCGCTTTTGCCGGCCAGATTGTCGATGAAGGCTTGGAAGCGGTTGAGATCGAATACGAGGGCGATGTCACCAAGCTGAACATGAAGCCACTCACGGCTTCTGCGCTGGCTGGCTTGCTGCGCCCGTTGCTGCAGGACGTGAACGTCGTCTCGGCGCCGGCGCTGCTGAAGGAGCGCGGCGTGCCGCTGACCGAAAGCACGCGCGACCTCTCGCCGACCTATGATAGTCTCATCCGCATCAAGGTGAAAACTGGCGGCGGCTGGCGCACTTTGGCAGGCGCGGTGATCGCGGGGCAGCCACGCATTGTTGAAGTGAAGGCGATGGCGCTGGAAGCGCCGTTCCACGCCTTCACGCTCTACATCAACAATTCCGATAAGCCTGGCTTCATCGGCGCGCTCGGCACCTTGCTGGGCGGCGCGGAGATCAACATCGCGACGTTCCACCTCGGCCGCGAAGGCGCGGGCGCCGAGGCAATCGCGCTGGTCGGTGTCGATCAGGCGCCCGCGGATGCGGTGATGGAAAAGCTGAAGGCGCTGCCGCAGGTCCGTTACGCCAAACTGCTACGTTTCTAGTCGCTGGCGCCTTAGCGGTAACGCAGGGAACCAGCACGGAATATGAGCGTTTCCCGCACGCCGCAGCGCTGAGTAGCGCGCCGGCTGCGAGGGGATGAGTCATGAAGTTCAAGCTGTTGTGCTCGACGTTGCTGATAGCTGCCGCCGGCTTAGTTGCCGCCGCCCCGGCCGAAGCTAAGGTCGAAGAAGTTCGCGTTGGCGTTGTCGGCAACATTCGGTCCGACCAGGGCGACATCGTCGAGGGCAAGGAAGAGGGCGCTAACGTCGAGTTTGACCTGGTGTCGAGTTCGCCGGACTTCCTGAACCTCTTAGGCTCTCCTCGTCCCTACGCCATGGCGTCGATAAACACCGATGACGGCGTCTCCTTCGGCGGTGTCGGCCTCCTGTGGCGCTGGGAATTTGCTGATGGCTGGGCCTTCGAGCCGGGCTTCGGCTACATCATCCATGATGGTGAGATCGATAACCCATACCTCTCGGGCTCGCCCGACGCCGTCGCGTTCGAAGCAGAGCACCAGCTGCTCGGCTCGCGCGACTTGTTCCGCACAACCTTCGCGCTTGAGCGTGAATTTGGCGACCGCGCGGCGATGCAGCTTTACTGGCAGCACATGAGCCACGGCCAAATCCTGGACGAAGGCCGCAACCAGGGCCTCGACTATGTCGGCGTGCGCTTTCTCTACCGTTTTGATCCCGATTCCGCAGACTAAGCCGCTTTCCATCCCTCCGCGGGCTGGGCTAGGTTCGCCCAACGTTGGCGCGGAGAGAATCGATGCGGGGAACAGCAGCGGGTTTGGCGGCTTTTGGCGCGGCGATGATGCTTGCGCCGGCAGCTGAAGCGGGCATCGACGAAATCCATGTCGGTGTGATGCAGCACAATATCTGCGTCACCAATTGCAAGAACGCCGACAAGGAAGACGGGCCGAACGTCGAGTTTCAAGTCTCGTTCGACTCGCCGGGCTTTCTCGACTGGGCGTTCTCGCCGCAGCCGTATCTGATGGCTTCCGTCAACACTGCTGGCGAGACTAGCTTTGGCGGCTTCGGCCTCGAATGGCGCTGGGATTTTGCAGAAGGCTGGGCCATCGAGCCGGGCATCGGCTATGTTGTACATAATGGCGAAATCGAAAATCCCTACGCTTCTGGTTCGCCGGAGGCTGCCGCCTTCGCCGCCGAGCATGTCCAGTACGGCTCGCGCGACCTTTTCCGCACGTCGCTTGGTTTGACGCGTGATTTCCAAGGGCCTTGGGAAGGTCAGCTGTTTTACGAACACCTGAGTCACGGACAAATTCTAGGCAGCGGGCGCAATCAAGGCGTCGACCAGATCGGCATCCGCTTCGGATATCAATTCGGCGGGTGACGCAGCGGCGGAACTTTAGCTAGAGTACCTTCAAAGGCCGGCTGCGCGGCCTCATTGGGGGTACGCATGACCAAGAAGCTCCAGGATTTCTTCGCCGACGGCACACGCAAGCGCCGCGTGCTGGCGCTCGACGGCGGCGGTGTGCGCGGCATGTTCACGATCGGCGCGCTGCAAGTGCTCGAGGAGCAGTTGCGCCACCGTTACAAGGATCGCAACTACAAGCTCAGCCGCTATTTTGATCTGATCGCCGGCACTTCAACCGGCTCGATCATCGCCACCGGTCTGGCCTTGGGCATGACCTGCGCCGAAATCTCCGCAGCCTATAAAGATTTGTGCCCGAAGATTTTTCGCTCGCCGGCCAATCTGGCTTGGGCGGCGGTTATATCAGCCAAGCACAGCAGCGGCCCGTTGACGCGCGAGCTTGGCAAGGTGTTCGGCGCCAACACGCTCGCCTCGCCAAAACTTGAAACTGGCCTCGCCATCAACTGCATGCGTTTGGATCGCGGCAGCGCCTGGGTGCTTTGCAATAATCCGGGTTGGGTGTTCTACGGCGATGATGCTGATGGCGCTGAAAGCGGGCACAACGCCAACAAGCGTTATCTCCTGCGCGATCTGGTGCAGGCGAGCGCCGCCGCGCCGTTCTACTTTCGCGGCGTTCAGCTCACCGTCGCCACCGATCCCACCGGCAAGATTTCTACCGAAGACGGCTTCTTTGTCGACGGCGGCGTCAGCGGCAACAACAATCCAGCGCTCGAAGCGTTGATGGTGGTGCGCGACATGGCGTACGGCTTCAATTGGAAGCTCGGCGCTGACAACCTCTATCTGCTGAACGTCGGCACTGGGTCGTTGCGCGGCTCGGTGACGGCGCAACAGATGAAGGGCAAGGCGCCGTGGGAGCAGGCGCGCGAATCGCTATCCCACATGATTAGCGCTGTATCGCAGAAGGACGTCGCCGTGCTGCAGGCGATGTCCCGCTCCGACAAGCGTTGGATCATCAACACCGAGAAGGGCAATCAACCCAAGGCGCCGTACCTGCACGACGAGCCGGCTTTCGATTATCAGCGCGTCGATGTGCGCCTCGATCTGAACGCGCCTACGGACGAGCGCTTGGAAGAGCATGCGGTTTCGTATCTGGGCCGGCCTCTGAAGCCGCACGAGGCGAAAGGTCTCTCGGAGATCGACAATCCGCGCACCGAGAATCTGATGTTGCTGCACGAGATTGGCCGCAAAGTGGGTGAGAAGTACTTCAGCGCCCAGCATCCGCGCGACGTTTTCGATGCGGACGTCCGGTAGCGAAACGAAGCTGCCCAGAACCCCAGTTTTTGCCGCTAAAACCTTGCGTTACGGGGTGAACAGCGCCAGGAACGCGCATGGCGGGCAGGGCTGCCCGACAAGGAGTTCGCATGTCCGCAGTGGTGGTCGTCGGCGCCCAATGGGGTGACGAAGGCAAAGGCAAAATCGTCGATTGGCTGTGCAACCGCGCCGACGTCGTGGTGCGCTTTCAGGGCGGCCACAACGCCGGCCACACGCTCGTGGTTGGCGACACGACGTATAAGCTGGCGCTGCTGCCGTCTGGCGTCGTCCAAGGCAAGCTCTCCATTATCGGCAACGGGGTGGTCGTCGATCCATGGGCGCTCGCTAGCGAGATCGCCAAGATCGAAGCCCAGGGCGTGAAGATATCGCCAGAGCGCCTCGTGCTCTCCGATCAAGCCTGCCTCATCCTGCCGTTCCACCGCGACCTCGACGCCGCGCGCGAAGCGCAAGCCGGCGCCGCCTCGATCGGCACCACCAAGCGCGGCATCGGTCCAGCTTACGAAGATAAAGTCGGCCGCCGCGCGCTGCGCGTCGCCGACCTCTCCGATCCAGAAGCCATCGCTTGGAAGATCGAGCGGCTGACCGCGCACCACAACGCGCTGCGCAGCGGCCTTGGTTTGCCCGAGATCGACGTGGCGGCGCTGAAGCAAGAGATTGCCGAAATCGCGCCGAAAGTGCTCCCTTATGCGCAGCCGGCGTGGCGCGTGTTGAACCAGGCGTTCGAAGATTCAAAGCGCGTGCTGTTCGAAGGCGCGCAGGGCGTGTTGCTTGATGTCGACCATGGCACCTATCCGTTCGTCACCTCGTCCAACGTCGTCGCCGGCCAAGCCGCGGCAGGCTCAGGCGTCGGCCCGCGCGCGATCACATATGTGCTGGGCTTGGTGAAAGCTTACACTACGCGCGTCGGCGGTGGACCATTTCCAACTGAGCTCGACGACGAGAACGGCCGGCAGCTCGGCGAGATCGGCCGTGAAGTTGGCACCAATACCGGCCGCGCGCGCCGCTGCGGCTGGTTCGACGCGGTGTTGGTGCGCCAGTCGATCACACTCTCGGGCGCCGACGGCATCGCGCTGACCAAGCTCGACGTCCTCGACACGTTCAAGGAAATCAAGATTTGCACCGGCTACAAATTGGGTGACAAGACGCTCGATTATCTGCCGGCCAGCGTGAAGGATCAGGCGGCGTGTACGCCGATTTACGAAACACTGGAAGGCTGGCAGGAAACCACACGCGGCGCGCGCACGTCGCGCGATCTGCCGGCGAAGGCGATCAAGTACATTCGCCGCATCGAGGAATTGATTGGCTGCCCGGCGGCGCTGGTGTCGACTAGCCCCGAGCGCGATGATGTCATCCTCATGCGCGATCCTTTTAAAGCGTAAAAGGGCCGTAGGCAGTGGGCGCTGGCGGTAGCGCCGAGCCCGTCACGCGAGCTTGGTTGACTCTACCGCCCACTGCCTGTTGCCTGCTGCCCGGAGAACTTAAATGTCGGCCGATAACGAAAACCAGCCGCCGCCGCCGGGCCAGCATCGCTTTAGCGTTGAGGACGCGCGCGCACGCGCCGAGCAGGCGTATCGCAAGTCGGAGATCATCTTCACGCGCGCCTACGGCCTGCTGCGCGAGCCAAACAAGGAATGGCAGCAGATCAAGGCGGAAGAGACGACTGTCCCGCACATCCTCATAGGCTACGTCGCGCCGCTCGCCGCAATACCGCCGGTGGCGGGCTTGATCGGTGCGTTGATCTTTGAGCCGATGCGCGTCGGGCCGCTTGGTTCCGCTCTAATCAGCGTCGTGGTGACGTGGATCGTCACCGTCGCTCTGGTGTTTCTGCTGGGGGTGCTGATCAACACGTTAGCGGATCAGTTCGATGCCGACCGCGACGATCTCGCCGCGCAAAAGATCGCCGCCTATTCGCTGACGCCGGCGTTCCTGTCAGGATTGTTCTCGCTCTATCCCGGCATCTGGTGGCTCTCGCTCTTCGCGCTCGGCGCGATGGTGTTCATCATGTACCGCGGCCTGCCGATCCTGATGAAGGCGCCCGCAGAGCGCGCGCTGAGCTACGCCGCCACCGTAACGATCGCCGGCATGGTTGCGGGCATTGTGCTGTTTTCGTTGGCGAGCTGTGTCGGCTAGGCGATTTGCGTAGGGCCGCGAGCGCGCCTACCCTTGCCATTATGAGCACTGATCCAGGCAATCTCGACAGCCAGTCCTTCTTCGCGCGCGTGAAGTCCATTTTGCTGCGCCCGCAAAGCACGTGGGAGGCCATCGCCGCCGAGCCCGACGACGATACGTTGCGGCTCTACAAGGGCTACGCCGTTCCGCTGGCGGCGTTGTCGGCGCTCTGCCTCGCTCTCGGGCTGTTCTTCTTCCGCTGGGGCGGGGGCGCCTTCGCGCAGACGCTCAATCCCGTGCAGGCGCTGATCAGCGGGCTTTTTCAGTTCGTCGTCATCCTGGTCAGCATCGCCATCATGGGCGTCGTCATCAACGCGCTCGCGCCCCGGTTCGGCGGGACGGCCAATTCGGCGCGGGCGCACAAGGTCGCGGTATATGCCGCGACAGCGGCGCTACTGGCGGGGGTCTTTTCGCTGCACCCGATGCTGAGCATTCTCGGCCTGCTCTCCTTCTACTCGCTCGGCCTGTTGTTCATCGGCCTGCCGCGCTTGATGCCAACCCCCGACGAAAAACGCGTGCCGTATTTCGCCACCGTGCTCGGCGTTAGTATCGTTGCCTCGCTCGTTGTGTACATGATCCTCGGCGCTGTGCGCACCGCCGCTTTGGCTATGGTGGCCGGCCTGACGTTCGGAGAGCAACCGGCGGAGGCGCCGCCAACTGAGATCGGCGTGCTGGGCAGTTCCATCGACCTCCGCGATCTGGAAAAGCAAGCGCGCGAGTACGCACGCAGCGGCCCAGTCGCCGACCCCGCGCGTTTGCAAGAGCAATTGCCGCAAACGTTGCCCGGCGGCTTCCGTCTGACGACGTCTTCGAGCAACGTCGCGCTCGGCGTCGCGCAAGCCGAAGCTGAGTACGCCAATGGCGATGCCCGCATCGTCGTCACCCTCGTTCACATGGGCGCCACCGGCTCTGTCGCCGCGGTGGCGGAGGCTGCGGATATGCGCGCCGATCACCGCGACGCCGACGGCTTCGCGCGCACGGAATCCATCGACGGCCGCGTTTATAGCGAACAGGTCAGCACCAGCACCGGGAGCGCCACCTACGCCGTCGTCGGCCGCGGCATTGCGTTGACTGCGGTGGGGACGGGCGGGGTGACTTCAGATCAAGTCCGCGCCGCCGTGGAAACGATCAGCATTCAGCGCCTGGAACGTGAATTCGGCGGCTGAACTGCACTGTAGCGTGCGCCGCTATTCGGCATTCGGCTGCGGGCGTCCAGCAAGCAACGCGGCGCAGTCAGCGTCGTCGGCGAGGCCAGCGTCCACGAATGGCAGCACCACCGCCAGCGGTGCAACCAGTGAGGCCAGCACTACGGCGATACCCGTCTGCGTCGCGACTTCGCCGGCATCGACGCCAATCTGGGGCGAACGCAGGCGTCCTCGCAGCGTGACCGGCGCATTGATCCGCACCAAGCGGATTTCTTTCGGCTCGCCGCGCAGCTCAATATCCATCGTCTCATCGCCAAGATTGATGGCGCCCGTGCCGGCGATCAGCACTGTCTCTGTATCGATCAGAATGGACTCGGCGCTCATCACGCCGTTGCGGACGCGGAAGCTGGCGACGCCGCAGCGAATGGGGATGGTGCTGGTGTCGTTGGTGAGCAGCAAGCCAAGGCCGCGCGTCACGTTGATGCCGGTCAGTTCGGCGAAAGCTTCGCGAATTTCACCGTCGGGCGTCGCCAGCGACACCGACCCATTGGCGTTGCCCGCTGCTTCGCGCACCGAACGGCCGCTGCCGCTCAGCCGCGCCCGGCCGCTGAGCGCGCCGGTGACCGGCGGCTCGCCGCTCCACGCAATGATGCTCTCCAGCCGCGCGCGCGAAAGACGCATGTCGATGTCGACTTGCGGCATCTCTTCGCGCGCATTGATCGCGACGGCGCCGCTGAGGCTGCCTTGGCGGAGGTCGAGCGTCAGCGGATCAAGCCGCAGCAGGCCCTGGTCGAGCGTTATATCCAGCGACAAGCCGCGCAGCGGAAAGCGCTCGCTGACGACGCGTCCAGCGCGATAGCTGACGCGCGCATCCATGTGACGCACGCGGCTGATGTCGAGGGTCGCGTTCGGCAACAAGCGGCCCTGCGCCTCGAGATTGGCGGCCATAGCCCGCTGTTCGTCAGACGCCGTCTCGCCGCTGCCGGTGGCCGGCGGCGCGCCGAGCACGGTGAGCGCGTCGTCGAAATCGAGCTGGCTTGTGACAAAGTCGCCATCCAGCATTAGCCGGCCATTGCGTTGGCGGCTGGCGGTGAAAGCGCCGCGCAGATCGCTGTCGCCGATGCGGCCGCTGATCTCTTCCATGCCGTAGGTGCTGTCGCGGCGTTCGAGCCGACCCTGCAGCGCGTAAGGCGGCGTGTTCGGCAGCGAAAGCCCGATCAGATAATAAAGCTGGGCCAAGTCCGGCCCCGACGCGACGATGTCAGCCTGGAAACGGTGAAAGTTGAATGGGCGCGTGATCGAACCTGTGGCTTTGATTTCCGTGCCGCCCGCGCGCACGTCCGCGACGAACGGGTAGGGGCGGTCGCGGCGTACGTTGAGAAGCGGCGCGCCAGTCAGCTCGATGCTAAACGGGCGGTCGTTCATGTGGCCTTCGCCGATCAAGGCGAACTGGCCAGGGTCGCGCTCATCGGCGCTTTCACGCGTGGTGAACGTGGCGTCGAGCGTCATGCCGCGCTTGTCGTCCACCAGTTCGACACGGCCCTCGCGCAGTGCGAATTCTTGGATGGCCGGAAAGTTGAACTGACGCCCGTCATCCGCAGTGTCCGGGTCTTTGGACCAATTGGAGTCGCCGCTCTCGCTGCGATAGAGGTTGATGTCGGCGCCGTTGAGATCGAGCCGGACGATGTCAAAGCGCCCAATGAACAGCGGCAGCAGCCGCACCGCGATTTCAGCTTCTCGAACTTCCGCAAAGCTGCCGCGCTCTGCAAAGCGCGTCGGGTTGCCTATCTGCAGGCCGGTGATGCGCGCCTGGGGGGTGAAGGACCAGGGGTCGACGTCGAGATCGCCATTAATTACGATCTCGCGCCCTGTGGCATTCGACGCGAAGCGCGAAATCGGACCCTTCAATGCATTCCAATCGGCGAAAGCCGCGAACAGCACCACGGCCATGATCAAGGTGGCGAAGACGCCGCCAGCCCAAATGCCGATACGCTTCCAAGGCCAAGCGCCAACGCGCTGCGCAGTGCGGCGCGCGACGGGGGCCGCACGCGCCGCTTGGCGCGCACTCCAATCGCGAGCGGTCATTAACCGTGCGCGCAGGGTCTCGGTAAAACGGGTTCCAGGCATATCTTGCCCAGCCAACGCTCGCCTGAAGACTTGCGTTCCCGCGCCAATCAGGCGCTGCGCATAGCGTTAACGTACGGAAACGGTTATGGGATTTGCCAGCGGCCTTCAGCGCGCTCGGTGACTCGATCCAATGGTGCTCCTCGCATTTCTGCCCGAAATCGCGGCGTTCCTGATCTTCATGGCCATGGCGACGCAGGTGCCGCAGATCGGCCCCGTCCTGATTGTGCTCGAACTCGCCCTGATCGGGCTGCTGTTCGTCTTCCGCACCACCGCCTTCATTGATGTGGTGCGGCGTTGGTGGTGGCTTTTGCTGATGCCATTCATCGCCACCATTTCCGGGCTCTGGTCGGACGTGCCAATGGTGTCGTTCCGCTACGGCGCGCAGTTTCTGCTGACCTGCTTCATCGGCGTGCTGTTGGCGCAGCTGATGACCCCCAAGCGCTTCATCTGCACGCTGCTGGCGGCTCTGTTCGTCTTCTGCGTGCTCTGCATCGCCTACGGCCGGCAGGGGACGTCCGTCGATGGCATGGTGCTGATCGGGCTCACTGGCTCGAAGAACCAGATGGGCTATGCCTCGCAAGTTTTGCTGATGTGTGCGCTGGCGGTGCTCTTGATCCGCAACGTCCCCATGCCGTTGCGGATCATCGCATTTCTATCGCTGCCACTTAGCGCCTACCTGCTCAGCGGCACCAATTCCGCCACCGCCGTGCTGATGGCGTTCGGCGGCTCTGCCATTCTGCTCGGGCTATGGTGGGCCGAGCGGCTGCCGCCGGGGGGGCGCCTATTTGCGATCATCGCCGGTGTCGTGATTATCGCTCCGCTCAGTGCGCTCATTCCCGAAGCCATCGCGTTCACCAATCACTTCCTGTTCGACACGCTGAACAAGGACCCAACGCTGACTGGGCGCACCTTCCTCTGGGAGCGCGCCGACGCGCTTATCGAGCGCAAGCCCATCCTTGGATTCGGCTTCCAAGCCATCTGGATGAGCGATTCGACCGACACGATCGGTCTGAAGCGGCTGGCCGACATAGAAGACGGTCGCCAGTTCCACTTCCACGATCAATTCCGCATCGTTGCGGTGGATATGGGGCTCTTCGGGCTGATCCCGTTCGTCATGGCGATCGCCGCGGCCGGCTTTGCGCACGTGCGCCAGCTGTTGCTGCGCCCGTCAGTGGCGACGTCGTTTTTCTTCGTTCTGTTTGTACTGATGGTGGTGCGCGCTTTCACCGATCAGATCATCAGTCCGTTCAACGTCCACACGCTGCTGTTCTTTGCGTGTTGCGTCTATGCGTTCTGGAAAACGGAGCCGGTCGGGGAAACCGCCACGCAGGAAGCCCCTGCGTGGCGCAATCGTCGGCAGAACTTAGGCGTCCGCTTCGGCCAGTAGGCCGCGCGCGGCGGCCTGCTTCTTCATCGCCTTTTGCAGCTTCTCGAACGCGCGCACCTCGATCTGACGCACGCGCTCGCGGCTGACGCCAAACTCCTTGGAGAGGTCCTCCAAGGTCGACGGCTCATCCTTCAAGCGGCGCTCTTGGATGATGTGGCGCTCGCGCTCGTTCAGTTCGCCCATGGCTTCCTGCAGAAGCGTCATGCGCTCACCGAACTCTTCGCTGTCGGCGAGACGCGTTTCCTGCGTGCCTTCGGTCTGATCGTCGGCGAGCCAGTCCATCCATTCGCTATCGCCTTCGCCGGCCGCGCCGCCGATCGGGGCGTTGAGGCTGGCGTCGCCGCCGCCGCTCATGCGGCGGTTCATGGAGATGACTTCCTCTTCGGTCACCGCCAGCTTGTGCGCGATGGTGGCGACATGCTCGGGGCGCAGATCGCCTTCCTCGAGCGCGGCCATCTCACCCTTCATGCGGCGGAGGTTGAAGAAGAGCTTCTTCTGCGCCGCGGTGGTGCCCATTTTCACGAGGCTCCACGAGCGCAGGATGTATTCCTGGATCGAGGCGCGGATCCACCACATGGCGTAAGTCGCCAAGCGGAAGCCCTTGTCCGGATCGAATTTCTTGACCGCCTGCATCAGGCCGACATTGCCTTCGGAGATCACTTCGCCGATCGGCAGGCCGTAGCCGCGATAGCCCATGGCGATCTTCGCCACGAGGCGCAGGTGCGAGGTGACGAGCTGGTGCGCGGCTTGCGTGTCGCCGTGTTCCTGCCAGCGCTTCGCCAGCATGAATTCTTCTTCCTTGGCGAGCATCGGAAATTTGCGGATCTCGGAGAGATACCGTTGCAGCCCTTGCTCAGGGGACAGTGCGAGCGTCAGCGCATTTGTAGCCATATCGTTTTAGAACCCCTCTACGGCGGGTCACGTTTCCCGGGTCCCTTTGAGTACGTCTCAGGGGCCGCTCCGGATGCGCCGTTCCGTTAATATAGGAAGCCGTTCACGCCTTCGCCGCGACCGCCGAATGGCAATTCCGCGACGTCAGAACATATAGAGAACGCGCTGATTCGGCAAGTGAAATGAAAACAAAGTCTAGCCCCTAAATGCGGAACATTTAAGGACAGCGCCAATATCTTGTAGGTGCGACTACTCTGCCGGCAGTGGTTGGCGGCTGAACGTTTCGGCCACGGCCCAAAGGCACAGTGCGGCCGTCAGGCCAGCCAGCCCCCAACGCAGCGCCAGATCCAGCACGCTTAGATAGGCAGGCTCCGGCGTCCCCAACAGCTGCAGCCAAACATCGTAGATCTGCCCTTTTGCCGGGTCAGGCGCGCGCGGCAGCGAGAAGAACATCCGCGCTTCGTTCAGCGTGAACAGCAAAAGCCCAAGCACCGCAGCGAGCACGCGCTCCGGCCTGGCGAAAATCGTCGACATGAACCGCCCCGTCTAACCGCGCCGGGAACATACCTAACGACACGCGGTCTCGGGAGAGGCGAAAGCATGTTCCGCCGTGGAACCATGTTCCCGCGCGGAACTCCGCCATCACTGCGAGTGGCGGCGGCGCACCACATCCTCTTCGCGAAACGGCGGCGTCTCGCATGGCCCGCCCATATTGGCGTCGCGGCAGATTTGTTCGGCGGAGCGGCTCGGCGGGGGCGGCGTCGTGCCGAACGGCGCGCACACGCTTACGCCTGCGCCGCCCGTAGCAGGCGGCCCGTCGCGCACGCAGCTCGGCATCACCAGTGTGCGTTGCTCCGCCGGCGTGTAGATCGCGTCCATGTCGGGCTGCTCGGGCTGTGCGAAATCGCCGCCGACCTGCAGCTGCGGCGTCGCCCAATCCTCTGGCGCCGGCTCGCGCGGGCAATTGGGCCGCGGTCGTTCGCCGGCGCGGGTCACGCAAGTGAGCAACCGCCGCAGCATTTGCGTTTCGACACTCGGCGCCGTCGAGGGAGCACGCGCATCGGCCGGGGCGACGGCGCGCGGCTGTGATGGCGTCCGTGGGCGAGGCGGAGGGACTTCACGGCGCGCGATGAACACCTCGACGCCGCGCGCGTCCTCGCTCGACATCCTGTCTGTGCGAGACGCGACAATGAGCAATGCGCAAAAGACCAAACACACCACGGCGGCCGCCGCGATCGATGCGGCGCGCGTGCGCAGTTTCTCGGTGATGACGCCCCCGCTCACGCCGCTTTGCTCGGCGGACAATGCGGCGGAAGTGCGGACTTAAAGCCGTCGCAGAGTCTCCACCAAAGCCTGCATGTCCGCCGGCAAAGCGCTTTCGAACCGCATCTCTTCGCCGCTCACCGGATGCTTGAAGCCCAGCACCGCCGCGTGCAGCGCTTGGCGCGGAAACGCCGCCACCGCGGCCGCAGCTTCCTCCGCGTGCGGCCCCTCGGCTTTGAACGCGCGTTGCTTGCCGTAGAGCGGGTCGCCGACCAGCGGGCAGCCCAAATGCGTAAGGTGGGCGCGGATTTGGTGCGTGCGCCCGGTGTGCAGCCGGCACTCCAGCAACGCCGCCGCCGCGCGGCCCACGGAAGCGCCGGCCTGCTGGCCATAGCTCTCGACCGTCCAATATTGCGTCACCGCGATCTTGCCGGCGTCCGTCTCGGGGTCGCGCGCAACCACATATTTGCGCCGGTCCTCGCCCGAGCGCACCAACCGGTTTTCAATCCGGGCGCTGCGTTCCTTCGGCGCGCCGCGCGTCACCGCGTAATAGACGCGCTCCAGATCGTGCTTGGCGAAGAGCTTGGCCAAACCATTATGAGCGGCGTCATGCTTGGCCACGACGACCAAGCCCGTCGTGTCCTTATCGATGCGATGCACGATGCCTGGCCGCGCCACCCCGCCAATGCCGGAGAGGCTGTCGCCGCAATGCGCCAGCAGTGCGTTGACCATGGTGCCGTGCATCGAGCCCGGCGCCGGATGCATCGCCATCCCCATCGCTTTGTCGACGACGACGAGATGTTCGTCCTCGAACACGATGTTGAGCGGCAGCTTCTCAGGTTGCGGCGAGGCCGGCTCCGGCGGCGGCAGCGTCAGCTCATAGGTTGCGCCCGCACGCGGCTTATCCTTGGCGTGCGTCACCACCGCGCCGCCAACCGTGAGTTTGCCGGCGCCGATCAGCCCTTGCACGCGCGAGCGCGACAGGTCCGGCCAATGCCGCGCCAGCCACGCATCCACCCGATCGCCCGCGCCCTCCGGCGCGACGGCACTGCGGATTTCGCCTGGCTCTGCTTCGTGCGTTTCGTCGTCGTTGGTCATGTAATCGGTTCGCTCTCCCCCCATTCACGGGAGCGGGCAGGGGGTGGGTGGAACTCAGCGATGCAGGTACGTGGTGCGCGTTTGAATTGCGAGCCTCCAAACGTCGCGCCCACCGCGCTTCAGTCCTCCAGCGGCGCTTTCTCCCCACCCGTCGCCTCCCGCTTCCCGCAAGACGAAAGCCTCCCCTTGCGGCCAATCAAGGCTTAAGCTCTTCTAAAGTCAGGAGGACACTTATGACCAAACGGGGATGGACGCGCCGCGGCGCGTTGGTTGCGGTCACCGGCGCCGCGGCGGCGTGTACGCCTAATGTCGAGACGCCGCCCTATGAGGGCGTGCTCTCGTTCAATCACGGCGTCGCCTCCGGCGATCCGCGCCAGGATCGCGTCGTCATCTGGACGCGCGTGACCCCGCAACAAAGCGACGAAGTGCCGGTCCGCTGGATCGTCGCCCGCAATCGCGAGCTGACCGACATCGTCAAAACGGGCGTCATCGCCACCAACGCCGCCCGCGACTATACGGTGAAGGCCGACGTCACCGGCCTGCGCGCCGGAGCGCCATACTTTTACGGCTTCCGCGCCGGCGCGGTGGAGAGCCCCGTCGGCGCCACGCGCACGCTGCCGCGCGGCGCCGCCGACACGGCTAAGATCGCTGTCGTCTCCTGCGCCTCCTACGCGCATGGCTTCTTCAATGCCTACGAAGCCTTGGCCGAACGCGACGATGTCGATCTCGTTGTCCATCTCGGCGATTACATTTACGAGTACGGCCTCTCCGGCTACGGCGGTGAGACCGCCATTCAGCTCGGCCGCGTGCCGTCGCCGGAGGTGGAATGCCTGCGGCTTGACGATTATCGCGCCCGTCACGCGCAGTACAAAACCGAATCCGAACTGCAAGCCGCGCACGCCATGGCGCCCTGGATCGTTGTCTGGGACGACCACGAGGTCGCCAATGACGCGTTCTCAACCGGCGCCGAAAATCACAACGAAGGCGAGGGCCAGTTCGCGGCGCGCAAGCAAGCGGCGCTGCAGGCGTATTACGAATGGATGCCGATCCGCGATCCCGAAGTCGGCCGCGCCTTCGAAGCCATCAACCGCTCGTTCGATTACGGCGATCTCTTCAGCCTGATCATGGTCGAGACCCGTCTCTTGGCGCGCACGCAAGCGCTCGACTACGCTCAACAGCTGCCGTTGAAAATGCAGCGCTGGAATTTCACCAGCCCTACCGTCGCCGTGGCGCTTCGCGATCACGAAGCCGACACCGCCGGCATGCAGCGCCTACCGGCGATGTACGAGCAAGTCGGCGAAGAATTGCGCCCGGTGCTCGACTGGCGCCGCGCCGGACCGATGGCGGCTGGACTGCCGAACCTGCCCAACGGCTTCTTCCTCGCGCCGGACGTGGACGCGATCAACACGCTGCTCAACGCGCCTGAGCGCCAGCTCATGGGCACGGCGCAAGAGCAATGGCTGGCCGACGAACTGCAGCGCTCGAAAAACGCCGGCGCCGTCTGGCAAGTCCTCGGCAATCAGGTGCTGATGGCTAGGGTCGACACGCCGGATCTCTCCGCGACGCCTGCGCCATTGGCCGACGCGTTGGAGGCTCTGCGCCCTGGCGTGAAGCAATTGTTGAAGCTGACGCGCTTCCCGTTCCCGCTCAACACCGATGCATGGGATGGCTATCCGCGCGCGCGCGCACACGTGCTGTCGTCGATCCGCGCCACTGGCGGCAACACGCTCGTGTTGACCGGCGATACGCACACCGCCTGGGCTAACGAAATTGCCGACGAGCAGGGCCGCGTGGCTGTTGAACTCGGCGCCACCTCGATCACGTCGCCGAGCGACGCGGAATATTTCATGCCGGCGGGCATCGATTTCACTGCAGCTTTGCGCGCGCGCAATCCGCATGTGAAATGGAGCGATGGATTAAAGCGTGGTTATCTGCTGCTGACGCTGACGAAAGAGCAGGCGACAGCCGAGTTCTTCAGCGTCTCCACGATCTTGTCGAAGCAATACGAAACCAACCGCGACGCCGCCTTCACCATCGCGCCGGATGCCGGCCCCGGCGTCGGCGCCATCACCGTGGTCGAGTAAGCTCAGGCGGCGCGCGAAAGCTCATCGTCATCATTGAGCGCAGGCGGCGGTGCGACAGGATCGCTTTGGATCGCGCGCATCAGCATGGCGTGTACGAAGAGGTTCGACGCGTTCAGATCGCGTCTAGAATGTTGCGCGTAGGAGCGCAGGGCTTCAGCCAAGGTGAGGAACTGATCTGCATTCATGGCCACCCGTGTGAGCGGAGTCGGCGACAGCTTCGTGACTCGCGCGCGACACAAATGTGGCGCCTACGCCTTCTCCGCGCCCAGTCGGTTAACGCCGCCGCTGCGATGCGGCCCGAACGCTTCGAGTTCCGCTGACGGCGCACCCATCAGCCACTCCTCGGCCAATTGCCCGAACACCGGCGCATATTTAAAGCCGTGCCCCGAGCACGCCGAAAACAACAGCACGCGCTCATGCACCTTGCTTTGCGCGATCAGGAAATTCTCATCCGGCGTCACGGTGTATAGGCACCGCTGCATGCGCACCGGTTCAGGCTTGTGCTGCGGCAACAGCAAAGCGACTTGCTCGCTGAGCAGCGCCGCATCGCGCTCGTCCGGCTCGCGCACATCGTCAGGATCGGCAGCGCCGCCGACGGCGTGCAATCCAAGCTTATAAAGCCCGCGCGGGGCAGGCATGCCGAACGTGCCTTCTTCGTTGTCGATGCAGATCACCGGCAGCATCCGCGGTGTCTCGGTCTCGAACCAGCCTATCACGCGCCGCTTCACTGCGAGACGTCCCGCAAATTCCGGCAACAGCTTGCCCGCCCAGCCGCCGCCGGCGACGATCACCGCATCGAATGTGCGCTGGTCGCCGTCGATCATCAGCGTCAGCCCCTCGATCGGTGCGGCGACGCGCTTGCCATGAAAAAGCTTCGCGCCCCACCGCACCGCTTGTTTCAACAGAAATGACCGCGTCGCATCCGCCGCGATGACGCCGGCGTCTTCCTGTCGAAACACGTCCCACTCGTATGGCATCGCCAGATAGCCGCGCGTCAGCGGGTGGATTGCGTCGCCGCGCAACAGCGCTGCCGGCTTGCGGCTGAGCCGCTGGCACGCCTCCACGAACGGCGAGCCGCGCGGCCCCGCCATCAACCCGCCGGTCCATTCGATCAGCGGCCGCCCGGCAAAGCCCTCCCAGGCGCGCCACAAAGTCGACGCCCGGCGGGCGAGGCGGACGTAGACGTCGCCTTCGCCGGGGGTCGCCCGCATGATCCGAGTATCGCCGTGCGAGGAGCCGTGTTCGTGCATCGGCTCGAACTGGTCGAAGCTGAACACGTCATGACCCGCCAGCGCCAGCCGCGCGCTGATGCTGAGCCCTGCAATGCCAAGTCCGACCACCGCGACTTTCATTCAGTCCCCATCTACGCGCGCTCGCGCTTTGCCGCTAGCGTCAACGCATGAGTCTGAAGGATCGGATCAAGGGCCAGGTCATGGCCTTCGACGCCTGGGCAAGGCCCTGGGCGGAGCGGTCGAAATGGCATGGCTGGGCCTATGAGTTCCTGCTGTTCGGGCTGAAGCAGGCGTGGGCGTGCCTGTTCGGCGGGCTGATGATCGTGCTTCTGGTCGGCACACATCTCCTCTGGCCCGAGGACGCGCCGCTGGCGCGCTATGACTTCCTCGTGCTGGCGGCGATCGCGATCCAGGGCGCGCTGCTCGCCACCAAGCTCGAGCGCTGGGACGAGGCGTTGGTGATCCTTATCTTCCATGTCGTCGGCACCATCATGGAAATCTTCAAGACGGCGCAAGGCTCCTGGATTTATCCCGAGGCCAGCGTGCTGCGTATTGCCGACGTGCCGCTGTTTTCCGGTTTCATGTACGCCTGCGTTGGCTCCTACATCGCCCGCGCCACGCGCCTGTTCGAGATCAAGTACCTCAACTATCCACCGCTCTGGACGACGTGGCTCTTGGCGCTGCTCGCCTACGCCAACTTCTTCACCCATCACTACACCATCGATATCCGCCTCGGCCTCTTTGCCTTCTCGGCGCTGATCTTCGGCCGCGCCTGGTTCGTGTTCACGCCGGACCAGAAACCACGCCGCATGCCGATGCTGATCGGCTACGTCCTCGTCGCGCTCTTCATCTGGATCGCCGAGAACGCAGGCACCTTCGCCGCCGCCTGGGTCTACCCCAGCCAGCGCGATGGCTGGCACATCGTCCCGATCGAAAAGATGGGCGCCTGGTATTTGTTGATGCTGCTGAGCTTTGTGTTGGTGACATTGGTGCACAAGCCGGAGCGGGTGATGAAGGCGGAGTTTCAGGCGGCGCAGTCCGAGCCACGTGCGGTGGCGATCGCCAGTAAAGGGCAGGAGGCGAGTTAGCTATGTTGCGTTTGGGGGTACACGCGACGCTGATCGTCCTGCTGACCGTTGTCAGCCAAGTGGGCGGTGTACTTTACGCTTTGGCGCTATGGGCGAGACCACGCCTGTCATGGGCGTCGAGCGCGGCGGGATTTGCGGGGCTGTTTGTTGCGATTTACGCGCTGGCGTGGTTGCCGATTAGTCAGCTGGCGGGGCTTGGCGGACGAAAACCGCTGCCGTGCATTGAACGCTCGGGCCTCAGCGCGTCGGTGTTTTCGTGCGCACTGCATCGCCATTACGTGACGCCCGAGCTCTTCAATGTCGTCACAGCTTTAGCCGAAGACGTTGCGCAGCGTTTTCCCGGAGCACAAACGCGCGCGCTCGATGGGGGTTTTCCGTTCGTCGATGGCGTGCCGCTGCCGCCGCACCTCTCGCATGATGATGGTGAGAAGGTCGACCTTGCATTTCACTACATGCGTCACGGTGAGCCTGCGCCGGGCGAACTGGGCTCGCTGCTCGGTTATTGGCGTTTTGAGCAACCGCGCGCGAGTGAACCGCAGCCATGCGGAGCGCAATCTCAGGGATGGCGCTGGAACATGGAATGGTTCGTGCCGTTTACGCGAGCGGACTTAACCTTGGATGAGGAGCGTACTCGCTACGCGCTGCGTTGGCTCGCCAACGCGGGCGCGAGACAGGGCGTCGGCAAGGTGTTTGTTGAGCCACATCTGGCCCAACGCTTAAATGTGAGCGGTGAGGCAATCCGCTTCCAGGGCTGTCGCGCCGCCCGCCACGACGATCACATCCACGTGCAGTTGCGCTAGCGAAAATCGCGTTCATACGCTTCCCGGACGCGGAGCGAGCCGGGATCCCGGGGCTAACTCTCGGTTTGGCGGCCCCTAGGTCCCGGCTCGGCGCTCACGCACATCTAGCGATGCGCGCGAGGACGGCTGGCACATCGTCCCGATCGACAAGATGGGCGCCTGGTATCTGCTGATGCTGCTGAGCTTCGTGCTGGTGACTTTGGTGCACAAGCCGGAGCGGGCGGAGGCGCAATTGCCAGGTCCGCGCCGCAACGCTAGCGTTGCGGCGGCGGGGGATTGATGCGGGCGATTGCTATTCTGTTCGCGAGTTTGCTGTTTTCGGCGTGCGCGAGCGCGCCGCCGGCTGACCTCGTGGTGCGGGCCCCGAGGCCCCTGACACCAACGGAGTTGGCGCAAACAGCCGAGGGCAGGGCGCTTTGCGTTCGTCCAAACAACGACGGCAGCTGCGCTTCAATGATCACGGTGTCCTTGACGCCCCAAGGCGCCCGCATCGAGGACACTGGGCTCACGAGGATCGACTTTTACGTCGAGAACTTCACCGCGTTTTTTGGCGCGGACCCGCTCATCAGCGAAACTGATCGCGAGCTGTTCGCCGCGCTGGAGCGTCAGCGCGCTGCGGGTAATTACGATCTCATTCGCGCGGCGTTGCGATACGAAGGGATCTATGACCCCGAGAGGCGCGCCTTCTGTACGGCCGCCCGGCCTAACGCCCTTATCTTTAGCAACGCTGAGTTTGCCTTCGCTCGCTCACGCGACACCGATCGCGGCACGGATTGGAGCGTCCCGCCGGACTTGCGCGCGCAAATCATTGGTCTGGCCGAGCGGATGTTTGCGTCGCCAACGGCTGTTGAAACGGTCGGCGCACGAGAACTATCCGAAATTCGCGACTCGCTGCGGCACTCGGAGCCGGCTTGCATCGTGTTCTACGGCATTGAGGGCGCCGCAGGCCTGAGGATCAGTTCCATGTCCACAGCTTGGCCGGACCAAATGGAGTGGGCGTCGACAAACCGCGTGCGGGTCGATCCTCATCCGATTGGGGCGGTGCTTACGCTACGTGTGCTGAACGCTCAGCCGTAGCCCGCCAGCTTCAGAAACCTATTCCGCAGCTCCGCGTCATCCTTGAACGCGCCGGTGAATTGCGTGGTCACCGTCGTCACGTCCTTGTGGTGGACGCCGCGTGTGCTCATGCACTGATGTTCAGCGTCGATGAGCACGGCGACGCCGCGGGGCTTTAAAGTCGCGTCAATCGATTGCGCGATCTGCGACGTCATCGTTTCCTGCGTCTGCAGGCGTTTCGCGAAAATCTCGACCACGCGCGCGATCTTGGAAATGCCAACCACCGCATCCGTCGGCAGATAGGCGACATACGCCTTGCCGAGGAACGGCGCGATGTGGTGTTCGCAATGGCTCTCCACGTCGATCTTCTTCAGCATGACCATGTCGTCATAGCCGCTGACGTCCTCGAACACGCGGCTGAGCTCATCGGCCGGGTTCTCGTCATAGCCGCGAAACCATTCGCGATAGGCGTCGACCACGCGCTTTGGCGTATCCTTCAGTCCCTCGCGCTCGGGATCGTCGCCGGCCCAGGCGATCAGCGTCCGCACCGCCTCCATCGCCGCGTCGCGCGAGGGTCGCTTCTGCTCGGCCTCTTCAGGCGAGCGCCATTTCAGTATCTCACTCATCGAAAGCAGGGTCCTTGGACTGAGGGACGGGGGTCGAGCCGGGAGGGTTCGTGAGGCTGATACGCGCCAGCACGACACCCGGACTTAACGCCCGCCCGAAATTCACCTCAGGCGACGGGACCCCAAATTGGTCCCAACACGGAGATGGAGTGTAGCACGGCTTGCCGCTAGAACCCACCCCGATGGAAATTGCCCTCTCGAACACGTTGACGCGGCGAAAAGAGCCGTTCACCCCCGCCGACCCCAAGCGGGTGACGATGTATGTCTGCGGGCCGACCGTTTACAACGTCGCCCATATCGGCAACGCCCGCCCGCCGGTGGTGTTCGACGTGCTGTTTCGGCTGCTACGCCACACCTATGGCGAGAAGGCCGTGCTCTACGCGCGCAACTACACCGACATCGACGACAAGATCATCACCGCCTCGATCGAACGCGGCGTGCCGATCGCCGAGATCACGCGCGCGGTGGAGGAGCAATACGAGGCCGACATGGGCGCGCTCAACGTGCTGACGCCGACTTTGCGTCCGCGCGCGACTGAGAACGTGCCGGCGATGATCACAGTGATCGAAAAGCTGATCGCCAACGGCGCGGCCTACGTCGTGCCAAGCGGCGTCTATTTCTCCGTCGCGGCGGACGAAGATTACGGCAAGCTCTCCGGCCGCGCCCAGGACGATCTCAAAGCCGGCGCCCGCGTCGATGGCGAGGACGATAAGCGCGCCTCGTCAGATTTCGCGCTCTGGAAAACCACTAAGCCCGGCGAGCCATCTTGGGAGGCGCCGTTCGGCGCTGGCCGCCCCGGTTGGCACATCGAATGCTCGGCCATGATCGAGGAAGAGCTCGGCTCGCCGATCGATATTCACGGCGGCGGCATCGATCTCATCTTCCCGCACCACGAAAACGAAATCGCTCAAAGCGAGTCCGCGCATGGCCATGCACTGGCGCGCGTCTGGATGCACAACGGCTTCCTGACGATGGACAAAGAGAAGATGTCCAAATCCATCGGCAACATCATCACGCCGCGCGAATTGCTGGAGCAGGGCTGGCAAGGCGAAACCATCCGCTACGCGCTGCTCAGCGCGCACTACAAAGCGCCGCTTGATTGGAACGATGAACTGCTGGAGCAAGCGCAAAAGAGCCTGGACCGCATGTACGGCGCCGTACTGCGCCTGAAAGATGCGCCCGACACGGACGCCGAACCGCCAGCCGCCTTCGTCGCCGCTTTGGCCGACGATCTCAACACGCCCGCCGCGATTGCCGAACTCTCCGCGCTCGTCACTAACGCCAACAACGCCAAGAAACCCGCCGAGCAAGCGCAAGCCAAAGCCGATCTGCTCGCCGCCGGCGCGCTCGTCGGCTTGCTGCAAAGCGATCCCGAGCACTGGTTTCGCGCCAGCTTCGGCGAGCGAGCCGCCGAGATCGACGCGCTTGTCGCCGAACGCGTCGCCGCCCGCGCCGCCAAAAACTACGCCGAGTCCGACCGCCTCCGCGACGCCCTCGCCGAACGCGGGGTTGAGGTGATGGATAGCGCCAGCGGCTCAACCTGGCGGCGGAAGGGTTAGCCCAATCGGACCGCCGGCTTCCAGCCGGCATACGGTGTGTCCGCCTGCGACGCCGGTTGCTGTTGAAACGAAGAGCCGGCTGGAAGCCGGCGGTCCGTTAAAGCCATGGCCTTTACTTCGCCCCACCTCTGTCCCCCAATGCCGCCGAGGGCAGGAGAGATGGCATGCAACGTCGCGCTTTGCTTTGGTCAGCCGCTTGCGCGGCGTTGGTCGGCTGCGCTGCGCCGGCAAGTGAGCCAGCGCCGCCTGCGCCACAACCCACGCCGGCCCCGTTAATGCCGCCGCTCGCTGACGCCTTCGATGTTGCGCTCTATCGCGCGCTCGCCGCGCCCGCCGGCAATCAATTCGTGTCGCCCTACAGCGTGCTCTCCGCGTTCACGTTGCTCTATCCCGGCGCCCGCACCGCCACCGCCGCCGAGATGACAGCCACGTTCGGCTTCGATGCCGACGTCGCCGCGCAGGTCGCGCGCACCCGCGCCGTGGCCGACGCGCTGGCCGCGCAAACCGGCGGCAGCGAGTTCACCAGCGCCAATGCCGCCTGGGTCGAGCGCACGATGGGCCTGCGCGCCGACTACGCCCGCACCATCCGCGACGGTCTCGGCGCTTCAATCGAAGAAGTCGAGTTCATCGCCAATCAGGGCGCGGCGCTGCGGCGCATCAATGCTTGGGCCGCGCGCGAGACCCGCGACCGCATTCCCGAAATCCTGACCGAGCGCGATCCGGCCCGCCGTCTCGTGCTCACCAACGCCGTCTATTTCAAAGGCAAGTGGCGTCAGCAATTCTCCGCCAACGCCACTTACGACGGCGACTTCTTCGCCGAGACCGGCGCCACCCAGCGGGCCCGGCTCATGCAGAAAACCATGCGTGCGCCGTATTTCGAAGGCGAGGGCTTCCAGGCGGTGGAGTTGGCGTACGACGATGGCGCCTTTGCACTCGCCGTCTTCCTGCCGCGCGCACGCGGTGGCTTGGCTGCGTTCGAACGCCAGCTCATGGGGTCGACGCTCGATCGTTGGCTGCAGGATTTGGACTCCGCCGAAAGCCCGCGCTTGTTCGTCACGCTGCCGAAAGTCGAGATGCGCACCGATTACGAGCTCTCGCCGCAGCTACAAGCACTCGGCTTGCGTCTTGCGTTCAGCGACAACGCCGATTTTTCCGGCGTCACCGAAGCGGAGCGTCTCGCCATCAGCGCTGTCATTCACAAGACGTTCCTCGCCATCGATGAGGAGGGCACCGAAGCCGCCGCGGTCACCGCCATCGACATGCGCGCGACCTCCGCCATGCCGGTCCCGGAAGCGCCGCCGATCGAGTTCAAAGCTGATCATCCGTTCTTCATCGTGCTGCGTCACAAGCCGACGAATACGCGCGTGTTCATGGGCCGCGTGGCGGAACTTTAGAGAGATCAAAGTTCCCGACACACTCTGACACAACCCTGTATCAAGTCTGAATACCTGTCCCACAGGTGGTTCAGCGTATGCCTAATAGTGTCTTCATCGAACGAGCGGCCAACGTTTCTACGCGGGCTGTCTTCGTTGAGGAGCAAAGTTATGAAACGCATTACGCTCGCAGCCGCGACGGCTCTGATGCTGATCGGCCCGCTGGCCGCTACCGCCTCGGCGCAGACCGCCGCTCAAGTCGCCGGCCAAGCCCGCGGCGACCGCGACAATGATCGCGGCCGTGGCGACCGCGACAATCGCGGTGACAACCGTGGTGATCGCGATGACGACCGTGGCCGTGACGACAATGATCGCGGCGACCGATATGACCGTGACAATGACCGTTACGACCGTCGCGGCGACCGTTACGACCGCGACGACCGTCGCGGTGACCGCGCCGACAACCGTTGGAACGATCGCCGCCACAACGGCTACAGCTACAACGGCCGTTGGTATCACGGCCCGCCGCCGGCTCATTACGAAGGCCGCCGGGGCTACGAGGCCGGCTATCGCTCGTGGCGCCGGGGTGAGCGTCTGCCGTCCTACTACCAGTCGCGCTATCGCACGGTCGACTATCGCCACCACCACCTGCGCGCGCCGCCCCGCGGCTATCGCTATGTGGAAGACGATCGCGGCGACCTGCTGCTCGTCGGCATCGCCACCGGCGTTATCCTGAGCATCATCCTCAGCCAATAAACGCTAGCGCCAAATGCAGCCGCCCCGGAGCAGTCCGGGGCGGTTTGCTTTTGTGCTTGCCACGGCGCCCGCGCTGCCTCCCAATGCACGGTGAGGGACCCCGCATCGGAGGCCGACGCTCATGCGCCTATTCGCCATCGCCGTGCTCACCACATTCATGCTGGCCGCGCCCGCTTACGCCGCCTGCGATCTAACGCCCATCATCGGCGCGCCAGCCGAAAAACGCGCCGGCGAGTCCTTGATGATCACCCTCGCCGTCGAGAATCGCGGCGACACCAATTGCCCCGGCACCATCGAAGCGCCGCCGGGCGCGAGCTACATGGTCGACATCTTCCTCTCCGCCGACCGCAATCCGCCGCCGAGCTGGGCAGTGTACAATGCCGCGTGGCGCGAAGACGTGCTGCTCGGCGGCGGCCGCGTTTCGCGCACGTACAGCGTCGGCCCCGGCGTCACCGCCCGCTACGGCGCGCCGAGTTACGAGATCGGGCCGATGACACTGCCGACAGGCGTGCCGCCCGGAAATTACTTCCTTTGCGCTGGAGTCGATCTCGGCGCCCGCGTCGCTGAATCGAACGAACGCAACAACGTCGCCTGCAATCCGATCCGCATCGTCGCACCGTTCCGCATCGATCCACGCCGAGGCCCGAGGCCGCAGCGTTTGCCGGGGCAGTAATCAGCCGGCGGACTTCTTGTGTCCGCCCGTCCACACCACGCCAGGAAAACCCTTCAGCGGCCGCAGCTTTTCGCCGAGATAGGTCCAGTCCTGCAGTTGATCGATGCCGATATGATAGCGCGGCTCGCGGCCGACGCCGCTTGTGAACAATGCGCGCGGAATGTTCACATGCTGGGCCGAGCGCTCGTACAGCATTGGCGTGCCGCAGCGCGAACAAAAGCTACGCGTGGCGCCGGTGGCTTCGTCCGTGTAGCGGGTGAGGCAATCTTCGCCGCGCACGAAACTGAAGCGCCGTTTCCACGTGCCCACATAGGTCGCGTAGGCCGCCCCATGCGCGCGCCGCGTCGCCGCCGAATGATCGTGCCACGCCCATTGCGCCGGCACGGCGATCTCGACCGCCACATCCCCGCACGCACACTGCGCCTCGGCCCGCGTCGGTCCAGCACGGCGTGGTTTCTCGAATGCCTCGTTCAACGTCGCCCCCCTCGCTTTGCGCCAGCATAGCATCCGGTCAGGGCCGGTTAACCCCGCGACACCGCCGGCCCTTGTGCGCTGCATCCTCGGCGCGCGATCATCAGCGCCGACTCACATGACCGAACCAGCTCAAACGACGCCGCGCCCCGCCGGCTTGCTCGGCGATTGGCGCTTGTTCATTCCAAAGTCGGTGACGGTCCTCGCTCAGGAGGGCTATTCCTGGGCCAAACTCCGCGCCGACGCGATGGCGGGGCTGACCGTCGCCATTGTCGCGGTGCCGCTGGCGATGGCGATCGCCATCGCCTCGGGCGTGACGCCGGCGCAAGGTCTGATCACCGCTATCGTCGGCGGCTTTCTAATCTCGGCGCTCGGCGGCGCGCGGTTTCAGATTGGCGGGCCCACCGGCGCCTTCATCGTCGTCATCTACGGCGTCGTACAAGCGTACGGCTATGACGGGCTCGCCCTCGCCACCATGATGGCGGGCGCCATCCTCATTGTCGCCGGCCTGATTCGCGTCGGCGCCTGGATCAAATACATTCCGGAGCCCGTGGTCACCGGTTTCACCGCCGGCATCGCCGTCATTATCTTCGCCAGCCAAATCCGCGACTTGCTCGGCCTTTCAATGGCGGAAGTGCCAGCGGACTTCATCGAGAAGGTCGTCGCCTTCTGGGCGGCGCGCGGTACGGTGTCCTTGCCTGCAATCGGCGTCGCACTTGCCGCGCTCGCCATCATCGTCGGCGTCAATCGCTTCTTGCCGCGTTGGCCGGGCATGCTGATCGCCGTCGCGACCGCCACCGTCGCGGTCTCGCTGTTCAACCTGCCGGTCGAAACGATCGGCTCCCGTTTCGGCGCAGCCGCGGCCACCGCCTTTCCAGAGTTCGGCGTCCCCAATTTCAGCATCGAACGCATGCAGCAGCTCTTGCCGTCGGCGCTAACAATCGCTTTCCTGGCTGGCGTTGAGAGTTTGCTTTCCGCCATGGTGGCTGACGGCATGACAGGCAGGCGCCACCGGTCCAATTGCGAGATCGTGGCCCAGGGCGTCGCCAATATCGCGACTCCGTTGTTCGGCGGCATCTCCGCCACCGGCGCCATCGCCCGCACTGCCACTAACATCCGCGCCGGTGCCCAAACGCCGTTCGCCGGCATGTTTCACGCGGCGTTCGTGTTAGTGTTCATGCTTGGGCTAGGCCCGCTGATTGCGCAAATCCCGCTCGCAAGCCTCGCCGCGGTGCTTGCGGTCGTCGCCTGGAATATGAGCGAGCGCGAGCGCTTTCGGCAAATACTGCTCGGCTTGCCCGGAGATCGCGTGGTGCTGATCGCCACCTTTTTGTTAACCGTACTTGTTGATCTAACCTTGGCGATTGAAGTCGGCGTCGTGCTCGGCGCCATCATCTTCATGCACCGTATGGCCGAGGCCGGCGCCATTGAGCGCGGGGTTTCGATGATCGAGCGCGATCAGGATGATTTCTCCCGTCCGGGTCGCGAAGCTTATCAGGCGAGGGCTGAGCTTCCGGCCGGCGTCGAAATGTTCGAGCTGCACGGCCCGCTCTTCTTCGGCGCCGCCAGCCGCCTCAACGACGCGCTCGACGCCGCCTTTCCGCCGCCGCGCGCCTTCGTGCTGCGCTTTCGCGAAGTGCCGCTCGCCGACGCCTCCGGCGCGGGCACGCTCGAACGTTTTCTCAAACGCTGCGCCGCGCACAATGTCGCCGTTGTCTTCAGTGAATTGCGCCCGAGCGTCCGCGACAGCATGGCGAAGCTCGGGCTGTTGCGGCATGTCAAGGTCGCTGACACGTACGAAGAGGCGATCGCGCTTGCAGCTGTCGCCGCCGAGAAACGCTGAGTGCATTGCGAGCGCTGACAACTGACAGGGGCGCTTGTCGGTAGCAGCGCCGCCGGCGAGGACGCTGGCGCTCCATATTTTTGCGGGATACGAGCGACTCGGTGCACGCAAAAAATGCGGGATAGATTCAGCTCAATCCCCCTCCCCTTGAGGGGAGGGGGCAGGGGCGGGGTGTAGCACCGGCGTTGGCCGCTTACGCATAAACCCATTGCCCAATGTATTTTCGCTCATTCCAAACCACGCCGCGTCACCCCACCCCTCGATCCCCTCCCCTCAAGGGGGGGGAGGCAATCCGACCGAGTGCGTGCCGTGCTAAGATGCCCGCATCGTTTCATACGGAGAGCAGTCGGTACCCTGTTCGAACTGACCATGAGACGATGCAGTTGAGCGTGAAGCGCTGATGCTTCTGGTTGGCTGTCCAAAGCTGGGCGCTTTGGAGATGCAACCGGAAGGCCAAAACGGAGCTGAGCAGGCGGCGTGGCGAGCGCCAACGATCTGCACGGCAAAGCAGAGGTAACGCAGACGCGCCGAAGCCCGCGCCAAACGCGGGAGCACGCACCGGGGATCGTTGTCGAACACGATGACCCGCACGCCATCGGCGAGCCGTCTACCTGGGTGAAACAACCTTGGCCGCGGCGCCGATGCTTCAACAACTGCGGGGACGCGGGTTTCCGTGTCATAACGCGCCGAAACAACGGCGCACTTCTTTTAGACGCGCAAACCCGCGTCCCTGGCTCTCCACCCGAGCACGACGATGACGCACGCCTATACTTTTTGGACCGCCGGCGCCCTCGCCGGCGTGGCTGCTAGCGACAAACACCGATGCTTGAACGATCAAGCGCTGCCGGCGAGGGCGCCGGCGGTCCAAGATTGGCGTCGTCGTTAATCCAGCGTGCGTCGGAAGCGCAGCAGGGCGAGCGTGCCAAGAACCACGAGGATCAAAGTCAGCGGCCACAGATCGCCGACGATGTCGGGAAACCCCGCGTCCTTCAGCACGATCTCGCGCACGATGCGCAGAAAATGCGTGATCGGAAGGCATTCGCCGATGACTTGCGCCCACCCGGGCATAGCGCGGAACGGAAACATGAAGCCGCTGAGCAGGATCGACGGTAGGAAGATGAAGAACGTCATCTGCATCGCCTGCATCTGCGTGCGCGCGGCGGTGGAGATGAGATAGCCAAGCATGAGATTGGCGAGAATGAAAAGCGTCACCGCAACGAGGAAGGCGAGAAACGAGCCAGTGAACGGAATCCGGAAGAGCATGATAGCCACGGTCAGCACGATCGCGACCTGAATAGCCCCAACGCCGACATACGGCGTCGTCTTGCCGATCATCACTTCCAGTGGCCGCACCGGCGTTGAAAGCAAATTCTCCATCGTGCCGCGTTCGGTCTCGCGCGTCAGCGCGATCGAGGTGATCATCACCATGGTCATGGTGAGAATGACGCCGAGTAGGGCCGGCACGATGTTGAAGGCGCTGACGCCGGCCGGATTATAGCGCCGATGCACGACGATCTCGTACGGCGGCGGGCCCTGCGCGAGGTAAGCCAGCGGCCCGTTGAATTCCGGCGCGAACGCCGATTGCGCGACGCGCTCGATGGCGCCAAGCGCGCCGCTGGCCGCGATCGGGTCGCTCGCATCGGCGGCGATTAGGATTTGCGGCCGGTCGCCGCGCACGAGGCGCCGCTCGAAGCCCTCGGGAATGGAGATGAGATATGTCGCCTCGCCCGAGCGCAGCATCGCTTCGCCTTCCTCGGCCGATTGCGCGACGGCGACGATGTCGATGAAGGTCGAGGCATGCAGGCTAGCGAGAAACGCGCGCGTCATCGGCCCGTCCTCGCGCATCTCGACGACGGCAGGCAGATGCCGCGGATCGGTGTTGATGGCGAATCCGAAGAGCACCAGCTGCATGACCGGCATCATGATCATGATGGCGAAGGTCGGCCGGTCGCGGCGCATTTGCACCAGCTCCTTCAGAAACACCGCAAACACGCGCGACCAGGAAAGATCGAGCAGGTTCGGCAGGTTGAAGGGGGGCAAGCGCGGCTTCATTTGAAATTGTCGATCGAGCCGGACATCAGATAGATGAATATCTCCTCGAACCCAGCTTCGATGCGTTCGATTTCGACGTGCGGCTCAGCCAGCTTCACCGCGCGCACCGCGCGCTCGAGCGTTGCCGCATCCTTGCCGCACGCATGGATCTCGGCGCCGAAGCGCGCGACAATATCGACGCCGTCGTCGGCTTCGAGCAGCTGTTGCGACTTGAGCAGCGGTCGACCGGCAATACGCCAACAGGAGAGACCGACTTGAGCGGGGATGTCCGCCGTCGCCGAGTCGAGCAATTTCCGTCCGTAGGCGATGTATGCGATCGAATCGCATTGCACTGCCTCGTCCATGTAGTGCGTGCTGACCAATGTGGTGACGCCTTGCGCCGAGTAGCGGCGGATGGCGTCCCAGAAATCGCGCCGCGCCTTCGGATCGACGCCAGCGGTCGGCTCATCCAACAGCAGCAGTTCCGGCTCGTGGATCATGCAGGCGGCGAGCGCCAAACGCTGCTTCCAGCCGCCGGAGAGCTTGCCGGCCAGCTGCGTCTGCCGTTCGCTCAGGCCGAGGTCGGCGAGCGCCGCATCGACACGCTCGTCGCGGCGATCGAGGCCATAGAGCCGCGCGATGAATTCGAGATTCTCGCGGATCGACAAATCCTCGTAGAGCGAAAATCTCTGCGTCATGTAGCCGACGCGTTCCTTGATGCGGAGGCTGTCGCGCAAAACGTCGAACCCCAACACTTCGCCTTCGCCGCTCTCCGGCTTCAGCAAACCGCAGACCATGCGGATCGTCGTCGTCTTGCCGGAGCCGTTCGGCCCGAGAAAGCCGTAAATGGCGCCGCGCGGCACCTTCAGATCGAAATTATCGACAACGGTTCGCTCGCCGAAGCGTTTGGTCAGCCCGCGCACATCGATGACGATGTCTTCGCTCATTCGATGATCCGCACGTCCACCGGCACGCCAGGGCGAATGACATTGGCGCCCTCCAGCCGTGCCTCCACTAAGAAGACGAGCTTCTCGCGTTGATCGAGCGAATAGATCACCGGCGGTGTAAACTGTGGCTCGCTGGCGACGAAGCTCACGCGCGCTTCGACGGCATCGCCGCAGCCATCACACGAAATGCTGACGCGCGTGCCCACCGGCAGCCGCGCCAGCATCGCTTGCGGCGCAAAGAAGCGCACCTTCATGTTGGACGGCGCAAGCAAAGCCGCGATCGGCTGTCCGGCGGCGACGACTTCGCCGGGGCGATGATAGATTTGCTGAATCGTGCCCGCGACAGGCGCCGCGCCACTGGTGTCGCTCAAGCGCTCGCGCGCGAGGCCAGTGGCGGCGCTGGCGGCGCCGGCTTCGCGGCGGGCTTGGGCGAGGCGGGCGTTGGCGGAATCGCGGGCGGCGCGGTCAGCATCGAGGCGTGCGCGCGGGTAGAAGCCGCGCTCGGAAAGCTCGGCGCCGCGTGCGAAATTGCGCTGCGCCAGCACCGCTTCGGCCTGAGCGGTGCGCACCGCCGCGAACGCCGCTTGCGCCTGCGCGCCGGCGGACTCGGCGCTGAACGACAGACGGTCGGGGTCGAGTGTAAAGATGCGCGCGCCGGCTTCCACTTGATCGCCCTCGCGCACCAGAAGCTCGCGAACGACGCCCGTTTCCTGACTGGCAATGTAAATGTAGTCGGCCTCGCCATAACCTTGCAGCACGTCGCTGGTATCGCGGCTGCAGGCGGCGGCGAAGAGGGCGAGGGAGAGTATCAAAAGGCGCTTCATGCGCGTGGCTCCAAGCCATTCAGCAGCACGTCGAACTGCTGTTCGATCAGTTTTTGTGGATCGCCGAGAGCGGTTTCGCCTCCCAGCACATGTGTCCACATCGCCTCGAAGAAGAGCGGGCCGATGAAGGCGCGGACGACGGCGTTGGTGTCCACTTGGCGAATCTTGCCGCTGGCGATGCCGGCTTCGACCAGCGCTTCTAGTGCGCCGCGGGCCTTGGCGACGACATGGGTGCGATAATACTCCGCGATCTCTGGAAAGCGGCCGGAGATGCCGATGATCAGGCGCGGCACGGCGATCATCTTGGGGTCGGCCATGCGTGCGGCCGCAACGGTGGCGAGCATGCGCAAGGCCGTCAGAGGATCGGCTGCGCCGGCGGCGGAGAGCGTCTGCGCTTGGCGCGCCAGCGGCGCGACCTTGGCTTCGATCAGCGCTTCCAGCAGCGCCATCTTGCTCGGAAAGTAGAGATAGATCGCCGCCTTCGAGAGCCCGGCGCGCTTGGCGATGTCCTCCATCCGCGCCGCTTCGAAACCGCGATCGGTGAATTCGGCCAGCGCTGCGTCCAGAATCTCCTCCGGACGCGCCTCGGCGCGGCGCCGCCAGCGGGGCGGCATAGGCGCGGTAGGGGTGGACTTGGCGGCCATGTGGTATCTATAACTGACTGGTCAGTTAGTTGCAAGGCGAAAGAAATGGCGGCGACCGGAATGGCCGCCGCCATCAGGGGAGCTGAACTGGCCTGCTAGTCGACCCAGTCGCGCTTCAGCGTGCGAGAGGCGACCAGATAGAGGAGGGCGGCGATCAGGTAGAAGCCAGTGCCGGCGAGGATCGAATAGCGCAGCGCATTGTCCCCGAACTGCGCGGTCAGTTCATCGGATAGACGCCCCAGCGCCCAAGTCCCGACGCCGATGCCGACCAGATTATTGATCAGCAGAAAGCTGGCGGAGGCCATCGTGCGCATGCTCGCCGGCGCCAGGTGTTGCACGGCGGCGATCACCGGTCCGAGCCACACGAGCCCGAGCGCTGTCGGCGCTAGGAATAGAAAGAAGGCGATCACCGGGGAAGGCGAGAGCAAGCCGAGCGCGTAGCACGGCATCGCCAGCAGCCACGCGGCAGCTGGCACGAGCGCAAACATCGCGCGCCTGTTGGCGCCGAGCTTGTCGCCCAGGAAGCCGCCGAGCCACACGCCGATGACGCCGCCGATCAGGAGGATCGCGCCGTAATAGAAGCCCGCGTCCATGACGCCGAAACCGTAGGAGCGCTGCAGGAAAGTGGGGATCCAATAGAACGAGCCGTAACCCATCATCGATGAGCACGCGGCGCCGAACGAGAGCAGCCAAAAGCTCGGCTTCTTGCCAATGTAGCCCAGGGTCGCGCCGAACTCGGCAAAGCCGTTTGCGAACCCCTTGGCGCGCGGCCCTGTCGTCGCGCTCGTTGGCTTCGCATCGTAGCGGCCGCGCGGCGGCTCGCGCATGAATAAGCGGAAGAGCGGCGCGTAGAGGAGGCCGCCCAAACCGACAACGAAAAACGCCACACGCCAATCAAATGTCGCCGCGATCACGCCGCCAAACGCGATGCCGGCAGCGCTGCCGATCGGAATGCCGAATGAATAGACCGCAAGCGCTCGGGCTCGCTCCTTCGGCGGAAAATAGTCGGAGATGAGAGAATATGCCGGCGCGACGCCGCCCGCTTCGCCCACGCCGACGCCCATGCGCGCGAGGAAGAGTTGCGTGTAATTTTGCGCGACGCCGCACAGCGCGGTGAACCCGCTCCAGAGTGCGAGCGCCGCTGTCATGATCCAGGAGCGGTCCCACCGGTCAGCGAGATACGCGATCGGGATGCCGAGCCCGCAATAGAGCATCGCGAACGAAAGGCCGCCAAGCAGCCCCATCTGCTCGTCGGTTGCGCCCAGTTCGGTTTGGATGGGCACATTCAAAATGCCCATGATCTGGCGATCGATGAAATTGAACGTGTAAGCGATGAACAGAAGGCCGAGTACCCAGTAGCGATAGGCAGGCGCTTCAGGCTTGGCGGTGCTTGCGGTTGTCTCGGTCATGGGGCTGCTCATACGGAAAAGAAAACGGCGGCGCGAGGGACTTCGCGCCGCCGTGTCTAAGGTGCTCTAGGGAGTAATTAGAAACGAACTTCCAAACTGCCCGTCACAGTTTGCGGCGGACCGTAGAAACCGATGATCGAGTTGCCGAAGGTGGCGCCTGGGAAGTTGTAGCCACCCACGCGATACTCTTCGTCGCTTAGGTTTAGCCCGTGTAGGCCAAGCCGGAAGCGATCGTTTTCGGACGTCCAGGTGATCGACGTGTTGTAGAGCGTGTACGCGGCTTGATCGAGCGCCGGGGTGGCGAACTCGAACATCTGGCTGTCGCCGCGATACGCCGCCGAAGGCGTGATCGCGAGTTCGCCATTGGCCACCGTCAAAGTGTAGGTGAACGACAGCGAAGCGGTCAGCTCCGGCGTGTTCTGCAGCGCAGCCGATCCCGAAAGATCGATCGGCACGACGATCGTGGCCGGCGGCGGAGCCGGGTTCGCGACGACGGTGTTCGAGATGTACTCGTTGAACTCGCCTTCGATGTAGCCCACGGCGAAGTTGGCGCTAAAATTATCGGTGAATAGGAAGCGGCCCTCGAGTTCGGCGCCGCGGATTTCGGCCGACGCCGCGTTATCGACGAAGCTGGCGATGCCGCCGAGCGTTGTCGGCTCTTGGCGCGTGATCTGCATGTCCGTGTACTCGGACTGGAAGATCGCGCCGCTTAGATTGAAGCGGCCTTGCCAAAACGCTGAGTGGAAGCCGATTTCATAGGTATCGACGAATTCCGGCTCGTAGCCGTTGACCGTGTCAGGCGTGAACACCGCGTCGCCGCGCATGTCGAAGCCGCCGGACTTAAAGCCTTGGCTGAAGGAGGTGTAGAGCGTGAGCGCCTCACTTGGCTCCCAGGTAAGCGAGACGCGCGGGGTGAATTCCTCGAACTCGGCGGTGTTGGTGTAATCGGTGCGAATCAAGCCTGGAATGGCGGCGCCGTTGCCGAAGAACGGGCTGCGAATGCCGGTGAAGTTCTGGCGATAGACGGTGCCGGTCTTCTCATCGCGAGTCCAACGACCGCCGGCCGATATGGCCAGTGTGTCGGTGATGTCGAAGCTCACATCGGCGAACGCGGCAAGCGACTCGGTGTCGACTTGGCCTTGTGTGAAGATCGTGGTGGCGAGCCCGCCAAGTACCGTGTCGAACGCGCCTTCCGCCATGGCGTCGAGATAGAAGAGGCCGGCGACGCCTTGGATGCGGTCGTAGTCAAACAGCAGTTGGAATTCCTGTGTGAATTGTTCGTCCGCGTAATAGGCCGGTATGTCGAGTGTTGGGTTCGGTGTGTTGTCGAAGTCGATCGTGCCGTTCGTCTCGCCTTCGCGTTGCGCGGTTATGGAGCGCAGCGTCAAAGCGTCGTTGATTTCGTAATCGACGTGTAACGCCATGCCGCGGGTTTCGACGTGGTTGTCATCGCCGGAGCCCGCACGCGTATCGTAGACGTTGCCGAGCGGCGCGTAATCGGGACCGCCGGCGGGATAGTCGGCCAAGCGATAGCCGTGACGAGGATTGGAGTCGTCATCAACGCCGTCGGCGGTGAAGCGGACGGTGAGCGCATCGGTCGGCGTCCACTGGGCGCTGATCCGGAAGGCATCGACGTCCTTGTTATAGTGTTCGGCGCCGGTAGTCAGGTTTTCGCCGTAGCCGTCGCGGACGTAGAGCGCGAGCGCGCCGCCGACGACAAAGTCTTCCGTCAAGGGCACTGACCCAGAGAGAATGACGTCGGTTTGATTGTACGAGCCATAGTTGAAGCGGGCGCGCAGGTGCGCCTCTTCGGTGTCCATCGCGGATGTCACGTACCGTATGGCGCCGCCGACTGAGTTGCGGCCGTACAAGGTGCCTTGCGGGCCGCGCAGAACTTCGATGCGTGAAATGTCGAAGATGTCGAGCACGGCGGCCTGCGGACGGGCAATGTACACATCGTCCACATAGAGACCGACGCCTGGTTCGAAGCCCCAGAGCGGATCTTGCTGGCCGACGCCGCGGATGAAGGCGATCAGCGTCGAGTTCGAGCCGCGGGCGACCTGCACGGTGGCGTTTGGCGTCGTTTGCTGCAGCACCGTGATGTCGGATGCGCCGCGCTGGTCGAGCTGCTCAGCCGTTTGCACAGTGATGGCGATCGGTACGTCCTGGAGATTCTCTTCACGCCGCCGGGCGGTGACGACAATCTCATCATCTTCGCTCACGCCGTCTTGCGCCATAGCCGGCGCCGTAAACGCAAATGGCGTAGCGCAAACGCTCGCCAACAAAAACGCTACACGCGCCGTATCCCCAAACCGTTTCATGACAGTGCTCCTCCGCTCTTTATTTCGCTCCGCCGCAGCGAGCGGACGAAAGCTTCGACATGGTTGAAAAATGCATCCGGCGCTTCGAGATGCGGGACGTGACCGGCGCCTGCGATGACGGCGCGCGATGCGTTCGGGGCGGCGTTGGCCACGAACTTGGTTGCGCCATCGGGATAGACTTGGCTGTCGCCGCCGGAGATCACGAGCATCGGCAGCGCGATGCGCGCGAGGTCGGCGCGAAAATCTTGTTCGGCCATCGACGCCCAGAGCGAGGCCATCGCGCTTGCGTTGGCGTTCGACATTTCGGCGGTGGCCCAGTCGATGAGTTCGGGGCGGGTGTCGCGCAGGCCCGGCGCGAACATGCGCGGTGCGAAGCGAGCGACGTAAGCGGGCCAGTCGGCGTCGATTTCCCCGAGCGTCGCGGCGACGTCGGCGGCGGCGTAGGCGCCCGAGAGCCCGTGCGGCCAGCCAGCGTCGTTGATCAGGCGCGGGGCCATGTCTTCGGCGATGATGGCGCCGATGCGCGAGCCGGGCTTCGCGGCGGCGGCCCAGAGCGCCATCGCGCCCATCGACCAGCCGAGGGCGGTGACATCCTTCAAATCGAGCGCGGTGGTGAAATGCGAGATATCCTGCGCCAGCGTCTCGATGGTGAGGGGAGAAACGCCTTGGCTGGAGCCTGGATGACCGCGGAGCGTGGGGGTGAGGACGCGGTGCGTCTTGGCCAGCCGGGCGCTCAGGTCATTGAAAAATCCGCCATTTGCGGCCCAGCCATGCACCAGCAGAATGGGCGAACCCGCGCCGGCGTCGGCGTAGGACATGGTCGCCCCGTCTGGCAAAGCGCATACCGGCATCTCGCCGCTTCCCCCTTGAGACCGTTTCTTCGGCCCCATTTTTCGTTGTGTTGGACGCGCTTATATCGGAGACTTGAAACATGAGTCAACATTCAGGTTCCGGAGCGGAGGCGGTCGAGGCGCGAACCGGCCCGAAGACCGAGCGCGGCAGGCGAACGCTCCGGCGCTTGCTGGATGCGGCCGGCGAGGAGTTCGGGACGCGCGGTTTTCACGAGACCGCCATCTCCAACATCACGCAGAGCGCCGGCGTCGGGCTCGGCACGTTCTACGTGTACTTCAAGTCGAAGGAGGAGGTGTTCCGCGCCCTCGTCGCCGACATGGGCGCGCGCACACGCCACGCGCTGAGCGAGAGCGTGAAGGACGCCCCCAACCGGCTCGAGGCCGAGCGTTTGGGCATGCACGCCTATCTGGAATTCGTGCGTACGCATAAGTCGCTCTACCGCGTCGTCATGGAAGCGCAGTTCGTCGCGCCGGAAGCGTACCGGGCCTACTACAAGGTGTTCTCCGACGCTTACCGCCAGCAATTGTCGCAAGCCGCCAAGCGCGGCGAGATCAGCGAAGGCGACGATGAGGTGCGGGTGTGGGCGCTGATGGGCGCTTCGACGTTTCTCGGATTGAAGTTCGGCGTCTGGGACGACGACGCCAACATTTCGGCGGTGTCGGAAGCTGCTGCTGATTTGATGATCAATGGGCTCGCGCCGCGGGCTAAGAAGGGCGACGCGTCCTAGAAGAGGCGCGCGTGTTTGGGAGGTAAAGATGGGTGTCGACCTAGTCGACATCACCGCAAAGCGGGCGGCGCTAGCGCCGGACCGCATCGCGTTCGAGGACGCGATAAGCGGCCGCACGCTGACCTATGCGCAGCTGGACGATCGCGCTTCGCGCGCTGCGGCGGTGTTGACGGCGCTTGGCGTCGAGCGAGAGGATCGCGTGGCGATCCTCTGCCGCAATCGCATCGAATTCTTCGAGATCATGTTCGCGTGCGGCAAACTGGGCGCCGTGCTGGTGCCGCTGAATTGGCGTGCGCCAGTGGCGGAGTTGATGCCGGTCCTGGACGATTGTGCGCCGAAAACGTTGATTTATGGGGCTGAAGACGCGGCGAATGTGCAGGCGCTGAAGCGGCACGGCATGTCGTCGGTGGCGCTCGATGCGGCGAACGCTGATGCGAATTATGAAGCGTTGTTGGCCTCCGCCACGCCGTTGCGCACGGAGCAACGTTGGGCTGGCGATGCGATCTGGGCGCTGATCTACACGTCGGGAACCACCGGCGCGCCGAAGGGCGTGATCCAGACGTATCAGATGGCGGCGGTGAATGCGTTCCACATAATGCAAGCCTTCGGCGTGCGCACGGGCGACACGACGCTGAATTTCCTGCCGCTGTTTCACACCGCCGGTATTCAACTGGTGACGTTGCCGACCTTGATGGCCGGCGGGACCGTGATCGTGATGCCGGCGTTCGATGAAGCGCGCGCGCTGGCGCTGATGCCGCGCCTCGATGTCTTCTTCGGCGTCCCGGCTGTGTATCAGCAGCTGGCGCTGCAGCCAGAGTTCGACGCTGCCGATCTGTCGCGCGTGCGCGCGTGGGGATGCGGCGGCGCGCCATTGTCGGACGTGTTGGTCGAGCGCTTCGCGGCGAAGGGCGTGCGTGTCTGCAATGGCTACGGCATGACCGAGACCGGGCCGACGGCGTTTGTCGCCGCTCCGGAGGATGCGCTGACGAAGATTGGCTCGGTCGGCAAACCGCAGATGCTGCTCGAAGTGCGCATTGCCGGCGCCGACGGGCGGGAGGTCGCGACCGGTGCGAGCGGCGAGATCTGGATGCGTGGTCCGGGACTAACGCCCGGCTATTGGAAGCGCCCGGAGGACACCGCCAAAGCTTTCACCGCCGATGGCTGGCTGAAGAGCGGCGACATCGGCCGGCGCGATGGCGATGGCTGCTATTACGTCGCCGGGCGGATCAAGGAGATGTACATTTCAGGCGGCGAAAACGTCTATCCAGCCGAGGTCGAGAACGTGCTCGCGCGCCACCCAGGCGTGCTGGAAGCGGCCGTCATCGGTGTGCCGGACGAAAAATGGGGCGAGGTCGGACATGCCTTCGTTCTCGCCAAGCCGGGTGCTGCGCCGCTCATGCCGAGTGAGGTGATTCAGTTTTGCCGGGCTCATTTGGCCGGTTATAAAACGCCGCGCCATATCACGTTGGTGGACGAATTCCCACGCACGCCAGCGGGCAAGATCAAGAAGCACATGCTCACGCCAGCGGCCGTCGCGCCCTCGCGCTGAGCGGGGAAGGGAAGCTGGAGACGCCATGATTGGAGTGCGAAACACGTCGCGCCGCGCGCTGCTCGCGGGCGTCTCTGGCGCTGTGATGACGAGTGCTTGCTCGTCTTTTTTTATGGCGGGCGATGACACCGGTAACAGTGCGCTGCGCGCTGACGCGCGCGCCGTGATGAAGCGCGCCGCGCGCTTCATGCGCGAAGAGGCGGCGTATCGCGGCGGCTATGTGTGGAGCTATGCGCCAGACTTCTCGCGCCGCTGGGGCGAGATGGAAGCGTACGAGACGATGATCTGGATCCAGCCGCCGGGTACGGCGACGGTGGGCCATCTCTATCTCGATTGCTTCCACGCGACGCGCGATGAGTTCTACTACCAAGCCGCGATGGATGTGGCCGATGGCCTGATCGCCGCGCAACATCCGGCCGGCGGCTGGAATTATCTGCATGACTTCGCAGGCGAAGAGAGTGAGCGTCGTTGGTACGAGACGATCGGCAAGAACGGCTGGCGATTAGAAGAATTTCACCACTATTACGGCAACGCGACGTTTGATGACGCCGGCACGTCGGAAGCCTCGCAATTCTTGCTGCGCCTCTATCTGGAGCGCCGCGCACGCAAGCTACGTGAGCCGCTCGAGCGCGCGATCCTGTTCGTGCTGGATAGCCAATACGAAAACGGCGGCTGGCCGCAGCGTTTTCCACGTCATTCCGAAGAAGAAAGCTACATCCGCCAGATCACCTTTAATGACGATGTCGCCGGCGAGAACATCAAGTTTCTCCTGATGGTCCATCAGACGTTGGGTGACGACCGCGCCTTGCCGGCGATCCGCAAGGCGATGGAGATTTTCATTGCGACGCAACACCCCGCACCGCAAGCGGGGTGGGGGTTGCAGCACAATGCAGAAACGCTGGCGCCGATCGCTGCGCGCACCTACGAGCCGGAGGGGCTGGCGACGCACACGACCGCGACGAACATCGGCCAATTGCTGAATTTCTATGAATGGACCGGCGACGAGCGCTACATCGCGCGCGTGCCGGAAGCTCTGGTGTGGCTCGACTCGGTACGCTTGCCTGATGCGCAAGTGCGCGTCGCTGGCCGGCACTACCCCACCTTCATCGAGCTACGAACCAACCGCGCCCGCATCAACCACCGCCGCGGGTCAAACGCGGTGAGCGGGGAGTATTATTGGGACTACAATCCCGAAAAGCCGATCACCCATTACTCGCAGTGGCGCGCGCTCGATGTGGATGCCTTGCGGGCGCGCTATGAGCGCTTGCGCCGCGCCGACCGCGCCCAGCTGGCCGCAGCGTCGCCGTTTCATCGCCGCGCCGATTTCCGGCTGCCGCGGTTCTTTACGACCCAAAACATCGAAGTCTCCGACATGACCTCAAATGTTGGCTCGGGCGCCGTGCAGCGGCCAACGCCGGAGCGCACGCAAGAATTGATCTCTACCCTCAACGCCGAGGGCTACTGGCCGACGCCGCTCACCGCCACCAGCCAGCCTTATATTGGCGAGCCTGGGCCCACGCCCACGCCTGGCGATTTCGCGCAAACCCTGGTGGGGGACCGCTACGACACCTCGCCCTTTACGACCGACAACCCAGTCATCGGAATTTCAACCGGCGCTTTCATCCAGAACATGAGTTCGCTTCTGCTCATCGCCGATTCAGGCGAGTGAGATGAGTGTGGTAATGTCTCTGCGGGGGGACTATTCTCACGCCGGTGGGGATTTGAACTGTGGCAGACAACAACGCCAATAGCGCCGACGATCGGACAATCAGACTGGCCTCGATCGTGGCCGTCGATATCGTCGGCTTTTCAACAATGTCGGAGCGCGATCAGCGCAACGCCGCGCGCAAGGTCGAGGCGCTGCGGGCCCGCATCGAGCTTACCGCGGCCAAGCATAGCGGCCGGCTTTTCAATACGGCCGGCGATGGCTTCATGCTGGAGTTCGCCTCGGCCGGCGCAGCGCTCGGCGCCATTCAAGACATTCTCGACAAGCGCAGCAAAGGCGAGCCGCCGATCCGCGTCGGCGCGCATGTCGGCGACGTGGTGGTGACGGCGACGGACGATTTGCTTGGCCACGGCGTCAACGTCGCGGCGCGGCTGCAGGAATTGGCGGAGCCAAGCTCGGCTTTGGTGTCGGCGGAATTCCGCTCGATGGCGCGCTCGTCGCCGACGGCGGCGTTCCAATCGCGGGGACAAAAGCCGCTCGATAATATCGATCAGCGCGTCCAGACGTTCGAGATTCTGTCCAAGCGTCAGAAGATGGTGCGCACATCGCGCAAGGTGGCGTGGTTCGCCGCCGCCGCTGTGGTCTTGGCCGTCGGCATCTATTTCAGCCCAGCCGCTTACAGGATGTATCAAGAGTACGCGCCGCAAGCGACGCCGCAGGAAGCGGCATCCGACCTTTCGCAGCAACAGGCGCCCGTCGAAGTGATCGAGCCGGAGATCATCCCGGTGACGTACACGCCCGGCCAGGCTTTCCGCGATTGTGACAATTGCCCGGAAGTCGTGGTGTTGGCGGGCGGGCTGTTTACGATGGGCTCGCCGGCGAACGAAACTGGGCGCGGGCGCGATGAAGGCCCGCAGCGCGAAGTTTCGATCCAGCCGTTCGCGATCGGCAAATACGAAGTCACCTTCGGACAGTGGGACACGTGTCTGGCCGATGGCGGCTGCAACGGCTATTCGCCGCCCGATGGAGGCTGGGGCCGCGGCGATCGCCCGGTGACGAACATTTCGTGGGAAGACGCACAAGCCTATCTCGATTGGCTCAACACGCGCGCTGGCGGCTTGCGCTATCGGCTGGCGAGCGAAGCGGAATGGGAATATGCGGCCCGTGCTGGCGCGACCGGCGCCTACGGCTTCGGCCCGCGGGTGACGGCGACACAAGCGACCTTCCGCGCTCGCCAGACCACGCCTGTCGGCGCGCACGAAGCCAACGCGTTCGCGTTGTTCGACATGCACGGCAATGTCGGCGAATGGGTCGAAGATTGCTACGCGCCGAATTACGAGTTGGCGCCGATCGATGGCGGCGCGGTGCAGGCGGACGAATGCGCGCGTCGTGTCTTCCGCGGCGGCGGCTTCGCCGATCCAGCCACAGTGCTGCGCGCCGCCGCCCGTCAAGCCGCGCGTCCGGAAGTGCGGGGCACTGGTCTGGGTTTCCGGGTGGCGCGGACGCTGGACTAAAGCGCGCACTGTGACCTCGGGCACAGACAAAGCAGCGGGCGCACACCATGGTCGCGGCCTTGGGGGCTGATCGGCCGAAGACTAAGTGGGGCGCCGCATGAGCGGCCGGTTTTTACTCGCGCAAATCTCAGACACGCATATCCGCACCGACGATGACGGTGCGGCGGTGCGTCAGCTAAAGCGCGCGCTGGCGCAGGTGCGCGACTACGGCGCCGACGTCATTTTGGTGACCGGCGATCTCGCCAACGATGAGCGCGCCGATGAATATGCGGCGTTTGCCGAAGCGATCACCGATCCGCCGGCGCCGCTCTATGTGATGCCGGGCAATCACGATGACCGCGCCCGTATCCGCGCCGCGTTTCCGACGCATGCGTATCTGCCGCGCAATGGAAATCTCTCGTTCACGCTGGATCAGTTTCCCGTGCGCATTGTCGCCGTCGATCAGATCGTGCCCGGTGAGACGCACGGGCGGCTGACCCAGGCGCAGGCGGAATGGCTCGATGATGCGCTGGCGGCGGCGCCGGAGCGGCCAACGGTGGTGGCGCTGCACCATCCGCCGTTCCGCACCCATGATTTGCTGTTCGACCAGATCGGGCTGGTGGATTCCAATCTTTTCCGATCTGTAATCTCCCGGCACCCCCAGGTGCAGCGCGTCCTGTGCGGGCACCACCACCGGGTCGCCATCGGACAGGTGGCGCACGCGCCGGTGATCGTGGCGCCGTCGACGTCGTGGGTTTATGGACTGGCGGTGCAGCCGGGTCAGGAAATCGCGCCGAAGACAACCGAACAACCGGGCTGGATGCTGCACGCGTGGACGCCCCGCGATGGTTTCGCCAGCCATTTCATGGGCTTATAGAAGCCCGGCAGAGCGGGTCCCTTGGAACGCAGTGGGCCGGATCTTGCGATCCGGCCCGTGCTGCGGTGGCGCCGTGGGCGGGGGAGTAGGTTGGCGCCGTTGGTAAAACGCCGACCGGGCCCGGTCGTTCCGGCGCCCTCTGAACATTTTCGGCGACGAAATGTGCGGAACGAGGTGGTGGCGGAACTGCGAGAGCTCGACGCCAACCTTGGGTAATGGTGCTAAAAGCGCCGGCAAGACAACCGATCTCGTGGTGCTCGCCGGCGCAGTCAGCACCCCCGTGCCGCCAACGTACAAAAGCGTCGGGGGCCGCCGCGGTCAAGCTCAAACAAATCTTGTACAACTTAATTTCGGGCGCGACGCTGATGGCGCCGCCATAAGGACACACTGTTTTTACGTTGCGCGCATGTTCCGGTGCGTTCGCGGTTTCGCGCGTTGACGCGTGCGGAATTTCCGTGTCCCTTCGCCCACGCTTCCCCCGACACGCCAAATAGCCGCGAGGACGATCGATGCCCCTTGTCACGAAGCGTATGAGTTGGGGCAAGAAGTTGGAAAAAATCCTACATCATTTCAGCCCCGACGAAATGAAGGCGATTGCGAAGGAAGGGCGACGGCTGATCCGCGACTTTCTCAATCCGGAACTGGAAGGCGAGGGCTATCGCTGCACGCTCATCCCTTTTGAGATGTTCGAATACGGCTTCGTGCTGAGCTACGATTTCGACGAGGAATTGTGGATGCTGGAAGTCGGCTCGGAGCCGAACTTCGACTCGCCGGACTGCACGCGAAAACGTCCGCCCAAAAACCCCGGCAAGAATCGTAAAGGCAGCCGCCGTGAGGGCGGCGCACATGGCGGCCGGCGCAGGCCCGACCTTGCTTGGTTCGCCGAGGCCGAAACATTTTTGTACAACATTACCGCCCTACTGACCGCTTTCTGGGCGAACCAGCGCCTTCTGTTGATTTTTTCAGATTTGACCCGCTTTGTGCGGGCGATAGAGCCATTACATGTGCGAGACGAACGCGTGTGGGCTTATATACGGATGTGTAACGCTATTGCTGAACAACAGTCACAAGGTTGCAGAAATCTTGTGCAACTCATGCGGTCGAAGGTGAACGAAGCGTTTTCTTTCCTTGGGCCGCTTTCGAGTTTCTCGCCGTTCATACGCGGTGAACGTTTGTGGGATGTGACTTTGTTCGGCGCTCTGTCCGAACCAGCTTAGCGGATGACCAAATGAATTCCGGCAAGGGGTCGAGAAAGAAGCGCGGCGCGCCACCCGAGACGCCGTCATTCTCCACTTCAAAGGGGCGCGCGAATTTCGCCCGCGCGCTCGAGACCACTGCCTCGGAAAAAACGGTCGTCGGTTTTGCCCGCTACAATACGCCGGTCGCCGCTTTAGTGCCGATCGAAGCCGTGCGTATGCTTGCCGGACAGGGCGAGATCGAGCCGGCGGTGCGCGCGAAGATTGTCAGGATGGCGCGCCTATTTCTTACCAGTGAGCCGCCGAAGCGTAGTCCGCGCAAATCGCCGGCGAGTGGCGCGGGCGCGAAGAAGAAATCCACCAAGGCGGCGCCGCGCCCCAAGGCCAAGCCGAAAAAATCGCAAGCCAAGCGCACGGCCAAGCGCAAAAGTCTGGGAAAGACCGTCTGAGGGCGGCTATAAGCGCGCCGAAGCATCGGAGCGCGTTACATGAAAACGAAAGCGGCGGTCGCGTTCGTGGCCAAGCAGCCACTGGAAATCGTTGAACTCGATCTGGAAGGTCCGCGCGCGGGCGAGGTTCTGGTCGAGATCAAAGCGACGGGCATCTGCCACACTGACGCTTACACGCTCGACGGTCTGGACAGCGAAGGCATCTTTCCGTCCATCCTCGGCCACGAAGGCGCGGGCATCGTGCGCGAGATCGGCGCTGGGGTAACCAGCGTTGCGGTCGGCGATCACGTCATTCCGCTCTACACGCCGGAATGTCGCCAATGCAAAAGCTGCCTCTCGCGCAAAACCAACCTCTGCACCGCCATCCGCGCCACGCAGGGTAAGGGACTGATGCCGGACGGGACCTCGCGGTTTTCGTACAAGGGCGAAGCCGTCGCGCACTACATGGGCTGCTCGACGTTCTCGAACTTCACAGTGCTGCCGGAGATCGCGCTGGCGAAGATCCGCAAGGACGCGCCGTTCGATAAGGCTTGCTATATTGGCTGCGGCGTGACGACCGGCGTTGGCGCGGTCACCAACACCGCGCAGGTGGAGCCGGGCGCGAACGTCATTGTGTTTGGTCTCGGCGGCATTGGCCTCAATGTGGTGCAAGGCGCAAAGCTCGTTGGCGCTAGTATGATTGTCGGCGTCGATATCAATCCGGCGCGCGAGGAATGGGGCCGGCGCTTTGGCGCGACCCATTTCGTCAATCCGAAAGATGTTAGCGGCGATCTGGTTGCGCATTTGGTCGAACTGACCGGCGGCGGCGCCGACTACACGTTCGATTGCACCGGCAACACGACGGTGATGCGCCAGGCGCTGGAAGCCTGCCATCGGGGCTGGGGCGAGAGCATCATCATCGGCGTCGCCGAATCCGGCAAGGAAATCGCGACGCGGCCGTTCCAGCTGGTGACGGGGCGCGTGTGGAAGGGCACCGCCTTTGGCGGCGCGCGGGGCCGCACCGACGTGCCGAAAATCGTCGACTGGTACATGGATGGCAAGATCGAGATCGATCCAATGATCACGCACACGCTGCCGCTGGAGCGCATCAACGAGGCGTTCGACTTGATGCATAAGGGCGAGAGTATCCGAAGCGTGGTGGTTTATTGATGCTGCGCTGGCTTGCCGTCCTCACAGTCTGGTTGACGATGGCGCCAGTGCTGGCATTGGCGCAAACGCCGCCCGCCCTAAGAACGCTTTATGTGAATAGCGGCTATGATCCTCGCGCAAACCCGTATCGCGATCTGGAGTTGGCGATTGAACGCGCCTCGGCCGAGGACAAGCGCATTCTGATTGTCGTCGGCGGCGATTGGTGCGTGTGGTGCGAGATTCTCGACGATTTTATTGTGCGGAACGGCGATGTGCGCGCTGCGTTCGAAGCGTCTTTCGTAATGCTCAAGGTGAATACTAGCCGCGAGAATGAGAATATCGCCTTCCTGAGCGGCTTTCCCGACTCCGCAGGCTATCCCGACTTCTTCATCCTTGAATCCAACGGTGCGTTTTTGGGTCAACAGCGCACAGATGCTCTTGAGAAGGGTCGCGACTATGATCGCGATCGCATGCTGGCGCTCGCTCGGAGATGGAGCCGATGACCGACTGGAAGCTCCCGTGGTCCGCCGCCTGCATGTGCGGTCGTTTGAAGATGCGCATCACCGCGCCGCCGCTGGTGGCGATGGCGTGTCATTGCACCGGGTGCCAGAAGCTCACCAGCGGCGCGTACTCGCTGACGTTGATGCTGCCGGCGTCGGGCTTCGAAGTGCTTGAGGGTGAGACCGAGCTTGGCGGCTTGCATCGCGACGAGAGCCGCCATCATTTCTGCACGCACTGCAAGAACTGGCTCTACACCGGCCCGTTCATGGGCGGGCAGTTCATCAATTTTCGCCCGACCATGCTGGAGGATGCCAGCTGGTTTGCGCCCTACATCGAATCCTATGTGAGCGAAAAGCTGCCCGGCGTCGTCACCGGGGCAAGGCACAGTTTCGACCAGTTCCCCGCGCCGCAGGATTATCCCCGCCTGATGGAGGGTTTCGCCCGCGAGGGGGCGCGTCCGTAGGCGCCAGGACAGTTTGCCGGCGGGCCGTTGCCGGTATAGAGGACGGGCAGGGACGTTGGCGGGCGACCGCTTCAGTGGTGGTGAGATGATGATCCGAACCGTTTTGATGGCGGCGGCCGCTCTGGCGTGCATGGCCGCGCCTGCCATGGCGCAGCCTCGGCTGACCGAGCAGTGCGGTGTCTTTCAGATCACCGACGCCGAGCATGTCTCGTACATTCCTATCCCCGGCTACTCGATCTTGTTGGCTACGCCGCCGCTCTCGGCCCCACCTGGATCTGTTCATGCCGTCGTGTGTGACCGCACCTCGATCTTCCTCGGCCCTAACGACCACCGCGTAATCACGGATCTCGGCGTGCCGCTGTTCATCCGCAACGGTGGCCGCATCGCCGTGCTTGAAATCGCTGATCGTCAGCTGCGCTTGCGCTTTACGCAGGGCCAGCCGACGGAGCTGGAAACCGCCGGTCTCGGCGCAGCGATCGAGCGCGCCATCCTCGACATCGATCGCCTGCCGCCGCGTAGCACCGCTACGACGCCGTAGTGCGCGTCAGCAAAACGCATAAAGTCGCTGGCGGCGATCTCGCTTATTGCGCGCACCAAAGCGCCTCGACGAGCACAGAGATGCATCTCTCCGTGTTCACGCCGCCGGGCGCGGGGCCGTTTCCGTATTTGATCTGGCTTTCCGGACTTACCTGCACCGAAGATAATTTCACGACCAAGGCCGGCGCCTACGCCGCCGCGGCGCGGCATGGCGTCGCTATTGTTGCGCCGGATACGTCGCCGCGAGGCGATGGTGTGGCCGACGATCCGGCTTATGATTTGGGACAAGGCGCCGGGTTCTATATCGATGCGACGCAGAAGCCGTGGGCGCCGCACTTCAATATGGAGAGCTATGTCGTCCACGATCTGATCGCGGCGGTGGAGGCTAACTTTCGCTTGCAGGGCAAGCGCGGGATTTTCGGCCATTCCATGGGCGGCCACGGCGCGCTGACCTTGGCGATGAAGCATCCGGCTTTGTTCAATAGCGTCTCGGCGTTCGCGCCGATCTCATCGCCGACGCGGTGTGCGTGGGGCGAGAAGGCGTTCAGCGCTTATCTGGGGCCGGATCGAGATGTTTGGCGTGCGCACGATGCGTCGCTGCTGATCGAAGCAGGCAAGGCCAAGCCGTTTGACGATATTCTCATCGATCAGGGTCTCGGCGATCAGTTCTTGGGAGACCAGTTGAAGCCGGAGCTGCTCGAAGCGGCGGCGGCGAAGGTTGGACAGAAGCTGACAGTGCGCAGGCAGCCTGGGTACGATCACTCGTACTACTTCATGACGACCTTTGTCGGCGACCATGTCGCCTTTCACGCCGCGCGCTTGGCTTGATGGTCAACAGATCGCCCGGCCCTGGCGGCGGGGTAGCAGCGAAGCGGCGCGCGGCCCAGGCGATCGCCAGCAGCACGAGCCCAAGCCCCACGAACGAGCCGACACGGATGACGCCGGACAAGCGCGCCATGTCGAAGAGGAAAACCTTGAACGTAGTCAGCAGCAGCAGGCCGAGTCCGATCCAGCGCAGCAGGGGATCACCGCGGCGCATGCCGAGCCAGAACACGCCGGCGCCGAACAGCGCCCACACGGCCGAATAGACCCACATCTCGACGCTGCCGATTGCGCCCGTGCTCATGTCGGCCGGATGATAGAGGCGACGCACCACTAACGTGGCGGCGACGAAGAGGTGCGCGACGACGGCGACGGTCGCGACGCGTTGAAGCCATGCTGGCCAACGCACATGCGGCACGCGAAGACCGGCCCAACTCATCCACGCGGCGAGCAAGAAGGCCACGAGTGCATTGATCGCCGCCAGCGGCGTGGTGACGTTGGCGGGCGCGAAGCCCCACCACGGATTGAAGAGAAGCCAGAGTCCGACGCCGGCGAAAACCAGCGCGGGCCAGACGGCGGAGGAGAGGATCGCTTGCAGGTCGTAGACATAGGCGCGCACGGTGTCGCGGCCCGGTGCGCGCGCGGCGATTGCGGCGGCGGCGAGCACGAAGATGAGCGGCCAAAGCGTGTGCGCGAAGCCTTCTAGACCGACGAGCGGATCGCCGTTGTCCATCAGGCCGCGATGGTAGAACCAGCGGATGGCGGCGTGTCCGAAGCTCCAGCCGAACAACAGCGCCGCTGCGGCTGCTGCAAATCGTGTGGGCTCCACGGCGGGTGAGCGCGACAGCGCGCGGCCAAGGAAGAGCGCCAGTACGATGGCGACGCCGTGAGCGAGCACGGCGAGCAATGTCGAAAGCGCGTATGTCGCCTCCGCGTCTTGCGCGCCCCACCAGGGATGGCGCGAGAGCAAAAGAATGAATGTCGCCACCACGATGGCGAACCAGGCGCAGCCGCGCGTGACGCCCATCAGATCTTGCGTGAAGGGTCGCTCGGCGTTCCGGGCGATGCGCATGCGCGCAGCGACCGCGACGGTCAGAGCCGTCGCCAAGAAAAGCAACGCGTAGCAGGCGCCTTCGAACAAGCCGACCGGCGCGCTTGCCATCTCGTCGCCGCGGAAGGCACGGCGAAGTTCAAGAACGGCCCATATCACAGCTAACACGCCGCCCGTCGCGCCATAGATGCGGGCTGCGAGGCGCTGGTGCGTGTAGAGCCGGTTTGAGGCGGCGAGCGCCAGCGCGGCTGGCGCGGCGAATGCGAGCGCCAGCGTGTTGAGCAGGGGCGGGCCAATGATGGAGGCGGGCGCAAGGCCCCACCACGGATTGAGCGACAGCCCCGGCGTGCCCAGCACGTAGATTAAGCCAAAGCCCATGAGCACATGGCCGCGCCAAGCGCTGATCAGACCGGTTTCGCCGCCTGGTCGCGGCATCAGCACGTGCCCCGCCGCCATCAATGCCAGGATGCGCAAGCTGATCTCGGTGAAGCCGTCCAGCGGCGCGCCTGCGCCGCCAGCGGCGAGCCAGCGCAGCGCAAGATAAACGCCGGTGAGAATAACGATGACTGCGGCGGCGCTGAGCGACTCACTGCTCAGCGCCCGCGGCTCAACGCGCGAAGCCATGTAGCTCGCGCCGAAAAGAAGGGCAGCTGCGGTAGCGAGAATGGTGAGGCTGCCGCCGAGCGGAATATCGCCGGCCAAAGTCGCGCCGATCAAGTTGGGCGAGAGCGCGTGGCCGATTGTGAGCGTCGCCGCGGCCAGCGCGGCGTAGCGCAGCATGCCCCAACCGCGCCACGCGAAGGCGCATGCGAACAACGCCGCTGCGCCGGCGTGCGCGGCGGTGCGCACCGAGGCGGGAAAGGCGGACTCGATGCCGAGCAACAGCAACGCAGCGGCGGCGGCGACCCAGAAAGCGGCGGCGCGGTCCTTGCGCGGCTCTTGCGTTTCTTCCGCCGTGAGCCAGGCGCCGGCGAACAGCATCGCCGAGCTGATGAAGAGCGGCGCCCAAGCGGAGATATCATGCCAATTGTCGCGCGAGAATGCCGCCAACAGCGTGAGCAGCGCCGCGCCGATGGCGCCGGACGCAGCGATGAGGGCGCGGCTGTTGCGGTGTGGGCGTGCGCCGAGCGCTGACAGCGCTGCGACGACGGCGGCGAACAACACGAACGGGTAAAAATCGGGGCCAAGCGGCGGCAGGTTGAACCGCGCCTGCAGATAAACCGCAAATCCCAGCACCAGCGACGCGATCGAGATGGTGAGAGTCAACGGCACGGCGACGCGCGCGCGAACGGCGGCGGCGGCCAAGGCCACGAACATGGCGGCCACCCAGGCAGGGCCGCCAACAACGCCAGAAGGCAGCGGCGCGATCGAAAGCCAAGTCCAGATCAGCACGACGCTGCTGATCGCAATCGCCGCCGCTGGGAAGTGCGCATGCACGCGCGTCCAGCTGAGGCGGCCCGCTGCTTCGTCCGGTAGCGGCCTGCGGAAGGCGATGGCGACACCGCCCATTGCGGCAAAGCTTGCGAGCGCCAACGCGCGACGCACTTCGTCAGCTGAGATCGCGGCGGCGAACCAAAAGTAAAGCCCCGCCATCGCGGCCGCCGCAACCCAGCTCCAGCGCCGCAACGCCGCCAAGCCAAAGCCAGCAGCGCCAACGGCGCCGACATAGAACGTCAGCGCCAAGGATGGCCAAAGATCAGTGCCGGTGAAGGGTGGCACGAGCATCGCCATGGCAACCGCCAGCACGCCGAGCGCTTGCCCGTGGAGGAAGGAGAGCGCGACCAATGCGAGCGCACAGAGTGTCAGCGCTAGTGCGGCGATGGGGAAGTCGATGAGTTCGTAGAGGCCGTGGGCGGCCCAGACGGTGGCATAGAACGTGACGATGCCGGCGCCGGCGAGCATGGCGGCGACGAGCGGATGGCCGGGCGGTTGAGCGCGGCCAACGCGGCGCGCCCATTCGCTGGCGCCGACCAGCGCCAAGCCGAAGACGATGGCGCAGAAGAGCCGGACCTGCGGTGTGAACCACGTTTGTTGGCTCGCGAACGCGACGAGAAAGATGCCGCCTAAGCCGACGAGCGCGCCGCCCAGCCAAGCGAAGCCGTTCTGCGACAGCCATTGTTCGAGTTTGCGTTCGCGGGCGACGCTGATGCGCGGCGGCGGCGTTGCAGCGGCAGGCGGCATGCGCACTGGTTCTTCCAGCGGCTCGAGGAGGAGCGCGGGTGCTTCGCCGGGCGCCTCGAGCGGTTCGTCATCGTTGGACGCTTCCGGCAGCGGCGTATCGAGCAGCAGCGGCTCGAGCGCATCGGGCGGGACGACTTGGTCGAGCAGAAGCGGTTCGCGGTCATCAACAGGGGACGAAGCGGGCGCCTGCGCGCGCGGCTCGGCTCCGCGCAATTCCAGCTCTTTCAGCCGTTGCGTGAGCGCGCCGATCCGCGTCGATTGCCACCAGCTCCAGCCGGCGAGGCCAAGGATGGCCAACCATTCCATTTATGCGCCGCCCCTTGCGCGGTTTGACCGCCGAAAATCCGGCACGCGGCGGCCTCTTGCAAGGGCTTGCGCCACTGAAGAAGCAGGACTTTCTCCGTGCGGGAGAGTTTGCGCCTGGCGCGCGAGCATGCTCAACCTGCGCCATGTCTTATGTGTTCGATCCGCCCCGCCAGCCGCATGTTTCTGTCCTCAACAGCGAGGCCAAGTTTCCGGTGCGGCGCATTTTCTGCGTCGGGCGAAATTACGCTGACCACGTACGCGAAATGGGGAATGACCCGAAGAGCGAGCCGCCGCTGTTCTTTTCGAAGCCGGCGGACGCGGTTGTCGAAAGCAGTGCGGTGATCGCCTATCCTTCGCATACGGCTAACCTGCACCATGAGGTCGAGCTGGTGATCGCGATCGGCGAAGGCGGCGCGAACATCGATGTCGCTGCGGCGCTTGGTCATGTGTGGGGCTACGGCGTTGGTGTTGATCTCACGCGCCGGGATCGGCAGGCGGAAGCGAAGAAGGCGGGCACGCCGTGGGACACGGCCAAGGGCTTCGATCATTCGGCGCCGATCAGCGCGCTGACGCCCATTGCCGATGCCGGCGATGTGCTGAACGCGCGCATCTGGCTTTCGGTGAATGGCGAGGTGCGCCAGGACTCCAACACCAGCGGCATGATCTGGTCCGTGCCGGAAATCATTGCGACGCTCTCGCAGTGGTGGGCGCTGAAGGCTGGCGATCTCATCTTTACCGGCTCGCCGGAAGGCGTCGGCGCAATTGTCGCGGGTGACGCGATCGCATGCGGCGTCGATGGCCTCGCGCCACTGCAATTTTCGATCGGGCGGTAGCTCGGGTTTCGGGGACCGGTTGTCGGGGATCGGGACGCGCGAAAGCATACGCCGGTGGGTGCGTTTGAACGTCATCCCGATTCCCGAGTCCCGATAACCGATCCCCGAACAAGGGGAGCAGGGGCGCGTGAGACGCGCTGGGGTAGTTCCGAGTTGCGATGCTCGATCGCTCGACCATCGCGGCGCATCGCGCGCGCCCCTTTGCGATCGTTTTCGATCGGGCCGTCACGGGGAGGTCTTTAACTCTCCTGGATCGGTCCCTGACCGCGTGCGGACTTTGCGTTTTTTGCTTGATTTTGCTGGATGAAGCGGTGGTTTTTTGGGGGATAGAGGTGGCTGGCGGGTGCCCAGTTGAGACGTTCGCGAGGGGCTGCTCATTTCGTTACTTTGCGCCTTCAGAATTGAGCGCCAACGCGAAAATTGCCGCTTTCTGTTCGTCCGAATACCGCAGGCCGGCACAATGCAGTTGGATTTACGTCTTCTTTCCCACCTGCGCGCACGGTGCGGATTGTCCGAGCCAGACCCCTGATACACCGAGAGCAGTCATGATTGCAGCGACCGCCACGCTTGAGGCTGATGGCTTGCGGCAATTTCTTGCGCTGCAGGCCGATGCGGTAAGCGCAGTGACCAGGCGGATTTATTTGACGCGTGAGGCGCCGTTCGAACATTACGGCGCCGGCGGCGAAGCGGCCTGCCGCGAAGACCTGGCCTTTCACTTGGAGTTCTTGCGGCCGGTATTGCAATTCGGGTCGCAGGCGCCGATGATTGATTATCTCTGTTGGCAAGCTCGCGTTCTCGCCGCGAAAGGCGTTTCCTCCGCTCACCTCGAAGTCGCGCTCGCGGAGTTGGCGCAATATTTTCTCCGCCGCATGGACCAGCCGGCCGGGGCCCTCGTTTGCAACGCGTTGCAAACCGCTTGGGCAAATTTCCAGAAAGTTAAAGCAGCGCCGCCGCCGCCGCAGGTGCGCAACGAGCTTTGGCCGGAGGCGACCGCGTTCGAGGCGGCGCTCCTTGCTGGCGATCAAAACGAGGCGCTATCCATCATGGGCAAGTGCATCGACGCGGGCGAAAGCCTTGTTGAGTTTGAACGGCATGTCATCCAGCCTTCGCTCTACAGCATTGGCGAAAAGTGGCAGGTCTGCGAAGTCACGGTGAGCCAAGAGCACATGGCGTCCGCGATCGTACAGGCGGTGATGACGGCCGGGCTGCTGCGCTCGCCGCCGCCCGTCTCTATTGGCAAGCGCGTTTTGCTGGCGTGTATCGCGGACAACCACCACGCCATTGGCTTGCGGATGGTGTGCGACGCGTTTCAGCTCGCGGGATGGGACGTGCAATATCTCGGCGCCGACGTGCCGACCGATGCGCTCCTTGATCAGGTCGCCGAATGGAAACCCGATCTTCTGGCGCTCTCGGCGTCGTTCGCCCAGCACTTGGTCACTGTCAGAGATGTGATCACGCAGGTGCGCGAGCGCTTCGGGGATGAGAGGCCTGCTGTGATCGTGGGCGGGCTCGCGATCAATCGCTTTGCGCCGCTTGCCGATGAAGTCGGCGCGGATGCGCACAGCGCTGATGCGGCGGCCGCGGTGCGTCGCGCCACGCTGTCGTTGGCGGCTTAGGCCAATGCAGTGGCGCCCCGCCGAGCTTGAGCAGCTTCTGTCGGTTGTCGCAGCGACCGTGGACGTCGATGGAACGCTGATTGAGGCCAATGCCGGATTCCTCAAACTCATCAGCGATAAGGCGCCCGCGGTGGCTGGCCAGTGCGTGAGCGAATATTTCATCGCGCCAGACTTTGCCTCGCTCATAGGCGATGGGGGCGACGCCGAAGGCGAAATCTATCAAGGGCTATTGACGATCGGCGACGCTAGAGGGCGCACGCGGTCGCTGCATGCCCGTGTATGGCGGGGCAGTGGGTGGCTGCGTCTGCTGGCGGAATACGATGTCGAAGCGATGGAGCGACTGAGCCGCGCCATGTTCGATCTGAATCATGAATACGCCAATGCTCAACTCGAACTGGCCCAGACGAATCTCCGGCTACGTCAGCGCGAAGCTGAGATCGTTGCCTTGTCGCTGACCGATCCTCTGACCGGCGTCGGCAATCGTCGGGCGCTGGAAAAGGCGCTGGCGCTCGAAACCAGCCGCGCGATACGCACCGGCAAGGGTCTCTGCGCAGTGATGGCCGACCTCGATCACTTCAAGGGGATCAATGATACATTTGGACACGACGTTGGAGACGACGTGCTGGCCGCGTTTGGCGATCTCCTGCGCCGGCAGACGCGGGGCACCGATATTGTGGCTCGGTTCGGCGGCGAAGAGTTCGTCGTGCTGATGCCGCACACTGACCTTGAACATGCGGTTGATAGCGCTGAGCGGATCAGGGAGGCGCTGGAGTCGGCTCGGTTCGAGCCGGTGCCTGGCCCCATCACGGTAAGCATGGGCGTGGCGGAGCTGGCTGCCGACGAGCCAGGCGAGGCGCTTCTTCGTCGGGCGGACAAAGCGCTCTACGAAGCCAAGCAAGCCGGGCGCAATCGCGTCCATGGTGGGTCGTGGAGATGCGTCGCTTGAAGTTTGCGCTTTTCCGCAATCGTGACGAGCCCCAGTCGCAAAAAGAGGCCGCTCCGGCGAAAAACGGACTCTGGTCGCCGCGTGCAGCGGGGGTTGGTTTGGTCGATTTTTTTATCTGCCGCAAACTTCCTTCGGGCGGCCTTATCCCTCACCGCCCTGAGATGAGCGCGCATGTTCACGCTTCCAGCGCCAGCAGTGCGAAGGTCGCGAGCCAATGTTCGCCCATGTAGTCGCCGGCGACGTGGGGGAGGCTGGCGCGGATGTGTGTGTCGGCGGCTTCGCGCGCGATCTGCGCGGTGCGTGCATCGTCGAGCGCGGCGCCGATGCTGCGCCAGCACCAGGCGCGGGAGAAATTGAGCCCGTCGAGGTGGGCGATCTTGCCGTCGCTGCGGTCACTGACGCGCGCGGGGGTGAAGAGTGACGCGGGTTCGCGCTGGGATGCGTAGGGCAGGAAGCTCGCGAACCACGGGCGAAACGCTGCGGGCGCCAGAAAACGCCGCATGCATTCGGCCTCCATTAGCGTCGGCGAGAGAAAATCGTCTTGACTCGGCTCCCAGGCCGGCGCGGCGCGATCGCCAGCGTACCAGGCGAACGCTTTGTCGCGCATGAGGGCGAAGAGCTCGGGATCGCGCCGTTCGGCATAGTCGGCGCCGACCCGGAGTGCGAACGCGGTGGAGGAATGGACCCCGGTGCGGATGGGATAATCCGCGAGCGGCAGGAAATCCTTGAAGCGCTGCGCGAAGGCGTCCGCGAGCGGCGACAATGTCTCGGCCGCAGCCTTGCCCGCGCCATCTGTGTGCTGATCAAGCTCGGCCTGGAACGCCAGCAGCCAACCCCAGCCGTACCAGCGCTCGAACGCGCGCGAGGTCGGGCGTGCGAGATAGGCGCATTCGGCAGCGACGTTGGCTATCGTGATCCGTTCATCGAACAACGCGCTGATGGCCGGCGCGTGCGTAAAGTCCAGGTAGCGGCGCAGCAGGCGCGCGAGCAGCCAATAGCCGTGCACGCACGAGTGCCAGTCGTAGCTGCCGAAGAAAATCGGATGCGCCGCGCGCGGGCCGATCACGTCGGCGGCGCTGGCCATGACGTGGTCCATCTTGTGCGGGTATTCGCGGCCGACATGCGCCAGCGCGAGGGCGGCGAATTTTTCGGCGATGTCGCGCGTGAGGGTGGTCATGGGAAAGCCAGGAGGCGCATGAGGATGATGTTGGCGAGCAGCAGCGGCAGCGCCGTCGGGATTTGCGCGCGGATGACGCCGTTGAGCGCGGCTTTGCGGTCGGGCAGTTCGAGCAAATTGGCCGGCACGACGTTGAAGTTGGCGGCCATCGGGGTCATCAGCGTGCCGCAGAAGCCGGCGAGCATGCCGATGGCGCACACGCGCGCCGGATCGCCGCCGAGTCCCAGGATCACAAAGGGCAGGCCGACAGCCGCTGTCATCACCGGAAACGCGGCGAAGGCGTTGCCCATGATGATGGTGAAACTCGCCATGCCGATGCAATAGGCCACGACCGCCATCGTGCGCGACTCTTCCAAGCCGGGAATGTAGTCGGAGAACACTGCGCCGACTTGTTCGCCGACGCCGGCGGCGAGAAACACCGCGCCGAGCGAAGCCAGCATTTGCGGCAGGATCGCCGCCCAGCCGACCGAATCCATCAGCCGTCGTCCTTCTTGGAGCGGCGCGATCAGCGGCGGCTTCAGCCATAGCATCAGCACGCCGACGGCGATCAACACGCCCAGTACGAGCGAGACGAGCGTCTTGTGCTGTTCTTGGATCAACACCGGTCCCCACTCGGTGTATTGCACGACCAGTGTGCCGGCGAGCGCGACGGCGGGAATGATCAGCGCCGGGAGGAACAGCGTGTTGCCGCGCCGCTCGGCGCTGGCGCGGCGCTCCTCTTGCGTTGTGGTCGGCGGCTTGCCTTGGCCGAGGCCGATGACGGCGATAACGACGAGACCGAGCGCCAGCAGTCCGTTGCCGAGATCGCCGAGGGCGTGGCCAGCCCAGAAGCTGAGCGCGAGTAGCGCATAGAACGCGGCGTTGCGGAGGCGTCGTGCATTGGCTTGATCGAGGATGGAGAGCAGCGCGAGCGCTGCGAAGAAGAAACCGCCGACAATGTAGGCGTGTTGGAGCGTGATCATGGCGCGAGCTCCGCGGCGGCTGGCGTTGGCGTCTTGGGGGAGAGCTTGGCTTTCAGCTCGCGATCAAGCAGCCAGAGGCGCAAGCTGTGGATGAACAGCGCCGCGATGGCGGTCGGGATCGCCCAGATCGAAAGCTCGAGCGGCTCGACGAAGATGCCGTTAGCTTCGAGGAAGCCTTTGATCAGCAGGATCGAGGCGATGGCGATGAAGATGTCCTCGCCGAAGAAGAGCCCGATATTGTCGGCGGCGGCCGCGTGCGAGCGGATCAGAAAGCGTTCGCGATCCGGCAGCGCGCCGAACTTTGCTTCGGCCGCGCCTTCCGCCATCGGCGCTACCAGCGGGCGCACCATCTGCGCGTGGCCGCCAAGCGAGGTGAGGCCGAGCGCCGACGTGCTTTGGCGGATGATGAAGTAAACCCAGAGCAAGCGGCCAGTGGTCGCCGCTTTCACGTTGGCGATGGTGATGCGCGCACGCTCTTGCAGGCCGGCGCGCTCCAGCAAGCCGATCGCGGCGAGCAGCACCCAGGTGAGGCTGATGTAGCGGGCGTCATTAAAGGCTTTGCCGAAGGCGGCGAGCGTGTCGCGGCCGGCGGCGTAGTAGACGGCCAGATCAGCTTCCGGCGTCCAGGCCGCGGCGAGGCCGGTGGTGAGCGCTGCGCCCATCACCACGAGCAACGGGTTAGCGCGGACGATGAAGCCGAACACGACGACGGCTATGCCGAGTAGAACGAGCACGTATTTTTCCCCACCTTAACCACCGTCATCTCGGCCGACCGAAGGGAGAGCCGGGACCCAGGGGCGCGTCAAGCACCGCGTGTTTGCCCCTGGGTCCCGGATCGCGCTCCGCGCGTCCGGGATGACGGTGACTTGCCGTTACACAGCGCCATATCCGCCGCCGCCTGGCGTTTCGATGACAAAGACATCGCCTGGCGTCATTTCGGCCTTGCTGGTGGCGCCGAGTTTGGTGACGCCGCCGTCGGAGCGTTCGATCCAGTTCGCGCCGGCTTTGCCGTCGCCGCCGCCGGCGAGGCCGAACGGCGCGGTTGAGCGCCGGTTGGCCAGCATCGCGGCGGTCATCGGTGCGCGAAAGCGGATGCGGCGGATGGCGCCGTCGCCGCCGTGATGCGTGCCGGCGCCGCCGGAGCCGCGGCGCACGCCGAATGTTTCAACCAACACAGGAAAGCGCGTCTCCAGCACTTCCGGATCGGTGAGGCGCGAATTGGTCATGTGTGTTTGCACGACGCTTGCGCCGTCGAATTCCGGTCCTGCGCCGGCGCCGCCGCAGATGGTCTCGTAATATTGGCGTTGCTCATCGCCGAAGGTGAAGTTGTTCATCGTGCCTTGGCTCGCCGCCAGCACGCCGAGCGCGCCGTATAGCGCATCGACGACGACTTGGCTCGTTTCAACATTCCCCGCCACGACAGCAGCGCCGCGTCTTGGGTTGAGGAGCGAGCCTTTGGGCACGATGATCTCGATCGGCTTCAGGCAGCCTTCGTTGAGCGGAATGTTATCCTCTACGAGCGTGCGGAAGACGTAGAGCGTGGCGGCGCGGGTGATGGCGAGCGGTGCGTTGAAATTGTTCGGCTGCTGCTCGCTCGTGCCGCTGAAGTCGATGCGGATGGTGCGCTCGGTATGATTTGGCGTGATGGCGACGCGGACGGTTGCGCCATTGTCCATGGTGACGGCGAAGGCGCCGGGTTGCAAAGTGGCGATAACGCGACGGATCTGCTCTTCGGCGTTATCTTGCACGTGGCGCATGTACGCCGCGACCCCTTCTCGGCCGTAATGGGCGACGAGGCGCTTCAGCTCATCGACGCCGCGTACGCAGGACGCAATCTGCGCTTTCAGGTCGGCGATGTTGCGATCGATGGCGCGCGCCGGGTGCGGGCCGCTGGCGAAGAGCGCGCGGGTTTCAGTTTCCAGCAGTTTGCCATCGCGCACGAGCAGAAAATTCTCGATCAAGACGCCTTCGTCTCCGATGCGCTTGCTGTTGGGCGGCATCGAGCCGGGGGTGATGCCGCCGATGTCGGCGTGGTGACCGCGGGCTGCAGTGAAAAAGGCCGGCGCCGTTTCGCCATCGAGAATGACGGGCGCGATCACGGTGATGTCGGGCAGGTGCGTGCCGCCGGCGTGCGGGGCGTTCAACATGTAGATATCGCCGGCACGCATGGTGGCGCCGCGCTGGCGGATGATCTCGCGGACGCTATCGCTCATCGAGCCCAAGTGCACCGGAATGTGCGGGGCGTTGGCGACGAGGCCGCCGGTTTCATCGAACAGGGCGCAGGAGAAATCGAGGCGCTCCTTGATGTTGACGGACGAGGCTGTGGTCTGCAGTGCGAGCCCCATCTCCTCGGCCACGCCCATGAAGCGGTTGTTGAACACTTCGAGCAGAATCGGATCGGCGTGCGTGCCGATGGCGCTGCGCTCGATGTGTGCGGCGCGGGTGAGGATGATGTCGCCCTGCTCGCTGAGGCTCGCACGCCAACCGGGCGCGACGTAGGTGGTGGCGCCTTGTTCGAGGATGAGCGCTGGGCCGTTGGTGGTGAAGCCGGCGGTGAGCTGCGATCGATCGAATGCGGGTGCGTCTTGCGCGGCGCCATCGGCATAGAGGCTCAGACGGACCGCCGGCATCTTGCCGGCATCGGTTTGTGCAGCTGCAGCAGGGTTGCCGGCTGGAAGCCGGCGGTCCGTTTGAGCTACCGCTTCGGCAGAGAGTGACGCAACGATGATCGCGCGGGCGGGGTCGGTGAAGCCGAAGCGTTTGCGGTGTTCGGCTTCAAAGGCGGTGCTTAGATTTGGTGTGCCGAGTGGGATCGGCAGCGTCGAATCGGCGCCTTCGTATTTGAGGTTGGCGGTGACGCCGACATCGGTGCGATCTGCGTCAAGGTCCGCGCGCGCTCTGGCGCTGAGTGCGTCGGCGCGCGCCGTCAGATCGGATGCGCCTAGTTTCTCCTCCACCGTTTCTTCAACGACGGCGCGCACGTCAGCAAGGCCGATACCCCAGGCGCTGAGCACGCCGGCGAGCGGATGAAGCAGGATGGTCTCCACACCAACCGCGTCCGCCACCGCGCATGCATGCTGGCCGCCGGCGCCGCCGAAGGCGACGAGGGCGTATTCGGTCGGGTTGTACCCGCGCTGGATCGAGATTTTCTTTATGGCTTCGGCCATGTTCTCGTTGGCGATGCGGAGGAAGCCTTCGGCGGTTTCTTCTGGCGACAGCGCCCGGCCCGTCTTTGCTTCAATCTCGGCGCAAAGCGCGGCGAATTTTTTGACGACGACATCGCCGTCGAGCGGTTGATCTCCGTTGGGGCCGAAGATGGCGGGAAAGAATTCTGGCCGCACGCGGCCGAGCAGGACGTTGCAGTCGGTGATCGTCAGCGGGCCGCCGCGGCGATAGCAGGCGGGGCCGGGATCGGCGCCAGCGCTGTGCGGGCCGACGCGCAGGCGCAGGCCGTCGAAGAAGCAGATCGAACCGCCGCCCGCGGCAACGGTGTGAACCTGCAGCATCGGTGCAGAGAGGCGCACGCCGGCGACCATGGTCTCGTTGGTCCGTTCGAACGCCCCGGCGAAGTGTGAGACGTCGGTAGAGGTGCCGCCCATGTCGAAGCCGAGGGCGTGGTCGAAGCCGGCGCGTTGCGCCGCGGCCGCCATGCCCACAACGCCGCCGGCGGGGCCGGAGAGAACAGCGTCGCGGCCGCGGAAGCTGTCAGCGTGGGCTAGGCCGCCGTTGGATTGCATGAAGAGAAGCTGCAAATTCTTCGTCATCCCGGACGCGCGGAGCGCGGTCCGGGACCCAGGGGCCGCATTCTCGTCGTTTGCCCCTGGGTCCCGGGCTCTCGCTTCGCGAGCCCCGGGATGACGGTGTGATTGATTGAGACCCGAGGCAAACCGTTCCACATACGCGCGCAGCACGGGCGAGAGATACGCGTCGGCCACCGTGGTATCCGCGCGCGGCACGAACTTGATCAGGCCGCTGATTTCGGAGCTGACGCTGATCTGCGTGAAGCCGAGCTCCCGCGCGATGGCGGCAAGGCGCTGTTCGTGCGCGGGGTAAGCCCAGCCGTGCAGACAGGCGATGGCGGCGGCGCGGAAGCCTTCGGCGTAAGCGCGCTTCAGTTCACCGCGCGCGTGCGTTTCGTCTAGCGGCGTCAGCACTTCGCCTTCCGCCGTCACCCGCTCGCGCGCTTCGATTATGCGGCGGTGCAGCAAATCTGGTTTGACGATGTGGCGGGCGAAGATGTCGGGCCGCGCTTGCGTGCCGATTTCGAGCGCGTCGCCGAAGCCCTCGGTCACGATCAGCACCACGTCGGCGCCTTTGCGCTCCAGCAGCGCGTTTGTGGCGACCGTGGTGCCGAGCTTCACGGCATCGATGTCGGCGAACGTGCCGCCATGCTCTTTGAGAATGAGTCGCATCGCTTCGAGCGCGGCGTCCTCGTAGTGTCCGGGATTCACTGACAAGAGTTTCTTGACCACTTGGCGCCCGTCCGGCGCGCGCGCCACGACGTCGGTGAAGGTGCCGCCGCGGTCGATCCAGAATTGCCAGCCCTTGCTCATGCGCGGGGACCATCGCCAGCCCGGGGCTTGCGATCAAGCGCTTACCGATTGCGGGGCGCCGGCGGAGCGAGGTAGTTTGGCGCCAACACGGAGCCCTCCGCTTGAAGCCCACCGACATCACTGATCCGGACTATTTCCACAAGGTCGTGGATTGCCAGTGGGCGTGCCCGGCGCATACGCCGGTGCCGGAATACATCCGCATGATCGCGGCGCAGCGTTATGCCGACGCGTACATGGTCAATTGGAAGTCGAACGTGTTTCCGGGCGTGCTGGGGCGCACCTGCGATCGCCCGTGCGAGCCGGCGTGCCGGCGTGGCCGGGTTGAAGATGCGGACGGCAAGCCGGAGCCAGTGGCGATCTGCCGGCTGAAGCGCGTCGCGGCGGACAACAAGGGCGAGATCGAGCATCTGCTGCCGGCTAAGGCGACGGTGAAGAATGGCAAGCGCGTGGCGTGCATTGGCGCCGGGCCCGCGTCGTTGACGGTGGCGCGCGATCTGCTGCCGCTGGGCTACGAAGTTCACATCTTTGATGGCGACGCCAAAGGCGGCGGCATGATCCGCACCCAGATCCCGCGCTTCCGTTTGCCGGAAAGCGTGATCGACGAAGAGGTGAATTACATCCTGCGCTACGAGCCGGTGACGCACTTCGGCACGCGCGTGGACTCGTTGAAGGACTTCTTGGCGCAGGGCTGGGACGCTGTGTTCGTCGGCACCGGGGCGCCGCGCGGGCGCGATCTGAACTTGCCGGGCCAGACGGAAGCGTCCGCGAACATCCATATCGGCATCGACTGGCTATCCAGCGTTTCGTTCGAGCATATCGACAAGATCGGCAAGCGCGTCATCGTGCTTGGCGGCGGCAACACGGCGATGGATTGCTGCCGCACCTCGCGCCGGCTTGGCGGCGAGGACGTGAAGGTGATCGTCCGCTCCGGCTTCGATGAGATGAAGGCGAGCCCGTGGGAAAAAGAAGACGCGATGCACGAGGGCATCCCGATCCTCAATTTCCTGTCGCCGAAAGAGTTCACGCACGAGCACGGCAAGCTCACCGGCGTGACCTTCACGAAAATGCACTGGGTCGAGGAGGGCGGGCGTAAGAAGCTCGCGCCAACCGGCGAGCCCGACGTGCATCACGCGTGCGACGACGTGCTGATGGCGGTCGGCCAGGAGAACTCATTCCCGTGGATCGAGCGCGATCTCGGGATGGAGTTCGACAAATGGGACATGCCGGTCGTGGATCAGGTGACGTTCCAGTCGTCGATCCCCAACGTTTTTTTCGGCGGTGATGCCGCGTTTGGACCGAAGAACATCATCTGGGCCGTCGCGCATGGACACGACGCGGCGGTGTCGATCGATCTCTTCTGCAACGGCCAGGATGTGCGGGATCGCCTGCCGCCGGGCACGTCGATGATGTCCACAAAAATGGGCATTCACGAGTGGGCCTATGACAACGATATCTCGCTCGACCTTCGCTACAAGGTGCCGCTGGTCGAGCCGGAAGTCGCGCTGCGAAACGTTAAGATCGAGGTCGAAAAAGGCTTCGATCCGCTGCTCGGCTACAAGGAAGCGCAGCGCTGCCTGAACTGCGATGTGCAGACGGTATTCGCAGCGCCGCTGTGTATCGAGTGCGATGCGTGCGTCGATATCTGTCCGATGGATTGCATAACGTTCACGGAGAACGGCGAGGAGACGGAACTTCGGAATCGTCTAACCGCCCCCGCCTCAAACCTCACGCAGGACATTTACGTCGCCGATGGCCTGAAAACCGGGCGCATCATGGCGAAAGACGAGGACGTCTGCCTGCATTGCGGCCTGTGCGCCGAGCGTTGCCCGACCGGCGCGTGGGACATGCAGCAATTCTTACTGGAAATTACCCACGCCGGCGGCTGCGGCCCGAAAGCAGCAGCGCCGCCGATCCGGCAGCCTCTTCCCGTGAAATAGCGGAACCATTCAGGTCTAGGCGATTTTGTCCTTCGGGACCGAAGACATGGCTCGCTGTTTCGGCAGCGGACTGTGTGTGAATGCGCCTCAGGGCGCAGCCCGTGATCGCCGTGAAACGACGATCACTGAGACGACGGCGCACCGACTGTCACAGGTCGCTTCGGCGCCGCTCATCGTTCTTGAGCAACCGAAGGGGAATACCCATGAAACTCCGTCTCGCCTCAGCGCTCGCGCTGTCACTTGCATTCACGTCCGTGTCGGCGCCGCTTGCGTTCGCCCAAGAGCCGTCGCAATTCCGTTCGGTCGAAGCCCGCACGTTCAGCAACGACGAACTGCAGCGCTATGGCCTCTCGGCTGAAGACGCCAGCGCCGTGTCGGCTTATCAAGACGCCGGCTACACCGTCCAAACGATCTCCGCCGAAGAAGCTGCTCAGTACAACGCTGGTCAGTTCACCAATCGCCAGTGGCTGGTGATCGGCCTCGTCGTCATCGTCGTTGTGGTTCTCGCCACCTAACGATCTGCATGCGACCTGACGTATTACTCGCACCGCTATTGTTGGCGCTCGCGTCCTGCGCGAGCGCGCCCACGTCCAATTTGGACGCGTTTGCACAACGCAGCGCCAGCAATAGCTTTGAGTTCCTCGGCCGCTCCGTGGAGCCGCCGGAGACTCTTGTGCTGCCGGTCAAGCATGACCAGCAAGTCGACCCAGCCGCGTGCGGGGCGCACGTGCTGGCGAGCGTCATCAATTATTGGGAAGGTGACGGCACGATCACCGGCGACGCCATCTTCGCCGCTCACACCCCCGCCGCGCCGGATGGCTATTCGATTGCTGAAGTCATGGTGCTTGCGCGCGCGTATGGCCTCACCGCCAGCGGTGTGCGGCTGAGCCGCGAAGACCTTGTCCGCGAGCTGGAAAGCGGCCGCCCGGTCATGGTGCCGGTGCGCATGCCCTCCGTGTTTGTGCAGCCTTGGACTTTGCCGGGCGCCAATGTGCCGGTTCTAGGGGTGCCGTCGAACTTTATCACCGCGCGCGTGGCGCAAGTCTCTGAAATGACCGATGCCGCTATGGTGAATCATTACATCCTGATCGTCGGCTACGAGGACGACCGGTTTGTCGCGGTGGAGCCGGTGCGGGGCTTCCGCACCATCAGTTTCGAGCGCTTGGAGCGTTACCGGGGCGCTTTCAATAACGCCGCCGTCGTGTTCAGTGGCTCAGCTTCGCCGGCCAGCCGAGCCCAGGCAGCGCCGGACATCGATGCTGCGGGTGCGCTCTAGCCGAAGATCGAAGGCGGACCGTCGCCGGGCCTTCAATTGCCGTCCGCAACCCGCTATTGAGGAGCATCACGCAGGCGGGCCGGCCGTCTCTTTGCGTACTCTAGCGAGGCGTATTTTCAGACCATGTCGAAGCCGCTAGCTGCTACAAACGATTTCGTCGTCAAATTCGCCAACGTGAACGGTTCAGGTTCGGCCAGTGCGAACGGTTTGTTCGCGAAGATCATCTTGCGCATGGGTGTGCCCGTCGGCGCCCGCAACATCTTTCCGTCGAACATCCAGGGCTTGCCGACTTGGTACGAGGTTCGGGTTTCGGAGGCTGGCTGGCTCGGCCGCCGCGGCGGCGTCGATTTCATGATCGCGATGAATCCGCAGACCTGGGACGGCGACGTCAAGGAGATCATGCCAGGCGGCTATCTCCTCTATGATTCATCGAAGCCGCTGCCGGCCTCGAAGTTTCGCGACGACATCACTGTCATCGGTGCGCCGCTCACAGAGCTTATCGCGTCCGCCTTCATCAATCCGCGTGAACGGCAGCTATTCAAGAACATCTGCTATGTCGGCGTGCTCGCGCAGCTGCTCGGCTTTGATCCCGAGTTGGTGAAGCAGCTCCTGACAGAAGAGTTCAAGGGCAAGGACAAGCTGATCGAGCCGAACTTCAAAGCGTTCGAGCTTGGACGCGCGTACGCGGAAAAAAACCTTGCGCCGATTGGCTTGAAGGTGCGCCCGTCGGATAAAGTCGGTGACCGCATCTTTGTCGAAGGCAATGAGGCGGCAGGTCTTGGCGCCGTCTATGGTGGGGCGACGTTCTGCGCTTGGTATCCGATCACGCCATCGACATCGCTGGCGGAAGGGTTTCAGAAATACTGCACTAAATTACGCACCGATCCGGACGGCAAAAGTCGCTTCGCCATCGTTCAAGCCGAAGACGAGATCGCGTCGATCGGCATGGTGATGGGCGCAGGCTGGGCGGGCTCGCGTGCGTTCACGTGCACATCCGGGCCCGGCATTTCGCTGATGAACGAGTTTATTGGCTTTTCGTACTACGCCGAAATTCCCGCCGTGATCTTTGACGTCCAACGCGGCGGGCCGTCGACCGGCATGCCCACCCGCACGCAGCAATCAGATCTCATGCTGGCCGCCTACGCTTCGCACGGCGACACCAAGCATCCGATGCTTTTTCCGGGCAATCCGACCGAGGCCTTCGAGTTCGCCGCGCAGGCCTTCGACCTCGCCGATTTCTTCCAGACCACGATCTTTGTCATGCTCGAACTTGATGTTGGCATGCAGGAATGGCTGACGCCGCCGTTCAAGTGGGACGCCACGCGCAAACTCAATCGCGGCAAGGTGCTGAGCTACGAACATCTGGAGCAGGGCGTTGCGTTCGGGCGCTACCGCGATATCGACGGCGACGCGGTGCCCTACCGGACCTATCCCGGCACGCACCCGAGCAAGGGCTCTTACTTCACCCGCGGCTCCAGCCACGATAAGGACGCCCGCTACACCGAGAAGGGCGACGATTACGTCGAAGGCATGCAGCGCCTGCTGCGCAAATGGGACACGATGAAGTCCTACGTCCCCGCGCCGATCCGCAAGGACGCGAGCCGCCGCACGCCTGATGGCATTATTTATATGGGCTCCACCGATCCCGCGATGGAAGAAGCGCTCTGTGCGCTAGAAGCGCAAGGCATTCACCTGGACGCCATGCGCGTGCGGGCCTTCCCGTTCAGCGATGACGTGTTCGAGTTTATTCGCAACCACGAACAAGTATTTGTGGTCGAGCAGAACCGCGACGCGCAGCTGAAGTCGTTGTTAGTCAACGAAGGCGGCGTGCATCCAGCGCGGCTGGTTTCGGTTCTGCACTACGACGGCACGCCGATCACCGCGCGCTTCATCATCAAAGACATCACCGAGAAGCTGCAGGCCGGCCAGGCCACGCTCCGGGAGAACGCGCAATGACCTATATCGCCAAGCCCGCGCTGCATCACCCATCGCTTGAGAAGAACTCGCGCGGTCTCACGCGCCGCGATTACGAGGGACGTATCTCGACATTGTGCGCCGGTTGTGGGCACGATTCGATCAGCGCCTCGATCATCCAGGCGTGCTTTGAGATAGACCTGGAGCCGCATCGCCTCGCGAAGTTTTCCGGCATCGGCTGCTCGTCCAAAACGCCGGACTATTTCGTCAGTCCAGCGCACGGTTTCAACGCTGTGCACGGGCGCATGCCGTCAGTGCTGACCGGCGCCAATATCGCCGCGCGCGATCTGATCTATCTCGGCGTCTCCGGCGATGGCGACACCGCCTCCATCGGCCTCGGCCAATTCGCCCACGCCGTCCGGCGCGGCGTGAACATGACGTACATCGTGGAGAACAACGGCGTGTACGGGCTGACCAAAGGCCAGTTCTCCGCCACTTCCGACCGTGGCTCCAAAGCCAAGAAGGGCGCCGAGAACAAAGACAATCCAATCGATCTCGTCATGCTCGCGCTGCAGCTTGGCGCGACTTATGTCGGCCGCTCGTTCTCAGGCGACAAGCATCAACTGGTGCCGCTGATCAAAGGCGCGCTCTCGCACAAGGGCACGGCGATCCTCGACGTGTTGAGCCCGTGTGTGGCGTTCAACAACCATGTCGGCTCGACCAAGAGCTTCGACTATGTGCGTGAGCACAACGAAGCTGTGAACCGCATGGACGTGATTAGCCCACGCGCGCCGATCCGCGCGGATTATGCGCCGGGCGAACTGAAAGAAGTGGTCCAGCACGACGGCTCTATCCTGCGCTTACGCAAGGTGACGGACGATTACGACTCAACGGATCGCCACGCCGCGCTGGCTTACTTGGCGCGCAAATCAGCGGAAGGGGAGATCGTGACCGGCCTGCTCTATGTGGATCCCACTGCGCATGATCTGCATGACAGCATGAATACGGTGAAGACGCCGCTCAATAAACTGACCGATGCCGATCTCGTCCCGCCGCTAAGCGCGCTGGAAAAGATCAACGACGCGCTGCGGTAGGGCGCTCACCCGAATCTCTCGACCGCGAACGGCGACATGTCGATCGGCGGCGGCGCCTCGGTTGCCAAGGCCAACACCAGCTCCGACGTGACCGGCGCCATGGTCAGCCCGAGGTGGGCGTGTCCGAAGGCGTAGAGCACGTTCGGCGCGCGCTTTAGCCGGCCGATCGCTGGCACATAGTCCGGCAGCGTCGGCCGCGAGCCGACCCAGCGTTCGGGCGTCGCTGAAAACTTCACACCGAGATCAGCAATCCGCCGCTGCAAAAGGGCCCACTTGCGCGCGTCGCCGGGCGCATCGGGTGAGCCGAACTCAAGAAAGCTTGTCGCCCGCAGACCGCTGGTGAAGCGCGTCAACACGACGAAGTTCTCTTCAAACACGGTCGTCGGCAGATCGAACGGCCAGTTGGTATCGGCGCTTTGCAGATGATAGCCGCGCTCGCCAATCACCGGCGCATTGACGCCGAGCTGGCGCATCAGCGCGCCGGACCATGCGCCCGCCGCGATCAACACGGCATCGGCTCGCCGCTCGTTGCCAGAGGCGAGCACCACGCGACCGTTCGGTTCGATGCGCTTTACACTGTCGGCGACACTCTCGCCGCCGCTCGCACGAAACGCCTCAGCGATGGCGTCTCGCACCGCCTGCGGCTCGCTCACCTGTCCGGTGCCCTCGAACAGCACCCCCGCCGCCGGCTCGGCCCGCAGCACAGCGCCGTAGCGCGCCAACTCGTCGGCGCGCATCTCACGCACCTTCGCTGGTCCAGCTGGCGCCGCCGCGAACGCGCCGCGTCCGCGATCGGCGGCGGCTTCGCTCATCCAGGCGGTGGCGTGTCCGTGCGGGATGACCAAGTCAGGCTTGCCGACAGCCGTCGCGAGCCGATGCCAGGCCGGCATCGCATCACCAAGGATCGCGGCGAGCGCGTTTTGGCCTCGTGCGAACGCGGCGGGGCCACATGCGGCCAGGAAACGTTGCGTCCAGGGCGCGATCATCGCGGCGTCGCGCCAGCGAAAGTCCAGCGGCCCGCCGATCGCAAAGCTCGACCGCGGCGAACGGGCGACATTGCTCCAGCTCGACCACGGACTGACTTGCTCGACGCCGATATGTCCCGCATTGCCGAACGAGGCGCCGCGTCGCTTGTCACCGGGATCGATCAGCGTCGTCTGGATGCCAGCCGCCTGCAAGCGCAGGGCGGAGGCCGCGCCGATCAAACCGCCGCCGATCACCAGAATGGATTTCATGGCGGCGAGGGATCGTATAGGTTTGCGCCATTGGCAAGTGAGGTTTCGATGCGCGTGAATTGGGCCGGCGTGTTTCCCGCAGCAACAACGCAATTTGCGCCGGATTTAGCGCTTGATCTGCCGGCGACGCAGCGTGTTCAGGACGCTTTGGTCCGCGACGGCGTGCATGGCCTCATCTGCATGGGCACGGTGGGGGAGAACAACTCGCTCGACGCTGACGAAAAGCGCGCCGTGCTGAGCGCCGCGGTTGAAGTGGTCGGCAAGCGCGTACCGGTCATCGCGGGGGTTTCCGAACTCGACACCAAACGCGCCATCGCTTTCGCGCGCGATGCCGAGAAGATTGGGGCTCACGGCCTGATGCTGCTGCCGGCGATGGTCTATGTGCCAACCGAGGATGAGCTGGTTGCGCACTTCCGCGCCGTATCGGAAGCGACCGGACTGCCGATCATGCTCTACAACAACCCGCCGGCCTATCGCGTCAGCGTCGGTGTCGAGGCGATGAAGCGGCTGAGCGATCGGCCGAACATTGTTTGCCTCAAAGAAAGCGCGCCCGATACGCGCCGCTTCACCGACTTGTACAATGCGTTGGGCGATCGGTACTTGCTGTTCGCCGGCCTGGATGATGTGGCGCTGGAGGGATTGCTGCTCGGCGCGCGCGGCTGGGTATCTGGGCTGACCAACGCTTTTCCGAAAGAGTCACTAGCGCTCTTCGAAGCGGCGATCGGGGGCGATCTGGAAACGGCTCGCGCCATTTATCGCTGGTTCATGCCGCTGCTGCACTTGGATGCGGAGCACGATCTCGTGCAGTCCATCAAATTGGCCGAGCAGATCATGGGCCGCGGCAGTGAGCGCGTGCGACCGCCGCGCTATCCGCTCACGGGCGCGCGGCGCGCGGAGGTCACCGCGCTGGTCGAGCAGGCGGCGGCGACGCGCCCGAAATTGAAAGCGGCAGCGTGACGCGCCACATCTTCCGCTGCATCGACGGTCACACCGCCGGCAACCCGGTGCGTCTGGTGGTTGAAGGCGCACCGGACTTGCGCGGCGCCAGCATGAGCGAGCGCCGTCAAGATTTTCTCGCGCGTTTCGATTGGATACGCACTGGACTCTGCTTCGAACCGCGCGGCCACGACATGATGAGCGGCGGGGTCCTCTATGCGCCGACAACGCCGGAGGCCGATGTCGGCATTCTGTTCATCGAAACCAGTGGCTGCTTGCCCATGTGCGGCCACGGCACCATCGGCATCGTCACCTTCGGGATCGAGAACGGCCTAATTAAGCCGCGCACGCCGGGGCGCTTCATTGCAGAAGTGCCAGCGGGACAGATCGAGCTTGCCTACACGCAAGACGGCGACCGCGTCCGCAGCGTGCGCATCCGCAATGTGCCGAGCTATCTCGCTGCGGAAAATATCCGAGTCGACGTGCCGAACTTCGGTCCGTTGATCATCGACATTGCTTATGGCGGCAACTTCTACGCCATTATCGAGCCGCAAGGCGCCTATCACGGCCTCGACCAGCTCGGCGCCGCGCGCATCCTTCAGCTGTCGCCGATCATCCGTCAGCTCCTGCGCGAGCAGATAGAACCTGTGCATCCTCTCGACCCGACCATTCGCGGCGTCAGTCACGTGCTGTGGGCTGATGCGCCGAAGAGCGAAGGCGCCAACGGCCGCAACGCGGTGTTCTACGGCGACAGGGCTATCGACCGCAGCCCCTGCGGGACCGGCACGTCGGCGCGGCTTGCGCACCTCCACGCCAAAGGCCGACTCAAGGTCGGCGATGCGTTCGTCCACGAGAGCTACATCTTGAGCCGCTTCGTCGGGCGCGTCGAAGCCGAGACCGAAATTGGCGGCCAGCGCGCCATCATTCCGTCCGTCGAGGGATCTGCGATCGCAACAGGCCGCAATGAGATTTGGATCGATGATGAGGACCGTTTCGCGTACGGCTTTCAAGTCGTCTGAACGCGATTGCGCCAGGGGCGCCCGCGTGCTGAACTGAAGGCGTCCGGGGGAGGATCGCATGGGGCCCATCATTGGCTGGCTGACGACGATCGTCGGTGGCCTCCTGTCGGCGCTGTCGCTTATCGCCGTCTATTTCACTACCGTGTTGCTGCGCACAGCCCACAAGCGCGGCGAACTCGCGCCAAAGCCGGAAGCCATCGGACTCGGCGCCGTGACCGACTTCTTCGATACGCTCGGCATCGGCTCGTTTGCGCCGACCACGGCGTACATGAAGTTGCGCAAGATGGCGCCGGATAGCTACTTTCCGGCGATCCTAAACGCGGGTCATGCCTTGCCGACTGTCGCGCAAGCTTTGATCTTCATCACGCTGGTACAAGTCGATCCTTTTTTGTTGATCTCCTGCATCGCGGCCTCGTGCGCCGGCGCCTTTGTCGGCGCCCCTCTAGTGCAGCGGTCGCCGTTGCGGTTGGTGCAGGCGGTGGTTGGATTTGCCCTGCTGCTTGCAGCCGCCCTCTACGCGCTAGCGAACCTCAACATGATGCCGGTGGGCGGTGAGGCGCTCACCTTACCCACGGCGCTGTTCGCGGTGGCCGTCGTCGGTCATTTCGTCATGGGCGTCCTGATGATGTTCGGCATCGGCCTCTATGCGCCGTCGTTGGTGCTGTTGAGCCTCTTGGGCCTCAACCCCGCCGCCGCGTTTCCGATCATGATGGGCTCGTGCGCGTTCCTGATGCCGATCTCAAGCTTGCGCTTCGTTCGGTCGGAGCGAATTGATTTGCGCATCGTGCTTGGCATCGCGCTCGGTGGTATCCCGGCAGTGCTGCTAGCGGCGTTCGTGGTTAAGTCTCTCGACGTCGTGGTGCTGCGCTGGCTCGTCGTGGTCGTCGTGCTCTACGCCGCCGGACTGCTCCTGCACTCATCGTTTTTTGCGAAAAAGGCGACGTCCGCCGAGGGTTCGCCCGCCGTTATCCCGTGAGGCAAATAATGAAGCGCGTTGTTTTGGCGGCGGCTTTCGCCATGAGCTTCATCGCGCCAGCGGCCGCGCAAACCGCCAGCGCCGATCTGGCGCGTTTGTTCGCGGACGAACGCGCCTTTGTCTATCGGGAAGATCCGCTTTCGGCGACCAACGCTGGCGTCCACGACTATGATGATCGCTTGGCGTCGGTAACGCCGCAGGCATATGCGCGCCAAACCACCGAAAATCAGGCATTCCTCGCGCGCCTCACCGCGATCGATCGCGGCCAACTCTCGCACCAGGAGCAAGTGAGTTACGATCTCTTCGCGTTCATGGTGGGTGAGCGTGTGCGTTTCGCCCGATATCAGGATTGGCGCCTGCCGCTGAACAGCGATAGCGGCTTCTACTCTGAAATTCTGCTGCTCGACGATCTGCACGCGCCGCGTACCGTGCGCGATTACGAGAACTACATCGCGCGCCTCAATGACGTGCCGCGCTATTTCGATGAGCAGATCGCCAACATGCGCCAAGGCGTGCGCGACGGTTTCACGCTCCCGCGCGAGATCGTGGCGGGCGTCAGCCAGGTGATCGGCGGCTTTCGGTACGAGAGCGCCGAAGCGATGGGCCTTTACGCGCCGTTCGCGGACTTCCCGGCGACCGTCCCCGAGAGTGACCGTGCGCGCCTCCGTGAAGCCGGCCGCGCCGCAATCACCAACAATGTGATCCCGGCTTTTGATGAGTTCCGCACATTCTTCGAAACCGAGTACGCGCCGCGCGCGCGCGCCACGATAGCAGCGCAGTCGCTGCCAAACGGCCGCGCCTACTATACCGATCTCGTCCGCTACTACACAACTCTTCCCGACGCGACGCCGCGGCAGCTTCATCAAATTGGCCTTCGCGAAGTTGTGCGCATCCGCGCCGCGATGGAGACGGAAATGCGCGCAAGCGGTTTCCAAGGCACGTTCGCGGAGTTCCTCGCCTTCCTGCGCAGCGATCCACAATTTTATGCGGCCACGCCCGAGCAATTGTTGCGGGAAGCGGCATGGATTACGCGGGAGATTGACGGCCAGCTGCCGAATTTCTTCGGTCGGCTGCCGCGCACGCCCTACACGGTGCGGCCGGTGCCGGCGGAGATCGCGCCGAATTACACGGGCGGGCGCTATAATGGCGGCCCACTTGGGGCGGCCGGCGAATACTGGGTTAACACCTACGCCCTCAACACGCGTCCGCTCTACATTCTGCCGTCGCTCACTGCGCATGAAGCGGCGCCAGGCCATCACCTCCAGATCGCGCTCGCCCGCGAACTCACCGAGCTGCCGGAGTTTCGCCGCAGCTTCTATCCGCACGCCTTTGGCGAAGGGTGGGGGCTTTATGCCGAGCGGCTCGGCGAGGAGATGGGCATCTATCACACGCCGTACCAGCGCTTCGGGCGGCTGACGTACGAGATGTGGCGCGCCTGCCGCCTCGTCGTTGACACCGGCATGCATTCAATGGGCTGGTCGCGGCAGCGTGCGCTGGATTATCTCGCGTCGAACACGGCGCTTTCCACACATGAAGTGCGAACCGAGATTGACCGTTATATAGGCTGGCCGGGCCAAGCGCTGGCGTACAAGATGGGCGAGTTGCGGATTGTCGAGTTGCGTCAGCGCGCGGAGACGGCGCTGGGCGAAGGCTTCGACATCGGCGCCTTTCACGATGCCGCGCTTGCCAATGGCGGCGTGACGTTGCCAGTGCTTGAGCGGCAGATCGACGAGTACATCGCCGCCGCGCGCTAGTGGCTTCTACTTTGTGCCGTAGATGCGGTCGCCGGCGTCGCCGAGACCGGGGATGATGTAGCTGTGCTCGTCCAGCTTCTGATCGACTGAGGCCGTCCAGATCTCAACATCCGGATGGTGCCCGCGCAGCAGATCGACGCCTTGCGGCGCTGCTAGCACGGAGACGAAGCGGATGTGCTTGACGCCGACTTCTTTCAGCCGGTCGATTGCGGCGATCGCGGTGTGGCCCGTCGCCAGCATCGGGTCGATCACGATAACGAGGCGCTCGGCGATATCGCTCGGCGCTTTGAAATAATATTCGACGGCCTTGAGAGTCTTCGGATCGCGGTAGAGCCCTATGTGCGCCACGCGCGCGGATGGCACCAGCTCCAGCATGCCGTCGAGCATGCCCATGCCGGCGCGCAAGATCGGCGCGAACACAAGCTTCTTGCCGGCCAGCGCCTTGCCGCGGGTTACGCCGATCGGCGTCTCTACATCGACATCCTCAAGCGCTAGATCGCGGGTCACTTCGTAGCAGAGCAGCGCCGCGATCTCGCGCAACAGCGTGCGAAAGGTGCGCGTCGACGTGTTCTTGTCGCGCAGGAGGGTGAGCTTGTGCTGCACCAGGGGATGATCGACGATCCGAACGCCTTGCATCAAAACACCGTCCCGTCGCTGTGAATGAGAAGAGGAGGGCCGCCGTCAACGCGCTTTTCGCGCGCAATGGCGCGGCCTGCGGCCCAAGTGCCGCCTTCCAGCACGCGCGCCAGCGGAAATTCAGCCGCGCTGACGCCGAGGCGCTCGCGCACCAACGGTGCGATCCGATCGAGCAGCGCTATGGTGAGTGACCGCCAGGTGACGACGATGGCGTCGGACACATCATGCATGCGTGCGAGTGCTTCGGTATCGCGCGGGGTCAGCACACCCATGTCGACGAACAAGCCGCCATTGCGATATTCGGCCAGGCCGGTGAGGCCATCGATGTCGACAACTTCGATCCCCGCCGCTTGCAGTGGTTCGATCAGTGAGTAAGAGAGCCATTGCGACAGCTTGTGCAGAGGCACGTAGCCGATCTCAGGCACGGGCCAGCAATCTCCCACCGCCACGCCGTACACGCTCGGTCGGCCCTCCCAAATCGGACCGAGGCCGTCGAGCAGAACATCGAGGATCTTTGGCGCGGGAAGCACGCCATCGGCGGCACGTGCGCGGAGCACATCATAGAGTCCGCCCGGGCGCGGCGTGTCCGCCAGTGCGAACAAGTTCGGGCGCGCGTCGATCACTTGACCCACACGGTTCAGCAAGCGCGCGCGGCCATCCAGGCCCTGCAGCGGATTGCGTGCGTCGACTTGGAAAGCGTCGGCCAGCGAGTTGACGTCGAGCCGCGCCAGCGCTTCCGCGTCGGCGCGCAATGGATCGGCAGGATCGGCGGAGAAACCGCCCCATTCGAACAGCCGGAGGCTCGCTAGCGCCAGGCCCTCGGAGCGAGAGGCGATGATGTCGCTGCTCGGATCGGTAAAGCGCCAAGCCGGGCCGGCGCCGGCGTCGAGTAATACTGAGGTGATGGCCAGATCAAAGGCGGCGCGCGCGCATGCATGTGAATCGCGCCACTTTGCGTCGCGCGCGATCTCGCTCCATAGATCGCGGCCACCAAACACGAAGTGCCGCCAGCGCGCGTGGAAGGGGACATCAAGCGTCGGGTAACGTTGCCGTACGATCCGCGCGACATAGTCGGCGCACGCTGGCAACACATCAAGGTGCAGCGTCCAGTGCGCCAGGTCACCGCGTTCCGCCGTCGCGAACAGCTCATCCGCGCGCGTACGCACGGCGGCGGCGCTGAGCAGCGCGCGCGCTTCAGCTGCGTCAGAAATCCTTGATGTCACGGCCGACCACGCGGGTGAGATCGTCGGCCGGCGTCTCGTCCGTGAAATAACCGGCGGCCTTCTTGGCTTCGAGTTCGACGCTGGCGTCGGGCGGGACGAGCTCCGGCGGAATCGGCACGCGCTCGCCGATGCTGATGCCGGACGCGGTGATGGCGTCGTGCTTCATGTTCGACATCGAAACGAAGCGATCGATCCGCGCGATGCCGAGCCAATGCAGGATGTCCGGCATCAGCTGCTGGAAGCGCGCGTCTTGCACGCCGGCGACGCACTCTGTGCGCTCGAAATAGGTCGCCGCCTGGTCGCCGCCGGGCTGGCGCTTGCGCGCGTTGTAGACGAGGAATTTCGTCACCTCGCCAAGTGCGCGGCCCTCTTTGCGGTTGTAGACGATGAGGCCCGCGCCGCCGCCTTGCGCTTCCTTGATGCACTCTTCGATGCCGTGCGTCAGGTAGGGGCGGCAGGTGCAGATGTCGGAGCCGAACACGTCGGAGCCGTTGCACTCGTCGTGCACGCGGCAGGTGAGGCGGCGCGCCGGATCGGCGATCGCGGCGGGATCGCCGAACATATAGAGCGTGATGCCGCCGATCGGCGGCAGGAATGCGCTGAGATCGGGGCGCGTCACCAGTTCGGGATACATGCCGCCGGTTTGTTCGAACAACGTGTGCCGCAATTTCTCTTCGCTGACCCCGAAGCGTTCAGCGACGCCGGGCAAATGCCACACCGGGTCAATCGCCGCTTTCGTCACGGCGACATCGCCGCTCTCGTGAACGACGTGGCCATCAACGGAGAGCCGGCCCTTGGCGATGGCCTCGCGTACTTCAGGCAGAGACAAGCGCGCTTTGGTAACGGCGATCGTCGGACGGATATCGACGCCGCTTTCGATCTCGGTCTTGAAATCCTCGGCGACACGATGACCCCACGGATCGAGCGCAACAATCTTGTGCGCATCGCGCCATTGTTCGAACGGGCCGAACGAGAATACCGGCGACGTGTCGGTGAGGTCGGGGCGCTGGTTCGGATTGAGCGCGCCGGCGGAGACGGCGAGGGCGCGATAGATCGTGTACGCGCCGCCATAGGCGCCGATAATGTTGCGGTCGCCGGTCGCCGCGCCGACCACGGGGCCGCGCTCCTGCGCTGTTGCCGCGCCCCAATGAATCGGGAAGCGCAACGGCGCGCCGGCCCCTGGATGGGACGTCAGGCGGATATGGCCAACGCGGTTTTCGGACATGAGCTACTTAAGAGCGCAGGAACGCGCTTCAATCCGGTTAATTTGTGGCCCTATGCGGCCATTGCAAGCCGCTTTGCGGGCAGGAGATCACGCCTCCAACAGCTTAAGCATAGCCGCCGCTGCGGCGGGGTTGCGTTCCTTGGCGCCGCTGATGAAGTAGAGGAAGACATCGCCGCTCTTCTCCCAATCGCGTGCGGTCTTTAGCCACTTTTTCAACGCCGGCTTTGGATAGCCTGTCGGCTCGTCGGCTTGCGTGAGTTCGAGGCGCGCATAGGAAAAGTCCGCCGTTGGCTCGACGATCAGCGGATGCTTGGCCGACTCGACCGTAACCACCGCAATGTTGCGCTTCTTCGCGATCGCCATGAAGTCATCGCAGGCAAAACTATCGTGCCGCACTTCAATCGCGTGGCGTAGTTTCAGCTTGCCGAGTTTGGCCGGCAGCATGTCGAAATAGGCGCTCATCTCGTCGGCGTCGAATTTTTTGTACGGCGCCATCTGCCAGAAGATAGGGCCGAGCTTCGAGCCGAGCTCGCCGACGCCGCTATTGAAGAACCACTCGATCGATTGCGCCGCCTCGCGCAGGTCCTTGCGCTGCACCGCCGCGCGCGGCGCCTTTACCGAGAACATGAAATTGTCCGGCGTCGCCGCCGCCCATTTCTTGAACGAGGCGGCGCTCTGCGTGCGGTAGAAGGTGGCGTTGATCTCGATCGCCGTCACCTGCTGGGCGGCGTACTCAAGCTGTTTCGCCGCCGGTAAGTCGGCGGGATAGAATGTCTCCTCCCACGGTTCGTAGCTCCAACCGCCAATGCCGACCCGGATCATGCTGCACCTCGCTGCTTCTATTTCGGCGAAACTGGCGGCCACTGCAACAGAAGGACTTGCCGCCCGTCGCGGCTTTTCCTACCGCTGTCGCCCGTGATCCCCGAACGCCTCCAACACGTGCTTGACCACGCACTTGTGCGCCAGATCGCACGGTTCGCCATCGTCGGCGTCATCGCCACTGCCGTACATTATGCGGTGCTCATCGCGCTGGTCGAAATCGGACATGTGCGCCCGGTGATCGCCACCACGATCGGCTACGGCGTCGGCATTGTCGTGAGTTATGCGCTGAACCGGCGTTTCACGTTCCAGGCGAGCGGTGCGCCCGTCGCGTCGAGCTTCGCCAAGTTCGTTGTGCTTTACGGTGTTGGCGCGTTCCTGAACGGCGCCATCGTGGCGGCGCTGATCGCGCAGGGGGCGCCATACTTGCTGGCGCAAGTGGCGGCGACGGCATTGGTGTTGTTCTGGAACTTTCTCGGCGCGCGCTACATCGTCTTCCGCTAGACGAACGCCGCTGCAGCAAACGCGAATGCGGACACGATGAGAATGCACCACGACACCGGATCGCGCAACGCGAACAGCAACGGATCGTCGTGCATCTCGCGGCGCTCGACCTTCAGCCAGACCCGCGCAAGCCAGAATAGCGCGGCTGCGGGCAGCACCCAGAGAAATGCCGGTGACGTATATCGGGCGGCGTTAGCCGGGTCTTGCAGATAGAGCGCCAGCACGAGCGCCGAGATGACGCCGACGCCTGCGCCGAAGCGCTTCAGCACCGGGCCGTCGTCGCCGCGATAACCACGGCCGACGAGATCGCCTTGCAATACGTCGACTTCGGCGGCGCGTTTCACTAGCGCCAAGCTCAGGAAAAAGAACCCGGAGAACGCCAGCAGCCAGTCGCTGGCGATGTATCCCGTCGCCTCGCCGCCAATGACGATACGCAGCCCGTAGAGCGCCGCTAGCACGAAGACGTCGAGCAAAACCACGCGCTTCAGCGCGAACGTGTAGAGCGTGGCGGCGACGAGGTACGCGCCGATCAACCAAGGCGCGCCGCTCAGGGCGCCAAGCGCTAGGCCGCCGCCGAGCAACAGCAGCGCGAATATCACGCCCCACACCGGCGATAGCGCGCCGCTGGCGAACGGACGCTCGCGTTTGCGCGGATGGCGGCGGTCCGCCTCGATATCGGCGGCGTCGTTGACGAGGTAGACGCCTGAGGCGACGAGGCTGAGCGCGGCGAAGGCGATGAACGCTTGCCGCCATGCCTCCGCATCGAACCAGCCTTGGCCGGTGAGCATCGGCACGAACACGAGCAAGTTCTTCGCCCAGTGTCTCGGCCGCATCGCCGTGAGGAGGGCGCGTAGTGGTCGCGTCTCCGTTGCGAAATCTCGCTCCACCCGGAAGCGCTGCGCAACGCTGCGCGCGAGGGCCGTTGAGCAATTGCAGGTCACTGCCTGTGTCGCGGCCGTCCAGACTTTCAAATCAGCGCGCTCATTGCCGGCGTATGCAAATCCCTCCGGATAGGCCGCCGCCAGCGCCTCCGCCTTGCGCGCTGACTTCAGATTGATGCGCCCATCGGAGGCGAACACACGGTCGAACACGCCGATATGATCCGCCACCGCTTGCGCCGCGCGCGCATCCGACGCTGTCGCCAATGCAATCGTGCGTCCTGCCGCGCGCTCTTCGCGCAGCCACGCAACAACGCGCGCATCATAGGGCAGAGCCGTTGCATCCGGCGGAAACTGGGCAGCGAGCCGCGCCTTGGCGTAAGCGCGCCCGCGCATCAGCCAAAGCAGCAGTAGCGGCAGCTTCCACGGCTTGGCAAACCCCAGCCGCAGCATCGCTTCGCCGAACAGATCGCCGTGGATCAGTGTGCCGTCGAGATCGACCGCCAGCGGCGGCTTTGCCGCAGACGCCATTAGGCGCCGGTGAATTTCGGCGGACGCTTTTCCGTGAAGGCGTCGACCGCTTCTTTGTGGTCGGCGGTCTCGTGCGCCAGCGCTTGGAACGCTGCCGAAAGCTCCAGAACATCGGAGAGCCGGCCGTGCTGCGCCTCGCGCAGCAGGCGCTTGGCGAGGCGGACCGTGCGCGGCGGATTGACTGCGATGCGCTCCGCCAGCTTGCGGGCCTCGTCGAGCAACTGTTCATCCGGCACGACGCGGCTGACAAGGCCAATGCGCGCGCCTTCTTCGGCATCAATGGTGTCGCCGGTAAGCACCAGCTCAGCCGCGCGCGAGGCGCCGATGGCGTTGGTCAAGATCCACGCGCCGCCGTCACCGGGAATGATGCCGACCTTGACGAAGCTCGACGCCATCTTCGCCGAGGCGCCAGCCAAGCGGATGTCGCACAGTACGCCGATGTCGAGGCCGAGGCCGATGGCGTGGCCGTTGATGGCGGCGATGGTCGCCACTTCCACATCCGCCAGCGCCTTGATGATCGAATGCACGCCGCGGCGATAATTGGCGCGGGTGCCGTCCGGCGTGGCGCGGGGGCCGATGCCGGTGCGCTCCCGGATCGCCTTCAGGTCGCCGCCGGCGCAGAAGGATTTGCCGGCGCCAGTGAGGATGACCGCGTTGATCTCCTCGTCGTCATTGGCGCGCCACAGCGCCGCGGCGAGATCGTCGCAATCCTGTTGTGTCGCAATGGCGTTGCGGCTCTCGGGGCGGTTCAGCGTCACCGTGGCGACACGGCCGTTCTTTTCGTACGTGGCGAAGGTCATTGTGCTCTCGTTCCAAGTATTATTGTGCCGGGGCCGTGCCTTGCTGATAGCCGGTCAGTGGCTCTGATTGCAAAGCCGCGCCGTTCTGGAAAGCGTCGAGCGTGCCAGTGCCGTCGCGATTGAGCGTGACCACGTAGCGGAAACCCTGCGTCTCAAACGAATAGGTTAGGGATTGAGGTGTTTGCTCTTCGGTCCCTTCACGCACTTCGACCGAGAAGTTCGTGGTGCGGCCGTTTTCGCTTTGATCGATCTGGCGCGCGCTGGCGGCGTCGACAAAATTGTAGGCGGTGTAGATGAGGTCGCCGCTGGCGTCTTCGTGCACGACGAAGCTGCGACGGCCGGTGAAGCCGATCACGCGCGTACGCGGCATCCAGCGGCACTGAATGTCGCGCCCGTCTAAACGCACCGAAGAGAACGGCAGCGTGTAAGCAGAACCCGGCGTTTGCAGCATGCCGGGATTAATCTGGCGGATCGAGCCGTCAGATCCTTCGTCGCGGACCAGTTCGGTGATGATGCTGCCTGCGGCGCCTTCTTCTTCGCCGACGAAATAGCCCATGCGCTGAACGATGGCGCCGTTTGGCTTATCGTACTCGGCGACGCGTACATTGCCGCCGGTTCGGTCGAACACCAGGATCGCGGGCATGTTGGTTGCGTCGCAAATGAACCATGGCGGCGGGACGCGAACGGTGACCTCTTCAATCGGCGGCGGCGCGGCTTCTTGCTGACCGCAGGCGGCGAGAGCAAGGGCAAAAGCGAGGGCGATGCGGCGCATGGGGATCTCCTGGCGGTGCTGTAGCATCGCACGGCGCGCGATCAAGGCGCTAGTCTAGCCCGAGCTTGGCGCGCGCCGCTTTGGTCAGCGAAACGCTGGTTTTGGCGTAGTCCTTCCAGGGATCGGGCTCGGCCAGGCGCGCCGGCATGTCCTTCAGCTTGAACGCCGACGCTGAGGTGATGCTCTTCAGCTCGCTCCAACTTACCGGGACCGCGATAGGCGCCGTCCCGCGGGCGCGCGGCGAATAGGGCGCGATGGCTGTGGCGCCGCGGCCGTTACGGAAATAGTCGATGAAGATGCGGCCGGTGCGCTGTTTCTTGGCCATCGTCGCGACGAAGCGCTTGGGATCGAGCGCCGCGACCTGTTCAGCGAAGGCGCCGGCGAAGCCTTTCACCTCCTCCCAATCATGGCGCCGCTTCAGGTTCAGCACGATGTGTACGCCCTTGCCGCCGGTGAGCATGACGAAGGAGGGGAGGTCGGCGGAGTCGAGCAGCGCTTTGATGTCGAACGCGGCGCGCTTGACGACTTGGAAGTCCAGCGCTTCATCGGGATCGAGATCGAAGACGAGACGATCGGGATGATCCAGATCGTCGTTACGCGAGCCCCACAAGTGAATCTCAAGCGCACTGATCTGCGCGCACGACACAAGCGCGGTGGCGTTCGGCAGCGTGAGGTATTGCTCCGTTTTTCCGTCGCTCTCGGTGATCGGGGTTGTTTTGATCTCCTTGGCCATGCCGGCCATGGCGTGCTTTTGAAAGAACGTCTGCTTGCCGACGCCATCGGGCGCGCGCACGAGACTGACAGGTCGGCCGTACACATGCGGGGCCATACGCTCCGCCGCCATGTCCAGATAGGCGGCGAGCTCTGCCTTGGTCACGCCGGCGTCGGGGAAGAGCACTTTTTCGGGGTGTGTGAGCCGCACGCGGGTGTTCATCGCCGGCGCCGCGATCTCGGCTTTGACGTCTTTGGCCGCCTTGTCGCCGCGCAACCCGAGAAACACACCGTGGCGCACGGAGCCGTCCGCGGTCAGCTCCGCGAACTTCACCTGCGCCACCAATTTCGGCTCGATCCACTTGGCCCCGCGCGCTGCTTCACGCGGCACCTCCAGCGGTGGCTTGGCGCGCGCCAGTTTGGTCATCTGCGCGGAGAGCGAGGCCAGCGTTTTGTCATTGAACCCCGTGCCGACATTGCCGCGATAGGTCAGCTTGCCGTCAACATGATCGCCCAGCATCAAAGACGCGAACGCGCGTCCGCGCGACGAGGGCTGATAGCCGACGATGACGAATTCCTGTTCGTTGATCGCCTTGGTCTTCAGCCAAGTGGTCGCGCGGCCGCTGCGATAGAGGCTGTCGGCCTTCTTCGAGACGACGCCTTCAAAGCCCTTGTCCGCGAACGCTTTCAGCACGTCCTGGCCATCGCCTTCGACCACTGGGCTCAGCCGGATCGGTGCTTTGGCCTTCGCCAGCACTTTCTCCAACCGCGCCTTGCGCTCACGCAGCGGCAGTTTGCGCAGGTCCTTTGCGCCTTCCGCCAGCAAATCGAACGCAAAATACGACACGCCTTTGGCGACGCCGTTCTCGAGCGATTTCTGCAGCGACGAAAAATCCGTGCGCCCATTGGCTTGCGCCACAGCCACTTCGCCGTCGATCAACACGTCCTTCAACTGCAACGCCGCCAGCGCGTCGGCCACGGTTTGAAACTTGCCGGTCCAATCGAGTCCATTGCGGGTGTAGAGCCTAACGCTCGCGCCAGAGACCGCGGCAAGCAGCCGATAGCCGTCATACTTGATCTCATGCAGCCAAGCATCGCCATCGGGCGCCGCTTCGGCGCGCGTCGCCAGCATCGGCTCTACGAAACCCCATTTCGGCGGCTTCTCGGCCCGCGGCTTTTGCTCACCCTTGCGCGTCCATTGCCGGGCGCCGCCATCGGCGCGCACGTCCTCGATGGTGCGGCCGGAGAAGATGCTGGTCACCGCGCTCGCGACTGGATCAGCCGTGCCGGCGAAGTCATCATTCTTCGACTTGAACAGCAGCCACGGATCGCCGCGCTCGCCCTCGCGCGGCTTGATCTTCACCAGGTGAAACTCGCCCTTCAGCCGCTCGCCATCGAGGATGAATTTGAGCTCGCCCTTTTTCATCGTTTCGTGCGGATCGGCGACCCAGCGCACTTTGCCGGTGTCCCAAATGATCACCGCGCCGGCGCCATACTCACCCTTCGGGATCACGCCTTCGAATGAGCCGTATTCCAAGGGGTGGTTCTCGGTGCGCATGGCGAGGCGCTTGATCTTCGGGTCGTAGCTCGGCCCCTGCGGCACCGCCCAGCTGAGCAGCACGCCGTCATGTTCGAGGCGGAAGTCATAATGCAGGCGCGTCGCCGCATGCTTCTGGACGACGAACATGTCGCCAGCGGTTTTTAGGCCGCCGCCCGCGGGTTCGCTGGTCTTCTTGAAGTCGCGCTTCTGGTTGTAGGCGTCGAGCGATTCCTTCGCCTTCACCTTAGCCTTGGCCGCGCCAGTTTTCGCCTTTGCCCGCTTGGCAGGCGCGCGGCTCATTTCTTCGCGCGTTTAGCCGGCGCCTTGGCCGGCGCCTTCGCGCGGGGGGCGGCGCGGGTCTTCTGCGCGGCGGCGCGGCGCTTTGGCGCTGGCTTCTCGTCGTCCTCGTCGTCAGCCGCTTTGGGCGACTTCTTGGAGAGGGACTTCTTCAGCGCATCTACCAGCGACACGACGTTGTCGCCATAATCGCGCGCCGGCTCCTCCTGGTCGTCCAGGACCAGTTCGCCGTGGCGTTCGATCTTCTTTTTCACCAGTCGCTCGATGGCGATGGCGTATTCGTCCTCGAACTTGGCCGGGTCGAACTTGGCTTTCTTGCGCGTGATCAGCTCTTGCGCGAGGTCAACCAGATCCGAATCTAGCTTGCCATTCGGCAGATCGTCGAAGAACGCTTTTGCCGGCCGGATTTCCTCGGCGTAGTGCACGGTCTCGACCACCAGGCCGTTCTCGTACGGCTTAACTGCGGCGACGTAGGACCGCCCGCGCATGGTGATCTGGCCGAGGCCGACGGTTTTTGTCTTCTTCAACGCTTCGACCACGACGCGGTACGGCTCATCGGCCAGCTTGCCATCGGGCAGGGCGTAATAGGGCTTGTCGAAATAGATCGGGTCGATCGTGTCAGCCGGGGCGAACTGGATCATGTCCAGCGTCTTCTTGGAATCGACCTTCAGCGCCTCGAACTCTTCGTCCGAGAACAGTACGTAGCGGCCCTTCTGGTACTCGTAGCCTTTGACGATCTCGTCCTTGTCCACGGCGCCAATGCCGGGCGCGACCTTCTCGTAGCGAATCCGCTGCTTTGAGGGCTCGTGAATCTGGTTGAACGAAATCTTCTCGCGCGCATCGAGCGCCGAGTAGAGCTTCACCGGCAGCGCCACGAGCGCGAGCCGGATTTGCCCAGTCCATACGGGACGAGCTGGAGGTGCCATGAAATTCTAACGCCCTAGAGAGACCCGACGTTCCAGGACCGTAACATTTGCACGCACAGGCGGCAACGCGCGTGGTTACCAGTTAACCCTCTTTGCCGGCGCCAATTTCACTCGCGACGGGATTGGTCTAAGACCGGTCGGACGCGTGAACGGCCCGAAGAGGCCGGCCGTATAGGGAGCTCATGACCCAATCGCACACCCTGGACTTTCAGCTCGGCGAAACCGCCGACGCTATCCGTGAAACCACCGCCCGGTTCGCGACCGACCGCATCGCGCCGATGGCCGCCGAGATCGACGCGACGAACAAGTTTCCCCGCGAGCTTTGGCCGGAGATGGGCGAACTCGGCCTGCACGGCATCACCGTCGCCGAGGAAGATGGCGGCCTCGGCCTGGGCTATCTCGAACACGTCGTGGCGATGGAAGAGGTGAGCCGAGCCAGCGCTTCCGTCGGCCTTTCCTACGGCGCGCACTCGAACCTCTGCATCAACCAGCTGCGCCGCTGGGCGACGCCCGAGCAGAAGCAGAAATATCTCCCGAAGCTGATCAGCGGCGAACATGTCGGCGCGCTGGCCATGAGCGAAGCGGGGGCGGGCTCGGATGTCGTCTCGATGAAATTGCGCGCCGAGAAGAAGAGCGATCGCTACGTGCTGAACGGCACGAAGTTCTGGATCACCAACGCGCCGGAAGGCAACACGCTCGTGGTCTACGCCAAGACCGAACCAGGCGCCGGCTCGGGCGGCATCACCGCCTTCATCATCGAACGCGGCATGAAGGGGTTCAGCACGTCCCAGAAGCTCGACAAAATGGGCATGCGCGGCTCGGACACGGGCGAGCTGGTGTTCGAAGACTGCGAAGTGCCGGAAGAGCACGTCATGGGCGGGCTCAACCAAGGCGTCGCCGTGCTGATGAGCGGCCTCGACTACGAGCGCGCCGTGCTTGCGGCCGGGCCGCTCGGCATCATGCAAGCCTGCCTCGATGTCGTGCTGCCTTACGTGCGCGAGCGCAAACAGTTCGGCAAGCCGATCGGCTCGTTCCAACTGATCCAGGCCAAGGTCGCCGACATGATCGTCGCGCTCAATGCATCGCGCGCCTACGTCTACGCCGTCGCCAAATCCTGCGACGCTGGCAAAACCACGCGCCATGACGCGGCTGGCGCGATCATGTTCGCCTCGGAAAACGCAGTGCGCGTCTCGCTCGAAGCCATCCAAGCCCTCGGCGGCGCGGGCTACACGCGCGACTTCCCAGTTGAGCGCTTCCTCCGCGACGCTAAGCTCTACGACATCGGCGCCGGGACGAATGAAGTGCGGCGGTTTTTGATCGGGCGGGAGATCATTGGCGGGGGATGAACGCGCGGCCATACCAGCAGCCACCGATGGGCGCCGGCGAATTCCTGATCGTGCTCCTCTGCACGATCGCCGCGCTGGCCATCCTCGCGACGGGCTACTGGTTTCTTCTCGAGGCGGCTTGGGCGCTGTTGCCTGCGAATTGGTTGCAAGGCGCGGCCTTCGTTCTCTACCTGGTCGCCGTAATTGGCACCTACAACCTCTTGCGCCTTACCACACTTCGCAAATTCCTTCTTCGCCTGCACGACCGCTCCGGTCTGAGATAGCAATGAAACTCAAATCCAACATCGATCCAAATTCCGAGGCCTTCGCCAAGAACGCTGCGCACCACCGCGCGCTGGCGCAGCAGTTGCGGGAGCGCGCGGCGCAGATCGCGCTGGGCGGCCCGGAAGAGTCCCGCGCACGTCACACCAAGCGCAACAAGCTGCTGCCGCGCGAGCGGGTTGAGCGCTTGCTTGATCCCGGCGCTCCGTTTCTCGAAGTGGGCGCGCTTGCGGCTTACGATCTTTACAACGGCGAAGCGCCCGCGGCGGGCGTGATCACTGGCGTTGGCCGTGTTTCCGGCCGCGAAGTGATGATCGTCGCCAACGACGCCACGGTGAAGGGCGGCGCGTATTTTCCGATGACGGTGAAGAAGCACCTGCGCGCGCAAGAGATCGCGATGCAGAACAAGCTGCCGTGCGTCTATCTCGTCGATAGCGGCGGCGCGAACCTGCCGCACCAGGCCGAAGTCTTCCCCGACCGCGACCATTTCGGTCGCATCTTCTACAACCAAGCGCGCATGAGCGCCGAGGGCATCGCGCAGATCGCCTGCGTCATGGGCTCATGCACCGCCGGCGGCGCTTACGTGCCGGCGATGAGCGATGAAACCGTGATCGTCCGCAACCAAGGCACCATTTTCCTCGGCGGGCCTCCGCTTGTGAAAGCTGCGACCGGCGAAGTGATCAGCGCCGAAGATCTCGGCGGCGGCGACATGCATGCGCGCAAGAGCGGCGTCGTCGATCACCTGGCGCAAGACGATGCGCACGCGCTGCACCTGGTTCGCCGCATCGTTGCGAATTTGAATACCGTGAAGCACGTCGGCCTCGATCTGCGCGAACCAGTCCCGCCCGCGTATGACGCGGAGAGCATCTACGGCGTGATCCCCGATGACGTGCGCACGCCGTACGATGTGCGCGAAGTCATTGCCCGCATCGTTGACGGCAGCGAGCTTGACGAATTCCGCCCGCTCTACGGCCCGACGCTCGTCACCGGCTTCGCGCGCATCTGGGGCTTTCCCGTCGCGATCCTCGCCAACAACGGCATCCTGTTCAGCGAAAGTGCGCAGAAGGGCGCGCACTTCATCGAGCTCGCCTGCAAGCGTGGCATACCGTTGCTGTTCCTGCAAAACATTTCCGGCTTCATGGTCGGCGGCAAATACGAAGCCGGCGGCATCGCGAAAGATGGCGCAAAGCTCGTCACCGCCGTCGCCTCCGCCGAAGTGCCGAAATTCACTGTGCTGATCGGCGGCTCGTTTGGCGCCGGCAATTACGGCATGTGCGGCCGCGCTTATTCCCCGCGCTTCCTCTTCACCTGGCCCAACTCCCGCATCTCCGTCATGGGCGGCGAACAGGCCGCCAGCGTGCTCGCGCAAGTGAAGCGCGACGGCATGGAAGCAAAAGGCGAGAGCTGGGCGAAAGCCGACGAAGAAAAATTCAAAGACCCAATCCGCGCACGCTACGAAGAAGAAGGCAGCCCGTATCACGCCACAGCGCGCCTCTGGGACGACGGCATCATCGATCCCGCGCAAACGCGCGATGTGTTGGGCTTGGCGATTAGTGCGAGCTTGAACGCGCCGATACCGGAGACACGCTTTGGCGTGTTTAGGATGTGATGATGGAATACGCCGGACTCATCATTTTCTTCATTCTGCTTTGGATACGTCCGGAGTACATGTTCCTGCTGTTCTACGTAGTCGCGAACAGCGTGCTCGTGACGTTGCTTTCGTTCTGGTCGCTGTCTCAGTTGCCGACTTATGCGATCCTTGTGCTGGCGTATAACAACCTCCTCATCTCAAATGCCGCGCTAATCATGATCGGCGTGCCTTTCGTCGCGCTCCGCAAATGGTTGAAAACGCGTAAGACGGGAACGGACAGGAAGCTCGACGACGAAATGGAAACGATCCGCGCCAACATCGCTTCTCGTGAAATGAAACAATGACTCGGCTATTGCAGAACGCGCGCGCCCTCCCCCCTTGCGGGGGAGGGGCAGGGGAGGGGGGGCGTTCAAACGCGTGGGTGTTTGAACAAGTCTGCGCGGACATTCGTG